>Ga0070732_10000439_pt1 | contig 27083 bp, 28 predicted proteins | sample Coa_R1_5_FD_66449 | JGI IMG/M metagenome (GOLD analysis project Ga0070732, IMG submission 66449) | Surface soil microbial communities from Centralia Pennsylvania, which are recovering from an underground coalmine fire - Coalmine... | ecosystem: Environmental > Terrestrial > Soil > Unclassified ... | reverse complement strand
CTCTCGCTCATCCTCCCGAGCGTACTGAAAAATCCCCTCTTCGAAAACCCCCGTTAATCGAAGAGTTATTCAGATTCCTGCGCAGAGCCAAAAAATGTAAGGCGATTACTCAGAAGTACATCGCATAACGGCGGCTACCTTGTTAAAGCTAGGGGGCCTAAGAGAATCAGGATTACCAGTGCGAGCACGAGCATGACTTTCGATTGTGTTCTGCGCTCTTTCTGCTCTGCACTAAGTCCGAAGATTCCGAGCGCTACAATCATCAAGGTGATCGTAAGGATTTCGGGCATGGGTAGTTAAGGTTACATCGGGGCGTACTTTTCTTCTTTGACGCTCGGCAAAGAGAGGACAGTGCCCGCCAGTAGTCGGTCAAGAAGAATCTGAAGCCAGATTCGAATTTTCGCGGCTAGGAGTCTCAGGCGGTACCTGCCATGTTAACAATTGGTAGCGGGATCGGGACGCGCCTCGACAGTCCTGACTTCTTCTCGGTTGCCTCCACCACGACAACATCATTCGCGATTACGATTGGCTCGCTCGTTAACTCAACACTTCCCAATACAGCCTCACCCGATTGCCTTTGGTCAAACCCAGCACTCTCAGCCTCGTTAAGAGGCCGTCTGTTTGTCTGTCATCATGCAGGGACCTGGGACTGCCTTGAGGTTAAAAAGGGAACAACACCCGCCGAGTCAGAAGAACCTGCTCTTCTCTATCATCTTCGTGCGCAACAGGCCCTGAAGTTCACACTGATGTCTGTTTACCTCCGCCGCCATACTGCGCGCATTTTCGCGAATTACGAGCAGGCGTTTTGCAGACTCTGAATCGGCGGGAAGTTCCGGACTGATAAGGTCACAATTCCCGATGATGCGGAACAATCGGTTCATCAGTTCATGCGCCAACAAACAAACCGGGACTGGCTTTCCATCTGACTTCTCCATCACCGCACCGCTTTTCTCCCCCTCGAATACAGTAAGAGTCTGACCGAAGGGGACCTCCGGGCGTGTGATTGAGATCACATTCAGGAGTGAGGGCAATCCTTCAGAAAGGGCGTTGGCATTCAGGGCACATGAAACCACGTGCGCAACACCGGAGAAGAGAGGGAAATCGCACAACCGTGACCACGATCACAGACAGAGTCAGCAGCTATCGATAATCCTAGCAACGTTAGTCTTCCCCCATTGCTTAACGAGCCCGTTGTGACGAGAGCCCCGGTGATGACTGGGGCTTGTTGATGCGCGACGTTGGAGTGACAGATGAGACAGCAAATCGAAGATCAATTCGAGACTCTAGAGGGCGCACATGATTTTGTTACGCTACTGGCCGAGACGGTGGCCGAAGCGAAACGAGAACTTGAAAGCGATGTGGAGCGCGAATCCGCCTCGAATGTTTCGCGCCGCCTGGACGCGCTACGTATCGCACTGTATGACGTCTGCAAGCTTGAGGATCACGTGAATCGAACAAGCAGGATTCTTAACGATCTTCGCATGCTGCGAAGGATCCTGCTCGACGAACGAGGAAAGGCAAGCGCCACACAGTCCGCAAAACTAGAACAAGGTCGTGCGGTGCAGTTACCACCGAATTCACTCCTCGTTGATACCCGGTTCGTCGTCGCCATTAGAAAGTCGCTCGCAGCCTAACGTTCGTGCAGGAGTAGCCGGGTGACAAATCTCGGGGATTCAACAGCAAAGCTCAAGCGACGTGTTCATCAGATAATTGAAAGAATCTAATCCCGCCAAGTACGACGAACTGGGCTCCGAAATCTGGCGAGTACTCAGAGCGCGAACTCCTCATGAGCCGGACTGGTATCTCTTCGCCCGTCCCGATTGACTCGCTGGACATCGTAATGGTCAGCCTGAAAATAATGGAATCGACTGTATTGGGAATGAAGCAATTGCGACCTTTCGTAGGCAGAGACGTTGCAACGGAGATGCTCGATTCGTCGATTCAAGAGGCCGAATTGCAAATCACGGAAATCAAACGGAGGGTAATCAAATAGCGGAGAAAACTTGGCGCTATCCCCTTCATGATTCCAGCAAGCTAACCCGTTGGTGGATTAACCTTTAAGAGGCTGGGGACGCATTGGTTGTTCCTATCGTCGTGAGGCAGCGAATTGAAGCTTTTCGTTCTAGTCCTTCTTGCCACCCTTCTCCCTCTTGTCGCGCGCCTCCGCCCGGTCGAATAGTACCTAGACTAGCAGGATGACACACACACGCCCGCCCGCGAATAGGTGATTGTGGCCCACCATAACAAGGTATCCGCACACTACTGGCCAGTCGAATGGCGTCGGTAATGGCACTGGTAATACCACGAAAGGTGGGCCAGCAGCCCACCCTGATGGGATGTTGGAGCGCACCCCAGATTGTGTAGGATCGGGGAATGATATACGGACTCACAATTCAAAAAGTCGGAAAGACCTTTGAGCTTCGTTGTCCCGAATGCACCTGCCTTACGGGTAGGCTCGGCCTGGTTCGTCAGGACGGGCCACGCATCAGGCTTCACTGCCGGGTGCATCCAGAAAACTTCGGCGAGTGGCGCTCGGAACCAGACCTCGAAACAGAAAAACTGGCGTTGGCGGGACGAATGGGACTGAAGTAAAGCCAAGGCTGTGTTCCGCTCAACGATCCTGCAAAGAGCGGGCGATGGAGGAAGGCAACTCCTTGCAAGACCGGAGCGGAACAGTGCTATCATAAGCGACGTTCTCTTGCCTGGCGGCGGGAGCTTTCCGTTTGTTCGCGATTTGTAAACGACCCGCTGTACCCTGTGACCTAAGACCGAGCTGGATTCTCAGTCTTGCGCCCTCACCCGATATGCGGTGACTGCATTGGGCTGCTTCGCGGCAGCCTCTTTCTCTTCAGTGGTGGCAGCCTGCCGGATGAGCGAAATCAACGGTGTCGCCATACCCAATTCCAAGGAGCGCACTATGGGCCTTGGCCCCGGAATTCAGCTGAGCGGGCAGGGAATCTGGTTCCGCGTGAATAGCTATATTGAAACCGACGTGCGCAATCGCCCAAAGCTCTGCCAAGCGGGGACGCCCAACCGTAGGACACCTTTGCAACAAGACTAGAGGAATCAAATTGTCAGGAAAACCTAAAGGAAAGTTCGCGATTGTCACATGGGGCGCAGCCGGAATCGGGCTTGGCACTATCGAGAGTTTCGTGAGGCCGCGAATCCGACTTATCCTTTGATCGAGCGGGCGCTTTAGTGGTCGGGTGCCATCTGCAAGCATGCTGTTTGTGAAGGCCGCCAGATTCAGACGGCGGTCCGGCGCATAAAACGCAGACTGGCATGGAGCCGCTCAACTCTCCTCCATCAGCGCGGCAGCGCGCTTGCCGACTTTCTTGAGCTTCACTTCAAGGCCACGAAGCTCCTCGGGGCTTAGTTCGAACAATACTCTCTTCATCTGCCCGGAGTGCTTTCGAAAGGCGGAAACAATGAGATCCTTGCCGCGTGGGGTGAGCGCAACGATCCGAACGCGTCGATCTTCGGCGCTCTCGACCCGGCTGACGAGGCCCTTCGCGACCAGGCGATCGACAGCGATACTGATCGAGCCTGGGGTCAGATCGACCATTGGGCCTATCGTATTGACGGGCAAAGGCCCTTTGCGCAGCAGGAGTTCCAGTACGCCGAAATCCGAGAGGCCTAGTCCGGTTTCTTCAATACCGGCGGCTGCGTACCTTGTCAGGGCGCGCATCGCCTTCATCATTACTATCCAGACGTGGTCTGTCATGGCTCGGGTCATAAAAAACCTGAATCTCCCAGAAGTATCCATCATCAATTAGATTAACATCAATATACATGACGCCAATGCAATGGCACCGACCCAAAAGGAGAACCAGGTTATGAGAACCGCTTCCGTAATCGCCCGGTCGTGAAGCTGGAACTCGCCCTTGTAATCGGTGCACCAGAGATCGTTGGGCAGCAGGCCCTCGGACAAGGGCGTGCCTTGGGCTCGACTGCGGCGCCGCCCCATGGGCGTGACCAGTCCATGGCGATCAGGCACGGCGTGAATGGTAGAGGCGGCGGGAGTCTTGACGGCATGCGGCAGGCGCCGCAGAAGACGCTCGCGGATCTTGCGTGCGCCCCAGTGCGGTTTCTCCCGCTTGGCGCTCACGATGGCCGCTTCCACCTGATCGGGTAATTGATTGGCGTAGCGGAAGGGCCGGCGAACTCGGTCACTCAAACCCTCCAGTCCGCATTGCTGGTAACGCTCAAAGATTTTGTAGCCGGTCTTGCGCGAGATACCGAACTCCCGACACAGCGAAGCCATCGTCTCGCCCTCCTTCAACCGGATCACAAACCTCATCCGTTCGTCCATCACAGAACGCTCCTTCCATGGCATCTCCTCTCCGCCCCCTTCGGGTCGAAAAGTGTAACCCATGTCTCCGGAACGTTCTGTTACCTATGTCTCGGAACGGACACAAAGCACTTGCGTGACTCGCCTCATGACCCTCCAGTCCGCTCTCAGTCCGCATCTAGAAAGTCGGGCAAGGCGACCAACGCATACGTCCGTGTCCTTGAAGGACTTATCATGAACTGTCTTCCCATTCAGTCCGCTGTCAGTCCGTTTTTGTCTGGCGCATGGCTGAGAATCGCGGTTAGCATTTTTCCCGCTGCGACCATGCGATCGCGGCTGACTGCGTGGGTGTAGAACTGAAGCGTCAGCTTGACGTCGCTGTGGCGAAGCAGCGTTTGCACAGTCTTTGGATCGGTTCTGATCCGGATGAGAAATGAGGCGAGGCTGTGGCGCAGATTATGAAAACCGAATCGTCGCGGGTCGTCATCCACGAGTCGGCCGTGATTGTCCGGGTGCGATGAAAGTATGCCTGCCTTGACGGCGGCTGGCCGCAGATGATCTTCGACAAACATGTTGGCGACACGCGGCTGCTTGCTATTTCGCTTCACACTTTCCATCCAACCCTCTGCATCAATTCCCCAAATCTTGGATCGGCGCGAATTAGGTCGAAAACCGGTTCGGAGTTGAGCTCGATCAGATCGGGATTGCCTTCCTTGTACGATGTCTCCAACCACTCGAACGCTTTCTCCGCATTCCCCATGGCGGAGTAAATCTTCGCGATGTTGTAGGGCAGAACATAGCGCTTGCCGGCCGGGTTCTCCAGTTCGTCCAGAATTGTTCGCGCATTGGTGACGTCGCCTCTCGCCGCATACGCTGTCGCAAGGGCAGCCAACGTTTCTGTGCTGCGGCCCGCCAAATCGACAGCAGTTTTCAGCTCCTGGGTCGCCTCGTCGTACCTGCGTTGCTGTATACGCAGCAGTCCCATCCGCATGTGCGGCAGGAAATGATCGGGCGTGATTTCCTGAGCACGTTTCAAAACATCAGCAGCCTGATCGTATCTTCGCGCCAGGTACAGAATCATTCCCAACGACGCACCAATCACCGGCGAAAGGGGATCGGTTTCGTAGGCTTTCTGCGTAACCGTAATCGCGTCTTCCGGGCGGCCCATTGACATCAAATACTCGCCATACCAGTAGTAAACGATCGCCTGCGCGGGATTGAGTTCGATGGCTCGTTCAAAGTCTTTCTCCAGGTCTCCCCAATCCCAATCATGCAACCGAACGTGCGCCAGAGACCCGTGCGCGTCGCCGAGTTCGTGGTCGAGATCGAGCGCTTTTCTGGCGGCGATTTTCGCCTTCAGAAAAGTTTCCTTCGCCGGCGCCATGCCCCGGCACGCCAACATCACATAGGAGTCCGCGATTCCGGCGTAAGCGATCGCATACTGCGGATGCTGGCGGATAGCACTTTCATAGCAAGCGATGCTGCTCCGCATGCTCTCTTCCGTGCGCTTATTCCACAAATGACGCCCTTTCAGGTAGGCCTCGTAAGCCACCGGTGAGACCTCTTTGACAGTGGCCAGACGTTTCGCTTCCTGGGGTGTGAGCTTGACCTGGATTTCCTTTGCGACTGCTTGTGAGACCTCGCTCTGCAACTTCAGGATGTCGCCGAGATTCCGCTCGTAAGTTTGCGCCCAGACGTGGGTTTCGTCGCTGACCTGTATCAACTGCGCGGCGATTCGCACGCGTCCCGCGTCTCGCCGGACGCTCCCATCCAAGACATACGCAACGCCCAACTCTCCGCCGACCTCTCGAATGCTTTTCTTCGCCCCCTTGTACCTCATCGCCGAGGTCCGCGCGATCACGCCCAGGCGGTCTGGATTCAATCGGCTCAACTGCGTGATCATCTCCTCGGTTAGCCCATCGTTGAAGTACTCCTGCGTGGCATCCCCGCTCAGGTTCTCAAAGGGCAGCACTACCAGCAGCGAACGCCCCTGTGGCGAAGACGGCTGCTTTGCCGTTTTATCCACTTGGGCCGCGAATCGATAACCGCGTTTCGAGACGGTCGCGATGTACTCCTGTTCGCTCTCGCCGAGCGCCTTGCGAAGGAGCGAGATCGTGCGAGTCAGGCTTCCTTCCTCCACAAAAGCACCGCGCCACACTTTCTCGAGCAGTTCTTCTTTGTCGACCACCTTACCCGCGTTTTCGACGAGAAGCAGGAGGGTGGAAGCGGCCTTTGGTGCCAAGGAAACGATCTTGTCATTGCGGAAGAGGACAGGTCCGCATGCATCCAATCGAAACGGCCCAAACTGATAGAAACGCCGTTCGGCCATCGGGCACACCCCGGTAGGAAATTGGTAAGAAAAATATCAGGTTCAGAGAAGGACTTCCAGCCACCTCAAACGGTATACCTCGCCGTGATTGGGACTCGCCTAGCGCTTCGATGCCTGGTGTTCACCCCCCCCAAAAAAATGGAGGAAGTCATGCCGTGCCAAAGAGATCGAAAGCCGTTGGTCGTGACCGGTCTGGTGCTCGCGACCGCGGTTCTATTTATCACCCTGATCCCGCGCGTCGCTGCCGAGGATGACAATGCAGGTAAGGTCCTCTTCATCTGTGCTGGGGACCAGGCACGCGTGTCGCCTGACTTCCTGGCCGTCATCAACTTCGACCAGAAATCTGCGGATTACGGCAAGATCATTGCCACCGCTCCCTTCGCCTCCCCGGACGCCACGGGGAACGAACCCCATCACATCGGTCTTTCCAGCGACGGAAAAATAGTGGCCTGTGGCGGCCTGCTGAGCGTCTTAAAGGGGCAGAAGGAAGTCTTCTTCTTCGATGTCTCCAATCCCAAAGTGCCGAAATTCATGTCCGCCGCCGATCCGCCGCTGTCCGCGATCACCGACGAGTTCCATGCCCTCCCGGAGGGTGGTTATCTCGTCACCATGATGGGCGGCGCGCAAGGCCACGCTCCCGGGCGAGTGGTCGCCTTCGACAAAGACCTGCAACTACTGAAGGAGTACCCCGACGACCCGCCCGCCGATGGCTTCAATCCGCACGGAATTTCGGTGCGCCCCGAGCTTAATCTGATGGTCACGAGTGATTTCGTATGTCCCTCCACCACGCTCGACCAGGTCCACGGCAATATCGACTTCCGGGGCAGCATTCGAATTTGGGATTTCAGGAATAAGCAGATCCTCCGCACCGTCAAGCTTCCTGGATCGATCGGCACCATCGACGTCAAACTCATCCCGCACGATCGCAACGCGCGCGCTTACACCGCCGGCATGCTGGACGATCACTTGTATCTCGTGGACACCGAGCATGGAACTGCGAAGGTGGTGTTTGACTTCGCTTCCATTCAGGCCGACGGTTGGCCCCAACTCATGCGTGTTACCCGCGACGGCCGCCGCTTGTTTGTCTCCATGAACCAGGCGGGGAAGATTGCGATGTTCGACACTTCCGACCCCAACCACCCCCGGCTGCTGAAGGCGCTGGATCTCGGCCAAGGCTCTGGTCCACATTACATCGCGCTCACCGAAGATGAGAAGCGCCTGGTGATCAGCGACTATTTCCTGAACGAAGACAACTTCGGCAAAGTTCACGCCGAAGGCGACCACAAGATCCATGTGGCCAAAGTCACGAAAGATGACCTGATCCTTGATTCCAAGTTCAATCTCGACTTCAACAGCGCCTTCCCAACCGGGCCTGCTCGCCCGCATGGGATCGCGATCAAGTAAGGACCTGTTTCGCGCTGCCAGTATTGATCTTTGCGGAGGGGGTTGCGACCAAGAAGTAGTCCGGTCCCCGCATGAGATTGGTAGCGACAAGGGGTCTGTAGAACGCGATGGATTCTCAGTTGTCAGATCGTGGTCAAACCGCTAGTAAGCTGGGAGTTGCGTTCAGAGGGGCCACTGGTCCGCGCCTGGGACCCGCGAGGTCGACGAATCGCTGGCTAGCAGCACGGCTGAGATTGGGCCGACGCTTAAGCGAACACCGGCGCTGGTCACAGAATGATCACAAAACTGGGGCGGTCTCCGCCTGTCGCACCTCGCTGTTAAGTTTGGGAGTTGCGAATCTTCGGCGGGATCTCTTTGCTGCGGCTCCAATAGCGAAATTTTGGGCATGATCTTAAGACAATTCTTCGCGTGAGCGGAAAGGAAGCAAACTCGCCTGGACAACTCGGCCTAAGCACGCTTTCTGGTTTCTCAGATGATGAGGAGCCCAAAGCCGTCAGACCGGTGGACGACGGCCCCACGCCGTCCACAGAATTGACGATGGCATCATGAAATCGGAATATTCCAGGCGCGCCAAATCGTCCTCGAATTGCTGTGCGGTAATGTAGTGAGCGGCAATCAGTCCTTCGTGAAGCTGCTCAAAGTTTGCCCGAAGAAGAGCCGCTGCAGGAGATCCGCATTGCGCCATGAACATCCGCCCCTCGGCACCGACTTCGACCAGCCGGTTCTCGCGAAAGCGCTTGCACAGAAGCCGCCCCCAGCGTCTCTCAAACCCGCGATCCGCCATTAATCGCCCCATCGCAACGTGCGTCGGCAAAACCACCTCGCCCGGACTGACCGCCGGATCCGGGGGAACAGATAGCGAGTCGAACTCTTCATCGACCAACCAGCCTCCGGGCTTGAGCGCGGCGATCAGTTTCTCCAGAACCTTTTCCTTTTCGGGCACATGTACGAGCACCAGACGTGCGTGAACCAGGTCAAACGCATTTTCGGGCAAAGGATCGCGAACTATATCGTGGCGCAGTACCTCGAGATTGGAAAGACTCAGGTCCCTAAGAAACCTCGTATCGATATCGGTGACAAGCACGCGGCCCGCCTCACCCACACATGTGCTGAGCCATCTCGCAACTGATCCTCCTCCACCCCCCACCTCCAAGCAGTGCCATCCAGGTCCTATGCCGCGGTCTTCCAAATGCCGGATCGTACTAGCGTCAAACATGGCGGAAAGTGCTCCAAATCGTGCCGGCGCTTGCTTTGCCGCGTTATCGAGCAGGTAGCTTCCGGGTTGCGAGCAACCGTCGGGCAAAGTTGCGTTATTCATTAGAGTGTCCGTCAAAGTTTGTCTCCGGTAGGTGATATCGATCCGGACCTAGTCCGGAAGCTGGTCGCTCTCAGGATCGCGCAGCCAGGAACTCGTGACTAGAGCAATCGTATAAACCAGAAGAACGACGATTGCAGCCGAGTGAGCAACGCGGGTTGCGGGACCGGCACCAGGCATGACGGTCGCGAGTTGCGTAGTAAGAACCACAGCAGAAGTACCCAGCATCCTGCCTCCGACGTTGAAGGCAAAGCTCTCGCCGGTTCCACGCAAGTGCGTCGGGTAAACGCGCGGCAGGTAGCTCCACATGAAGCTCATGGGCATATTCATCAGGAGAGCGCAGAGAAAGATCCCAAACTTCAGGAGAGCCAGGCTGTGCGTAGCCGCGTAAGAATACACGGGGAAAAAGGCGAGAAGCCCGAGAACCAAGAGAGTGCGCAGAAAGCGTCTGTGCGATGCAATACGGACTATGAGCACAGCGAACAACAAGCGGCCTGCAAATGTACCGACCTCTGCGATGAATTGCACACTGCCCACCGCCTGTTCGACTTGTCGAGCAGCCAGGCCGCGAACTCCGGGAAGTCCAGGAACCATGTGGGGCGTTTGCTGAACTACGCCGAACCCAATGGCATACAGGCAAGCCACCAATAGCGCAGTAACAAGAGTCGACCTCTTAAGTGCCGGGCGAAATAGCTCGACGATACTCGGGCGTTGTAGTGTTCCCCTCGCCTTCTTTTGACGCCACGTCGGAGACTCGGGCAGAAAAGGACGGATTAGAACCAGCGGGATCGCAGGTATTAACCCGAAGAGCAGAGTATAACGCCAGGCTTCGTGTCCGCCGTGAATCGCCGGAAAGTGGCCTCCGTAGGTCACGGCAAGGTAGTAAGCCCCGGTTGCCATGAGGCCTCCTAGCCCCACCGCGCCCTGCGTGTAACCAAGGACAGACTCCCGCTGCTTCGGATTGGCAAAGAGTTCTGCCAGCCAGGCAATCGCTGCTGGGTATTCAACCGCGACGCCAATCGTTGTCGTGCAGCGAAACAGCAAGAATGCAAACAGCGTGTTTGCATGGCTCGCGCCCAACGCGGACAAGGCGTAGATCATGATGCTCCAGACCAGCACGCGCCGACGGCCAAAGAAGTCCGTCAGATAGCCTCCGAGCAAACCAAATGCACCGCCGGTCAAAGCTGGAACGTAAAACAACAACCCGACCCAGAGATTGAAACCCGCGGTTCCGGGCTGAAGCCCCCCAAGCGAACTCAACGCTGGCCGCAAGACAACCGCCAGCACTAAGAGCTCATAAAGGTCGAACGCAAAACCGAGCGCAGCGACTCCGCAAATGAGCGACTGCACTCCTGTAAGGCGTATGGGAGCCTTCGTCGATTCAGAAATTCCAAGCCCGTGTGTCAGCATTCCAGCCCGCTCGTCAGATATCTTTATATCCATATGCTTTTCGACTTACCTCGCCGCAGGCAATCGAACCTTGCGCGGGCAGCGATTTTTGCCTGACGTTGAGTCTCCACCAAAAGATGCCCCCGAACCTCGAATTTGAGGTTACGGTACCGCAATCGCGGTCGCTGTTCCGAGGGTCGGACCCGGCGACTGGAAATCTACGTAGCAGTCTGAACCATCGCCTGCGCCTCCTTTCAAGTTGCAGCCCGCACTATCCCGCGCGTCAAATGCGAGATCGTACCTCCCCGACGCTATGGGACCAACCAGAACCGCGAAGGAACCGTTGCCGTGAATGTCGGTCGTGACCACGCCAAACTCGAGCGCGACGACACTTTCGGTCGCGCCTTGTCGCGTGATCGCCTTGCAAGCACCACCCCCGACGTCTGTTGGAAACTGATCGAATGTTGGTGGAAAGGTGTTGCAGAAGATATGAACACTTACCTGATAGAGTTTGCTGGGAGTCGCACCCACCAATTTGAAAGTGACTGTCAGTTTGTGGGTACTCGTATTCACTGACCAGGCGACATTGCTTTGCGTGAAATTCAGGGGCTCAGAGAGATTATCCCAGCCGGCCGCCCAGGTCTGCTTCATTGTGGCCGGCGCCACAATCATCTGTGTCCACGCACAATCTGAGAATAGGCACAATGCCGTTCCCAGCAAAAATGCTACTTTAATCTTCGCCGACCTGAAACCGAGAATCGTGGAGCATGAGCTCTGCATGGATTTCATTTACGCCTCCGAATGGTTCACTCCGAAGTTGTTTTCCGAACAGTGCATGACCCGTGGCATTCTGCACCAGGATGTCAATGGTCAAGAGGTTCATCAGCGCACTACAATCCTTACTCTGCCGCGATTGGACATCAGGATGCTTTATGACACAAGCTAAAAAATATCAATAATTGTTGAGCTATACTTAGTAATGGAGTTTACTTCTCGACAACTTCGCGCCTTCCTCCTGGTCGCGGAACATCGCAGTTTTAGTCGGGCCGCCGAAAGCATGTTGGTGACCCCATCAGGCCTGAGCATTCTCATTCGAGAACTGGAAAACCATCTCGGGTTTCGCTTGTTTGACCGGACGACCCGGCTCGTTGCCCCCACAAAGTACGGGTTTGAATTATTAACTGCAGCGCAACAGTGCTTAGCGGATTGGGATGCGGCCACATCGCGCATTGGGCGAACAGCCGTCCAGGCGAACCAGTCCCTTTCGCTGGGTGCTCCACCGTTGATCTCGGCGAATGTGATTACCCCGGCGATCAAGGAATTTCGCGGTCACCATCCCAACCTCAGAATCCAACTGTTCGACGGGAGCCAGGCGGAGATCCTGCAACGCATAGGAGCGGGCAAACTCGATATGGGGTTGGGAGTCTTTGCGCCCACGCCTGGCATTCGGCGCACACCTTTTTTTCGCTTCTCGTTGATGGTGATTCGTCCCGAGAAAGACCCCTCTTTCCGTCCCTCATCGACTACATGGTCTGCCCTGAAGGGAGAAACTCTAGTCTCACTGCAGCCGGCGAGTACGATTCAACGGGTTGTGGACAAACAGCTGAAAAAAATCGGCGTTGCATTTCGTCGTGGAGGGGTGGCTCACTTGCTCGACACGCAAATCGCCATGGTGGAAGCCGATGAAGGCATCGCAATCATCCCATCCTACGGGCTCGCGGCCTGCCGAAACCGCAGAGTGACAATGATCCCGCTTATTAACCCAGTGGTCAGCTTGGAGTTCCATCAGATCAGCAACCGTGGGAAAAAGCTTCCCCCTGGCGCATTCGAATTCACCGCCTTCCTGAAGAGCTACATTGCCAGGTGGGCTGGACGCGCTGGCGTGATGTGATGTGCGGAAAGACCAAAACTAACTGCATCGTGAACGCGCTGTGCTTATGTTGCGCTCATCCGGTACAGTCGCACGGCCAGCCTAGGCACCACCGCCACCTTGGTCGCGGCTCGCGGCTTTTGATGAAAGCGCGAGAGAAGACTCTGGCATTCGAATCGACCCGGCATCCACCAATATAAGGTCAATCCGCTTTGCCATCTTTTTCAGCCGACGCTTAGGCGAACATCGGCGCTGGTCACGGAGTGGTCACAAGAAATGGGGCCACTCTGCAAAGTTAAGCCTGAAAAGGCTGGCGTCGGCGGTTTAACTCCGTCCCTGGCCACCATGTTTTCAACGAGTTAGGTGAAATTCTTAAACCTCTATCCACGGCGAAAAAGGCCTTTATCGTGGGTGGAAACAGCGCACTCGCCGATAGACGCCTGAGATTTATCTCATTGAGTGTCATCGATTTGCTGCTATGCAACGTGTCGAAGAGCGCAGCCTTTCATCGATTTTGCGCTCTAAACTTCTAACCACCTTAATAAAGAATAATGATGCATCGGGAGTTAATGCTGGCGGGTACGCGAGAGCTTTGGATAAATTTCACGCGATTGCAGATGTCTTTCGCGTCTGAATCGGCAGAGAAAAAGGCCGTACCTGAGGAAGTTCAAGCAACAATCCATTCGCATCGCTTGCCTCTGAAGAGACAGGCACGATGCTTCTCAGATCTGGATACGCTGCTATTTTCTGTTTTTTGGTTCGCCACCATCGATCGGGATGCCCAATCGATCGAAAAATTCCGCCTGTTTCTTTTGGCTTGCCAACCGATGCAACATTGTGCGGCGCCGCTTTGGAGAAATAGGATCCTCGTAGAGGGAAGTTCGAGCTTCCCCAAGCCATCGCAACCATCGTTCCCATTCCGGACCGAATTGGGTTTCCATCTGTTTGCGCAGTCGCTGAGCGAGGGCCCCACTATGACCGGCGGTTGAAATCGCGATTTGAAGCGGACCACGTCGCACTACAGCGGGGTAATAGAAATTACAGAGTGGCCGATCGCGAACGACATTGCACAGAATCTGACGCCGTTGCGCTTCTTCATACACCATTTTGTTGAGGGGCTTCAGAGGTGTGGCCACAACCACCAGGAAGATTCTGTCTAAGTCGATGAGTTCGAAGCGGCGCTGTTGCCAGATGACTTTGTCGTCAGCGGCCCACGCCTTAATGCGTCGAGTAGCCGCCGGGGCCACAACAATGCAGGTCGCTCCACATCGAAGGAGCGTAGGTATCTTTTCTTCCGCGGTCTTCCCTGCGCCTACTACGAGGCAACGGCGCTTGGTCAATTTCAAAAATATAGGGAAGAGCGGGGTCGTTTCTCCCGACAGACGTGACAACGCTTTGTCCACATCCCTCCCCGCAGGCAGAACACCTTACCCTTGATAGCCGACGAAACCCTCAGAAGACAAATGCAAAGAACTGATCGTTTGCATAGGAGAATTAGCTCTGCGGCTGTGAAGAGAGAATCTGCAGGTGCAAAACTCAAGGGATTTTGGTGTTCAGTTCTGGATAATCGCGGCCATAGATTTTATTAATTTCCAGCCCAGCCCCTGCATCGCTAGAGTGCCCACAATACAGAGTGCATTTTGCTCTTGCAGATTGAATCAGACGCTTACCTCCAGGTTGAGGTCCAGCGCAGCGACTCCCGATAGTTCGGTACCGCGGATACAGCGTCGTATCCATCATCCCTCAGCTCAGATAGCAGGCTGGCAGGTAGGTCGGCGTGTTTGCTTGCCGAAGCCTTGCTGAGGCCGGACTAAGAGCATCTTGCAAGGTTTCGATCTAGAAGGCTGGCGTGGGGTCAGCACAGACTGGGGAACGATGTCCTTACCTCTTATCGAACGGGCGGAAAACGATGGCGTACGGTTTGTCTTGAGCCAGCAATGGCAGCAAGCTGCCCACCAGCCCTTGTACGAAATCGAACCACTGGCGGCCGTCCCCGGAATCCCCCAGCGCCTTCCAGGACTTGGCGAGCAGTATCGCTTTCACTTTGACATGACGCAGTGCATCGGCTGCAAGTGCTGCGTGGTGGCCTGCAACGAGCAAAACGGCAATCCAGCGGAAATCAACTGGCGCCGAGTTGGAGAGATCGAAGGCGGTTGGTATCCAGAAGCTCATCGCTTGTACTTATCGATGGGTTGCAATCACTGCTTGGAGCCATCCTGCCTGATTGGCTGTCCGGTCGAGGCTTACACGAAAGATACAGTCACAGGCATCGTTCAACACAGCGCTGACACTTGCATTGGCTGTCAGTACTGCACTTGGAATTGCTCCTACGGCGTGCCGCAATACAACGCCGAGCGCGGCGTCGTCGGCAAGTGCGATATGTGCTACGGACGGCTCACAGAAGCCCGGGAACCAGCATGCGTCAACGCTTGTCCCGAGGGTGCTATTCGCATCGAGATTGTGAACATCGAGGAATGGAGAAAGGAATACTCCAGCAGCGCGAACGCACCCGGGCTTCCTTCCGCCGATGACAGTATTTCCACCACCCGCATCACCCTTCCAGACCGGCTCCCACCGGATATCAGGAAGGCGGACTACTGGCGCGTCCGGCCCGAGTCTCCGCACTGGCCGCTTGTCGTCATGACAGTCTTGACCCAGCTTTCTGTGGGGGCATTCGCCTCGATCTGGCTCCTGCAATTAGCGGGAGCAACTGCGCGTTTGGGTGTCGCCGCTCTAGGATCCCTCATCCTGGGTGGAATAGCGCTGGTTTCATCCACCACGCACTTGGGTCGTCCGATATATGCGTATCGCGCCCTGAAGATGTGGAAGCGTTCGTGGCTTAGCCGCGAGGTTCTTCTCTTCGGCTGTTTTTCCGGGATGGCTGGCCTCTATGCCGCAACACTCTGGCTGCGCATGCCATTGAGCCTGGAGTTGGGCGGTGTGACAGCAATCTTCGGAGCCGCTGGGATTACCGCGAGCGCTTTCATTTACCTGGTTCCTGCACGTCCTTCATGGGACAGCAAGTTCACAGTCTCTGATTTCTTCCTGACCGGGGCCCTGCTCGGACCATTGTTTGCCGTCTCGATCGGCGTCGCCCAGGGGCGTCTGCTGATGCTGATTGGTGTCGCAGCGGCTTCGGCGCAATTGCTCAATCAGGCTCTGCGATTTCTCTGGCTTATCGCATCGGACTCATTCGAACTGCAAGCCTCTGCGCGGTTGCTATCTACGACGCTGGCACGACCGTTGCTGCTGCGCTGCACTCTTTTGGTTGCAGGTGGAATCGCCTTTCCGCTTTCTGGTTTCTACCTGGCGCGGTTCGCAGCTCTCCCTATCGCTCTAGCCGGAGAAATTCTCGGCCGCTACCTGTTCTACGTCAGCGTGGTTCCGAAAAACATGGCTGCCCCCTATCTCGCGGCTCGGGAGCGCGCAGCATGAATCTCAGGCAAAAGCTCGGCTTGGACATCCTCTCTAAGAAGTATGAGTACGGCGAAGATCCTCAGTACGGCCACACTTCAGAGCAGAAGATTCCAGACCACTGGGTGCCCACCACCTGCGGATATTGCTCGGTGGGTTGCGGAATGTTCATTGGAGTCAAGGATGGCCGCGCGGTGACCGTCCGCGGCAACCCGAACCATCCAGTGAATCTGGGAAAGCTTTGTCCAAAGGGTTTGTCGGAGCACTACACGCTCGAAGCCCCCAACCGGGCAAAACACCCCTTGCTGAGAAAGAGCGGCAAGCTGGTTCCAGTGAGCTGGGATGAGGCTCTCGACACGATGGTAGAGAGGCTTCGCGCAACGCGGGAGCGATATGGCCCCGATGCTCTCGGTGTGATCAGTACCGGACAGTTGGTCACCGAAGAGTTCTATGCGCTGGGGAAACTCGTCCAATTGGGATTCGGCACGAAGAACTACGACGGGAACACAACGTTGTGCATGGCGAGCGCTGTTTCTGGCTACAAACGGTCGTTCGGCAGCGACGGGCCGCCCGGCGCCTACGAAGATCTACAGAAAGCGGACGTCATTTTTCTGATTGGCGCCAATATCGCCGATAACCATCCGATTCTCTGCCAGCATCTGGATGCAAATCCCAGGAAAACCCTGATCGTTGCCGATCCGCGGGTCACCAAGACCGCGATGATGGCTGATCTGTTCCTGCCGTTGAAGCCGCGGTCCGACATTGCTTTGCTGAACGGGTTGATCCATCTGCTGATTCGCACGGGTCAGATTGACTGCGATTACAGCGCGAACCATACCAGCGGATTCGCGGAACTCGCACGTTTTGTCGAGAAATATACCCCTGCGTACGTGGCACACATTACGGGATTAAGTGAAGACCTGATCATCAAAACCGCAGACCTCTACGGAAATGCTCAGGCAGCTTTCATCGGATGGACCATGGGTGTGAATCACAGTACGCAGGGCGCGGAGACAGTAAATGCGATCAACAATCTTGCGCTGATTACGGGAAATATCGGTCGCGCCGGCGCCTCGCCCTTTTCGATCACCGGACAGTGTAATGCAATGGGTACGCGTGAGGCGGGCTTCGCGTCGAGTTTGCCGGGATACCGAAAATTTGAATGCGCCGCACACCGGGAAGAGTTGGCGCGCATGTGGAAGATCGATCCGAATCGTATTTCGATTTCCCGAGGCCTGGCCTATCCCGATATCGTCGAGGCCGCCATCGGCAAGAAGATTCGTGCGCTTTGGATCATCGCGACGAATCCGATTGTTTCGTTCCCGAATCTCGACGTCCTAAAACAAGGCCTGGAGACACTGGATTTCTTGGTGGTGCAGGATGGGTTTCATCCCACGCCCACCACCGAACTCGCTCACCTCGTCTTACCAGCCGCCATTTGGGGCGAGAAAGAGGGAACGTACACGAACTCCGAGCGGCGCGTCAGCAAGGTGAATCGCGCGGTCAGCCCGCCTGGTGATGCAAAGTCGGATTTCGATATTTTACTCGCGCTGGCGGACAAGCTTGGATGCCGCGGGGAGCTGTTCCCGGGATGGACGTGTCCCGAGCAGGCGTTCGAAGAATGGAAGCGCGTGTCTAAGGGGCGGCTTTGTGATTACTCTGGGCTGAGCTACGGCCTGATCGAAGAGCACAACGGAATTCAATGGCCGTTCCCGGAAGGAACGACCGAGGTAGGCACGACCCGGCTTTACGAAGACGGGCGCTTCCCCACGGAGGACGGCAGGGCCAAACTGTTCTGCATCGAATGGACGCCGTTCCCTGAACAACCGAACCAACAGTTCCCCTTCGTGCTGAATACCGGACGAACGGTTGAGCACTGGCATACCCGCACGAAGACGGCTCAGGTACCGATACTCGAAAGGATGTCGCCGAACGCGTGGCTGGAAATGAATACGCGCGACGCCCAAGCTTTGCGATTGAAACCTCACGATTGTGTGGATGTCATTTCGCGGCGAGGTCGGGTTCGGGACGTTGAGTTGCGGGTAACGGAGATCGTTGCCCCCGGCCAGGTATTTATGCCGTTTCACTTCGCAGAAACGAATGCGAACCAAGTCACGCAGAGCGCGTTTGATTCGATTTCGCGCGAGCCGAACTACAAGCAGTGCGCTGTATCTGTTCAATTAAGCGTTTCTCCAAAGGAACGGCGCGCCAAAGATACACGGCGGCAGAAGGCAATCTCGATGGAGGTGAGCTAGTGAAAAAGCTGGTAGTCGTAGGAAACGGAATGGCCGGCGTCGCCTGTGTGGAACAGATCTTGCGCCACTCGCCCAAGTTTGCAATCACGATCTTTGGTGACGAGACTCACGTCAACTACAACCGCATTCTGCTCTCGTCGGTTCTGGCGGGAGAAAAAGCAAGCGACGACATTGTCCTGAACGGCCTCGATTGGTACCGGCAGAACGGTATCGACCTCCGGCTCGGCGTCCGCGTCGCCGGTGTCGATTCCCAAGCGAAGACCGTGACCGGTGACGACGGAAGCGTGACTTCTTTCGACAAGCTCCTGTTGGCGACTGGAAGCGTACCCCTCATTCCTTCAATCGAAGAAGTGAAAAAGGAAGGTGTCTTTGTCTTCCGCAATCTTGACGACACTCGCGCGCTGTTGGAGCGCTGCCGCCGAGGAATCAAAGCCGTCGTGATCGGAGGCGGCCTGCTTGGATTAGAAGCGGCTCGCGGCCTGCAAGTGCAAGGGTGCGACGTGACCGTCGTCCATCTGATGGACACACTGATGGAGCGCCAGTTGGACCCGACAGGCGGTGGTTATCTCGCGTCCAAGATGAACCAGATGGGAATCACGGTACTACTTGGCCTCAGTACCACCGCGATTCTCGGCAATGGAAAAGTGGAGGGCGTTCAATTCAAGGGCGGCGGCAGCATTCCGGCCGACCTCGTGGTGATCGCCGCTGGCATTCGTCCGAACGTCGGACTCGGCCACGAGGCCGGACTTGAGGTCAAGCGCGGCATTGTAGTCAACGACTACATGGAAACATCGCATCCCGACATTTTTGCTGTTGGCGAATGCGTACAACACAACGGCATCTGCTACGGACTGGTTGCGCCTCTCATCGAGCAGGGGAAAGTCCTGGCGGCAACCATTACGGGAAATAAGGGTCCGAAATACCAAGGCAGCGTACAAGCTGCAAAGCTGAAGATCATGGGCGTCGATGTCTTTTCGGCGGGCGAGATCGGCGACAAACTCGACGGCTCAGAGGTGATCCGTTACGAGGATCCGGCCCTCGGCATCTACCGGAAACTGACTCTGAACGGGGGCAAACTCGTAGGGGTCATTCTCGTCGGTGACACAGCCGATAGCCATCGCTACATGGACTGGTTGCGGACTGCGAAAGATCTGGTGCCACTCCGAAGGCAACTATTGTTTCCCGCTCCGACGGAGGACACGGGCATCGATATCGCCCAGATGGCTGACAGTGAAACGGTCTGTGGATGCATGGGAGTGACCAAAGGCACGGTCATTCAAGCGATTCACGACAAAGGTGTGAATACGTTAGCCCAGCTTAAAGAGTGCACGCGCGCCTCAACGGGCTGTGGAAGTTGCTCTGGCCTTTGCCAGTCGCTGCTCAAAGCGGTCGTACCGGAATTTGAGGAAGAGGTTAAGCGAACGATCTGCAAGTGCATTGCTGTGGCCGAAGATCAGTTGCGCGAAATCTTGCGCAGCCAACAACTGAAGTCTGTGCAGGAGGTCCTGGAAATCTACGGCAACGGAATCGGCTGTGAAGTCTGCAAGCCTGCCTTGAGCTACATGCTCGACATGCTGTGGTGTGGCGATCACGACGAGGACCGTTCGGCGCGCTTCATCAACGACCGCGTACACGCCAACATTCAGAAGGACGGAACGTTCTCCGTTGTGCCGCGCATTCGCGGCGGCGTGACGTCGCCCGACGAACTGCGCCGAATCGCCGATGTTGCCGACAAGTACAGAGTGCCCATGGTCAAGATCACGGGCAGCCAGCGCATTGACCTGCTGGGCGTGAAGAAGTCGGACCTGCCGAAAGTCTGGGCCGACCTTGGAATGCCCTCCGGTCAGGCCTACACGAAGGGCGTCCGCATGGTGAAGACCTGCGTGGGCACGGAGTTTTGCCGCTTCGGGGTGCAGGACTCAACCAGGGCCGGAATCGAGATGGAACGTCGTTTTGAGAATCTGTTCACTCCTCACAAAGTGAAGATGGGGGCGGTTGGCTGCCCGCGCAATTGCGCCGAGGCCACTGTTAAAGACATAGGCATGATTGGGCAGGAGGGAAGCTGGCAGGTGGTTGTCGGCGGTGCAGCCGGCAAGAAAGTACGCAAAGCAGATTTGCTGATCACCGCCGAAACTACGGAAGCGGCCCTCGTAGCCGCCGCACTCTTTTTTCAGTACTACCGCGAGAGTGCCAACTATCTGGAACGCACATACGACTTCGTCGAGCGTGTCGGTATCGAGAAAGTCCGAAAAGAAACCGTGTATGCACAGGATGCAGCCAAACAGGGCTTGCTGGAGCGTCTGCGCAAGTCGAAGGAACGGTCAAGCGACGCCTGGCTGGAGCGGTATTCTCCGCACCATCCCAGTCAGTTCGTACAAATTCAGCCGCTGGAAGAGGTTCTCGTATGAAGGAAGCCAAAGCGGAATTAAAACGATGGACACGAATTGCCCTTTGCGACGACATACCACTGCGCGAGGGCCGCGCCGTGAAGGTCGGTAATCGAGAGATCGCCATCTTCAATCTGGGCGACCGGTTCCTTGCCGTGGACAATCGCTGTCCTCATAAGAGTGGCCCGCTGGCGGATGGCATTGTGTCTGGCGCTGCAGTCATCTGCCCGCTGCACGCGTGGAAGATGAGCCTCGAAACCGGCGAAGGCGTTAACAGCGCAAGCGCGTCGAGTTGCGTTGAAACGTTTCGCACGCGCGTGGAGCATGGAGTCATTTTCCTTGAGATCGGCGCGCCTGCCACGCCATCCGAGGGGAAGGCCGCGGAGGATCTGCCGTTACTTTGCACAGAGCCGGGGACGATTGCCGAGGGAGAAGCAACATGCAGTCACGCTTAGAGGAAGGAACTCTTCAGTTCGGTCGCAACGCAGCCTTGAAGCCAGATTCCGACGGAAAGGCGACTCGCATCCGGCTGCTCGACTTTCACAGCGCGCCGATGCGTGCCTTTCACTTGTCATGGTTCGCATTCTTCCTAAGCTTTGTCGCCTGGTTTGGTATCGCTCCACTCATGGCGGTTGTGCGTGACGATCTGAAGCTTACCAAGGCGCAGATCGGAAACACCGTGATTGCCTCAGTGGCGATCACGATCTTTGCGCGATTACTGACTGGTTGGCTGTGTGATCGCTTTGGCCCGCGCCGCACCTATTCGGCCCTGCTGACATGCGGTGCTTTGCCGGTGATGGGGATCGGATTGTCCCATAGCTACCACTCCTTCTTGTTCTTTCGGCTGGCCATCGGCCTGGTTGGTGCTTCATTCGTCCTCACGCAATACCACACCTCGATCATGTTCTCGCGATCGGTCGTTGGCACAGCCAACGCCGTGACCGCCGGGTGGGGAAATCTGGGCGGCGGTGTCGCGCAATGGGTGATGCCATTATTGTTCGGCGCCATCATCGGATTAGGTGCGGACAAGTTCCTGAGTTGGCGGCTTGCGATGATCGTTCCCGGCGTCCTCATGTTGATCACGGGACTCGCCTACTATCTCCTCACCGAAAACACTCCGGATGGCAGGCCCTTCGTGCCGCGAACTGGTGGACAGGCTTTCTGGGAAGCTGCCGGCGACCACCGTGTCTGGCTGCTCTTTCTCTTGTACGGCGCGTGCTTCGGAGTGGAAATCACCGTAGACAATGTCGCCGCCCTATATTTCAAAGATTCTTTTCACGTGACTCTAAAACTAGCTGGCCTTCTTGCCAGCCTCATCGGCATGATGAACCTCTTTGCCCGCGCGTTGGGCGGAATCGCTGGCGACTGGGCTGGCAGCCGATGGGGACTGTACGGTCGATCCCGCTTGCTGGGCCTGACCATCTTTGTCGAGGGTTTGTTCATGGTGTTGTTCTCTCGCCTGAGAATCCTTGGTCCGGCCACTGCAGCTTTCCTTTTGTTTGGTTTGCTTGTATGCATGGCTTGCGGCGTAACCTACGCCGTGGTTCCGTTGATTCGCCCCCAGGCGATAGGATCTGTTTCCGGCATCGTGGGCGCAGGCGGAAGCGTTGGGGCAGTGTTGGCAGCCATGTTATTCAAATCAGAAAGCCTTTCGGGCGCGAACGCGTTCTTCATCCTGGGAAGCGTCGTGGCGGCCACTTCGTTGTGCTCACTGCTGTTGCGATTCGGAGAGGCCAAGGTTGCAGCGCCAGAGATTGAGCCGATGGCTGCATTCATGTCCGCAGACTAGCGTCAGTTACCGACCATGATCGCGGATCTGGCGAGCGTGTTGTTCCGGCGATTTGTCCCAGGAATGCCAACGATCAGCTCATAAGTTTCGGAACCGATTTACCATTGCTAGAGGATTACAGAAGAGAGTTCGAGCGATGGCCAACATCACTTTCGGAGGTCTCTGCGTACTGGCCCTGGAGAGCCGGCGCGCCCGCGAGATTGCGAAGCTCATCGCGAATCTTGGCGGTGTCCCGATCGTTGCACCCTCTGTGCGAGAAGTTCCCCTTGAATCTAATCGAGAAGCCTTGGAATTCGCACGGAGACTGGCTGCGGGCGAGGTGGATATGGTCATCTTCACGACTGGCGTTGGAGTCAAAGCTCTGGCATCGGCCGTGGAGAAAGTGTGCCCGCGAGACGAACTGTCCAGCCGTTTGAACGACGTGGCGGTCGTAGCCCGCGGCCCCAAGCCCACTGCGGCTCTCAAAGACTTGGGAGTGCGAGTCAGCCTCACAGTCCCGGAGCCAAATACATGGCGCGATCTGCTGATTCTACTGGACCAGAGCAAGAATACGTTTCCGATAGCGGGTCGCCGCATCGCCGTGCAGGAGTATGGGGTCACGAACCCCGAGTTGTCCGCCGGCCTGCAAGAGCGCGGCGCGATCGTAACTCTGGTGAATGTTTATCAGTGGGCATTGCCCGAAGATCTCAGCCCGCTCCAGAACGCAGTCGAGTCGATCATCAGTGACAATGTACACGTGCTGCTTGTGGCGTCCTCGGTTCAGATACGCCACCTCTATAAGGTCGCAGAAAGCATGGCAAGGCAGCGGGCGCTGCACGAGGCCCTTTCTCGGGTTGTGATTGCGTCTATCGGACCGTTGACCTCGGAGGAACTGCGCAGTCGCAGTTTGAGTGTCGATATTGAGTGCACGCGCCCGAAGATGGGATTTCTTGTGCAGGAGGCGGCAGAAAAAAGCGCCGAGATCCTTCGTCAGAAACGCGGGTTGAACTCTGTTGGAACGGAGGACCAGATATGAGTACTCTCTACCCGTTGTTCTTGAGCTTGAGGGGTCGACTTTGTGTTGTGGTCGGCGGTAACGAGATGGCGGAGACAAAGATTCGAGAGCTTTTGGACGCGGACGCCAAGATTCGTGTCATCTCTCCCGCTGCCACTGACCAGATTGCTGCGTGGTCTCAGGCAGAGAGACTGGAATGGGTAGGTCGCGCTTATGAAGATGGAGACCTGCGCGAAGCCTTCTTTGTGGTATCTGTCGCCGACGCCGAGGCCAACGCTCAGGTTTTTGACGAAGCCGAAGCGCGCCAGACCTTCTGCAACACAGTGGACGACATCGAGCACTCTAACTGCTACGGGTCCGCGGTAGTGCGCCGCGGTCCACTGCAGATTGCCATCTCGACAGCAGGAAATAGCCCCGCTCTGGCCCAAAGACTGCGCAAGGAATTGGAAGAACGGTTCGGTGAGGAATACGCTCTCTGGGTCACGAGATTGGGCGAAGTGCGGAGTCGCCTATTTCAGGATAAGGCGATCGACAGTGAGACCCGCCGCAGAACGTTGCACGAACAAGCCAGCGCATCTGCATTTGACACTTTTCGGAGCTCACTCTAGCGGGCGAGGGACTTTTGAAACTCAGGCAGGGGTCCCGAAGGCTGGCCTGAGTCCCGTTCAGGGGGAATGTTCTGTAGACAAAGTGACCGTGATTCCGGTGGCGCTGCCGTCGCCAAGGTGTCTCCCACAATCAGGACGCACGGAGAAGGCATGATCGGTGCGCGGTGAAGCAATCCGAGAGTCGTTTGGTAACGCTGTTCGCCCGCGCTTGACACTCTGGATATGACGGCGCACGGAGTAGCGGTGCTCAGCCCGGCTCGGCACAAATCCTCGGCAACGCTGGCATACTCTCCAGGCATGTAGACGACAACGGTGGTCCGATTGGTCACCAGACTGTGCCAGTCCGAATCATCTTTTCCATGCCCGCGGTGAGCGCTGATAACCAAGAGTTGATCGGCCGTCCGGCGGTCAGTCAGAGAAACTTGTACGGTAGCGGCGGCGGCGAGGGCGGCAGTCACACCGGGTACAATCTCGACCTCAATGCCTGCTCTCCGTAGAACATCCAGTTCCTCGCCCGCACGACCAAATATCAATGGGTCACCACTCTTTAATCGCACGACTACTTCTCCAGACATACTAAATCGTAGTAATAAGTCGTTGATCTCATCTTGAGTGATGCTCTTTCGTCCACATCGTTTCCCGACGCGCATGATCCGAGCGTGGGGAGACACAAGCCCGAGGACTTCGGTAGACACCAAGGCATCATGCAGGACGACATCGGCCAAGCCGAGCGTGCGCACCGCCCTTACCGTCAGCAAGTCCGGATCACCGGGTCCAGCGCCGACGAGGTAGACTTTCCCCTTCCTTTGTTGAAATGAATGGTTCGGCAAAGAATTCCCCTATGTTGAGTGCTGCAAGACCGGATACCCGAACGCGGCACATTCTGCAGATCGCGACCGACGTGACCCCACAGTTCATACATATAGTGTTTGCGAACGGTAGGGAAATTGAAATTATCGATCTCTTCCATCGAGAGAACCGCCCTGAACACATTGGTCGGTTGTCCACTCTCTGATTCGGCCTTCTTAATTAGGGCGTCACGAGTCTTACCTTCCGGCGAGCAGCCATCTCGTCTCCAATAGCTGCTTTCTCCGTTGAAGACAGGAATCGCGCCGCCAGAGGAAATACTAAGCCGTCCTCGATACTGATGTGCTGCTGGTACATGGAAACAAGACCGGCAATCGCCTTTCGGAATGCTTCGACGCCTGTGGATTCCAAGGTTCCCACTGAGATGTACCGCTGACCTAACTCTTCCACCTCTGCGTGCAAAGATTCGGCCAGGAGATGGTCGTGTTCGAGAGGGTCAAGCCTTGCAATCGCTGCTTCAACGTCGGGAAGATGCATCTTTCGGAGGCGCGGAAACAGGGACTCTTCCTCATCGGCAGTGTGCTTGGGTGCTGCCTCTCGGAAGTAGCGCAACGCGGATTCAAGTGCAACGCGAGTCTCTTCGATCAACGGACGATCGATGAGCGACGCAACTTCCTCAAGAGTTCCGAGGAACATTTCAATGCGACGATGACAGTCTGACAAAAGACCGGTTGGGTCCGAAAACTTGTGCGCCTGGGCTCCAATTTGTACGGGCACTATCGCCTCCTGCTAAGAAGTACATCAAAGAATTCAAATATTTATTCTATGGCTGTTGCCGTAGGGCCAGCGAAGAAGCATCCGAGCTTGACTCGCTCGCGAGATCGCGCAGGATGTAGGTGTTAACAATTACGCCACATTCTTCGTGGCATCAGTGGCAGTATCGCGCTCCACAGGGCAGCTTACCCTTGTTGGGATTCTCTCGAAGATCGTCGCTGTGCTCCGACTCTCTTGTGGCTTCATTCCCTGTTCGGTGCTTTGCATTCGACTTTTCTTGCGCCTGCTTACGGCAGATCCTATGAAAACAAGCCTGACAGATTTGTGACCGGATGCATGTGACTAATGTCACGGGGAATAGTCGGAGAGTGCTATCTCTAAGAGCTACGAAAGAATGGAGTTAACGACCGTTGCCAGAACCGCGAACCTCCGAATCAACGCGACCGACAAACGCGTAGAGGCCCAGGCAAATCAAGAACATCACACCTGAAAAGATCGCGGCTGGCAGTGCAGTATGAAGATTTCCGCGGAGGAAAGACTCTAACGCAGCGCTCAACAACCAGATTTGCACGATCAGAAGAACGGCGATCAGAGACATCGCTCCCGCGATGGCGGTCAAGCCACGATTTTGGGGAGGCCGGTCGTTGGAAGTTGGCATGGCTTCAACCTTTTACCTCGACAGCAACTAATTGTTCGCCGCGCGCTTCGAGAACAATGCGCGGCAATGGGCGTGAGGGCGGCCCTTGCAGAACGGCACCATCCTTGATCGAGAAGAAACCTTTATGGCAAGGGCATTCAAGTCTGTCTTCCGCCTCAGAATAATAGACCGCGCATGAAAGATGAGTGCATTTCTGACTGTAGCTTACATATTCGTCCTCGCCGGTCCGAATCATGATGCAATGGTCATCTTTTGTTGGATAGCTGAACAGTTTCACTCCGCCGACCGGAATTTCTCCAAGCTGCGCTACAGGTTGCTGCGGGAAGACGGGAGCCTTGTAAACAAGAGAACGAATCAGAATCCAGATGTTTCCGACGAACATGCCGAGGCTGGTCAGTACTAGGAACTTGGTGAGCTGCCGCCGTGTAACATAGCGCTCGTCAGCGGTACGAACTGAGAACTCTTCCTTCCAAAGCGGCTCGCTAGGCGTTCCTCCGCTACTGCCTCGCCGCAACCAATTCATGGTTCTCCTCCCACATGTAGTCCACAACATCGAGGGCGATAGCCTCTCGTTCGGCTGGGGCCATCATGTAAACCTTGGTCGTGATCTTCTGGCTACCAAAATAGAAAATATTTGTCGGCTTCTCATGGCGGCTGGAGATCTCTTCCGGTTTAACGTAAGACAATGCCTGACTGGGACAGACGGTCGCGCACATAGGCCGCTTGCCGATGGAAGTACGGTCATAGCACATGTCGCACTTCATCATCTGCTGCTCGGGAATCATCATCTTCGGGATAC
>Ga0070732_10000436_pt1 | contig 27133 bp, 31 predicted proteins | sample Coa_R1_5_FD_66449 | JGI IMG/M metagenome (GOLD analysis project Ga0070732, IMG submission 66449) | Surface soil microbial communities from Centralia Pennsylvania, which are recovering from an underground coalmine fire - Coalmine... | ecosystem: Environmental > Terrestrial > Soil > Unclassified ... | reverse complement strand
AGCGCGTAGTTGTCCGCGCGCATCGTCCGCGATGAGACCGAGTCCGACATGCCCCACTCGAAGACCATCGAGCGCGCGATGTCGGTCACCTTCTCGAGGTCGTTGGCGGCGCCGTTCGTCACGCGGCCGAACACCACCTCCTCCGCGGCGCGGCCTGCGAGGGCTACGACCATGCGGTCGATGAGCTCCTCCTTGGTGTGCAGATACCTGTCCTCCTCCGGGAGATAGAACGCGTACCCGAGAGCATCGCCGCGAGAGACGATGGTGACCTTCTGTAGCTCCATCGCGGAGCCCATGAGATGCGCCATGAGAGCGTGCCCGCCCTCGTGGTAGGCCAGGATTCGGCGCTCCTTGTCGGTCAGCACCTTCCTCTGCTGCAGGCCGGCGACCACGCGCTCGATCGCGTTGTCGAAGTCGCGTTGAACGACGTACGAGTCGCCGCGGCGACCCGCGAAGATCGCCGCCTCGTTGCAGATGTTCGCGAGCTCTGCGCCGCTCAGGCCGCTCGTCTGTCGCGCGACCTGGTTGAGGTCGACGTCGGCCGCAAGTGGCTTGCTGCGCGTGTGCACGCCGAGGATGGCCTCGCGCCCCGCGAGGTCGGGCGGCGGAACGAGCATCTGGCGGTCGAACCGGCCCGGACGCAGGAGCGCGGGGTCGAGATCCTGCACGCGGTTCGAGGCGCCCATGACGACAACCTGCTCCGCACCCTCGAAGCCGTCGAGCTCGACGAGGAGCTGGTTCAACGTCTGGTCCTGCTCGCGGTTGAAGCCGTGCCCGGTACGCTGCGCGCCGACGGCATCGAGCTCGTCGATGAACACGATCGCGGGCGCGTTCTTGCGCGCCTCGGCGAACAGCTTGCGGATTCTCGCCGCGCCGAGGCCCGCGAACATCTCGACGAACGAGGCCGCACTCGCGGAGTAGAAGTTCGCACCCGACTCGTGGGCGACCGCCTTCGCGAGCAGCGTCTTGCCGGTCCCCGGCGGGCCGTACAACAGCAGCCCCTTCGGGACCTTCGCGCCGAGGCGCTGGAAGCGCTTCGGCTCGCGCAGGAAGTCGACCACCTCCATCAGCTCCGCGCGGACCTCCTCGACGCCGGCGACGTCGCCCCAGGTGACCTGCGAGCTCGAGCGGCCGGTGAGGTGCGTCGGCCGGATGCGCGGCATCATCCCGACCGTCCTCCACAGGAGCCACGCGGTCAGAACGAGGATGGCGAAGAAGGCGAGCGGGAGCCAGGTGGTGGCGAAATCGGCAGCGTCACGGAACACGTTCCCCACCATCCAGAAGGTCACATCGGCAGCCGGGAACCCATCCCTTAGCCGAGTGACGAACTCACCTCCTCTCCCTGATCTTGCGTGCCCCGGGGCTCCGGCGCAAGCGCCCGATGTGCCTCAGGTGACAATGTCGAGCCGCTCGTTCGCGCGGTAGCGCCGACCGAACTTGCCGGACTGGCGCCCGTCGGTGAGGACGACGTCGGCGGTGAAGTCGTTCGCGCCGCGCATGAGCGAGGAGCCGACGCCGTACGCGTCGACGGGGACGCCGCTCTGCTCGAACGCGCCGATCTTCTCCACCGTGAAGCCGCCCGAGACGACGATCCTCACGCGCTCGAACCCGTCTGCGTCGAGCGAATCGCGCACCTTTCGCACGAGCCGCTCGTTCACGCCGGTCGGCTTGAAGTCGCCCATCTCGTCCAGGAGCGAGAAGTCGACGAGGTTCTCCGAGGTGTCGAGCCGAACGCCCCATAGCCGGTCGCCGAGAGCACGCGCGACCTCGAGCGCCGTCTCGACGGAGTTGTTCTGGAAGTCGACGAGCACGGTGACGCGCGTGCCGGCGGGCGCCAGCTCCGCGAACTTCGTCGCGGCGAGCACGGTATTGCCACCGTACGAAGCGATGAGCGAATGCGGCACCGTGCCGACGCCGCGGCCACCCCACCACGACGCCTGCTCGTCGGTCGTGACGCCGATCTCCGCGCCGGTGATGATTCCCGCGACGTATGCGGCGTAGCCGTCCCCGGTCTGCACGCGGTGATGGTCGTGCCGCGCCGGCATGAAGATGATGGGCTTGCCGTTCGCCGCCTCGACGACGCGGACGACATTCGACGTGATCAGCGTGCGGCGCGCCAGTACGCCGAGGTAGAGAGTCTCCAGGTGCGCGAAGAGCGTGTAGTCGCCCTCGATCGTCATCACCGTCTCGTGCGGCTCGACCGCGTCGCCGTCGTACAGCGCGTGCACGGTCAGCTCGTCCCAGTCCTCGCTGCACAGCTTGAGAATCGCGATCGCCTCGTCCATGCCGCCGAGATACGCATTGTTCTTCTGGAACACCTGCATGACCACGCGCGGGTGGCGACGGTCCGCAATGAGGACGTCGCGCGAGTGGTTGAAGTAGGCGTCGGTGTAATAGCCGGCCCGCATCTTGTCCGCGGGCAGGTCGAAGACCCCCGGGTCGAGCCGCTTACGTTGCTCGCGCGTCGTCGCCGTGCTCGAGCTCCAGGCACGCGCGCAGCGCGGCCTCAGCGACCTCGAGCTGCGCCGGGGTCGGCTCCACGGTGGAGAGGCGGTGCTGCAGCTCGTGGCCGGGCTTCGAGAGCGCCTGCGCGACCACGTTCTCCGGGTTGCGCGTCATCCAGGCGAAGATCTCCGTCGACGCGCCGACAGCGCCGATCTGAGCCGCGGTCCGCGCACGGTCGCGCAACCGTTCGGGCGCGAGCGACGCGAGCACGCCGCCCACCGCGGAGCTGACGATCAGCGGCCCGACGAGATGGCCCCCGCAGCGCTCGTGCTCCTTCTTGGCCCCGGGACCGTGCTCGTAGGTGCCGATGGAGATGTGCTCCGCCCCGTGGTAGGCGGCCAGGTCGCCGCCGCGCACGGCGAGCACGGCCGGGACGAAGGAGAGCACGCCGGAGAGCAGCTCGCGCGCCGCGGGGCGCATGCGTCCCGACTCCCGCAGGCCCCTCACCGCAACCGTGGTGCCGACCACCGCGGCGAGCGTCCGACGATCCTGCATCGGCAGCTGTGCGGCGGGCAGCTTCCGCTTCACCTCGGGCAGCACCGCGAGCGCCTCGAGGAGCCGCGCCGGGCCCCGGAGCAGCGGCATCCGGACGCGAGCGGCGACGACGCGCTTGCGCGCAGATGCGACCTCGAGGCGGCCGTCGGGGTGCCGGATCGCGCACGCCCAGGACGTAGGCCCGTGAACGAGGACGCCGTTCGCGAGCGCCATCCCTCCCAGCCGGATCTTCTCGGTCATGACGAGGAGGGTAGCCGGGCGAGGGTGCGCAAGGCGTCCTGAAGCGCGTACGCGGCCGGCCCCGTGCCGACATGCGTGCCGTCGACAGACGCCACCGGCATGACCTCTCGGATCGACGATGTGAGGAAGACCTCGTCGGCGTCGACGAGGTGCGCGAGCGGATATGCACCCTGCTCGAGGGCGTAGCCGACGGTGGGCGCCAGGTCGAGAACGACTGCGCGTGTGACGCCGGCGAGGACGGGGAGGTCGAGCGACGGCGTGCGGAGCACGCTTCCCACACGCCACCAGACGTTCGCAGTCGGCGCCTCGAGGACGGTTCCGTCATGGGCGACGAGGAGTGCGTCGTCGGCGCCGCGGTCGGCGGCGAGATCCTGCGCGGCCATGTTTTCCGCGTAGCTCGTCGACTTCGCAGCGGCGAGCGTCCCGGTCGACCAGCTGACGACGGCGAGCCGCATCCCTCGCCCGCGAATCCGCTCGAGCTCGGGAGCGATCGCGCCGGCGGTCGCGACGAGCGTCATGCCTGTCCAGTAGAGGCGTAGCGCGAGCTCCGGCTCGCCTGCGGCGGCGACGACGAGCGCGGCGAGGCTCGCGCAGCCCTGCGCATCCGGCTCGGCCAGGCGAACGCGTGCAGCCGACGCCTGCAGACGCTCGATGTGCGAACCGAGCATGAACGGCCTCCCGTCGTACACACGCGCGGTCTCGAACACCGCGCGGCCGCGCAGCAGGGCCTCGTCGTCGGCCGCGAAGACGGGCTCGTGCGGGGCGACGAGCCCCCGTCCCGCGACCGCAGCAGCGAGGACGTTCACACGACCGCCAGCAGCGGCCGGGCCTTCACCCAGGACTCCTCGATCTCGGATGCGGGCTCGGAGTCCCACACGATGCCGCCGCCGACCCAGAGGTGAATCTCCCCGTCCGCGATCGCAAACGTGCGGATGGTGAGGGCGAGGTCGAGGTCGCCGTTCGCGTACACGCGGCCGAGCGCGCCCATCGACGCTCCTCGCCCAACGGGTTCGAGCGCCGCGATGAGGTCGAGCGCCGCGAGCTTCGGGCAGCCGGTGACCGAGCCGCCGGGAAGCACCGCCTCGAGGAGCTCCGTGAGCGTCACGTCGGGCCTCAGCTCGCCCTCGACCGTGGCGACGAGATGCGAGACGCCGGCGAGCTGACGCTCGGCGAGCAGCTCCGGCCAGCGCACGCTGCCGGCGATGCAGACGCGCGAGAGGTCGTTGCGTTCGAGGTCGACGATCATTACGTGCTCGGCAGCGTCCTTTGCCGAGTCGATCGCCACTCCCGCGGGGCGCGTTCCCTTGATCGGTGACGTTCGCACGACGTTGCCGCGCTTCTGGAGAAGGAGCTCGGGCGAGGCGCAGACGATCGCCCAGCCGTCGCCGGCGAGCACACCCGGCTCGAGCGGGCGAAGCGGCGCGAGCGCGGCGGAGACGGCGGCCGGGTCACCGGCGAAGGCGGCGCGAAGGTGCTGCACGAGGTTGACCTGGTAGACGTCGCCCTCGTGAATGGCGGCGCGCACCGTCTCGACCGCGTCGGCGTACTCGCGCTCGCTCCACGTCGCCTCCCAGTCGCCGACGGTGAACGACCCGCGCGGAGCCGGAGGCTGGTCGAGCGAGTACGCGACCGCGGGCAGGGCGCACGGCTCGGGAGCAGACGGTGCGGACGCGCCGTAGCCGATGTACACGCGAGCGACGTCGAAGTCCTCGGCGGCGAGCGCCGGCTCCAGCTCGGCGATCGAGTCGAGCTCGACCGTCACGCGCAGACGGCGCGTGCGGCGTGGCGAATCCAGTCGAGCCCGAGCTCGAGGTCATCGACCGGAATGCGCTCGTCCGCGGAGTGGATGAGCTGGGCGGCGACGTCCGCAGGCATCGTGCGCAGCGGGAAGAAGCCGTATGCGACGGTGCCGAACGCCTCGCGCAGCCAGTGGCTGTCGGTGAAGCCGGCGACGCAGATCGGAGCGGCGCGCGCGCCCGGCTCGATCTCGGCGACGAACGACTCGACCGCGTCCCACAGCGGCGTATCGAGCGCCGAGCGAGTGCCGCCCTTGCCCTCGAGCCATTGGATGTCGTAGTCGATCTCGCCGCCGAGCACGGCACGGATCATCGGCTCGATCAGCTCCTGGCGCTGTCCCGGAAGGATTCGGCAGTCGACAGTGATCTCGCACAGCGCGGGAATCACGTTCCGTTTCGCCGAAGCGGAGATCATCGTCGGCGAGAACGTCGGCGCGAGCAGCGGCTCGATGAGCTCGCCCGCCGTCGGGTGTAGCTCGCGGGCGCGCTCCAGCGCGCGCGCCGCAGAGGGCACCTCCCCGAGCACCGCGCGCAGGAACCCCTCGACCTCCTGCTGAATCTGCGGCTCGGGCTTGTACCCGGCGATGCGCTCGATCAGGCGGGCGGCCTTGACGAGCGCGTTGTCGGCGATGCCCGGCATCGACGCATGCCCCGAGCGGCCGTGCACGCGGATGGTGAAGGGCGAGCTCATCTTCTCGGCCGATGCGCAGAGGTAGTACGCGTTGCCGTCGAGCTCGAGCCTGTCGCCGGCGCCCTCGTTGATGGAGTAGTCGGCGCGCACCGCGTCGGGATGCGCCTCGCACAGCCACTCGAGCCCGAAGCCGACGCCGTTCTCCTCGTCCGCGGTCGCCGCGAAGATCAGGTCGCCTGACGGCCTGAAGCCCTCACGGGCGAGCGACGCGATCGCGACCGCGTTCGCCGACACTTGGCACTTCATGTCGAGCGCGCCGCGGCCCCAAATCTCGCCGTCGTGCACCTCGCCCGAGAACGGCGGCACCTGCCACGCGTTCGGGTCGGCGAGCACGACGTCGGTGTGACCGAGCAGAAGGAGTGACGGCCCGTCGCCGGTGCCCCTGATGCGAGTGACGAGGTTCGCGCGCTCGGGGCTGCGAGCGATCAGCTCGCACTCGAGGCCGGCCGCCTCGAGGTACCCGCGCAGGTACTCCGCGGCGATCGTCTCGTTACCAGGAGGGTTCGTCGTGTCGATCTGGATGAGCCCGCTGAGGAGCTCCGTGACCTCGGTACGAAGCGATGTGACGGCCATTCGCGGAGCATACTTGGGTCGTGGCAGACCTCTTTTCCGATGCCGCGCAGCAGCGCGCCGGCGAGGTCGCGCCGCTCGCACAGCGGCTGCGGCCGCGCACGCTCGACGAGTTCGTCGGGCAAGCGCACGTGCTCGGCAAGAGCTCTGCCCTGCGGCAGGCGATCGACCATGACCGCGTCCGCTCGTCGATCTTCTACGGTCCGCCCGGGTCGGGCAAGACGACGCTCGCGCGCATCGTCGCCGCGTCGACCGGTGCGGCGTTCGAAGAGCTGTCCGCCGTCTCCGCGACGGTGAAGGACGTGCGCGAGGTGCTCGAGCGTGCGCGGGAGCGGCTCGGCGCGAGCGGGAGGCGAACCATCCTCTTCCTCGACGAGATCCATCGCTTCAACAAGGCGCAGCAGGACGCGCTGCTGCCGGCGGTGGAGGACGGCCTCGTCACGCTCATCGGCGCAACCACCGAGAACCCGTATTACGAGGTGAACTCGGCGCTCCTGTCTCGCGTGCAGGTCTACGAGCTCGAGACGCTGACGCCCGAGGAGATGGCGATCGTCGTGCGACGCGGGCTCGCGGAGGTCGGGGCCGAGGCGCCGGGGGAGATCGTCGAGCTCATCGCGCGGCGGGCCGGCGGCGACGCTCGCACCGCGCTGAACATCGTCGAGCTCGCGTCGGAGACCGCGCGGGGGCCGATCACCGCGGAGAACGTCGAGGACGCGGCGCGCAAGCGGCCGGTCGTCTACGACAAGGCATCGGACGCGCACTATGACTTCACCTCGGCCTTCATCAAGTCGATGCGCGGATCCGATCCTGATGCCGCCGTCTACTACCTCGCGGCGATGCTCGAGGGCGGCGAGGACGCGCGGTTCATCGCGCGGCGCATGGTCGTGCTCGCGTCCGAGGACATCGGCAACGCGGATCCGCGTGCGCTGCTGGTGGCGGTCGCCGCGGCGCAGGCGGTCGAGCACGTCGGGCTCCCCGAGGCGCGGCTGAACCTCGCGCAAGCGGCGATCTACCTCGCGCGTGCGCCGAAGTCGAACGCAAGCTACGTCGCGATCAACGAGGCAACCGCCGACGTGCGCGAGCACGGAAACGTGCCACCTCCGAAGTCGCTGCGCGACGGGAGCTGGTACGGCCGCCAGCTCGGTCACGGCAAGGGCTACGTCTACCCGCACGACGACCCGAGCGGCTTCGAGGTCGACTACCTGCCGGACGAGCTAAGGGGGCGGACGTACTACCGGCCCTCCGGTAACGGCGAGGAGTCGTGACACATACGGCTGGGTACTTAGTACCGATACGTCTCCGTCACGGCGCACGAGCGCTGCGATCGCAGCGCCGATCGCGTGACGGTCTCGTCACGGGGTCTGGCCCCGTGACGTCGGTGTCATGACTTCGTCGCGGCGGCGAACGCAGCGTACGCCTCGTCGCCGAAGACGGCGAAGACGACGCGCTCGAGCGTGCGCGGCTCGAAGGCACGCGCGACGTCCACCATCAGACGCGCGCACTCCTCCACCGGAAAACCTCCGACGCCTGTGCCGAACGCGGGCAGGGCGAGCGAGCGACAGCCGAGCTCGTCTGCGAGCGCGATGCACGCGCGCGTCGTTCGCTCCACGAGCTCGGCGCTCGTGCGCAAGTCCTGACCCATGACCGCTCCGTGGACGACGTACCGGGCGGCCAACCGTCCGGCCGACGTCGCCACCGCCGTCCCGACCGCGATCGGCCCCTTCGCCATAGCATCTCGTTCGATCTCCTCGCCGCCCGCGCGCTTCAAGGCACCGGCGACCCCGGCCCCCATCCAGAGATGGTCGTTGGCCGCGTTCGCGACCGCATCCACCTCGACGGCGGCGATGTCTCCTTGCAGCACCTCGAGCTGCACGCCGTGAGTATCGTCGGCGCATGCTCCTCCATGTCCACGAGTGGGGCGACGCGGACGCTCCGCCGCTCGTCTGCCTTCACGGCGTCACCGCGCACGGCGAGCGCTTCAAACAGCTCGCCGAGGAGCGGTGGGCGCGGCATTTCCACGTCGTCGCGCCGGATCTGCGCGGGCACGGCCGCTCCGGCTGGGAGCCGCCGTGGACGTTCGACACGCACGTCGCCGACATCGTCGAGACGATCGACGCGCTCCGACTCGAGCAGACGGACTGGGTCGGCCACTCCTTCGGCGGCCGGCTCATCCTGGAGCTGGCGGCGCGGCATCCGGAGCGGATCCGCCGCGCGGTGCTGCTCGAGCCGGCGGTGGACATCCTCCCGCACGTGGCGGAGTTCATGGCCGAGGTCGAGAACGCCGAGCCGGTGGTCGACTCCGCCGAGGACTCGATCGCGACCCGCCACGACGCGGGGGTGATCGACCACGCACGCGCCCTCGCGGACGTTCACCTCCATCACGACGTCCTCCCGGACGGCCGGCTACGGCGGCGCACGTCGCAGGAGGCGGTGGTCTCGATCTATCACGAGCTGGCGACACCGTCACCGCCGCCGGACACGCTGACCGTGCCGACCCTCCTGCTCTATGCGCCCGTCTACGGCCTCGTGCGCGACGAGCACCTCGAGGCGTACCGGGACCGCGTCGAGGTCGTCACAGTTCCCGGGCTGCACATGGTGATGTGGTCGGCGTTCGACGAGACGGCGACCGCGGTGGAGCGCTTCCTACAGGATCCGCGCCCCGAGGGCTGACGCGATCAGCTCCACGGCGAGCTTTCCGGTCGCGTTCTCCCGGTCGAGGACGGGGTTGACCTCGACGATGTCGAAGGAGTCGGCCTCGCCCGACTCGGCGATGAGCTCCATCGCGAGATGGGCCTCGCGATAGGAGAGACCGCCGCGAACGGGCGTGCCCACGCCCGGCGCCGTCTCCGGATCGACGACGTCGAGGTCGAAGCTGACGTGCAGGAACGCTCCGCCCGCCGCGTGTGCGATGGCCTCCCGCATGCAGGGCTCGACACCGACGCGGTCGATCTCCGCCATCGTGAACACCTTCGCGTTCAGCTCCTTCAGGAGCGCTCGCTCACCCTGGTCGAGCGAGCGGACGCCCACGAGCGAGAGCCGCCCGGGCTCGATCGCGGGCAGCCTCCAGCCGTCGCGGGCGAATGCGCTGCCGCCGAGACCGAGCGCAGCAGCGAGGACCATCCCGTGCACGTTTCCCGTCGGCGATGACTCCGGCGTGTTCAGGTCGCCGTGCGCGTCGAGCCAGAGAACGCCACCGGGCCCGTCGGCGGACGCCATGCCGACCAGACTGCCGAGCGCGACGGAATGGTCGCCGCCGAGGACGAGCGGCATCTGTCCGTTGCGACGTGCAGCCGCGACGAGCTCGGCGACGCGGTCGCAGAGCGCGAGGATCTGCGGCAGGAAGCGCGCGCGCTCGTCGCCCGCCTCCGTCGACTCTGCCACCGGCGCCTCGACGTTCCCGAGGTCGATCGTGCGAACGCCGAGCGTGTCGCGGAGATGCTGCTCCAGGTCCGCCGCGCGGATCGCGGACGGCCCCATGTCGACGCCGCGACGGCCCGCGCCGAGATCGAGGGGCGCCCCGATCACCGCGACCTCGCGCTGTGCCGGTTGCACGTCCACGAAGGCAAGGCTAACGTCCGACCGTGGAGCAGGACGCCACGGTCGCGGTTCCGGTGCGGGTGCTCCTGGTCGACGACGACCGCGCGTTTCTCGACTCGCTGCAACCGCTCATCGAGCATCAGCCGGCACTGACGGTGGCGGGGACGGCGGGAAACGGGCTCGACGCCATCGAGCTCGCCGACGAGCTCGATCCGGACGCCGTCGTCATCGACCTGCACATGCCCGTGGTCGACGGCGTCACCGCGGTCGCCAGGCTGCGCAAGGACCATCCCAACCTCTGCCTCATCGCGCTGACCGGCGATCCCGCACCCGAGCTGCACGAAGCGGTGACGGAGGCCGGCGCCGACGCGGTGCTGATGAAGGGCGACCTCGTCGACAGCCTCGTGCAGCGCCTGCGCGGCGTCCGAGCGGCGCAGGAAGCCCGCTAGACTGCCCCGCGCGCACGGCGAGGTAGCTCAGCTGGTAGAGCACTCGGCTGAAAACCGGGGTGTCGCCGGTTCGAGTCCGGCCCTCGCCACTCGCCTCTAGCTCATGCCGACGTTGTCGCGACGCCGACGATGAGCGGCCGCACGAACGGCGGCGCCTTAGGCATGGTCGTGCGCTGGAGCCGTGTCACCTCGAAGCCTTCCGCCTCGATCGTCTGCAGCGTCGGCCGGTTGCAGTCGCAGCAGACGACGAAGCGATTGAGGCCGTTCATGCGGTCCTGGAACCGCGCGAGGCGCGGCTCGTCGGAGCGAACGTGCTCCATGAACATGAGCCGGCCGCCGGGCCGCAGGACACGGTGCAACTCCCGCAACGCGCGGGGCTGATCGTCGACCCCGCAGAGGACGAGCGTCGAGACCACCATGTCGAAGGTCGCGTCGTCGAAGGGGAGATCCTCGGCCGGAGCCCGCAGGACCTTCGCGGAGGGAGCATGCTCGTTCGCGCGCCGCTGGAGACGCCGCAGCATCGGCGTCTCGGGCTCCGTCACCGTCAGCGTCTCCACCGCGGGGCCGTAGTACGCGAGGTTTGCTCCCGTCCCACCCCCGATCTCGAGAACGTCCCCGCTCGCTTCTACGAGAAGCTCCTTGCGAAGGGCTCCCAGCCCGGCCTTCTCGGCCTTCGCACTCATGCGGTCGTACGTGAACGCGAAAAACCGTTTGCGCAGACTCACCGTCGCCTCCTCGATCGTTGCGGCAACTGTAGGAAGGCAGGCACCGCCCCGCATGAGGCGCTTGCCTCATCTTTCGTCGGGCAGCAGGCCGTGCCGGACGGCGAACAGGCTTGCAGCCGCTCGGCTCGACGCTCCGATCTTCGCGTAGATGTGCTCGATGTGGTTGCGCGCGGTCTTCGGCGTGATCACGAGGCGGCTTGCGATCTCGCGGCTCGAGAGGCCTCGGGCCAGCAGGCGCAGCACGTCCACCTCACGCGCGGTGAGCCCGGCCGGTCGCTCGCGCCTCCGGCCGACACGATGACCGGCGGCTTCGAGGACCGCTGCGACCGCCTCTCCGTCGAGCCGCCCCGCCTCGGCCTCCGCGCTGAGCTCCTCGGCGGCCGCGACGGGGAGAAGCGCCTGTCGATACGGGCGCGGCTCGCGCATCGACTGGTAGGCATCCGCCGCGGCGAGGACCCGCGCGTGACCGGAGATCGCCCCGCCGGAGAGGCCACGCGGATACCCGGAGCCGTCGAGTCGCTCGCGGTGCTGGACCGTGATCTCGGCGAGCGGCGACAGCGCCCGCGACTGGTAGAGCATCCGCTCGGTCAGATAGGGATGCATTCGGACTCGTTCCCACTCGCCGGCGCCGAGCGGGCCGGGCTTGTCCCAGATCGCGTTCGAGACCCCGAGCCGGCCGAGGTCGTGAACGAGCCCGGCCCGGCGCACCATGCGCACGTCCTCCTCCGGCAACCTGAGACGTCGAGCCGCGTCGGCGGCGATGTCTGCAACGGCGTGCGCGTGGCCGAGCGTGTACGGCGACTTCAGGTCGACGAAATCGGCAATCGCCTGCAACGCACGATCGACATCGTCACCAGACAGCAGAACCCGCAGCGAGGGCTCGCCGGCGATGACCGCGTCCCAGGTGCGCGTCGCGTCGAGGTCGTCGAGGATCGCCTCGCCTTCGGCGCAGACGATCGCCGACAGCGACGGGTCGAACTGCCTTCCGGCCCGCTCGGCGGCCAGCGCGGTCGCCGCCTCCACGCCGCCGATCCGGTGGGCCACCTCGACGTACTCGGCCAGCTGCGCGATCCTCGACGCGATCGGCACGTCGACACCGGCGAGCTTCCCCGGCCAGCCGCGACCGTCCCACTGCTCGTACGCGGCTCCGACCGCGTCCTGCACCGCTTCCGAAAGACCCAGCTGCGCCGCGAGCGAACGTGCGAGCGCGGAATGCGAGTCGATCATCCCATCGACCTCCCGGTGACCCGAGAGCACGAACTCGAGGCCGACCCGGAAGCGGTGCAAGGGCGGGTTGCCGCTGCCGACGAGGCGAAGCGCCGCGGAGGCCGCCCGAAGGCCGCGGTGCTCCCCGTCGTACTTCCCCGACTTGAGCGCGATGTCGTCGCCGAACCACTTCGCCTGCTCGTGCGCATCCGAGTGACAGCCGACGTTGACGAGCAGCGCGGTGTAGTACACGACCGATCGCTCGTCCTCCGTGAGACCGATCCGGTCCGAGAGACGCAGCGCGATCAGGCACTGGCGCAGCACATGCTCCATCGGCTGACCGAAGCCGAGGTCGACCCCGAGCGAGAGCGCGGCCACCAGCTCCGCGAGGCGGACCTGTGCGCCGTTCAGCGCAGTGGCCGATGACACCGGGGAAGAGTAGTAAGAGGGCGGCCACGCTGGTCGCGCTACGCGCTGCAGCCCGCGGGCTGCTTCGCAGGAATGTTGGCTCCCACGTTCTTCGGGATGCCGAGGTACAAGGCATACAGGGTCACCGGCCTGGCGGTGTCGTTCCGCGCCAGATGGATGTGGTTGGCCGGCTCGACGAAGGACTGACCCCTCGAGACCTTGAACGGCGCGCACTTGCCGATCGACGGATCGAATACGGTGAGCGTGCCGCCGGTCACCACGACTGCGACGGGCGAGCCGTGCGTGTGCCATCCGAAGTTGCCGCCGGGCGCGATCGTGATCTGGTCGAGCACCATCGCACCCGTGGTCGCATGCACGAGAGTCGCCTTCATCGTCCCGAGGGCGAGCGCCTTCGCGACGATGGGTTCCCGGGTCGCGGCACCGGACGGGACGGCGACGGCGGCACTCGCGAGGAGCGCCAGAGCGAACAGCGTGATCTTCATCTCTCCTCCTTTGACGGGTCGGACGGCCGACACGCTAGGAGGCGACTCTTTGCGAGCCCTTTGCGCAGCCTTAGCAAGAAAAGAGCCCCCGATCGCTCGGGGGCCGCAGGCGTCCGGACCGGTGCAACCGTGTCGCGAACGTCCGTTGCCGGGAGATTACAGCTTCCGCGCCCGGAGTGCAGTCGCGGGCGGAGCGGAAAAGGCTGCGAACTCCGAGAACCCGCGGCGCCCGAGCTCGGCGCGGAGGCGCTCGTCGGAGACGAAGATCGGCGTCTCATCGCCTCGAGAGAACGAGTGCACGACCGAGCCGCCCGAGCCGGCGACCCGGGCGAGCTCGTCGAAGAAGGGAATCGCGTTCATGAGCACGACGAGGTCGAACGCGCCGTCGGCGAATGGGAGATGCGCCGCGTCCGCGACCTGGAAGCGAGCTCGGCCGCCCTTGCGCTCGGCTTCCGCGACCATCGCGTCGGCGAGGTCGACGCCCACCACCTCCGCATCGGGAAACCAGTCGGCGAGTGCGAGCGCCGCGACACCCGTGCCGGTTCCCACGTCGAGAATGCGCGCCGGAGAGAGATCGTCGAGCGCGAGCTTCAACGCGCCGAGGTGATGTGGCCCGAGCCGCGTCTCCCACGTCGGCGCGAGGCCCTCGAAGACGCCGTACATGCGGCCGCGCACGAGCCGCCAGAGCACGGGGCGCCGCACCACGGCGTCCGTGAGCAGCCGAACGACCTTCGTCTGATCGATCACTGCGGCTCGATGAGCAGCTCGCTGCCCTCCTCGACGCCGAGCACGTCGGCCGCGCTCCCACGCGACACGGCCACGGCCACGTTGCGATAGCTGTCCTCGTACACGATCAGCTCGCCGACGGCCGCGTCGCCGAACGTGCGCGCGGCAACGGCGAACCAGCGGTCGCCACCCCGGCGAAGCTCGACCTTCGTCCCCGGAACGACCCCGACGCTCTCGAGATGCTCGCGGTCGAGGTTCAGCGCGACGTTCCCGAAGCGATCGACGGCGAGCACCGTCGTGCGAATCTCCGACGGCCCGATCTCGGGCTCCGGCAGGTCGACCCGGACGAGCTCCTCCGGGTCGATCGGCGGCCCGAGCCCGCTCAGCGGAACGCCCGCCGCCAGATGGGCGGCCGCAGGTGAGAACAGGTCTCGACCGTGGAACGTCCGGGAGACACGTTGAAGGGCATACGCCGGATTCGCGATCTCGTGGGAGACGACGACACCGCCGAAGCGGTCGGCGGCCGGGAGCAGCAAGCCGTTGTCGGGACCGACGTAGAGACGACCGCTCTCGTCCTGCAGCGCGAGAGGACGACGCGAGCCGCCGACGCCCGGATCGACGACCGCGAGGTGCACGCCCCCCGGCATGTACGCGAGCGAGTTCGCCAGAACGACTGCACCCTGCAGGATCCGTCCCGGCCGGATGCCGTGGGTGATGTCGATGATCTGCGCGTCGGGTGCGATGCGCTTCATCACGCCGTGACAGGTGCCGACGAAGTCGTCCTGCAGCCCGAAGTCGGTGAGAAAGGTGATGAACGTCAAGCCAGGGAGCGTACGGCTTCGACGAGCCCGTCGAGATCGTGACGCTCGGCGACGGCGACGACGTCGAGGCCCTGTGCGCGCGCCTCCGCCTCCGTCTGCGGGCCGATCGCCACGATGGGCATACGTGCGCCGGTGGCCGCGAGAGCCCGCGCCGCCGAGCCCGACATCAGCACGGCGAGGTCGCCCTCGGGCGCCGGCGGGTTGAGCTCGACCGTCCGATACAGGGCCAGGAAGTCGGCGTCGAGGACGTCGCGGCGCGCGCCCTCCGCGGCGGCCAAGAGCCACCGGCCGGGAGGGAGCTCGTCCCGCAGGCCTTCCTGCGTATGGACCCGCGGAACGAGACCCGGCTCGTATCCGTACGCGCGCAGTACCTCGGCCGTGCCGGGCCCGATTGCAGCGAACTGGCGCGGCGGCTCGACCAGCCGTCGGCCGAGCTCGTGCGCGCCGGTCGGGCTCGTGACGATCAGCCAGTCGTAGCCGCCGGCGTCGATCGGGTCGTCGTCGAGCGGCTCGGTCCGGATCAGCTCGCAGACGACGACCGCGTGCCCGAGCGCCTGGAGGCGCGGGACGAGCTCTTCACGCGTGACGACGACTCGCATCGACCAGCTCCCGGCCGAGCAACTCCGGATCGCCCCCGACCAGGCGCTCGACCCACGAGCCGTCCTCGGCCGCGATGAGCCCCGTGAGGGTGGTGCCGTCGTGATGCGCGGCGACGGGCGCAAGGCATCCGCCTCCGACGGCGGCGACGACGTCCCGCTCGGCGGCCACGCGTGCCCGTGTCTCGTAGTGGTCGGCCGCCGCAACGAGGTGCTCCTCTCCCTCGCGCACTTGCAGTGCGAGCGCACCCTGGCCCGCCTCCGGTAGCAGCTCCGCTGGATCGAACCGATGCGAGATCTCGCGCGCGAGGCCGAGCCGGTCCAACCCGCAGGCCGCGAGGACGATCGCGTCGAGGCCCCGCTCACCGCGCTTTCGCAGACGCGTGTCGATGTTGCCGCGCAACGGCTCGATCGAGAGCGTCGGTTCGAGCGCGAGCAGCTGTGCCTTTCGCCGCACCGACGCCGTCCCGATGCGCATGCCCGGACGAATCTCACCGACGCCGCACAGCGCGTCGCGCGGATCCTCGCGTGCGAGATAGGCGCCGACGGAGAGGCCTTCGCGATCGGTCGAGGTCATGTCCTTCGCCGAATGGACGGCGACGTCGATGCGGTGGTCGAGCAGCGCTTCCTCGAGCTCCTTGACGAAGACGCCTCGAGCGCCGATTTCGCCGAACGGCTTCGTCCGGTCGCGATCACCGGAGGTGGTGATCGGCACGAGTGCGATCTCGATGCCCGGAGCCCGGAGCCGCGCCGTCGCGACCTCGGCCTGGGTCAGGGCGAGCCTACTGCCGCGGCTGCCGACGCGGATGAGCACAACGCGCCCGTCGGCGGATGGACTGGCCGCAGAGTGTCGCGCGGTGCGGCCGCACGCGCACGAACGCAGTCGGAACCTGCAACGGCAGAGGGCGACCCGTCAGATGCAGCGGCAAAGGCTTCAGCGCTCGTCCTCGAGACCGAACAGGTGGCGCACCGCGTCAGCATAGAACACGCCGTCGGCTGCCGCGGCGGCCTGCTTCAGGCGAATGGTCGGCATATGCAGCAATTTGTTCACGATCTGCGTGGTGATCGACTCGACCGCGCGCCGCTGGCTTTCGTCAAGCCGCTCGAGCATGCTCTCGGCCTTCGCCAGCTCCTGTTCGCGGATCTCCTCGGCACGCGCGCGCAGCGATGCGATCGCCGGGACGATGTCGAGCGACGCTTGCCACTCGTGGAACTTCTCCGCCTCCGCGGCGACGATCGACTCTGCCCGCTCGGCCTCGCTGCGACGGCCGCTGAGCGTCTCGGCGACGATCGCCTCGAGATCGTCGATGTCGTAGAGATAACAGCCCTCCAGCTCGTGGATGGCGGGATCGAGGTCGCGCGGCACGGCGAGGTCGATGAGCAGGAGCCTGCGGCCGTGGCGCATGCGTTCCACCGTCGGAGCGTCCAGGACGTAGCCGGATGCGCTCGTCGACGATACGACCACGTCGGCACGCGCGAGCTCCTCTTCGAGGCGCGTGCGACCGGTCTTGCTGTCGGCCACGAACGAGATGCGTGCGCCTCGGGTGCGCAGGTTGCGCGCTGCCTGTCCGCTCACCTTGCCGGCGCCGAGGAGGAGGATCTCGCATCCGGCGAGATCGCCGAAGACCTGCTCGGCGAGCGCCGCCGCCGCCGATGAGACCGATGCTGGGCTCTCGCCGATCGCCGTCTGGGCGCGCACCTTCCGCCCGGCGTGCAGCGCGTGGCGGAAGACGCGGTCGAGCAGCGGCCCGGGCGTGCCGGCCTCGTGCGCGGCACGCACCTGGCCGAGGATCTCTCCCTCGCCGGGAACGAGCGAGTCGAGGCCTGCTGCGACGCGGAAGAGATGGAGCGCGCCCGCCTGGTCCCGCAGGCGGTACAGGGCCGGTTCGAGCTCGGCGAGCACCTCGGCCGCGCGCCGCTCGGCGTCCTCCGCATCCTCAGCCTCGAGGTAGAGCTCGGTGCGGTTGCACGTGGAGAGACACACGGCGGCGCCGAGCCGTTCCGCGATCGCGTGCGCCTCGTCGGGGTCGAACGCAACCCGCTCGCGCAGCTCGACCGGCGCGTGATGGTGTGAGGTTCCGACGAGGACGAGGTGCGTCATGCGAAGTGGGTCGCGGGGAGGGCGAGGCGAACGACGGCCACGAGCGCGAAGCCGGCGAGCGCGAGGTACGCGGCGCGACGGCCCGACCAGCCCGTCGCGCGGAGTGCGAGGTATCCCGTCCAGACCGCCCACGTGAGGCATGACGTGACGATCACCGCGTCCATCCGCTCACCGCGGGCGAGGAGGCGCGCGACGCCGACGCCGATACCGAGCGTGAGCGCAGGGACGGAGACGAGCACGGTACGACCGGCGAGGCGGTCGAGCACCGCGAGCGACGGCGCCGGACGACGCAGGATCGTGGTCGCGCGATGCTTGAGGCGCCGCTCCTGCCACAGGTAGAGGACCGACAGCGAGGCCGCGAGCGTAAAGCCCGCGAACGCCGCGAGGACGAGCCCGACGTGGAGGACGAGGAAGAGATTCGAGTAGTGGCTCCGGCCGCCGACGCCGGTCCCGCCTCCCGCACGCGCGACGACGAGCAGTACGGCGGCGAGCGGCATGACGACGAGCCCGAGCAGACGGTACGGCCGGCGGCAGCCCCAGATCAGGTACGTCCCGACGACGAGCCACACGAAGAGGTTGAGCGAAGCGGCCCACGTCCCCCAGGGGAAGCCGTCCTCGCGTACGGCCTGCACGCCGAGCAGCGCCGTCTGCACGATCCACCCGAGGCGGACACCCCAGGTAGCCGCGCGGCCCGCTCGACCGGGACGGCGGGCGTCTCCGAGATAGCCGAACGCAGCCTCGCCGTAGAGCAGCAGCGCCGGCCAGAACAGGAGCTCAGCCAACGTTGACCGTCTCACGCTCGCTGTCGTCCGCGTGCTCGGGCTGCCGGTGCTCGAGCTCGTCGACCTCGCGCTCGAGGCGCTGAAGCTTCAGCGCGATGAGCACGACGTAGACGAGGACGACGGCGAACACCGCGCAATACGCGGCGGTGACGTACTTCTCGGCTGTGCTCATGCCGTCCTCAGCTCCCGCAGTCGCAGGTCGATGCGCTTGCCCGACAACTCGATGCGGTAGAGCGTGTATGCGAGCACGAGCAGCGCGACCTGCGAAACGCAGTACGCGACGAGGATCCAGCCGCCGAAGTTCGGACCGTGGCGCGTGAACACGATCGGATGGATGAAGCTCTTCGCGATCCTGATGGCGAGGAAGCTCACCGGCACGAGCACGATTCCGAAGAGCGCGTAGACGGCCGAGAAGTTCGCGCGCTGCGGCCCGGGGTCGACGGAGAAGCGGAGCATGAAGTACGCGGCGTAGAAGAGGAACAGCACGAGGAAGAGCACGAGCTGGTCCTCGCTCCAGAGCCACCAGTGGCCCCACGAGATCTTCGCCCAGATCGACCCGGTGACGAGCACGAGCGAGCCGAAGATCAGCCCCTGATGGATCGCGACGTAGCTCTCGAGGTCGGCCCGCGGGTCGCGCTTCCAGAGGTGGAGCAGCCCTTTCCACGCGCCGACGGTGAAGCACGCGTAGGCGGTGAACGCGACGGAGACGTGGAAGTAGAAGATGCGCTGCGAGAACCCCTGGTCCGCGTCGTTCGGAGCGACGAAGAAGACGAGAGCGAGGGCGGTCGTCACGAGCACCAGTGACGCGGCCGCCAGCGCAGGCAGCGGGACGCGGTAGAGCCTTGGCACCGTCACCAGCCTACTCGGTGACGACGTACTCGAACGTGGCCCAGCAGAGCAGCGCAAAGAGTGTGTCGTAGAGCACGAGGAACCCGAGGTACCGACCGGGCGAGGAGACGACGGTCGCGCCGACGCCGCCCACGACGATCGGGATCGCAAGAGGCAGGAAGAGGAGCGGCAGGAGCAGGTCTCGGGCGCGTGTCGCCACCGCCATCGCGCCGAGGAACGTGCCGACGGCGCAGATGCCGATGTCTGCGAGCGCGACCGCCCCGATGGTCGCCAGGCCTATGCCGTGGAAGAAGAGTGCGAAGACGGGCAGCGCGACGAGCTCCGCGGCGCCGAGGAAGGTGAGCGTCGCGATCCCCTTCCCGAGCCAGATGGCGCTGCGGTCGCACGGCGCGAGCACGAGGCCGTCGAGGACGCGCTGCTCGCGCTCCGGCACGAACGCACGGCCGAGCCCGAGGAGAGCCGTGAAGACGATCGCCACCCACAGCAGCCCGCTTGCGGCGAGATGCGACGAGCGGGCAGGCAGCGCGAAATGGAACACGACGAACGTCGCGACGACGAACAGGAGCATGGCGGGCAGCGTGTCGCGTGCGCGCAGCTCGAGCAGCAGGTCCTTGCGTGCAAGCGCACGAACATCCGCGAAGTACGTCATGCGAGCGCGAGCCGGGTCGTCGTCAACGGCGCAACACGTTCGGGGTCGTGGGTGGAGACGAGCAGCGTGCGCTCGCGACGCAACTCGGCGAGCTGGACGTCCAGGAGCTCGGCACCCGCCGCATCGAGCGCCGTGTACGGCTCGTCGAGCACGAGGAGTTGCGGGTCGTGCAGGAGCACGCGGCACAGCGCGAGCCGCTGAGTCATCCCGCGGGAGTAGGCCGCGACGCGGTCATGGCGCACGTCCCAGAGCCCGAAGCGCTCGAGCAGCATCCCGGTGCGCTCGCGCCGCTCCGGCACGTGGTACAGCCGTCCGTACAGCTCGAGGTTCTCGAGCGCGCTCAGCTCGCGGTAGACGAGCGGCTCGTGGGCGAGGTAGCCGATCCCCGCGCGCGGGACATCGACCTCCAGCTCGCCCTCGGACGGGAGCGCCAGGCCGGCGCAGATGCGCAGGAGCGTGGTCTTGCCGGAGCCGTTCGGACCCGTGACGACGGCGAACGCGCCCTGCTCGACGTCGAGGTCGACGCCGCGCAGCACGCGCTTCTCGCCGAAGCGCTTGCCGAGCTTTCTCGCGCGGATCATGGACGACTAGTGTAGGTGCGTGGATTCGGGTTCACTGCGCGAGACCCAGCGCCCCCTGAAGGAGCGCTACCGAGCTGAGCCGGCGGAGGCGCGCATCACGCTCTCGGCGCGCGGAAGCGAGACGGCGGGCGCGGCTGCCTGCTCGGTGGACATCGGACGCGCCGTGTACGCGGCGCAGGCCCACGCAGGGGTCGGCGGCGAGGGAACCGCGCCGTGCTCGGGCGACCTGCTGCTCGGCGCGCTCGCGGCCTGCGCGCAGGTGACGTGCCAGATGGTCGCCGTATCTTCCGGCATCGAGACGGCGAGGATCGAGGTGACGGCGACGGGCGAGCTCGACCTGCGCGGCACGCTCGGCATCGACCGTGACGTGCCGGTGGGGTTCGACCGCATCACGCTGCATTTCGACGTCGAGGGCGCGGGCGAACGGCGCGACGAGCTGATCGACAAGACGCTGCGCTACTGCGTCGTGCTGCAGACGCTCCAGTCGCCGCCGCAAATCAACGTCACGTGACGGAGTCGGCGATCACGAACACGGCGAACGCGACGCTGATCACGCCGTTCATGGTGAAGAACGCGGCGTCGAGCCGCCGAAGATCGTCGGGACGGACGAGCGCGTGCTCGTACACGAGCAACACGGCGACGACGGCGACGCCGACCCAGTAGAGCACGCCGACCGGGAGCCCGAGGCCTGCGCCCACGAGGAACCCGACGGTGGCGACGTGCGCGATCCGCGCGCCGGCGAACGCACCCCGCACGCCGAAGCGCGTCGCGATCGAGTGGAGCCCCTGCGTGCGGTCGACGTCGACGTCGAACAGCGCGTAGAAGCAGTCGAAGCCGGCAACCCACGACGCGACTGCAGCGCCCAGCACCCAGGCTTGCCACGGGAGGTGGTTCGTGATCGCCACCCAGGCGCCGACCGGGGCGAGCCCGTCCACCGCGCCGAGCCAGAGGTGGCACAGCCACGTGAAGCGCTTCAGGTACGGGTAGACGACGAACCCGACGACGGGAATGGGCCACAGATAGTGCGTCTTCGGCGCCAGCTCCCACACCGCCACGAGAAAGAGGGCGAGCGACGCGGCACAGAAGATCACGACCTGCACGATCGACAACTGCCCGCTCGGCAGCTCGCGGCCGGCGGTGCGTGGGTTGCGTTGGTCGATGCCTGCGTCGATCAGGCGGTTCAACGCCATCGCAAGCGACCGCGCGCCGATCATCGCAACCGTGATCCAGAGCACATCGTGTGCAGACGGCGTGCCGCCGACGGCGAGAAACGCGCCGACGTACGCGAACGGAAGCGCGAAGATCGTGTGCTCGATCTTGACCAGACGCGCGTAGCGCGCAGGGAGCGGGGCGACTGCGGTCACGTCTGCCGGTGCACGGTACTCTCGTCGGCGAGCAGCCGGAGCGCATGCTCGAGCACCGGGCGGAGCACGGCGATTCCGTCCCGGCAGCCGCCCGGCGATCCCGGGAGGTTGACCACGAGCGTCGTCCCGACGACACCGGCCGCACCGCGCGAGAGGAGGCCGTGCGGCGTCTTGGCGATCGAGTCCGCACGCAACGCCTCTGCGATACCGGGCGCCTCCCGCTCGATCACCTCCCGCGTTGCCTCGGGAGTGACGTCGCGCGGCGCGAGCCCGGTGCCGCCGGTGGTGAGCACGACGCGCGCGCCGGCGGCGAGCCGGCGCAATGCGGCCGCGATCTCGTCACGCTCGTCCGGCACGACGAGCCGCTCGACCTCGTAGCCGTCGCCGCGCAAGAGCTCCTCGAGCAGGTCGCCGCTCGCATCCTCCGCCTCGCCGCGCGAGACGCGGTCGGAGACGGTGAGGACGGCGGCCTTCAGACGTTCTCCTTCGTCTTCTCGACGAGCCGCACGTCGGCGACGGTCATCCCCTTGTCGATCGCCTTCGCCATGTCGTAGACGGTCAGCGCGGCGACCGACGCCGCGGTGAGCGCCTCCATCTCGACGCCGGTCTGCGCAGTCGTCTCGACGGAGGCGACGATCTCGACGGCCTCGTCGCCGACCTTGAGATCGACCGCGAGGTGCGTGAGCGGGAGCGGATGGCAGAGCGGGATGAGCTCGCTCGTCCGCTTCGCGGCCATGATCCCCGCGATCTGTGCAGTCGCTAGCGCGTCGCCCTTCGGCAGATCGCGCAGCCGCCGTGCAGTCTCCGCGGACATTCGTACCTCCGCGCGCGCGACCGCGCGACGCCGCGAGACGGGCTTCCCGCCCACGTCCACCATCTTCACGTCGCCGCTTTCGTCGACGTGCGACAGGTCGGTCATGTCCGGGATCGTACGCGGTCGAGGTCCGCCATCTGCGCCGCGCCCCAGGCGGCAAGGTCGTGCTCGCGCAAATGGGCACGAAGCGCCTCGGCGCGACGGCGGCGCTCTCCTTCGTCCATGGTCACCGCAGCATGGATCGCGTCTGCCTGCGCCGAGACGTCGAAGGGGTTGACGCTCAGCGCCCACTCACCGAGCTCCTCGTGCGAGCCGGTGTTCTCGGACAGGATGAGCACGCCGTCGCGCTCGTTGACGAACGGGCCCTCCTTCGAGACGAGATTGAGCCCGTCGAACACGGCGTTGACGAGGAGCACGTCGAACTGCTTGTACGCCGCAACCGAGCGCGGAAAGTCGTCGCCGATGCGAAGGTCGACGGCGTCGCCGAGCGCGGCGGCCTCGCGCTCGACTGCAGCGACGTAGTCGGCGTACTCGGGAACGTCCTGCCGCGAGGGGTCCAGGAGGGCGAGCAGCTTCACGCGCTTGCGCATCTCCGGGTGCCGCTCGAGGTAGAGGCCGAACGCGCGGAAGCCGCGGACGATGTTCTTCGACGGATCGGTGCGGTCGACGCGCACGACGAGGACCTCGGGCCGCACGGCGGCGAGCTCGCGCTCGCGCGCACGCACCTTGTCGTCGTCCTTCAACGCGTCGAACTCGCCCGGGTCGATGCCGATGGGATGGCTGGTGACGAAGGTCCGCCGTCCGCCGTGTAGCACGACGTCCCCGTCGACCTGTGCGCCGAGCACGTCGATGCACCCGCGACGGAAGTTTCGGCTCCACCGCGCCGTGTGGAAGCCGACGACGTCGTTGGCGAGCAGGCCGGCGAAGACATCGCGCCGCACGGCGTCGGGGAGCACCGTCCAGGCGTCCGACTCGGGCCAGGGAACGTGCACGAAGTGGGAGCTGAGCGCGTCGGGGCGCTCGCGCCGCACGATCGCCGGTGCGACGTAGAGGTGGTAGTCGTGGAAGAAGACCGCCGCACCGGGCGCGCGGTCGAGCTCGTCGATGACCGCTCGCGCCATTCCCTCGTTCACCGGGACATAGCCGTTCGTCCACGCGAGGTGGCGTGCGTCGCCGAAGTCGGGTGTCACGCCGAGGTTCCAAAGCAGGTGCTGCACGAACCACAACGTCGGATTCGCGGCGACCGTGTAGAAACGCTCGTACACGTCGCGCTCGTGCACGACGAGACGGAGTCGACACTGCACGTCGTCCAACGCCTCCTCGTCGTGCTCGCCGGCGACGACGCGGTCCTCATCGGTCATCGCGCTCGCGATCCATGTGACGTCGTGCTGCGCGAGCAGGCTTCGCAGCGCGGTGGCGAGCCCTCCCCCACCGCGGCTGACGGTACGCTCGCCTCGTTCGTTGCGGCCGTACGAGACGGGGCCACGGTTGGAGACGACGATGAGCTCGCGTCGCGTCAGGAGAGTTTCTTCACGAAGCGCAGCCGCGAGCCGCGAACTCCGGGACGCGATTCGATCTCGACCTCGTCGGCGATCGACCGGATGATGGCGATGCCGAGACCGCCCTCCGAGAGCTCGTCGCCCTCGAACGACGGCGCTTCCTCGGGATCGAAGCCGTCGCCGTCGTCGAGCACCTCGATGACAACGGCGTCGCTGCGAAGCTCGTAGCGGATGTCGACCTGGCCCTCGCCCGGCGTGCCGTACGCATGACGGACGGAGTTCGACACCGCCTCCGTCAGCGCGAGCTTCAGGTCGGCGATCATGTCGGAGGGAAGCGCGCGCGTCTGCGCGAGGCCGGTGAGCGCAAGACGTCCGAGCGCGACGTATTCGGGCTTGGCGGGGATGCGCAGACGAACGAGGCTGACGCCCTCGGCGGTTTCGAACCCGGACGTATCGCTCATGAGCTCCATCCGTGCCTCGCTTGTTTTCCCCAGATTCGGGGACCTAAACCTGCCGATTTCTTCACGGATCCGCGCGCAGCACCGTGCTCCTTCCCGGTCTGCGCCGCCTCTAACCCGCCTAGATCGTGCGTATTGCCACGAGACCCTCGCGGACGGGGCGGAGCTCGACGGTGAAGACCGTGCGGCCGGGAGCCGAGTCGAGCCTGAGCGAGCCGCCCATGCGCTCGGCCAGCTCGCGCGCGATGGCGAGACCGAGTCCGCTCCCGGAGGCGCGCGACCCGTCCAGGCGGGTGAAACGCGCGAACACCTGTTCGTGATGCTCACGCGGGATGCCGGGGCCGGCGTCCTCCACGCGCAGCGTGGCGTGATCGGCCACGACCCTGACCCGCGTCCCGGCCGGCGTGTGCACGAGCGCGTTGTCGACGAGCGCGCGGGCGACCTGCAGGACGCGCTCACGGTCGGCGCTCACGAAACCGGGCGACTCGACCACGGCCTCCAGTGGATGATCGTAGTGCACGGCAAGGGCGGCGAGCTCCTCGACGACGTCGCGCGCGACGTCGGCGAGCGAGACCGGCTCCGGCTCGATGCGCATCCCGCCGGCATCCAGGCGGGAGAGGTCGAGTAGGTCGGCGGCGAGCTTCGCGAGACGCGCCATCTGCCCGGACATCGCGTCCACGAATTCGGCGCGCGTGGCCTCGTCGAGCTCGTCCTCCTGGAGGAGCTCGAGGAAGCCGCCGAGCGAGAAGATCGGGGTCCGAAGCTCATGCGAGGCGTTGGCGATGAAGGCGCGACGCGCGTCGTCGAGCTGGGCCAGCTGGCTCCGCATCCGGTCGAACGCGGTCGCGAGCTCGCCGACCTCGTCCCGGCCCAGATCGACGACGGGCTCGTCGAAGTTCCCCGCCGCGATGCGGTCGGCGGCGCGCTCGAGCCGCCGGAGCCTGCGCGCGAACGCCGAGGCCGCACCCCAGCCGACGAGCACGGCCAGGCCGAGCGCGATGAGGCCCGCCCAGATCAGGCGGGAGCGGACGACGTCGACGTTCTCCAGCGTCGCCCGGAGCGAGGCCGCGTACAGGACGAGGTGGCCCGTGTGGTCGGGGAGCGCGACCTCGGCGAACGGCTCGTCGTTCCGGGTGACGATGCCGTGCTCGAGGACGCCGGCCTGGGCGGCGTGGAGGGCCACCGGATCGCCGAGGATGGCCCGTGAGCCGGACGGGTGCGAGTCGATCGCGACCCTGAGCCCGCCGGCAGCGGTCACGGTGAAGAGGACGGCGCGGTTGGCATCCGCCGTCCGGGCGGCGTCGTCGATGAAATCCTTGCTCGCGGCGACATTTTCCGTACGCTCGATCTCCCGGGCCGACTGGGTGAGCAGCGCCAGCCGGCCGTTGACGAGCCGGTGCTGCAGGGTGGGGACGAGCGCGACCCAGACGACCGCGAGAGCGCCGGCGACGACGACCGCGAGCGCGAGGCTCAGCCGTGCACCGACCCGCCGAAACGGTGCCACTCAGCCCCGCAGCCGGTAGCCGACTCCGCGCACCGTCTGGATCAGGTCCGGCTCGTGCGGTGCGACCTCGAGCTTCTCGCGCAGATGGCGGACGTGGACGTCGATCGTGCGCGGCTCGCGGTACGCGTAGTCGCCCCACAGTGCCTCGAGGAGTGCCTGGCGGCTGAACACGCGGCCCGGACTCGAGGCGAGGGTGCGCAGAAGCTCGAACTCGACGTACGTGAGCTCCACCTTGTTACCGCGCGCCATGACCGTCCGCCGTGCGAGGTCGATGACGACGCCGTCGGCGTTGAGCACGTCCCGCCCGGTCGCCTGGCCGAGCGCCGCCCTCCGAAGCAGGGCGCGCACCCGGCTGCGGAACTCCCGGATGGAGAACGGCTTGGTGATGTAGTCGTCGGCGCCGAGCTCGAGCCCGACCACCTTGTCCAGCTCGTCGTCGCGAGCCGTGAGCATGATGATCGGCACGGTGCTCTGGGCCCGGAGGCGGCGGCAGACCTCGAGCCCGTCGAGCTTGGGGAGCATGACGTCGAGGACGACGAGATCGACCCGTGTCGAGCCGAAGCGCTGCAGGGCCTCTTCCCCGTCCCGGGCCTGGAGGACCCGGAAGCCCTCGCGTTCGAGCGGGAAGGTCAGCAGCTTCTGGACGGCGTCCTCGTCGTCGACGAGGAGGATGGTGGCGGCTTCGGGCAGTGTCGATTTCACGGGAAAACTCGGAAGCCTGCCGGATCGCCGTCCTACTATAGAGCGCCGTGGCAGCCGTCCCGCCTGCGCCGCTGTCCGCGCGCCGTCCGCGTCCAGGCTCGCTCGACCGGCCCGTCAACGGGCGGCTCTACCGCGGCACGTGGCTCCTGGTGGGGCTGCCGCTGCTCGTCCTCGCCTTCAGCGTCGCGCGGCCGCCGGCTCTGCAGCCGCCGAACCTCCCGCCCGCGTTCGACCGCAGCGACGCCGCGGCGGTCGCGTCCGAGCTCTCGCTCCGGTATCCGGCACGTGCACCAGGAACGCCGGGAGCCGCGGCCGCGGCGCGCTGGTTCACGCAGCAGCTGCAGCCATACGGGTACGCCGTGAAGCGGGAGCCCTTCACGGCCGTCGTGCCGGGGCACGGCCGCATCCGGCTGGTGAACCTGCTGGTCGAGGAGCGAGGCCTCTCGCACAAGACGATCGTCGTCCTTGCCCACCGCGACGACACGGGCTCCGGACCGGGCGCCAACGACAACGCGTCCGGCACCGGCGCGCTCGTCGAGCTCGCCCGCGCCTACGCGCCCGC
>Ga0070732_10000435_pt1 | contig 27143 bp, 26 predicted proteins | sample Coa_R1_5_FD_66449 | JGI IMG/M metagenome (GOLD analysis project Ga0070732, IMG submission 66449) | Surface soil microbial communities from Centralia Pennsylvania, which are recovering from an underground coalmine fire - Coalmine... | ecosystem: Environmental > Terrestrial > Soil > Unclassified ... | reverse complement strand
GCGGGGCATGGAGAGGAAGCTCGCGTGTACGGCGAGCGGTTCGTCCGGACAGCACCACCGCAGACCTACGGCGCCCAGATCGCGCAAGTACGTCGCCTCCTTGGCGGTACGCGCGAGTAGACCGGATGGAATGGGCGAGCTGCGGCTACTTACCGAGCCGGATGTCCTGCACTTTGTGTTCACCGTCGGCCAGAGTCACACGGATGGCGAGCGGCGCAACGGCATCGAGCCAATCCGGATCGGCGAGATCGCCGGGATCGACGTGCGTGACCGCCGCCAGCAGGTACTCTCCGGCGGGGAGGTTGCCGAATTCGAAGTGCCCGTCGCGGCCAAGAAGCACGCGCTGGATCCGGCGGGATCTCGGCATCCAGTAGCGCTTTTCGGCGGCGAACGCGACCACGTCAAAGCCGGCGATGGGTCGGCCAGCCGAATCGACGAACGTGCCACGGAGATCGGTCTGGCGATCAGTGAAGACGATGCTGATGCCGCTGATGTCTTGACTGGGGGCGACCTCGAGCACGCCGTCCAACAGTTCCTGCCCCTGCCACAGCACCGATTTCGCCATCCAGTGGACTGCGGACGTTGACGCCGCCGACGCAATCAGGGCGGGGTGGACCTCGTACCGGCCGGGAGCCAGGTCCGTGAACGCGAACGAGCCGTCGGTCGCGGCGGTCACCTGGGTGGGCTTGGCGCTGCGCGGCCGATCGCTGTCGACCGTGAGCGCGATGAGCACGTGCGACGGATCGGGCGACGGGGCCGTACCCGCAAACGCCACCCGGCCCGCAACCGTCATTCCCGGTCGCAACGAAAGGGTGAGGCCCGTTTGGTCCTCGCCGCTGACGGTCAGATCCGCTGAGCCCCAGAGATCGTCATTCGTCGGCGGACTGGCCGTTCCCAGTCCCCGGCCTAAACCGCGCGCGCTTATCGTGACGGCGCCAGGGGCGACCCCGCGAAACTCAAAGCGACCGGCGTCGTCGCTGATCGTCGTCAGCTGTTCGAGCGTCCCGTCGAGCGCAACCGCCTGATGGGCGGCCGGTTGACCGTCAAGGCCGACGACGCGGCCGCGCAAGTCGGCCGTCTGGAGGGCCTCGAGCGCCAGGTCCACGCCGTCGTGTTCCTCCCCGGCAGCCACCTTGACGGGCGCGAGTTGGGCGGCGTCGGTCGTGCCGGGGTAGTAGACGGGAGCGAATCGCACGTCTCGGTCGACCCCAGGAGGGACCGGCGCGCTCACGCCGCTGGCCAGGGCCGTCGCCCACTGGACGTCCGCGTCGCGTGTGGACCGTACCGAGGTCTGCACGTCGGCCGGCGTCGCTTCGACGACATATTCGCCCGGCGGAAGACCCCAGATGCGATAGCGGCCCCGGTCATCCGTCATCCCACCCTCGCCGAGCGGGCCGCCGACCAGATGGCGCATGCCCTCGGAGAGGCGTGACTGACGCGCCGAGACCTCCACCCCCGGCTGCGGCCGGCCTGTCGGGCCGGTCACGATACCGACGATCACCGCACCGCGGATGAGTCGAAGGGTGACGTTGGCCGGCGATCCACCGTCGAGTGTGAACGGCACCGCGGGTCCGTGGAAGGGATCGTGCGCACCGTAGAACGTCGTCAAGTACGTCGCCTTCGCCGCCATGAGCGTCACGTCGCCATTGGGAAGTCCGGCGAACGAAAAACGCCCTTGCGTGTCCGTCGAGGTGACCTCCGCGAATGCGGGGACTAGGCCCTTGACGGTGACGAAAGCGCGGCCGACCGGAAGATCGCTGTCGTCAGCCACGACGGTGCCGCCGAGCGTGGCCGGCCCGCGCGAACCGAGACCGGTGTCCCGCGACTGCCGCGCCAGGGGCCGTGCCGGCCACAGGACGACCGCCGCTGCGGCGAGCATCGCGAGCGCGCGCACCGGGCGAGACGTCATCGAATGTCCACCGCCTTCAGATCCAGAGTGACATGCGCGCGGTCAGTGAGGGTCACCGCGCTCGCCTGGGAAGCCACGACTTGAAGCAGTCGCGGTGCATCCCAGACCGCCAGGTCGCTGGCTGGAATTGCTGCCATGAGGTAGTGGCCCGGCGGCAGCCCATCCACGACGTATCGATCGGACGCCACCGCGACGGTGGCCGTGCGCAGGGCAAACATGCCGGTGTCTGCGGCGGCAGAATAGTCAGCGGGAAACACCACGACCGCCAGGGGTTCGGTCACAGGCGCGGCCGTCCGCACGGCACCGGTTATCTCGGTCGGATGATCCGTGAACGTGACCACGAGGTCCGACACGTCCATGTCGAGATCGAGGGGCTGCTTCAGGAGATCGCGGCCAGCGCCGGTGATCGACACGACCGTCCATGACACGCCCTGGACCGTGAGCGTCGGCGCGTCGATCGCATAGGCGCCGGGCTCGCAGCCCTGCACCGAAAACTGACCGTCCGGCATGAGGGCGACCGATGGGGGCTGAACGGCGCGCCTCAAGTCGATGAGATTCAATGCACCCGCGCCGGGGGACGGCGCCGGGCTCGTTCCAGCAAAGCGGATGCGACCGCTCACGCGGAGGTTCGGATGCGCCGTGAGCGAGAGGTCGACAACCGGTGTGTTGGTCACACTGACTGGTGCCCGCACCCATCGAGTATCCGCACGGCTTTCGATCACATACTGGCCCGGCGGAACGCCAAGGAACGTGAACGCGCCCCGGTCGTCCGTGGTCGTCCAGGCGGCCTCGAAGCCGGCCTCGCTCATCCAGTCTTCGGTGTCGGCCGGCACGAGGCGAAGCGCCATCTCGCTCGCGGGACCGCCAGATTCGGCCACGAGGCCCGACACGGCGACCGTGCGGACGAGCGGCAGCATCAGGTTGATGCCCGTGCGATCGTCCCCGGCGGCGACGTCGATCCCCGCGGCCGGTAAGAGCGTGGGCCCGCCCGGATAGAACGTCGTGCCATAGATCAGAAGGGCGCCATCCGGCGCCGGGGGAGGCGCGTCGCGCGCGAGAGCGCTGGACGGCTGGAACACCGTGTCGCCAATCCGGATTCCCGGCACCGACGGCTCAGGGGCGGCCGTCACGGGCCCGCGCACGAGCGGCGAGACACGGTCGCTCAATTGTGAAAAGTAGTCATCCACGAGGGAGGCGGGCATCGAGGTCGTGGTCGACTGGACGAGCACGACATAGCGGCCGGGATTGAGCGACGCGAACCGAAAGGCGCCGCGGTCGTCGGTGCGCACGACAGGACCGTCCACGAGACGTCGCTCACCCGTAGTGCGCGTGAGCAAGTGGACGGGCACGTCGGCGATCGGATCACCGGACTCATCGAGGACCGTCCCCTCGATCGACGCCACGGGCCACAAGGCAATCGTGACGTCGGCCAGATGCTGGCCATCGTTCAGGGGAACGGCGATAGGCTCACCTCCTGGCACTCGGACCCCAACGCCTCCAGCCAGGTAACCGGGCGCGGTCGTCGTGATGAGCATCGAGCCCCCGGGCAGGTCGTGGAAGACGAACTGACCACGCCCAGTGACCAGCGTCCGGACCGGTCTGGCGGGCGGCACGGTCGTGCTCGTGACACCACCGACGTGCATCGTCATCGTGCTGGCGACCGGAAGGACCTGCAGCGTGACGATCGCGTCGTCGACCGGCGCACCGGTCCTTGCGTCCACAACCCGTCCGAGGATGAACCCCGTGCCCGGCGCCGAGGCTGGCACAGAGGCGGCGGGCGATGCGAGCGTCTGATTGCCCGCCCGAAGGGCCGCGCCGCCCGCTCCGAGCGTTCCGACGACGGTAAAGGCCGCAACAAGTCGACGAGTCACACCACGTCCGTTCAGGCCAGCATACGAACCGGCTCAGCCGAACTCAACCGCACGAAACTGTAGGCCACGGCGGATGATTTCAAATCTGACATCCGAGCGCGAGCTCCCTGCAGGCGACAGTTCCCGATGCCGAAATAATTGGTCAACGCATGACACGAGACCGCGAGATTCGCATGCTAGAATCCGCGGTCGTCGAAACATCAGTTCCGGCCGCCGCGGGCGGCGTTTCTGCGAGGTCACATGGATTCATTCCGATCGCTCCGTCCCCTCGTGGCCGTTGGCGTGCTCGCGGCCGTTGCCGCGACAGGCGCCGCGAGTTCGTCCCTTCCGGCCGCCACCGAGTTGCCGGCGGCCCTGCAGCATCGGCACGATCCGATCAAGAACAAGCACCACCGCGATGACGGCCTCTTTGACAGCACGAACTGGAGCGGCTACTCGGTAACCGGAGCCAACGGATCGATCTCCGAAGCCGAGGGCTCGTGGACGGTCCCTGCCGTGTCCTGCTCGACGGGCAGCCAGTACTCCTCGTTTTGGGTCGGCATCGACGGGTTCACCAGTAGTTCGGTCGAGCAGACGGGGACCGACTCGGACTGCAGCGGCGGAACCCCCGTGTACTACGCGTGGTACGAGTTTTATCCCCATCCGTCCTACCTGATCAGCCGGATTGCCGTCCACGTCGGCGACGCCATGACGGCGAAGGTCACGTTCTCGGGCAGGACGTTTACCGTCACCCTCACCGATCACTCGACCGGCAGTTCGTTCAGTACGTCGTCCCGGGTGAACGCCGCGCGCTCGTCGGCGGAGTGGATTGCCGAGGCGCCGTCGAGCTCCGGTGGCGTGCTGTCGATCGCGAATTTCGGGACCGTCTCGTTCTCCGGATCGCAGGCGACGATGAGCGGGGCGCACAAAACGATAGGGAAGTTCCTGGCGCCGAATACCACCGCCGCCACGAGCAACGTGGTTCAGGAGATTACGATGGTCCAGAGCAACGGCGCAGGCGCGCAGCCTAGCGACCTCTCCGGGAGCACCTTGGACTCCTTCACCGACAAGTACATCGCGGGCTCTGGTTCCGCGAGCTCCCTGAAGCACTCTGGCAAACAGTAAGGTCTTTGGCGCGGGGCTGCTTCGAGCAGCCCCGCGCGCCTACCCGCCGAGCGCCAGGCGTCCGCGGCCCCGGTCGGGCCGTCAATCCTCGGACCCCACGCTCGGCGCAGAGAGCGCACTGACTGTGACGGAAGAACAAGAGGCGCATTCCCGCTCTACTTCAGACGGAGTCATGCGGGTTACATGGTGCCGAGGGGCAGAATTGAACTGCCGACACCGTGATTTTCAATCCCGGTGCCGGCCAATTCCCTGACCGTCGCTGAAACGCGCTGAACCACAGTTTCGTCAATAAATAAGTCACTTTAGCGTATTTTCGCTGTCTCGCCGGAATTCAGCGATTTTCGTCGCCCTGTTACCACTGTGTTACCATGCTCGCACACCGTGACTGGCAGCGTGACTGCACGGCCGGCGCCCCGACTCGTGGTAACCAAGCCGTCACCACGCCGCGGACGGCGCCGTCGCTTCACGGCACGGTCCGTCGCCGCCCTGGCGCCAGAGGTCGCACCGGTCGATTGGTTCGATGAAGCCACGCCCGGACTCGCACTCCGCGTCTCACCAGGCGGCGCCAAGTCCTGGTACGCGTTTTACCGGAAGGGCCGGACGTCGCGTCGGGTCAAGCTCGGGACCTGGCCGGCGGTCGAGCTCGCAGACGCCCGTAAGCTGGCGCGTCGGACGCGTGTGCGTGTCGAAACCGAAGGCGCGGATCCTGCCCACGAGCGCCGCGAATCCCGCGACGTGTTCACCGTCGCTGACCTCGCGCGGCTGTATCTCGAGCTGCATGCCAAGGTGCACAAGCGGACCTGGCGCGACGACTATTGGCGCATCGAGCGATACATCATGCCGGCATGGAAGTCGCGGCCGGTCAAGGAAATCACGCGGTCCGATGTCCACGCCCTGCTCGATCGCATCACGAGCGATGGCAAACCGATCCAGGCGAACCGCGTGCAATCGCTCGTCTCGAAGCTCTGGAACTTCGCGATCGATCGCGGCCATTGCGACGTCAATCCCTGCCACCGGATGGCCAAGTCGGCGGCCGAGCCGGCGCGAGCGACGGTCCTCGACGACGCCGCCCTGCGGGCGCTGTGGCTCGCGCTGGCCACACACCCGAGCGACGCCGCCGCCGCGATTCGCCTGCGGCTCCTGACGGGCCAGCGCGGTGGGGAAGTGCATCGTATGTGCTGGTCCGACGTGGACCTGAAGGCACATGTCTGGACCATTCCGGCGGCGATGGCCAAGAACGGCCGGGCGCATCGCGTGCCACTGACCCAGCCGGCCGAGGACATTCTCGAGGCGCGCCTTGCGGCTCGACCGCGCAACCAGGCGCGCGTGTTCGACGGGCTCTATCACCAGCGAGACGATCTGCGTGAGCTGGCGGCCATTCACCACGGTGTCTACCGGTGGCACGACTTGCGTCGCACCGTTGCAACACGACTCGCCGCGCTCGGCTGCTCGGAAGAGACCATCGGCCGTGTCCTAAATCACGCCCGCCGCGGGACCACCGCGACGGTCTACAACCAGTACGCCTACGACACCGAAAAGCGGCAGGCCCTTGAGAAGTGGGCGCGTGAACTCTCCGACATCGTGGGCGTGGTCAGCGACGTTCAGGACCGCGCTGCGTCGCACACGGCGGCGCGAGCGAGGCCCCGACGTGACGACGGGCGCGCAATCCTCTAAGCTGAACCAGGAGGGCATCGGACGATGGCGTTCCTCGATTGGTCACAATGTCCAGCGGTCGAGAGCGTCCCCGGGAAGGTCAGCGGGGAGTGGGTACTCCGCAACACGCGCATGCCTGTCGCGACGATCTTCGAGAACCTCGAAGCGGGGGCAAATATCGATAACATCCTGGAGTGGTACGACGGGCTGGACCGCGACCAGGTGAAGGCGGTGATCGAATTTGCAGCGCGCAGCCTCGACACGCCAGTGGCTGGCCGTTGAATGCGCGTACTGTTCGATCAGGCCACTCCCGTCCCGATTCGGCAATTCCTCATCGGCCACACGGTGAGCACGGCCTTTCAACAACACTGGGACACACTCAAGAACGGCGACCTCTTGACCGTGGCCGAGCAGGCAGGCTTTGAGGTCTTCCTGACCACCGACAAGAAGATGCGGTATCAGCAGCACATGGCCGGCAGGGCCATCGCGGTCGTCGTCATCGGGGTTCAGCAATGGCCCGCCCTTGAGCCTCACGTCGCGCGCGTCGTGGCCGCCGTGAACGCCGCGACGCCTGGCAGCTTCACGGAAGTCGACATTCCTGCTGATTGACGGCCCGCATCGGTACAACGCAGTTCTGTCGCGGGGCGACGCTCCAGATTGGAGGCACGACATTGATGGCGTCAGGCGGCTGCACCGCGGTCACTCCCTGAACCCGGACGCTGAACGCGGAGTCTCAAGGACGGTGGTCCGTATTGAGAAGGTCCGAGTTAAGGCGCGCACGCTGCGTAACGCCGACGAGAACCGACTGAAATGGGTCCATCCTCGCGAGATGGCTCGCCACCGCGAAGCGTTGAGGCAGCTTGACGACGCCTAAGATCGCGACGGGAATCTGCGCTTCGCGAACGTCTCGCCGCAGGCACCGGCTCCACGCTAATTGTTGCCCTGTGCTCGTTGCGGTCAAGGCGCCTCGCTTCGCTCGGCCCCTCCGGGCTGCGGCCTTGACCGCGACTGCGCACAGGGTCGGCAGGCTGATACGCCGGTGCCCGCTGGATCTGCCCTCGCCTAGTCGAACGCCATGTGTGTGCCAATCGCACCGGGCGCTGCCACAGCGTCAAGGCCGACGCACTTCTTCGATCACGGTCACGCTCGATCAGCCGCGCTCCGCATTGCCTCAGGTGATCACGACGGTGACCCCGACTATGGCCGTTCGGTCAGCAACCGACGGGGCTGCCGACGCGGCGGCCGTCTGTCTGGGGGGTTGTTGTAACGAGGCCGGCTCCGCGGACCGTCGTGCGGCGCGCGTTTGCCCGCCGCGTGTCCGGCGGCGGATCGACTCTGCGCTGCCGCTGTGCGCAATCGGCGTCCACTTAATGGCGCGCGCTCGTGAAAACCGAACGCGCGATGGTGGGGTTTGTCGTCTTGGCGCTGCTTACGCAGCGGCTTTGGGTAGGACAACCCACCCCCCGCGGGGTGCTGCGTGGCAGCCAGTTGATATCAAACCTCAACCATCCCACTGTCAGCCACTTACGGGCAGTCGTCGCCGCGCACGATCACAACCGAGAACATTTGGTTATCAAACGTCAACATGTTCCAGCCAAACGACTTAGCGGAGGCACTTCTCGGGGCCGTTCGTCGGGCGCCGCACCAGCACGCGAATCACCGCTCCCCTCAAGGTGCGCCGGCGGCTGACCGGTCGGCCGCGCGACTCAGCGCGCTGTCGGTCGCATAGTCGCCGCTGATGGTCCGCGCCTGGCGACCGGCGAGGGAACCGAGGGCGCTCGCCGATGGCTAACCGACCAAGCCGAAGATCCTGGACGACTTACGATTCGCGCCCGCAACCCGCTCGACCAACCATTTGCCGCGCCGCTGCCGACGTTCTCGGGCCAGCGCGTCCGACCGCTCGTCATCGGCATCGTCTCCGACGTGCACTACACCCGGCTCGGCGCCGTAGCCAATGACAACGTCGGCGCGCCGCGCATCACGCGCCGATCCGTTGGAGCTTCTACGCGGACAGTAGCCGTGGCTGGATTCTGGCGACACGCAATTCGTCAACCGGTCTCGGGCCAACGGCTCGACCGACCGTATCGCGCCGGTCTTCGGCGGCCGCCTCGTCAAGACGGCCGGCGAACGCCGGCAGCCAGCCTACTTGATGCCGCCGTGCACCTCGAAGCGGCGGAAGTTGGTGTACGTCGCATGGCCGACGATCTCTTCGTCCGCGTTCGCCGTGTAGTGCTCGACGAAATCCACGGGCACCCAGAAATCGAGTTTGACGTCGTGCCCGTATGTCGTCACGAGCGCCGAGAGGACGTCGTCGATCGAGGACTTGAGCACGATTTTCCGCACGCAACCGGTCGCCGTCTCGACGGTGACCTCACCCGACGACTGGACGGCACGCTTGGCGAGATCGACGATGAGCGTGGGGGCGCCGCGCTCGCGGAAGCCGAGTGTCGCGAGCGACACGCCGTTCTGGACGTCGAGCCCTTTGAGGTCGAATGCCACGTCCTCGTGGTGCACCGTGTCGAAGAGCTCCAGACTCAACGTCGGCTCGTTGAAGTTCCGGTAGATGGTGCCGACGTTGTAGCGGGAGTTGTACGTCTTGAGCGTTGAGGCCACGTCCTTCGCCGGCGCGCTCGCGAGCATCGACGCGACATCGGGCCGGTTCGGAACGGCCTGACCGTCCACGCTCTCGACGTCGCGAACCGCCAGCCACTGCTTCGACGTCGGCGTGAAGGCGAAGAACATTTCGCTCGTGGTCCGCCGGGTCCCCCGCGTCTGAAAAATGGACTGCGGGCTGTAGACGCGCTGCAGGTAGCTCTCCTCGGCGACGATGAGCGTCAGCTTGTCTTCGTAGTCGTGGACGTAGTGGCGAAGGGCGGCGACGATGTCGTCGAGCCTCGGGGTCGCCCGCCGGGGCGCGCCGGCAAGGAGAACGCCGGGCCCGGCGGCGAGCACCGCCAGGAGCACCGGCAGGCTGGGACAAGGCCGACGACCAGTGCCCATCGCGACAGCAAGCTCCGCTCCCAACTCTACGCCCGTTGCGCGTCCCGAGGGCCGCACCTGTTCCACTGCCTTGCGAGATGAGCTCAGCCAGCGACGACCGCATTCATCCCAGAGCTCGCCAGCTCGAGGCCGCTAGGATCCCCGCCTTTGCCGACCTCCGAAGGCCGTCGCATGCCGAGAATCGGATTCGATTCCGGAGGCGCGTCGGCGTGCTAACAGCACCAGAAGGGTACGCCCTTGCGGTCGCACTTCCGCGAGGCTCGAGCCCGCCTACACTACGTCTATCCCTCGAAAGGCGGCCCGGCCGGGGAACCGGACACGCGAGCGGCGCCCCACTGCGTCCGGCCGTCACCTGCGCTGGATTCGGCCGTAGGCCTGAATGTGTTCATGAATCACTGCTGGCTCCGAGCGCGTCCGGATGGCCTCAAAACACTGGGCCGCCACGGTGTGTCCGCCGCCCGCTTCGGGATGGTCCGACGGGGCGTTACCACTGCGTTACCATGGGCCCTATTCGCGTTGTTGTTGACCGCCATCAGAATGTCGATATTGGCCCGTATTTACTTGCTGATTTACATGGTGCCGAGGGGCAGAATTGAACTGCCGACACCGTGATTTTCAGTCACGTGCTCTACCAACTGAGCTACCTCGGCACTGGAGGGCGCTACAGACCAGAATCGACCGACGATCCTAGCATAGCCTCCGCCGCGTTCAGAGGCTCCGACACGCCCGCCAGCGCCCACAGATTCAGCCGGCCGCCGATCAACTCGGCCCGCGCCGGGGCAAACTCGGCTCAGGCCGTCGGACCGACCGCCAAACCCATGGCCGCGCGCAGCTTGGTTTCGATCGCATTCGCGATCTTCGGGTTGTCCTTGAGGAACGTCTTCGCGTTTTCACGCCCCTGGCCCAGCCGCTCGCCGCCGTACGAGAACCACGTGCCGCTCTTCTCGACGATGTTCCGTTCGGACGCCTGGTCGAGAAGGTCGCCCTCCCGCGAGATGCCTTGGCCGTACATCACGTCGAACTCCGCCTCGCGGAACGGCGGCGCGACCTTGTTCTTGACGATCTTGACCCGCGTGCGCCCGCCGATCGTCGCGTCGCCGTCCTTGATCGCCCCAATACGGCGGATGTCGATTCGCACCGAGGAGTAGAACTTCAACGCGCGACCGCCCGTGGTCGTTTCTGGATTCCCGAACATCACGCCGATCTTCTCGCGCAGCTGGTTGATAAAGATCAAGCACGTCTTCGACTTGGACACGACGCCGGTGAGCTTCCGCAGCGCCTGTGACATGAGCCGCGCCTGGAGACCCATCTGCGCGTCGCCCATCTCGCCTTCGATCTCGGCCCGCGGCACCAGAGCGGCGACCGAGTCCACGACGACGACGTCCACGCCGTTGGATCGAATGAGGACTTCGACGATCTCGAGCGCCTGCTCGCCGTTGTCCGGCTGGGAGACGAGAAGGTTGTCGAGATCGACGCCGAGTTGCTTCGCATACTGCGCGTCGAGCGCGTGCTCCGCATCCACGAACGCCGCCACGCCGCCCAGTTTCTGCGCCTGCGCAATCGCCTGCAGCGCCAAGGTCGTCTTGCCCGACGACTCGGGCCCGAATACTTCGATGACACGGCCGCGGGGCAGTCCACCCACGCCAAGCGCCCAATCGATGCTGATCGAACCGGTCGAAATGGCCGGAATAGGCGCGATCGCGTCCTTCCCACCGAGACGCATGATCGAGCCCTTGCCGAATTGCTTCTCGATCTGGCCGACGGCCAGCTCGACCGCCTTCAGACGCTCCTTGTCAGGCTCCTGACGTTCTACCGTCCGCTCGACAGGCACGGGGCCGCTCACCGCGCGTTCGGACTTGTCATGACGATCGGATCGGTCTGATCTGTCTGGGACTACTGCCATGTGACTCCTCGACGACGCGCCGCCAATCGGGGCGACCGTGGCCGGACCGAAAGCGATCCTAGAAGCGTGCCAGGCGAATGTCAAGCGAAAATCAGTCATGGTGTCTCTGTATCCTCAGTGAGAACAATAGCTTAGCGCCAGCGCAGACTTTCGCCTCGTCGAAGAGACGATGGCGAGACCTGCAAGATCGAAGGCGGCCGCCTACTGAAGAGTTTGCGATCGACACGTGACAGGGAGGGTCACGATAAACGCCGCTTCGCGCGGCTGCGTCCAAGGATCGAGGACCGACCTTCGCATCGCACTGCGGGTCCTGCGCAAGAACCCGTCGTATGCCGCAGTCGCCATCCTGACGCTCGCGATCGGCATTGGCGCCGCCACGGCCATCTTCAGCGTCTTGAACGCCGTCGTGCTTCGGCCGCTGCACTACGCGAACTCGGACAGGCTCGTCTTGATTCACGACGCGTCGCCGCCGAGGTTCCCGGAGTTCTCGGTGGCTCCGGGACGATTCCTCGAGTGGCAGTAGCGGAACCGATCGGCCTCGCGCCGCTCGCCCTTCTGGCCGCCGCCCTGGCGTGTGTGGTTCCTGCCCGGCAGGCCCTTCGCGTCGAATCCGTAACCGCGCTCCGCCACATGTAAAATGGCGCATGCTGCGCCGCCATCGAGCGATGCTGCTCTGCGGCGTGGCGGCGTTTGTCGCATACGCGTATTTCTACGAGGCGGGCGGGTGGAATCAGAATACCCGCTTCGATCTCGTCCGCGCCCTCGTCGAGCACCGCGGCATCCAGATCGACGACTATCAGGCGAACTCCGGAGACAAGGCCCAGTTCGGATCGCATTACTACGCAGATAAGGCGCCGGGCGCGAGCTTCGTCGCGGCTCCGGTGGTCGCACTCGCCCGAGCGGCGATGCGCCTGGGGCACGAGAACACGAGGGCGCGATCCAATCTGGTGCGCCTCTCCTACGTCGCGTCGCTCTCCGCCGCAGCGCTGCCGGCAGCGCTCGCCGTCATGTGCGTGTGGCATCTGGCGCGCCGAATGGGCGCCTCGACACGCGGCGCGACCGTCGTGGCGCTCGCATTCGGCCTTGGCACGCCGTTCTGGGCCTGGGCCACTGTTTTCTACAGCCACACCCTCTCGGCCGCGTGCCTCCTCGGAGCGTTCATCGCGGCCGTCCACCTCGGCGACGGATCGTCGTCGCCTGGAAGAGACACACGCCTGGGCGCGGTCGTCGGCCTGCTGGTCGGATGGGCCGTCGTCACTGAGTTTCCGACGGCGGTTCCGGCGACGGTGGTGGTGCTCTTCGCCCTGAGTCAGGTGTGGCGGGATGGGGGAGGCCGGCTTGCCTGCGTCGCCGCCTCAATCGCGATCGTCGGCGGCGCCTGCGCGGCTGCGCTCGGTGCGTACGACTACGCGGCGTTCGGCTCGCCCTTCCATGTCGGCTATGCGAGTGAGCAGGATCCGACGCTCCTCCAGCACGGCTTTTTCGGGTTCACGTTTCCAAGCGCAGCGATTGCCGCAGAGCTTCTTTGGGGATCGTACCGCGGACTGTTGCCGCTGGCACCCGCCTTGGCCCTCGTGCCAATCGGCTGGACTATCGCGAGTCGGTTTCGCGACCTGCGAGGTCCGGGGCTCGTGGCCGCCGCCGTCTTCCTTGTCGGCTTCGCCCTAAACTCAGCCTACGACCACTGGGAGGGCGGTTGGTCGTACGGCCCCCGTCACCTGGGTCCGGTTCTGGGATTCGCGGCGCTTGGCCTCGTGCCCGTCTGGATCAAAGGCGGGCGTGCGCTCCGAGCACTTATCGTCGCGCTCGCCGTCGCCGGTTCGGCCTGCTCGCTGATTGCCGTATCGACCACCGCGCAGCCGCCCGCGCCGCAGTTCGACGATCCGATGCGTGAATTGCTGTGGCCCGCGTTTCGCGACGGCCAGCTGTCCCTCAACCGGCAGTCGTATTTCGATGCGAGGCCCCCGGGCGAGGCCGCCGGCCTCCGGGACGTCCGGGTCGTGCGCGCTCAGTGGAATGTGGGAGAAAAGATGGGTCTGACGGGCCTGCCAAGCCTGGCGCCCCTCGGCGCCGCGCTGATTGTGACCATCGGCCTCGCTCTCGGGACCAAGGACTGAGATGCCTTCGCCGGTTGGCCACGGCTTGGCAGGCCTTGCGGCCGGCTGGGCCGTGGCCTCTCCTGCCCGGGGCCGCCGCCCGCTCATCACACAGGCCGCGGTCTTCATCGCCCTTGGCGCCGTGCCCGACCTCGATCTGCTGTTTGGTCGTCATCGGTACGAAACGCACAGCATCGGTGCGGCCGTGCTGGCGGGCGCCGTCGCGGCCCTCATGCGCTGGCCGATCGCGCCGACCCGCGCGCGAATCTTCTGGGCTGCATGCGCCGCTTGGGCCACCCATCCGCTGCTCGACGTGCTCGCACCCGACCACTGGCCGCCAATCGGCGTAATGGCGTGGTGGCCGTTCAGCCAGGGCTTCTACATCACGGGCCTCGAGTGGTTTCTCCCGATTGCGCGCGACTGGCGGTCGCCGGCCGCCCTGTGGCTCGACGCGCGCGCCGCAGTACGCGAGACGTTGATTCTCGCGCCGATCGTTCTCGTCGTCTGGTGGATCAGGACGGGTAAGGGTAGAATCCGCGGCCGCTCTTTCGGCCCAACTGACCCGCATTCACCATCCGCCGGAGCAGCGGACAGGGACGGTACTTCGGATCGCCGAGGCCACCATGGAGCACTTCGAGAATCGCCAGGCAGACGTCGAGGCCGATTAGGTCCGCCAGGGTGAGCGGTCCCATCGGGTGATTCATCCCGAGTTTCATGACCGTGTCGATGGCCTCAGGCGTGCCGACGCCCTCCATCACGGCAAAAATCGCTTCGTTGATCATCGGCATCAAGACGCGATTCGCAATGAAGCCGGGGTAGTCGGCCGCTTCGACCGCCGTCTTGCCGAGCGCCCGGCAAAGATCGGTCGCGGCCCCCATCGAGGCGTCCGAGGTCCCCTGACCACGCACGAGCTCCACGAGCGCCATGAGGGGCACGGGATTCATGAAGTGCATGCCGAGCACCTTGTCGGGTCGTGCGGTGGCCGCACCGAGGGTCGTGATGGAAATGGACGACGTGTTGGAGGTCAGGATCGCGTCCGGCCGCGTCACCGCGTCGAGCGCCACGAAGACGCTCCGTTTCACCTGCAGGTTTTCGACGATCGCTTCGACGACGTAGTCGACGTCGCTGAACGCGTCGAGTTTGGGGGCGCTCTGGATCCGCCCGAGGGTGGCGTCGCGAGCCTCCCCAGACAGCTTGCCCTTCTCGACGAACCTCGCGAGGCTCTTCTCGATCGCCGCTCGTCCGCGCTCGATCGCGGCGGGCACGGCGTCGTGGAGGCGAACGTCGAACCCGGCTTGCGCGAAGACCTGCGCGATGCCGTGGCCCATCGTCCCGGACCCGATGACGCCGATGGTCCTCACGGCCATGTCACATCACCTCGATGGCGAGTGCCACGCCGTTGCCGCCGCCAAGACACAGCGTGGCGATGCCGCGCTTCCGACCGGTGCGCCGAAGGGCGTAGAGGAGCGTCGTGAGGACTCGAGCGCCACTCGCGCCGATCGCATGACCGAGCGCCACCGCACCGCCCTGGACGTTGACCCGCGCCGGATCGAGGCCGAGCTCGCGCGTGACGGCCACCGCCTGGACGGCGAACGCTTCGTTCAGCTCGAAAAGATCGACGTCCGCCGTGGTCCATCCGGTCTTCTTCAGGACTTTGCGGACGGCTTCGACCGGCGTCATCATCACGAGCCTTGGCTCGAGACCCGCCGTGGCCTGCCCGACGACCCGCGCCATCGGCTGGAGGTTGTGCCTCGCGGCGACATCGGCACCCATGACCACGAGCGCGGCGCCGGCGTCGTTGACGCCGGGCGCGTTGCCGGCCGTGACCGTGCCGTCCTTCTTGAAGGCCGGCTTGAGCCTCGCCAGGGTCTCGACGGTCGTGTCCCCGCGAATCGACTCGTCCTTGTCGATGACGAGCGCGTCGCCCTTCTTCTGCGGGATCGACACGGGCAGCATCTCGGCCTTGAACCAGCCTTGGCGCGTCGCGTGCGCCGCTTTCGCGTGGCTCTCCACGGCGTACTGATCTTGCTGCTCCCGCGTGACGTGGTAGGTCTCCGAGACGTGCTCACCCGTGAGCCCCATGTGCATGTCGTGGAAGGAGTCCCACAGCCCGTCGAGGATCATCGAATCGATGATCGTGCCGTCGCCCATGCGCAGACCCTCTCGGACGCGCGTGAGCAGATACGGACAATTGCTCATCGACTCCATGCCGCCGGTCACGGCGATGTCGATGTCGCCGGTCGCGATGCCCTGGGCCGCGAGCATGACCGCCTTGAGGCCCGAGCCGCAAACCTTGTTCACCGTGAGGGCGCCGACGCGGTTCGAAAGGCCGCCGCGAAGGGCAGCCTGACGAGCCGGCGCCTGGCCGAGGCCGGCGCTCACGACGTTGCCCATGATGCACTCGTCGACGCTCGCCGGATCGATGCCAGCACGGCGCACGGCCTCTCGGACGGCCATGGCGCCGAGGTCGGTCGCCTTGAAGTCCTTGAGTCCGCCGAGGAACTTGCCGGTCGGCGTGCGAACGGCGCTGATGATCACGGTCTCGCGCATGAGGCCCCTCGTGGAAGTGACACGCTGCCGCCAGAATATGGCCTTCAGCCCCGATCGAACGGCTCCCTGACCACGATGCGCGTGACGACGCCGCGACCCAGGATTTCGGCCATGCGTTCGAGGATCACGCCGCGGCTGATGGCCAGTTCGCGATGCCAGGCCGCGCTCTTCGCATGCACCCGCAAGGTGCCGTCATTCCGCCACTCGGGAGATCCGTTCCGGGCCAGTGCCGCGCCAGCGGCGATCTGCCATGCGAACGCGACCTTCGCCGAGGTCGTGGGCTGCTCGGACAGGAGATGCCGTACGACGCTGATGGAGGTCTGTTGCAAGGAGTGCACGGGATTTCTGATGCCTGAGGCAAAGTGTATCATCCGCTCCTTGCCCATCGTGCTCGCGTCGGCCTCGCCTCGACGTCGCGATCTGCTCCGATCCGCCCGCATCCCGTTTGAGGTAGACGCACCGATCATCGATGAGGCGCGTCGACCGTCGGAGGGCGCAGAGGCATATGTCGAGCGGATGGCGCGCGAGAAAGCGACGGCCGCCGCCGTGCGGCACCCGGCGCAGGTCGTGCTGGCCGCCGATACGATCGTCGTGGTCGGAGAGCGCGTGCTCGGCAAGCCCCTCGACTCGGTCGAGGCCGCCGCGATGCTGCGCGCGCTCTCGGGCCGGTCGCACCTCGTAATGACTGCCGTCGCCGTCGCTCAGGACGGCGTTGTGCGCGCCTCTGTCGATCGCACGACCGTCAGGATGCGGCGCATCGAGGACGACGAGATCGATGCCTACGTGTCGAGCGGCGAGCCGCTCGACAAGGCCGGTGCGTACGCCATCCAAGGCGGCGCCCAGGCCTTCATCGAAGACATTGATGGCGCGCTCGACACGGTCATCGGCCTGCCGGTGGCTCGAGTGCGGGCGCTCCTCCACGAGGTGGGCGTGGAGACCTAGCCCGCTTCGCCCAGGGCCGCGTCGCTGGACAGCAGCGGGCGCCGGCCGTATCCTTGACAGACACAGGCATGGCCACTTCGCGCCAACGAGCGGTTCGCATCGTGATTTCGGTCGTCGTGCTCACGAGCGCGTTCTCGGCGCTGTTCTTCGCCATGGCCCAGAAGGACGCGCAGTTCTACAAGCACGTCGACGAAGTGATGGCCAACCCGAACCAGTGGTACGGCAGGAGCGTGCAACTGCACGGCTTCGTCGAAGGCACCGTCATGCGCCGCCCTGACACGCTCGACTACCGGTTCAATATCAAGAAGGGCACCGCGGTCGTGCCGGCGGTCTACACGGGCATCGTGCCCGACACGTTCAAGACCGGATCGGAAGTGGTGCTCACGGGACGGTTGGAGCCGGACGGTTTCCACGCCGAGAGCATCATGGCCAAGTGCCCCTCGAAGTATCAGCCGACCGACGGTTCGCCGACGACCGGCGCGGGCGGCCACTAGCACCACGCCGGACGAAGGCCGGCGCTTCGAACGTAACCCACATGGCGTCACTCGGGACGTTTCTCATTCTCGCGGCATTCGTGACGGCGAGTGGCGCGTGCGCGGCGAGTCTGGCGGGCGCGCGCCGGGGGAAGTCGTCGCTCGTCGAAGGCGGCATCGGGCTGTTTCATGCGGTCACGGCCATGATGCTCGTCGCGTCCGCGGTCATCGTGCATGCCTTCGTCACCGCGGACTACCGGATCAAGTACGTGCAGCACTACTCGGACGAGGTCCAGCCGATGTTCTACAAGCTGGCATCGTACTGGGGTGGGCTCGACGGCTCGATCATGTTCTGGGTCACCCTGCTGTCGATCTTCGGCAGCGCCGCCGTCTACGTGAACCGCGAGCGGTATCGCCTCCTGATTCCGTGGGTGGTCTCGGTCATCAGCGTCGTGGAGATGTTCTTCCTCTTCCTGATGGTGATCCACAACAACCCCTTCGAGACGTTTCTCACGACCGCCCCGGCGACCGGACAGGGGCTGAACCCGCTCCTCCAGAACTTCTACATGGCGATCCACCCGCCGATGCTGTACCTCGGCTTCGTCGGCATGACGATCCCGTACGCCTTTGGCATCGCGGCACTGGCGACCGGTCAACTCGACGACTCCTGGCTGAACGCCGTGCGCCGGTGGACGATGGTCGCCTGGCTGTTTCTGACGGTGGGGTTGACGCTCGGCGCGCTGTGGGCCTACGAGACGCTGGGGTGGGGCGGCTACTGGGGTTGGGACCCGGTCGAGAACGCGGGCCTGCTGCCGTGGTTCACGGCCACGGCCTTCCTGCACTCCGTGATGGTGCAGGAGCGTCGCAGCATGCTCAAGGTCTGGAACGTCTCGCTCGTCATCGTCACCTTCTTCCTCACGATTTTCGGCACCTTCATGACCCGATCGGGCGTCGTGCAGTCGGTGCACGCCTTCGGCGAGGATCGGCAACTCGCGCTGATGTTCACGAGTTTCATGATCGTCACGCTGACGGTGAGCTTCGGCCTCGTGATCTACCGCCTGCCGCTTCTGCGTTCGCGCAACGAGTTGGATTCCTGGGTGTCGCGCGAGGCCGCGTTCCTGGCGAACAACTGGGTCCTGCTGTTTGCCGCGTTCTTCGTGTTGTTCGCCACGATGTTCCCGACGCTGAGCGAAGCGGTGCGCGGAGAGCGCCTCACCGTGGGCTCGGATTTCTACAACAAGTGGATGACCCCGGTGGGCCTCATCCTGCTGTTCCTGACCGGCGTGGGGCCGCTCCTCGCGTGGCGCAAATCCACGGTCACGAACCTGTTCCGGCAGTTCTTGTGGCCGACCGCGTCGGCGGTCGCGACCGCGGGCGGCCTGGCGGCGCTCGGCGTCGGCCTGTGGTCCTCCGGGCTGTGCTTCGCGCTCTGCGCCTTCGTGACGGTGACCATCCTCCAGGAGTTCTGGCGCGGCGCGCGTGTCCGACAATCCGCGACAGGCACGGACACCTTCACGGCCCTCGTGGGTCTGGTGGCCCGCTCGCGCCGCCGCTACGGAGGCTATATCGTCCACGTCGGCATCGTCCTGGCGTTCCTCGGATTTGCGGGCAATGGATCCAAGACTGATTTGCAGGTGACCCTGAAACCGAGCCAACAAGTTGTGCTCGCGCCCTACACGATTCGGTACGTCAGCCTCAGCGTGGCCGACGACGGCCAGAAGCAGATGGTGACGTCACATCTCGGTGTCTCTCGCGACGGCCAAGCCGTCGCCGACCTCTATCCGGCCAAGTGGTTCTTTCGCAACCACGAGTCCGAGCCGACGACCCAGGTAGCCATGCGCCGCGGCGTCGCCGGTGACTTGTACCTGGTCCTCGCCGGGTACGACGTGCAGACGCAGGTCGCCGAATTCAAGATGTTCATCAACCCGCTCGTGAACTGGATATGGGTTGGCGTGGGTGTGATGATCTTCGGGACCTTCGTCGCGTTCCTGCCGGAGCGAACGTTTGCGTTCGCCGCGGCGGCCGTGCCAGCCGGCGCGGCGACGACGTCCCTGCTCCTCCTGGCGGTCCTGGTCGGCGGCAGCGCGACCCTCCGCGCGCAGCACATCGAGATGCCGAACACGGTGCTCGTGCCCCCGAAATCGCCGCTCGAGAAGAGCATGCAGAACTCGATCATCTGCATGTGCGGCACGTGCGGTCGCAAGAAGGTGGGCGAGTGCACGTGCGAGAAGGCCGCCGAGATGCGGGACGAGATCGCGCGCTTGACGGCGGCTGGCAAAACGCGTGACGAGATCATCCAGCATTTCATCGACGAGTACGGCAGTCAGGAAGTGCTGTCGCAGCCCATCGATCGCGGCTTCAACCGGCTGGCGTGGCTCTTCCCGTATGCGGCCGGCCTGGGTGGAATCCTGGTGGTCGGCGGCACGGCGATGCGCTGGTCGCGTCGATCGTCGGGCGGTGTGAGCGAGCCGACGCCGCCGCCGGCCGACCCGGCCCTCGAATCTCGACTGGATCATGAGCTCGAGGACCTCGACTAGTTCGCCGGCGCCGCCGGCGGACACTGGCTTTCGCCCCTGGCACCTGTACGTGCTGCTCTCGATGGTGGCGGCGACGGCGGCTGTGATCGTGTCCCGGCAGACGCATCCGATTGCGCTGCTGGTCCTGAGCGGAGCCGTCATGGCGGCCGGCCTCGTCGGCCTGATGATTCATCACGCCCTGACCGGCTTTGCCGGCGGCGTCGAGGCCTCGGCCAGGCACGTCGGCGATCGTCAGCGCGAGGCGATGCTTCGCGACAAGGCCCTGATCCTGAGGTCGATCAAGGAACTGGAGTTCGATCGAGCCACGGGCAAAGTCAACGACACGGACTTTCGTGAAATGAACGCGCGTCTTCGGGCTCGCGCCGTGTCGCTCATCGAGGCGTTGGAGCGAGGCGAGCCGGCGCTGACGACCCCGCCCCCTGCGGTCGTGCCGGCACGTGTAGCGTGTGCTTCGTGCGGGACGATCAACGACACGGACGCGAAGTTCTGCAAGCACTGCGGGCGCCGACGCTAATCGTTGATGGCCAGATCACACGTCCTTTCATGCGCGCTTCTGCTGGCGCTCGGCGCCGTCAGCGTCCGAGCGCAGATCAACATGCCCGATCCCAAGCAGATCTCGGGCGTGCCGCTCCCCGCCGGGGACGTCGCGACTGGCAGCGTCTCGGTCCGCGTGATCCGCGGAAGCTTCGCGAACAACGTCGCCGGTCAGCCGGTCGAGTTCAGCGTCGACGGCAAAACGCAGGTGATCAACACCGACGCGAACGGGCGCGCGTTGCTCGCTGGCCTTCGGAGCGGGGCGCACCTCAAGGCGGCGACCGTGCTCGATGGCCAGCGGATTGAATCGCAGGACATCGTCATCGGCAGCACGGGTTTACGCGTGGTGCTGGTCGGCGTCGACCCGGAAGCCGAGAAACGCGTGGCGGAAGATGCGCGGCTGGCGGCGGGTCCCGCGGCCCGCGGCTTGATCGTCCTCGGGCCCGAATCGCGGATCGTCACCCAGCTCACCGACGATCGCCTCGACGTGTTCTATCTCCTCCAGGTCTTGAACTCCGCTCGGACGCCCGTGGACATCGGAGGTCCCCTGGTGCTCGACCTGCCGGCTGAAGCGCGAGGGGCCGCGCTGATGGATCCCTCGCCGAAGGACGCGACGCTGAACGGCACGCGGCTGACCGTCACCGGGCCCTTCGCGCCCGGCGCGACCACCGTCAACGTCGGATTCGAGCTGCCGTTCTCCGGGGGTAGCGTCCGCCTCGATCAGCGTTGGCCGGTGGCCCTGCAGCAGTTGCTAGTGCTGGTTCCGGGAACGAGCGGCATCGACGTCCAGTCGTCGGCGTTGACCGGCCGGCGCACCGCCTCCGACCAGGGCCAGCCCTTGCTCGTCGCCACGGGCCCAGGGCTGGCGGCCAACGCGGACCTGTCCCTGGAGATCTCGGGTCTGCCGCATCACCCGGTGTGGCCGCGCGAGCTCGCGTTGACACTCGCCGGAGTCATTCTCTCGATCGGGATCTGGGCGGCCGTGTTTCCGGCCTCGCGGCCGCGTCACGCCTGACCTCATGATCGCGGCGCCCTTCGACTTCGATCGCGTCGAAGTACGCGACGTCTCGCGCCATTTCGGGCGCCGCCGTGCGCTCGCTCACGTGACCATGGACCTTCACGCCGGCGAATTGACCGGGCTCTTCGGCCCAAACGGCGCAGGGAAGTCGACCCTCTTGAGCGTGCTGTCGACGCTGATGCATCCCTCCGGTGGCTCGGTCACCTACGGCGGCCGGCGCGGACGCGACCTCGGCGACAGTCTGCGCGCGCGCATCGGCATGCTCGGTCACGACCTCTTCCTTTACGCCGACCTCACCGCGCGCGAGAACCTGGAGTTCTTCGGACGCCTGTACGGCCTCGATGACGTGCCGACCCGCGCGCGCGCGGCGCTCGTCGCGGCTCGACTCGACGACCGCGCGGACGATCGGGTGTCGAGTTTCTCGCGCGGCATGCGCCAGCGGCTCGCCCTGGAGCGGGCGATCCTCCACCACCCCCGCCTGGTCCTTCTCGACGAGCCTTTCACCGGCCTCGACGACGCCTCGTCCGTCGCCCTGGCCGCACGCTTGACGGCGGTCCGCGACGCCGGCGCCATCGTCGTGATGGCCACGCACGACTTCGACAGCGCGGATCGAGTGATCAGCCAGGCCTGGTACCTCCGCGATGGGCGCGCCGGGTCCCTTCCCGGCGCCGGCGGGACGCTTCGCGAGCGGTATCGCGCCGCGATTCGCAGAGCCGCCGAATGATCGAGGCTCTCCGCACGGCATGGCTCGTGGCGCGCAAGGATCTCGTCGTCGAGGCCCGGAGCCGCGAACTCGTCTACACGACGCTCTTCTTTTCGCTCGCGGCGATTCTGATCTTCGCCTTTGGCTTCGTCCGGGAGGGACGGCCGAACGAAGACATGGCCGCCGGCATCCTGTGGGTCTCGCTCGCCTTTTCGGGGACGCTGGCCCTGGGCCGCGCGTTCGAGCGCGAGCGGGAAGGCGAGACCCTCCGCGCGCTCCTGCTCGCACCCGTCGAGCGCGGCGCGATCTACCTCGGCAAAGTCGTCGCGCTCGTCTCCCTCATGACCTGCGTGGAGGCGGTCATCGTGCCAGTGGTGGTGTTGCTGTTCAACGCGCCGATCGGCCGGGCTCCAGGCCTCGTCGCGGCCCTGATCGTCGCTGGAACCATCGGCTTCGCGGCGGTCGGCACCCTGTTCGCCGCGATGCTGATCCGCGCGCATTCGCGCGACGTCCTGCTGCCGGTGTTGCTCTATCCGATTACGGTGCCGGTCGTGATCGCCGGCGTGCGCGGCACGGCCGCGATCCTCGCCGTCGAGCCGAATCTCGCGCTGGCGCGGATGTGGCTGACGATGCTGATATTCTTTGACGTCGTGTTCGTGACGCTCGCCCTCTGGACCTTTGGCGCCGTCATGAGTGAGTGAGGCCCTGTGACCCCGGTGAGGACGCCGCGCGCGGATCGAATCACTCCAGTGTTCATGGCCTTCGCGCTCGTGATGCTGGTCGGCGCACCGTTCGTCGTCGCCCAGGCTCCTGCCGAAGCGAGCATGGGCCTCGTCTCGAAGATCTTCTATTTCCACGTGCCCGCGGCCATGCTGACGCTTTCGTCTAGCTTCGTCTGCGGTCTGGCGAGCCTGGCGTATCTCGCCCGCCGGCGGCCAGGCGCCGACCACGTGGCACTCGCGGCCGCCGAACTGGTGGTCGTGTTTGGCCTCGTGGTGCTGGTCACAGGGCCCCTCTGGGCCCGCAAGGCCTGGGGTGTCTGGTGGGTGTGGGAAGCCCGTCTCGTGATGACGCTCGTGATGTGGATGATTTTCGTCGCCTACCTCATGCTGCGGAGATTCGGGGGCCCCGGCGCGGAGGTTCTGGCGGCGGCCGTCGGCCTGTTCGGGATGGCGGTGTCGCCGTTTGTCTACTGGTCGGTCAACTTGTGGCGGACGATGCACCCGACGACCAGCGTGCTGCCGTCCCTGCCAAGTTCGATGGCGCTGCCGTTGTGGTACTGCGTGGCGGCCTTCGTCTGTCTCTATGTTGGCCTGTTGCTGACGCGCGTTCGAGTCGCGCGCGGACAGGCCGCCCTCGAACGGGCATATCTCGCGCTGGAGGACTGACGTGCCAGGACTGGGGCGATCGTGTTGTCGTATGGGCCTCGTGGCCGGGCTCGCGGCGTTCGCGAGCCGAACCGTCTTCGCGTTCCAGGGCGCGTCCGAGTTCGTGCCGGCCGATCAGTTGGGCCAGAACACGGTACCAGGGGGCGTGCTCCTCCTCGTCGCATACGCTGTGGCCTGGCTCGCCGTCGTCGTGTATGTCTGGATCCTCTGGCGGCGGGCGGGCCGCATCGAGCGGGAGCTCGGCGACATCGCGGCAAAGCTTGCCGCCAGCGGTCGCCGCCCTGACTAGATCATGCCAGCGACGCACTTCATCTTCATTCCGTCGGTGCTGCTCGTGGGAATCGCGATCGGCTGGATGCTGGGGACGCGCGCCGCTCACGACGCCTACGCGGCCGAACTCAAGCGGCGGGACGCCCGTGCCGCCCGATCAAACGGCGATCCCACCAAGTCGGCGTGAGCGTCCCTCACTGACCGCGTTCCAGTCTGGCCGCAAGCGCATGCGGCAGACCTGCCGCGATGATGTGCGCCTGAGCTCCGGCGACGTCATACGGCACGCGCCGAAGGCGAATCACCCGACGATCGAGATCGAGCACGCCGTAGGCCGCCCGGGGATCCCCGTCACGCGGCTGCCCGACCGATCCCACGTTCAGGAGGACGCGGCCGTCGGGCGGCAGTTGGAATTCGTCGACCTCCAGGTCGGTTCGCGGCGCGAACGGCTTCCCGGCCGCCGCAAATAGCGCCGGGAGATGCGTGTGACCGTACAGGCAGATGGGCGACGCGGCTGCGTCCATGGCGCGACGGGCGTCGTCCGTGTCGAAGACGTAGTAATCCTCGTCGAAGGGCGCGCCGTGACAGATCTCGAGCTCCGGGGAGACGCCGAGCGGCCCCTTGGGCAAGTCGACGAGCGTCTGGATCAGCCCGGGTGGCAGCACCTCGGCGGTCCATTCAATCGCCCGACGGGCCACGTCGTTGAAGAACGAGGCGGGCTCGAGCCCCGCGGCGACTTTGTCGTGATTGCCGCGGATCATCGCGACGGGGTTCAGTTCGAGCGTGCGTTCGACGACCGCCGCCGGATCGGCGCCGTAGCCGACCAGGTCGCCGAGTACGAGTACGGCGTCATAGCCGATGCCCGACGCGTCGGCCAACACGGCGTCGAGCGCGTGCCGGTTCGCGTGCATGTCGCTCAGGATGAGATAGCGCACGGCGATGGGGACTAACTCACGCCGGTGGACGGCCGCACGAGCACGGGTGGCAGGCGCTCGAGGGCCTCAAGCGCGCGATCCACGACATCGTCGACCGTGAGATGGGTCGACACGAGGCGAACGTGTGCGAGTTGGTAGCTCTCCACGCGGGTGGCATAGAGCCGCTCGAGCTGCGTCCGGTCCGCCACCAAGGGGCGGCTGCCGTCCGCCGGCATGCGACCGACGAGCTCGGCGAGCGGCACGTCCAGCCAGATGGCGACCCCGTCACGCGAAATCATGGATCGATTCTCCGGATCCGCGAAGGTGCCGCCGCCTGTCGCCACCACGACGTGCCGAAGGGGCAGCACGAGCTTGAGCATTTCGCGCTCGACGGACCGGAAGTACGGTTCGCCCTGCCGCGCGAAGATCTCGGCAATCGACCGCCGTTCGCGCGCTTCGATCAAATCGTCGATGTCCTCGGCGCGCCAGCCGAGCCGCGCGCTGAGCGCACGCGCGACGGTGCTCTTGCCACAGGCCATGAAACCGACGAGGTAGACCTTGTCGGTCGTCATACGGTGAGGCTCGCGAGGTCGCGCTCGAAGGTCGGGTACGAGACCGACACGACGCCGGCGTCGGTAATCGCCGACGGCCCGCTCGCGCCGAGCGCGACAAGGGTGAAGGCCATCACGAGCCGATGATCGCCCGCCGCGTCGGCCGTGCCGCCTGACGGCTGGCGAGTCCCGTGGATGATGAACCCGTCCGCCAACTCACGCGCGTCGACGCCAAGGGCTCGAAACCCGGTGACGAGCGCGCTGATGCGGTCGCTTTCTTTGACCCGCAGCTCGCTCGCGCCCGTGACCTCGAGTTCGCCGCCGAGCGCGGCTCGGGCGGCAAGCACCGGCAGTTCGTCGATGAGGCCCGGAACCTCCGAAGCGCCGATCGAAGTGGCGCGATGGCCGCCATGGCTGACCGAAATGCGCCCCACAGGCTCGCCCGCGACCACACCGTCCTCGTGACACTCCACGATGGCGCCCAGTCGCTCGAGGGCGCCGAGGAATCCGAGCCGGTGCGGATTGCAGCCCACGGCCTCGAGAATGACCGAGGAACCGGGCAGGGCAGCCGCGGCTGCGGCCCACACGGCTGCCGACGACGGATCGCCAGGGACGGTGAGAACGCCGGTTGGTGTCTCGAGAGGCTGACCGCCATCGATCGACACGGCCAGTCCGTTCACGCGGCAGGATACGCCGAACGCCGGCAGGGCGCGTTCCGTGTGGTCTCGCGTGGCCATCGGCTCGACCACGGTGGTCGTCCCGTCGGCGCGAAGGCCGGCGAGGAGAATCGCGCTCTTCACCTGAGCACTTGCGACGGGCGACTGCCATCGGATCGGCCTGAGGGAACCGCCTTCGATGTCGAGCGGTGGGTGGCCGCCGTTGGAGGTGATTCGGGCCCCCATGGCCATCAGGGGTTCGATCACGCGGCGCATGGGCCTCCGGCCGAGCGAGGCGTCGCCGTCGAGCCTGACGCGGACAGGAAAGCCAGCCACGAGCCCGGCGAGCAGCCGCATGGTTGTGCCGGAATTGCCGGCGTCGAGCGGCGCCTGCGGCGTTCGCAGCCCCGCCGCGCCGACGCCGAGGATGCGTACGACGCCGCTGGCGGGGCGATCGACGGTGGCGCCGAGTGCCGCGACGCAGGCGAGGGTAGACGCGACGTCTGCCCCGGGGGCGATATGTGAGATTTCGGTCAGTCCCGGGGAAAGCGCGCCGAGCATGGCGTACCGGTGGGAAATCGACTTGTCTCCAGGCACCCGGATCGTCCCATGGAGGCGCCGAACGGGCCGAATCTGAAGACGCTGTTGAGTCACGATGGGCTTATATGTTACTTACTCCGCGGTGAGTGCCCCGCCCGGACACCTGATCCGCCTCGAAATTCCCAGTTCGTTCGATCTCCTGGACATCGTCCAGGTGCTGAGCGACCGCATGTCGGCGGTGGCGGGCTTGGACGAGGACTCGACACACTGGGTGAGTGTGGCGGTCCGTGAGTCGGTCATCAACGCGATCAAGCACGGCAACCGCGAGGACCACGCGAAGCATGTCACGGTGGAGTTCACGCTCACGCCCCGCCGCGAGCCGAACGAGTTCGTGGTCCGGGTCCTCGATGAGGGCAAGGGCTTTGACCCGGAAGGGATTGCCAATCCGCTCGATCCCGAGAACGTGCTCAAGTCGAGCGGCCGCGGGATCTTTTTCATGCGCAGCTTCATGGACGACGTGGCCATCGAGCGTCG
>Ga0070732_10000434_pt1 | contig 27194 bp, 47 predicted proteins | sample Coa_R1_5_FD_66449 | JGI IMG/M metagenome (GOLD analysis project Ga0070732, IMG submission 66449) | Surface soil microbial communities from Centralia Pennsylvania, which are recovering from an underground coalmine fire - Coalmine... | ecosystem: Environmental > Terrestrial > Soil > Unclassified ... | reverse complement strand
GACAGGTGAGGGGACGTATTCTCCGTGCCTCCGCGCCTCGTGCTGCTCGAACAGCACCACCGCGACGATGAACGCCGTGGTGGCCCCGAAGAACAGCAGGGCTTGGTTGGCGACCGCCTGGATCGGCGGGGTGATGGCATTGGCAACGCCAGAGCCGACACCGTTGGCGATGTTGTCGATGGTGTCGGTAACCGTCTGAACGTGTGTGATCGCATAGATGGTGAGCCCGGCCGCGAACAGCAGTCCGAGCCGCCCGATCAGCGCCGTAATGACTGCAGTCAAGTCACGCCCCCGACAGCGGCGCCCAAATGGCGACGAGTCGATAGTCGTCGAGCCCGGTCCCGAGAAACGCGGGCGGGTTGCGATAGATCGCGTACGCGACGAGGTACTTGCCCTCGGCGCCGAGACTGTTCTCGAGATCGCCCTGCGAGGGAACCGAGTTGCCGAAGCCGATGTCGAGCCCGAAGATCGACAGGAAGGGGACGTCGATCGCCTCGACCTGAGCGTGCGTGCCCGAGGGGACGCGGTTGGCGACCTTCCACGGCTGAAAGAGGTACCAGCCGCCGCCGGTCGGAACGACCGAGCTGAGGGGCGCCGTCGTCGCGGGCGGAATCTGCGTCATCGCGGCCGATGGTACCGCCGCGCTCGCGGCCGCGAACGCTCACGGGCAGCACCCGTAGCCGTTGCCGCACTGCGCGAGCCCGGTGGTCGGGTTGAGGCCCGGCGGGCAGGGGCCGGCGCCGATGCAGGTACACGTCGTCGGGTCAGGGCAGAGGCAGAGCGCCCCCGCGGTCGTCTGATGCAGCGAACACGGCGGCTTGCACGAGAGACCGCCCTTGCCGCTGAGGAGCACGGCGCCGACAGCGACGCCCCCGAGGACGGCCAGGAAGCCGGCGTCGCGACGCGTGAGCGTTGCCACGCGGCGATCGTACGGCGGATCAACCGACGATGCTCGGGCTCTGCTTTATCCGGGCCGCGGGCAGCTCGACCACGTTGGTCTCGGTGTCGGGCTCCTCGGTGCCGGTCTCGTCCGCCGCGGGTTCGGCATCCTCGCCCGGCGGTGGCTGCTTCTCGGGGTCGGCGCTCGAGAGCTCGCGGCCACACGCGCCGTTGGAGCACACAAAGTCGATGATGCCTGCGGGCACCTCCGTCTCCGCCTGACAGTACGGACACGTGAACCGCTGCGGTGGCGCGACCCTGCCGAGCGCGGGCGGCTCGATCGCCGGCGGCCGCCCGGTGCGGTCGGCGATCAGCTCGAGGAGCGCCGACGAGAGCACCGGCGACGCCTCTTTCCACATCTGCGAGAGCCCCGCGAGCCGCATCCGCTCGGTGTTGATGTTCTCGAGCGCGACGCGCCGCTGATCCTCGGATTCGGCCTTGCGCAGCTCGTACTCGAGCGAATCGAGCCGCGCCTTCTCCTGCACTTGGATCATCGCGATCGCGCTGTTCATGTCGGTGGTCGGCGGTGCCTGTCCCGCGCCGAACACGGATTTCATGCCGTCCCACAACGCCTTGAGCTGCGACGTCTGCTCGAGCACGTCGGGCGGGCGATTGCCGGTCGCCATCGCCTGCAGTTGCTCGCGGATGAGTGCCAGCGACTCGTTCTGTTGCGTGGTGAGCTGCGTGCGCAGCGTTTCATTCTGTTGCGCGTACCGCTCTGCGTTGTCGTTGAGCATCTTGAACATGAGCGCGGTGAGGCCGCCGCCCTGTTGCTCGTCGCCACCGCTGCGGGCGCGCTGCCGCTCGCGCCGCCGCTCCTCGCGCGTCTCGCGCGCTTCCTCGATGCGGTCTTGAAACTCCTCTGCCTGTGCCGTCATGGCGAGCTGGTCGAGCTCGGCCGCGGTCATCTGTGCGCTCTGCACGGCGGAGCGTCGCCGCTGCGCCATGATGTCGTCGAGCGTCACCTCATGCGGCGCCGCCGCCGTGCCGTTCTCAGGCGTCGGAATCGCCATGCGCGGGCGGCGGTCGACGTCGATACGCGGGATCACGTCGTCGAGCCGGGCCATCAGACCACCTCCAATGTCGGGGTAGAGCACCGCGGACACTGCGGCCACGAGGCCACATGCTCGTCGTGGTCAACGATCACCGTGTACCGTCTGCGACAGGCCGTGCAGCGGGCCGCGACCCGGCGACCCGTCGTCAGCCTCTTGGTGCGCGTGTCGAGCGTGACCATCAGAGCACCGTCTCCTCGTAGGCAGGGTCGATGCGGCGGACAACCTGCTCAAACCCAGCCATCTTCATGCGACCGGCGATGCACTCGTCGACAAAGCGATCGAACGAGCCGTCGAACCCGCGTTGCTGACAGAAGTCGTACCAGTTTTGGCTCCGGGCCGAGACTCGGATCGTGACCGTGTTGAGCGGCGGCTGGCCCATCGGCCCCGGCGCCGGGCCAACCTCCATCCGCCCGCCGGCGTCGAGCGCGTGGCGCAGGGGCGGGGGCGGAGGTGGCGGCGGATCAAGGCCCGCACCGTGACCGTTGCCATTCACCGGCGGCGGTGGTGGCGGTGGTGGCACCTCGACGAACATCGCGTCGAGCCCGGTGCCAGGTGAAGGGGGGTCGGGGGTGAACGAGGGGGCTTCGGCGACGGGCTCCGGCGGCGCGTCGGCGGCACCGGCGCGCTTCCACAGCTCGCGGTCGATGACGCCGCGGCTCACGAGCACGGGCTCGCCGGTCTTGCAGTCCGGGTTTTTGCTGTGGCCGCGGTGCGCGGCAACTTGAAAGAACTTCCCTTCGTAGCCGCAGGGGCAGCGCAGCACGTCGTCCGGTCGCCAGTCTTTCGTGCTCTTGGTGCGATGGGCGGCCACGCCGGGATGATACGTCCAAGGGGGCTCGATGGGGGGTACACTCGCGCCGTGGATGGCATCACGTTTCTGCGATGGGTCGCGGATCAGAGCACCAAGCTCGTTGCCTACCGCATCGACCGCTACGGAGACCGCAAAGCCGCCGAGATGGCGGCCGATCTCCCCAGCCGCCGCGCCGCCGCCGCCGAGCTGATCGGCACCGCTCCGACCGAGGGCTGCCCGGCGTGTACGGTTCACGAGGAGCTGTCCAAAGCGCGCGGCCACGCCGAGGGGATCGTCGCCGTCGTCGACGAGGAGGGCGAGATTCCGGGCGTGATGCGGCCCACGGTGCTGCTCGCGCGGAGCAACCTGACCGCGGCGCGCAGTGCGATCGCCGACGTGCGACGCCGGGCGCCGTCGCTGACGATGCAGTGCGATCAGTTGGAGCGCGACATCGACATGGCGGCGATCGAGCTGCCGGCGCCGTCCGGGCTCACCCCGGAGAACGCCCGCGAGTCGCTCGCCACCCTGACCCGGTGCCACCTTGAGGCGACCAAGCTGGCGGTCGCGTTCTACCAGCTCGAGTCGGACGTCCACGGCAGCGCCGAGCTCAAGGCCGTGTACGAGGACGCGGTGCGGCGTAACCTTCCCGCTGATGCGTTCTACGCGCGGTTGAAAGAGGTGCTCTGAGTGGGTCTCTCGAACATGGAGTACGACCACCTCCGGGCGGAGGTGCGCAAGGTCGGTGCCGAGCACGGCGCCGCCCGCGGGTCGTGGGTCATCTCCGGCAACACGCCCAAGGAGAGCGCGCAGCGCATCTTGCAGGGCATCGAGGACGGCGATCCCGAGGTGCTTGACGCGCTGCCGCAGTTGTCGATGGGCGAGTGGGCCGACGATCCCACGCAGAACGACATCGTGAGCGAGGCGGCGTACCGGGGCCGCGTCCCCGTCGACCCCGCCGATCTCGACCCGGAGCTGATGGACGAGCTGATCTCCGACTATCAGACGGCGTGGGACGAGGGGATGACGAACGAGGTGGAGCGCGACGCGCGCTCGGCCGCGGCATGAGCGTCGTCACCCGTAACGGCGAGCGCGCGTGCGCAGCGTGCGGCACGACGGTTCCCAAGTACGTGTGGGACACGGAGACCAAGACCGCGCGCTGTACCGACTGCGCATCCGCGCTCGGCATGACCAACGGTGGCGAGCCGCTCGGCGCCGGCGTTCCCTCGAGTGTCGACTTCCTGTCGCAGATGCACGGCTCGCCCGGTTTTGTCGTCGACGAGGCGGTGGCCCGTGAGTCGTCGTGCATCGGCTACGCGCTCAAGGGCAAGGGCACCGAGCCCGATCTCGTGTTCACCCACGGCATCGTCGGCGCGCTCGACGCGGATCAGCGCGAGACGTACTGCTCGACGGGCGTGGTGCTGCACGACCTGACGCCGAAACAGAAGGCCCGGCTGGCCGCGTTCAAGGATTCGAGCGCGGTGTGCAAGACCGAGATCGCCGAGGTTCCGAAAGGAGAGCGGCTCGAGCCTTGGTTAGGGTGCATGTCGGCCGAGCTGCGCAAGCGCGGCGAGCGACCCTAGCTCGATCCGGGGGAGGGGACGTGCTCGGCACCGCTGTCATCCTTCTCTTGTGCGCCGTCGTGATCGCGTGGGCGAGCCGCGGGCGGTGAAGGTTGCGGCGGCCGGACTCGAACCGGCGACCTTCGGGTTATGAGCCCGACGAGCTGCCAACTGCTCCACGCCGCGAATAGAGAGCCTAGCACCGCTACCATGCCCCTGACGTGAGCGAGCAGTCGACGGCCGCGGCGGTACAGGTGGCGTGGGAACAGGTGCTCCCCGGTCTGCGCCCCGAGGAGTTCGAGCTGGCGACGCCGCCGGCGCTCAAGGTCTACGTCGACAAGCGGCCGACGCGCCAGCAGATGCGGATGGTGCGGGCCAAGCCCGACGAGCTGCTCCTCGGCATGTATACACGGCCGCGCGAGCACCCGATCCGCGGCGAGATCGTCATTTTCGACGAGACCAACGCGGAGGCGGGCTCGCCCCCGGAGGACACGCTTTGGCACGAGCTCTCACACGCGCTCGGCTACGATCACGAGCTGGCCGAGGTGGCGATCGGGCTCACCGTCAGCCGCGACGGTGCGCGGTGCTCCGGCCCCGGCTGCGCTCCGGCGGCGCACGCGCACGTGCATCACCACGCGCACGACACCGGCGGATGGAGCGACGCGTGCCCGACGTGTCTGTTGCACTCGCGGCTCACCGAGCCCGAGGCGCTGATGAGTGAGCTGCGCATGTACGCGCACGTGCAGCACGGCGTTCCGCAGGGTCTCGGCGGCACGATCGAGCTGTCGCGCCGGCGCATCGCCGAGGCCCGCGCGCAGATTCCGATGGTGGCGCGCATGGTGCCGGGCCGTGTCGAGCAGCTCCATCGCATCGCCGCGCAGCTCGACGCCGCCGACGCGGCGCTCACCGGGTACCTCACGCCGGAGGACATCTCTGACGCCGCGCGGCTGATCCGCCAGGCGCGCCGCGAGGCTTATTTGGTTGCGTGGCAGAAGTTCGCCAACGGCCGCGGGCAAGCCCCGTGGAGCCCGCTCGCCGCGTGAGGAAGGTCGCGCCGACCATCGCGCCGACGCCGAGCGACTGCGCCTACGCGGCGGGTCTCCTTGACGGCGAGGGGTGCGTCAGCATCAGCTCGAGCATCCCCAAGCCGGGCGGGATTCGACGTCCCCATCAAATGCACGCCGAGATCACGAACACCTATGTTCCGGTGCTGTTCTGGCTGCAACAGCGGTGGGGCGGCTCGATTCACGAGCTTTGGGGCCGCCGTCCCGGCTGGAAGATGGCGTACAAGTGGCTCGTTGGCAGCCGCGTCGCGGTGCCGTTCCTCTTGGACGTGCAACCGTATCTCGTCATCAAGGTCGCGCAGGTTGAGAACGCGCTCGCGTTCCAAGTGCTGCGTCACAGCGGGCGTCGGCACACGGAAGCGTCGCGCGAGGCTGATCTCCTCTTTCTGCGACGCGCCCGTGATCTGAACCGGCGCGGCGATCACAACGATCCGCCAACCGTCGTCGACCTTCGCATGGCCCAGCGTCCGTGAGTGAAGCGATCACCGATCGCGCGATGTCCGCCGAGCTCGAGCTGGTCGGCAAGGGGTTCACCGAGGATCAGGCGCGGGCCGCGGTGCGCCAGGCGGTGCGCTGGTCGACGCGGATGGCGTCGCGCCTGAGCCCGGCGATCCGCGACCAGGCGGCGCTCGATCTGCTCGAGGACCGGCTGCGCAACGTCGAGCACGACTACCTCGTGGGCTTCATCGCCGCGGCGCAGAAACCCGATGACGCGCGCTTCGCTGAGGGACTCGAGTCCGCCGGGTTCACCGCGGGACCGGAGACGCGCAAGCGGTACCGCGAGGGGATGGAGCGGATCGCGGGCAGTTAGCCGGTGGCGGCGAGCTTGTCGCGGCGGAACACGATCGCGTCGGGCTCCTTGACCGCCAGGCCGCGGAGGTGGTGCGCGATCTCCGGGTAACGGTCCTGCAGCGATGTGGCGGCCGATTCGACGTCGGCGTTGTGCCGCTGCATCCGTTCGTACTCCTCTGCGCTGACCGTGCGCTCGGCGTCCCGCTTCGCCACGGTGGGCGTGAAGCGCCAGCCGCGTTGCGTGGCGAGTTTCCCGATCAGCGCGTCGAACGCGCGCCCCGCGAGGCCGGAGGCGACGGCGCCGCCGAGCCAGAATCCCGCTTGCAGCCCGAGCGCGAGCGACAGGCCGTGGATGGTGGTGTGGCCGATGGTGAAACCGGGTTTTTCGTCAGGCATGGCGGCAGTCTACGCCGTTCGCGGGGCTCTGAACCACGCTATCCTCGCAGCGCGGCGACGATTCAGTCCGTCGCCAGCCTTGCCGAAAAGGAGGTGACAACACACATGGCAAAGACAGCAGAGCAGGCGATGGCGAAGTACGCTCGTCGGACGCAGGGCGCGGCCGGCAAGTGGAAGGCCAACACGACCGGCGCGACCGAGGCGTATCGGCGCGGGCTCGCGGATGCGGGGTTCACCGTTGGACCCGAGACCACCTCCGCGTGGCAGTCGGGCGTGGCCGCGGCTGAGTACAGCCCCGGCAACCCGCAGAAGTGGCTCGACAACACCCGTCGAGGTCTCGCGCGCTGACCTGAGCGCGTAGGGAACACGACGCCGGCGCAGGGTAGCGGCACAGCGACCCGGCCCCGGAGCCGCCTTCCCCGTTCACGGGCCGCAGGGCCGCGGTAGGCTCGCCCCGTGGCGATCGGCGACAACAGCACCTATCCGTACGCGTCGCGGTGCCCCGGCATCTGTGGGCAGGAGCTCCCGGTCGGGCAATGCGTCTCGGCCGCCTGTCAGTGTGTCGCGTACATCTGCGATCAGCTCGAGCAGCTCGGGGTGCATCTCGGCGCCGGGTACAACAATGCGAGCACGTGGGCCGGAGCGGCGCGGGCGCAGGGGTTTCGCGTCGACGGCACGCCCGGCGTGTGGTCCGTGTGGCAGGCGAGCGGGTCCATCCCCGGCGTCTCGATCGGCAGGGCCGGGCACGTCGCGATCGTCACCGAGATCGGACCCAGCGCGCACGCGGGCGCCGGCGAGGTGTACGTCAGCGACTACAACTTCGACACCGGATCGGGGCCGTGCCGCTTCAACCGGCACACGCTCCCGATCCCGTGGGCGACGTTCATTCACTTCGCGGATCAGCAGAGCGGTGGCGGGCCGCCGCCGCCTCCGCCGCCAACGTGCAACTGTCCCATCGGCTTCATCTGCAACAGCGACGGCACGTGCACGCCGCTGCCGCCGTCGCCACCTCCGCCGGGCCGCTCAGATGCCTTGCCAGCCATCGCGTTTCTCACCGCCGGGATCATGCTCGTCGGTTACGAGTTGCGCCGCCGCGGCACGCTCCCGCCGCTGCCACCGTTCGGCTCGCGCAGCGGGTTTCGGCGGTAATGGACAGGCTCGACACGTTCTCGGCGTCGTGCCTCGTCGACAGTCGCATCAAGGCACCGGTGACAGCGAACAACCTGTCCAAACTGCGCTCGTGGGCGCATTTCGAGGACGGCCGTTCGTTGGTGAACAACGGCGGTTCGCCCGGCAGCTCGCTCATGTCCGTCAACAATCCGTGGGCGACGTCGTGGAACGAGCCCGGCGCCGGCCAGTGGAATTCGATCGTCAAGACGTACCCGACGTGCGCGCTCGGCGTCGACGCGACGGTGCGCTCGTGGCTCCAAGACGTGCCCAGCGTGGTCGACAACCTGCGCCGCGACGGGCCGTGGTCGGAGTGGGCGCAGAACCCGATCGCCTGTGAGATCGGCGTCTGGATTCACGGCGTCTCGTGCGGCGGCGTGTACGGCGGCTGGCCGGGACCGCTGCTCGCGTGGACCGGCGGCGCGCCCGATCCGCAGTGGGGGTGTCCGTTCCCCTCGACGGTTCCGCCGCCACCACCACCGCCGGGGTGCGGATGCCCGGTGGGGTTCATCTGCAACGCCGATGGCACGTGCTCGCCGGTCCCGTCGCCCCCCGTGCCGGCGTCGACGAGCGACGCGCTCGCGGTGGCCCTGATCCTCGGTGGCGGCGTGGTGCTCGTCGGCGCCGCGCTCCGCCGTGACCCGGCGCTGCGCGGGCAGCTCGCCGCTCCGTTCCGCTCGCTCCACAGTGGGTCTACCCAAACGTCGTCGGGCGGCGTATCGTCACGCGGGTCGTTTCGGCGCCGGAGCTGACCGGGGGCGGTCCCCCCTCTGCCACCAGCCGGGAAAAAAGAGAAGCCCCCGGTCTCACGAGGGCTTCATCCAAAGGTCGTGCAATGAACCTCGACGGGGAGCCTAGCACATCGTTTCTGTCCGGGCAATCGGAGGGGGCATCGGAGGGGGCATCGACGACAGGGTTGGCAACCCAGCAGTGCGCACTGCCGGAGTGCGGCCGTCCCCTCGAGCTGGCCCCCACCGGCCGGCCCAAGCGTTTCTGCTCGACGACCTGTCGGGTCAGGGCTCACCGGGCGGGAGTTTCGTTACAGTGGAACGAAACTGGCGCTCGTAACGAAACTCGAAACCCGTTGCAGCGCAAGGGATCGTCTGTAACGAAACGCAACGAAACTCGATCAGAGGTACGTGCGCGCACCCGCGAGCGTGGTGGTACAAACACAGAGACTCAGCGTAAGGCGGACACTGGAAAGAGACTCTCTATCGTCAACTTGGCCGGTGAACGAGCCGTGTGGGAGCTTTGGGACGCCTGCCACGGGCCACTGCCGGGGGTCCGCTGGCCGCTCGGCGCGCAGAACCGCACGATGATCCACCGGGCCTTTCGAGAGGCGGACGGCGATCTCGAGCGGCTCCGCAGGGGCTTCACGTGCGCCGCCGCCGACCCGTACTACGCTCAGGAGGCGTACGGTCTCGTCAACGTCGTCCGCAACCTCGGCCGATGGCTCACCAAGGGGGATCGCATGGCCCGCACAGCCCTTCCCGCCCCGCCCGCCGTCAGCGACACGAGCCTGCGGAGCCAGGTGTTCGCACTCCTCGGGTGCGGCGAGGAGGTGGACCCGCTTGGATGGCGGCCGGAGCAGCGCCCGGTCGTGACCGCGGCGATCGCCGAGTGGGCATCGCGGCACGGCGAGCTGCTCACCGCGGCGGTGACGGCATGAGCGCCGAGTGGGCGCTCATGGTGCCCTGTCCCCGATGCGGCGCTGCCACCGGTGAACGCTGCCGACTGCTCTCGCGCAACAGCAAGCAGTGGCTCGCCACCGGGCGCCGGTACGTCAACCACCCCCACAAGCAGCGCCGGATCGCTGCGCGGCCATGAGCGCCCCCGGCCCGCAGTGCGATTCCTGCGGCACCCGCGACGACGTGGCGCTCGCCATCCTCGCGAGCAAGGGCGTGATCGCCCCGCCGGGACGAACGCTGACCTACGCCGCGGCGAACGCGCCCCAGCAGCACCGCGGCCCGCTGTACTGCGAGCGGTGCCTCGATGCGCTCAACGCGATCGTCCGCGAGAAGCGCGCCCAGCTCGAGCAGACGACCGCGGCTGAGGCGGTTGCAGGCTCCGGCGACGGTGTACCGTCTCCGGCATGAGAACCGGCTTCGCGCAGCGGCCCGTGCGCGCTCCGGCGAGAGCGGCCGGGCGCTTCGTGGCGACGCCCGTGAAGCCGGCCAACGGCCACTTCGGCCGGGCCGCGACGACCACGGCGCCGAAGGGGCGCGAGCTCGCCATCGTCGGCGGAGCTGCGGTGCTCGGCGGCGTCGGGCTCGTGCTCATCGCCCGCGGCCAGTCGGCGACCAAGCCCCCCGGTTCGGACCCCTGCGCCGGCGTCACGTGCCCGGCCGGGCAACACTGCGTCGGCGGCCAGTGCGTCGCGGGCTCCGACCCGTGCCTCGGGGTGACGTGTCCCACCGGGCAGACGTGCCAGAACGGCGTCTGCGTCGGCGCCGGCGGCTGCGCGGGCGGGTGCGGCGCCTGCGAGCAGTGCCTCAACGGCGTGTGCTCGAGCCGGTGCGCGGCGGGCCAGCAGTGCGTGAACAACCAGTGCGTCGCGCCGGGCGGTGGCTGCGGCGCCGGGTGCGGTGCGTGCCAGAGCTGCGTGAACAACCAGTGCGTGAGCCTGTGCGCGGCCAACCAGGCGTGCATCAACGGGCAGTGCTCGCTCATCTGCACGTCGCCATGCACCGGCGGCCGCACGTGCTTTGACGGCACGTGCATCTGCCCGCCGGGATCGCACTGGGACGGCTCGAGCTGCGTCACCGGCACGCCGCCGCCGACGCTCAACCCGCCGACGAACATCGCGCTCGCCGGCGTCACCGACACGACGGCTGACATCGACTGGACCGCGACCGGTGACGCCAACTGGTACGACATTCAGGGCACCGGCGGCATCTCCGCCACCGGAGTTGCGGGCACCAGTGTCACAATCTCCGGGCTCACCGGGGCGACGTTCTACACGATCCAGATTCGCGGCCGCGACACGCTCGGCGCCATCAGCGCATGGAGCCAGCCGTTCACGTTCAAGACCAGCGGCGCGGGTGGCGGGCCGCCGCCGCCGTTCACCGCGCCGACCGGGCTCGCCGTCTCCGTGGACCCGACCGGGCGCTTCCACGACTTCTCGTGCAACCCGGTCACCGATGCGGTCGCGTACGAGTGGGTCATCGACTCGACGACGGGCGACGGCACCAGCGGCACCGGGTTCACCACGTACGGGACGCCCTTCCTGCGCGCGCCCGACATCGCGCTCGGCGTCGGCACGCACTCCGTCATCGTGGCTGCGATCGACCCGAGCAGCGGCACGATCGGCCCCTACAGCGCGCCGGTGACGTTCTCCGTGGGCGCGGCGGCGGGCACGACGACCACGCCGACAACCGTGTTCATCCCCGGTTTCCGCCGGTGAGGGCAGCGTCACCGGGCTCGACCGCGCCGTTGGCGTAGTGCGGCAGCCTGACGTACTCCATCTGCAGGTCGAGCACCCACTGATGCAGCGCGCCGGCCGAGCGGATGCGCGGCGGGACGCCCGCGGTGTGGCAGGCGTGGACGAGCTGCAGGTTCGGGATCGTGTTCGGCCCACAGCTCGCGTTGTGATTCTCGAGGCGGTACAGCAGCCCGTCGAGCTCGGCGAGGCGCATGAGGCGATCCGCTCGATCCCGCGCCGCTTCCGGCGGGGGCATATCCAGGCGGGGGTACCGGCTGCCGCCCATCGGCCGAAAGGATAGACGCCCGATCCCGAGAGCGGTCACGGCGGCCGCCCCGGTGATACCCTCGCCCCGTGGCTGCGGCAGCTCCCGCCCCGTTCACCCGTCGCGATCAGGCGCCCCCGGCGTCCGGTGGCGGAGGCGGGCTCGCGATCCTCGCGGCCGGCGCCGTGGCGATCGGCGCGGGCGGCTACTTCCTGTTCCGCGGGCACGGCGCGAGCGGCGGCGGCAAGTGCGGCAACTGCGCGTGCGAGACGTCGACGCCGGCGGCGTGCTACAGCGCCGGAATTCACGGCACGCTGCAGGCGTCGAGCGACGGCACCGCGATAACGCTCATGGTGGTCGGCGCCGCCGCGGGCTCGCAGTTCGGGTTCGAGCGCAGTCATTGTGTCAACGGCGTGTGGATTCGCGACGGGTGCATCAGCGGCCCCGATCATCCCGATCTCGGGTGCGCCACGCTGCAGTCGTCGCCGACGTTCGTCGACCGCAACGTGACCCCCGGCGACTTCTACGAGTACATCGCGTGGACCCAGCCGCCCAGCGGTCCCGGTTGCGGCGGCAACCTCGTCACCCTGCAAGCCTGACCCGCGGGAGTGATTCAAGGCTGCGACGTCTCCGTCTACCAGGGCGACGTCGATTGGGCAGCCGTTACCGCCGCCTTTGTCATCATCCGAGCGACCTTCGGCACCAGCGGCGTCGACGCGCAGTTCGCGCGCAACCTGGCGGGGGCGCGTGGCCGCGGCATCCCGCGCGGCTTCTACCACTTCGCCGAGGGGGACGCCCCGGACGCGGAGGCGCAGCACTTCCTCGACACCGTGGGGCCGCTGCAGCCGGGAGAGACGCTCTGGCTCGACGACGAGACCGCACTGCCCGAGCGCAACGTGTGGGCGGGCAGCTTCATCGACATGCTGCGGCCCAAGGTGCGCATCCCCGGTCTGTACTCGAATTACAGCGGCTTCCGCCGCATCGGCGTCGTGCCCGGCGTGGTCGTGTGGATCGCGTTCCCGGCGCTGCCGCCGCTGGCGCCGCCCGCCGGCTACGCGTCGGCGCCGCTCAATCAGACGTCCGTGGGGCGGCTGCCCGGCATCCCGGCCAACGTCGACATCGACTATCTCCTCGCCAACGACATCGCCGTGTTCACCGGTTGGGGAGCCCCTGAGCCCGACCCGCCATCGCCACCGCCACCGCCGGATGAGGAGGACGCCGTGAAGGTCATTTTCGTTGCCACCGCCAAGGCCGGGCAGTTCGCCGGGCAGAACGTCGAGTGTGTGTCCGAGGGCGGCTGGTGGCGCTGGATCGAGAGCGAGGACGAATACAACGCCATCATCAACGTCACCGGCCCCGAGGGAAGCGCGAACAACACGCCCCCGCGGATTCACGGCGCCGGCGGTCCCGACGAGGGCAAGCCGGTGGCGCTGCTCGGAGCGTTCGGCGCACCGCAGAACGCGGTGAGCGCGACGATGTTCGCCCTACCCTTCCCCTGAGCCGTCTGTCATCGCGCGCACGGTGACGCGCACGCCGGGAATGTGCAGCGACTCGTCGTCCTCGCCGGGGTAGACCTTGACGAGCCGCTCGTACTCGACGATCTGACCGTCGTCCCGAAAAACGCCGCCCTCCTGCAGCGCGTCCTCGGTGGAGCGGCACAGCTTGGAGAGGTCGGGCTTGGTCGCGGGCCAGATGCGCCGGCGCTTCGGTGCTGACGCCGGTTTGCGCACGGTGAACACCATGCGCGCGACGAGTGGTCCCTCGAGCGGCATCAGCAGCTCCGCCGCCATCATGTCGATCGCGGCGAGCTTCACCGCCTCGCGCCACGGCTTGACGGCCTTCGACGACTCGATCATCTTGGCTCGGCCGAAGCGGTCACGGCCCACCGGGCGCTTGCTGCCCTGCGGCGCCGGCGACCCGTAGACGACGAGCGTCAGAGGGTCAGACGACACGCGGCCGGCCGTCAGTCGTCGGGTTCTGCCCGAACACGGCGCGGAGGAGCCGCTGCCGGGCGGCGACGCGCACCTCCGCGCCCGCGGGCACGATGTCCATTGCGGCGAGCCGGGACTGCACGAGCTCGTGCGCACGGCGCCGCTCGAGCTGGCGGTACGTGGTCGCACAGCGGATGCAGAGATCGAGACGCCACACCTCGTCGTCGGTTGCCTCGCGCGGCGCGTAGCGCAGCGAGCCCGCGCCGCCACAGAGCGCCGCCGCGGTGGACGGCGGGCTCACGTGCAACACACGGCGATGCCCGCGGCGCGTGCCCGTGCTGACGATGAGCGCGTACTCGTCCGGGTAATCCCTCACCGCCGCGCCGCCTCGTCGAGCGTCGTCAGCGCCCCGGTGCGCTCGTCGCGCGCCACGTACGGCCCGGCGCACATCGCCTCGGGCACCATGCGCCACGAGAGCCATCGCGACCGGCCCAACGGCGAGAGCACGCCCAGCAGCCGCTCGAAACGGACGAGCAGCTCGGCGCGCGTGCGCCCGCTGACCACACCGACACACTCCTCCCAGCGCGGGCGGCCGTCAGCCGTGATCGTGTGCACGTGACGGACGACGCGGCTCACGCTGATCTCACGCTGCCACAGCCGAGACACCGCCACCCGATCTGCGAGTGGTTCGCCCGGTTGCGCACCTTGACATGGCTCTCCACGCCGCACCGTCGACACGCGAGCCCACCGACGAACGTGCGGCGACCGGGGAGATTGCCCCACGTGATCCGCTGGCGCGGCTCGACGTCCTCGCCGTACTCGCGCGCGAACGCCTCGATGTACCCAGGGTCGAGCAGCGGCACGCCGAACGCCGCGGCGATCCACTCCGCCGGCGCGGTGTGGGTGCGCGGCCGCTCGAACGCGATGATGCGCGCGCGCTCGGCACGGAACCCCTCGCCGGGGTGCGGGACCACCTTGCCCCACGCGGCCACGGCCCCGTGGATGAGAGCCCGCTCGGCGAGATGGTGCGGGTTGTAGTGCTGCGGCTTCAGCCACGCGTGGATGCCACAGCGGCACGACCGCCCCGGCGGCGTGTCGTCGACGTCCTCATCACCGCGCAGGCTGCGGGCGAGCCGGAGCACGTGTGAGACGAGATGACGGGTGCGCAGGTACCCATCGGGAGCGATGACCTCGGTGGTACGGGGGAGCACGTTGCCCGCCCCCACGCCGACGATCACCGCACTCCTCGGCCCGAGCACGGCGCGCACCATCACCGGCTCGACGGCAGGATCGCAGCAGAGCTCGGCGCCGTTGCACGTCGCGACCATCTCCTCGCCGGCGTGCCACTCCGCCCATCGCGCATCGGTGGCGACGCCGTTGGCGAGCAGCACCTTGACGCGCGATGTGATGCGCCAGGTGCGGTATCCGACGACGAACCCCGGCCGCGACTCCATCAGGCGGGCACCAGCTCGGGCTCGCGTCCCGGCTCCGGCTGCAGCGATGGCACCGGCTCCGCCGCGGGCTCCGGCTCCTCGTCGGGCGCGCGCGTCGGCGTCGGCTCGCCGGTGTATCGCACCGGCTCTCCGCCGGGGACGGTAAATCCCATCAGTCGCGCTCCTCGGTGAACAGCTCGACATGCTCGACCATGAGCCGCGCGATCTGAAAGATGCTCCATGCGGTGCAGTCGCGCACGGTGAACTCCTCGGGCAGCGACGTCCGCGGCGCTGAGACACACCCGAGGTTGAGCAGGCGCACGAGCGCCGCCTGTACCTGCGGCGTCTGCGCGAACGACATGCCCGCCTGCCACATCTCGCGGCTCAGCCCCTTCGGCGTCACCACGTCCCCGGGCTCCTTGTGCGCGGCGATGTAGAGCGCCACCTCGCAAAATGCCTGACTGCGGAACAGCTCGTGCCCGACGTTGGCGAGCGCGTTGCGCTGCCACCGGGGGACGCCCAGATGCGGGACGGTCATGCCTGCATCAGCTCATGGATCGTGTCGTGCTGGATCGCGCGCTGCACCTCGTCGACGTAGGGATTCGAGCCCACCTCGAAGGGGTTGGGCGGCCCGACGTCGAGCGCCGTGCGAATGAATGACCAATCCCGCACGGGCGGCCAGCGCGCGCAAGCTCTCGGCGAGCTCATCGAGCGCGAGCTGGCGGATCGTGCGATCCGGCATCACCCGCGACTCCACCAATGGGCGCGCAGCCCGAGGTAGCGGCGCGCGTCCGTCCTCGAGATCACGCCCAGCTCGCGCAGGCGCATCACCTCACGCGCGTTGCGCGGTTCGATGTACCCTTGCTTGCGTCTGACGTGCGCCGGCTCGGCCACTTGCCGGGTCGGCGTTTTCGTGCTCCCGAGCACCGCGACGCCCGGCCGCAGGTACCGGCCGATCGGAATGAGCTGCGGCCACGCCCGTTGTTGCGCCTTGCCGTAGCCAGCCCAGTCGACGTCGGCGCGTGAGACGTCGAACCCGGCCGCCGCGGCGACGCGCTTGCCGAACGTGACCAGCTCGGCGCCCTGTGCGCTCATGCCGCCGTCCTCCGTATCTCGTGCTCGCCGAGTGTGACCGGCCCGCTCGCGGTGCGCGCGATGACGTCATCGGTGAGCAGCTCGAACCCGAACGTGTGCCCGCAGCTCGGGCAGCGAAAGCCGATGTCAGAACAGCCGACCGTGACGCCGTACCACGTCACCTCGAGTCCGAGTGACGCCGCCTGACGGATGGTCGCGCCCCACTCCTCCTCGGTGTGCGCGGCGCCGCAGCTCGGGCAGCGTGTCGCGGTCATATCAACCCCTCTCGGAAAGCCATCTTGCGGTAGGCGGGCACGGTGAGCCAGTCGGGCCGCTCCGGGTACACGCCGGTCGCCGTCGTCCAACACCACTGCACGCCGATCAGCTCGCGCGTCTCCGCGTGGCGCAGCTCGAACTTCTCGCTTCGGCGCGGCCGCGGGTTGTGTATCGACGCGAGCCCAGCGAAGCGCATGTTCCCGCCGGCGCTGCCGTTGCCTCCGATCATGCCAACCTCCGACACTGGCCGCACGTCAGCTCGCGGTCGGTGGCGACCGTGCGACGTCGCGGCGGTAGATCATCATTCACCCACAGCCCGCAGCGGGTGTGCGTGGCGTTGCGCTCGGGCGTGTAGCGGTGGACCGTCTCGCCGACCACTTCCTCGCGCATCTTGCGCGTGCCGCGCGGGTACACGATGTGCACGTTCACAGCCCTGCCTCCGCGGCCGCGTTGCGCCGGAACAGGTCGCCCTCGCGAATGTAGCCCTTGAGCGTCTCCGATCGCCGGTGCCGCGTCGTCGCCATGATCGTCAGCGGGTCGACACCCTGCCGCGCCGCCTCGGTGACCATGCCGGCGCGCAGCGAGTGACCGCTGAACTCGCCGTCGATCCCGGCCTTGCGCATCACGCGCTGCACCAGCTCGGCGATCCCCTTGTCGCGGATCGCCTCGGCGCCGACGCCGTGGCCCACCAGGCGGCGGAAGATCGGCCCCGAGCTGATCCCGGCGGCCGACAGCCAGTCGCCGAGCGCGCACGGCGGGCACACGTCGTCGTGGCCCGGCTTCGCGTGCGGGATGCCGACGACTTGCCCCTCGCCCGTCTGATCGGTCTTGGAGCGCGGGATCATCACGCGCAGCCCGTCGTCACTCCACCCGACATTCTCCACGCGCAGCGCGACCAGCTCGGAGCGGCGGAAAGCCCCGGCCCAACCGATCGTGAGCGCGGCCCGGTCGCGCAGCCCCTCAAGCGTCTTGAGATCGAGCGTGCGGACGGCCTTGCGGAGATCGGCGAGCATAACCGGCGCCACGCGGTGCGCCGGGCGCCCCACGGTGCGGCGGATTCCCTCGAGCACGCGGCGGAGGTGCGCGTCCGACGTCGGCGACGGGTGCCCGGCGAGCTCGTGGGCCAGCCTCAGCGCCGCCAGGCGGCGCGAGAGCGTGCCGGGGGTGTGCGTACCCGCCTCCTCGCAGAGCCACGCCTCCACGGCCCGCGGATCGGCCGGCATGGACGAATATCCGCGCCCGGTCGCCCAGCTCGTCCAGCTCCGCCAATCGGAGGCGTATCCCTTGAGGGTATTGGCTGCACGCGACCGCTGCGCGAACACCTCGGCGATCGGGCTCACCACGGCGGGCGTGAGCGGTGGCGCCGCGACTATGATCTCGCGGCGCACCGGCGCGAGCGGTTGCCAGTCGGCGGTCATGCGATTTCTCTAGGCACACGCCGCCTCCCACATCGCTCCGAGCCGCGCGTACGTTTGCTCCCAGCTCCGGTCCCACCACGCGTCTTGCGGCTTCACCCGCTCGTCGGCGACGTGCGTGGCGCTCGCGGCCATGTACCACGCCTGCGGTGTCGAGCACCCGGTCACGGTGAGCTGATGCCCGCTGACCATCCACGCGGCGTCAGCGGCGAGTGGGCGCTGCCCGCAGAGAAACGTCACCGCGTCATAGGCTTGTGACCACTGCGCAGCGATGTCGCGGTAGTACGCGGCGAGCGGTCCCGTCGACGCGCCGGTGTCAAGGTTGTAATCCGCGGCGAGCTGCGCCTGCGCCCACGTGCAGTCGGCGGGCGCCCAGCTCACCGGCTTGGAGATCGCCACCGGAGGCGGCGCCGGGGGCGTGAATAGTGGGGACATTCCTGGGGACATCTCCGGGGACGTGCTCGGCGCCGCGGGCGCGAAAGTGATCGGCGCGGGCGCCGGATTCGGGGACGTCGACGGGGACGTGAGGTGGGACATTTCGGAGGACACCCAGCTCACAGCACCGCCCACGGCGCCGGCCGCCTGACCGAACAGCGCCGGGTCGGCGAAGATGGCCGCGGAGACGGCGATGCCGCACAGCGCGGTCGTGGCGAGACAGCCGAGGCACCTCATGGCGCGAGCACCCGCCTCGCGGTCAGCCGGTACTCCTCGACGATCGAACGGGACACCGCGTCATCGCGCCCGAGCGCCGCGGTGTAGAGGAACCGGCGGAAGGGCCGAAGGTTTGCCCGCAGGTGCTCCTCGTCGCACCAGTAGCCCAGCCGTGGTGCCGCTAGAACGTCGTCTCCGTGTTCGAGGTAGCTGTAGGCGACGGGCGTCTCAAAGGCGAAGTGTCCGGGCGAAAGCGACCACAAGAGCTGGCAGTCCCCGCAGTAGCCGTCGTACCCCTCGAAGTGCGCCGGCTCCATCGGCTCGCCGCACTTGCCGCAGTTGCCGTCGCGCACCCGCAGCCACGCCTTGTCGAGCCCTTCCTGGGTGTCGAGGTTCATCGCGACGTGCATCGGCCAGCACGGGTGCCCGAGGTCGCGGAACGGCGAGACGGTGGGCGGCTTCTCGTCCTCGGGCTGGCCGAGCTTGGAGAGGCGGTCCACCTCGCCCTGGAGCCGCAGCACCTCGGCGGCGAGATCGGCAGCGATGCGCTGCTGAGCCTCAGCGACCTCGCGCCACTCGATCGACGTTTGCGGGACGATGCCTCGCTTGGCGAACCGGGCGCGGATGTGCTCGGGCGACTGCCTGTATCCGAGGCGCGTCATGGCGTGTAATGCGGCTTAGACCGCTGCCGTTCGAGTTTCGCCCGCAGTTCACGGACTTCACGAGCGAGCGCCATTGCATATCGCGCCGAAGGGTTGCCGTGCTCCACCGCGTAGAGCGAGCAGTCGACGTAGGTGTGGCGCTCGGTGACGGCAACGAGTTGACCGCACTCTCCGCAGTCGAACCGCTCGATAACCTGTGGGCTAGTCGGGGTTCTATCGACCATCGGGGCGACTCCACGGCTTCTGGAATTGAATGTTGACCGCGAACCACCACGCGGCTCTCGCCAGGCCGATCAGAAAGGCTAGCCCGAGGGCAACGGGCCAGAGAAGGAATAGAGCTGCGCCTCCAACGTCCACGGGTTGACCGTCAGCGCGCGTCCGAGCGAGCAGCGCGCCGAAAGCGAAGTAGCACATCAGGACGATGGATGCGTAGAGCGCGACGATCAGCCAAAGCCACCACGGGCTCACGAGAATCTCTCCAAGATCGGGGTTCTCACGGCCTCAACTCCCGTCGAAGCGATTCGTGCAGGGTCTCGCCGTGGACGACTGGGTATCCCGACTCCTTGAGGGCGCGGAACACGCGGCCAGTCCAGTACTCATAGTCGCTTTTGCCGATGGTCGTCGGGTCTGCGGCGTCGCGCTCAGGACGGCCGTCAGCCGACCACATCAGCGACGCGACGCGGCGAAGTAACTGATCCTCGGTCACGAGAATCTCTCCAAGATCGGGGTTCTCGTCACAGCCCACTTTCCCACAGGCCGAGCGAACCCTTTGCCGGGACGGGCGGCTCCATGCGCTCGACGTCCTCGAACAGCCATGCCCATCGGCCCTCGGAGTAGTCGCCGTATCGCCGCTCAGGACCGATGCGAAGCAGCCGCTGGATACGCGCGTCCATCGTCGGCAGACAGTCGATCAGCTTCGCGGACGCGACGATGGCGCCCCGCGGCAGCACCGCTGGATCAAGGACGTTGCTGACGCCAAGGCGCTGCGCCTCCACCTCCAGGTCGTCAAAGGCGGTGCCGACCGCGAAGTTGCGGCACTCCCCCGGCATGGACGCGGCGGCATGGATCAGGATGCGTCCTCGGTAGGACACCCGCCACGAGCGCGTCTCGATTCGCTTCGCGCCCATCGCAACGAGCGTGGCCCAGGGCTGCGTGAGCGTTAGCGCCTTCATGCGACAGGGTCCAGCGGCGTGAGCACCACGTCATAGATCCCGCTCGCGGGCTTCTCCTCGGGCCAGCCAGCGGTGTCGGTGCCGTGCTCATCGCATGTGGATATCGCCACGTCCACGCCGTCCCGGGAGCGCAGGAGACAGCGCATCGTCGCGGGACGTCGGCACCCTGAGCGGTCGCACCTGAGACTTCGCCTCGAAGTCGGGGTTCTCATGCCGTCACCCGCCGACGTGCAGGACGTGGCGCGAACGGCTCGCCGCGATGCTTCTTGGCCCGGCACGTCGGCCCACACAGTGCTGTCGTGACAGTCGATGCACTGCCCACCCTGGATGATGTAGGGCGTGCCCTGTCGGCACTCGGGGCACCGGTCTTTGCTCCTGAGAGTTATGCGGCTCATCGCTTGCCCACCGCGGCGCGGAGCTGTTGCTCGCGCTCACTGACGATGCGCCAGAGCTTCTCACCGGCCTTCTCCCACTCGCGCCGCGACGCGTAGCGGTACGGCTCGTCGTCGTGACGGTAGGCCAGCTCGCACGCGGCGAAGTAGTCGCGCACGATGCGACGCAGCTCACGGAAGGTCACGACGGCACCTCGGCGGCCGTGCGCGCATGTGACTTCTGTGCTTGATACTCAAGGCCAAGCGCCGCCTTGGCGCGGACGCGCTCGGTGCGCAGATAGGGGTAGAGCTCGGCGAGCATCCGCGCGGCGACGTTGGCAGCGATCCGCCACCGCCAGTACGGTCGGCGCGGAGCAGGGACGTCGACCATGCGCAGGTACCCCGGCCAACGCCTCTGAAACGGCGTGATGCGCACCGAGCCCTCGCCCTCAAACACCCCCGCCATCCAGGCCAGCTCAACGGCTTCAAGCTCCACGCTTGCCCCTCCATTTTGCGGCCGCCTCGCACGTCGCAAAGTGATTGCGACGCGAGCCCCCTTCGTGGATCGTGTACGTGCCCGCCTCAAGGTTGACCGCGATGTTGCCCTTGAACGACACGTCGACGTCGATCGGCGCGAGGTTGCCGGTGCGCTCATGGCGCAGCCAGTAGATGCGCGCGCCGCAGCTCTTACACGTGGAGACGTCGGTCATTCGCGTCCGGTCCAATGCGGCGCCCGTGCCTCGTCGACGCGCCGGCCCGCGGATCGCCCAGCGCCGAACGCGAGCAAGAGGAGCACGAGGACCGGCCAGAACGCGACCACGATAGTCGCCCCGATCACGTCGCGGATCGACTCCACACCGAAGAAACCGGCGAAGAAGAACCCGATCGCCACGTACACGAGCGAGACCGCGCAGATGGTCGCGAGCATCCCGGCGCTCACTGCGACGCCCCCCAACCCATCGCGAGCATCTCCTCGAGAGTCGGCGCCCGGAGGATGCACCCCTCGATCGCGTCGGCGACGTACCACTCGCACATCGCGCGGAAGCCGCGAACGCGGTGAATGAACCGGGGAACCGTCTCGCAGCAGTGCTCGCGGGCGGAGCAGATGCACGTCACGACCGCGCCGCCTTGACAAGCCCGTCGAACCACACATCGGAGAGAAGGGGGTCCGCTCTGAGCGGCGCACCATTGGAGACGACCGCGTACGCCTGCGCGCCGTCGACGAGCGGGACAGAGATCACGCGTGTCCCGCCGGTGAGCACGGCGACGTCCGCCTCAAGCGACTCCAGGCGGCGCACGAGCCGCTCGGCGCGACGGGTGCGCCGGAGCGCGAGCCGGATCACCTTCGCCTCGTTCACCCGCCCACCGCCTCGGCGATGGCGTCGATGGCCCGGCGGATCGGCTCGGCGAGCTCCGGCCGGATCAGTGTCACCTTGTCGATGCGGTCGAGCGGCACCCATCCGATCGGCGGGCGGCGGTCGGCGTTCGGGTCACGGAACACAACCCCGGCGAACTCGGCGTTGGACCCGTAGCCGGGGAGGGAGAGCACCGGCCCGATCAGGGCGCGCGTCCACGGGCACGACGAACCGCACCCCGGATCGCGCGCGACCACGTACACCTGACACCACGACCACCCGACTTGAAAGCAGTCGCCGGGGCGCACGTCGCGCGCCGCCTCGGCGAACGCGAGATCGCGGCCGAGCAGCAAGGCGCCGCTCGCGAGTGCCCCCTCGGTGATGTCGGGCGCCACCTCTCCCCCGCTCTCCTCTCCCCTATCGAACGGCTGTTCGAGTGTCCCCTCGTCGCCGGTCCACTGCGGCATCAGGAGCCCCCTCGATCCGCGGGGGGAACCCCCCCGCACGTCTCGCAGTCGAGCCGCCCCCGCACGCGCATCCGGCGCGTCGTCGAGGTGAGCCGCCCGCGCTCGTCGAGGAGCAACGTCAGCTCGTCGACGATGATCGAGCAATCCGGGCACCCGGCCACGGCGCCGGGCGCCGCTCCGATCTCGGCCCGATCCTGTGCCATCCGTTCGCCTCACTGTCTGACGGGTTGACGCGCCCATGATGGCGCACCCGGAGCATAAGCCCGGACGGCGGGCCGTGTCAAACAATTGTTCGCACCATGACGCGAGCGCCGATTTTGACACTTATCGGCGCGTTTGTTTTGTTTTGAAAAATTGACGCGCTCGGCCGCTTGCGCGCCCAGAGCTGGCGAGCATCCGGCCGCCATGCTTGACACGCCATCACGCCATCGCATACCATCCGTTGCGATGGCCCGAGCGGTCGGGCCGGACGGTATGAGGTGGCGACATGGCAACGGGACTAAACCCGAGTGCTACCAACGGAAACGGCGCGCCCGCAGTGCTGGCGCTCAGCGAGTACCGCGTGGAGCTGGCGCTCAGTGACGGCGACGCGGCGCCGTGCATCGGCCGCGGTGAGACCATCGGCGGGCCGGGCGACGCGGCGCGGATCGCCCGCGCGGTCATCGGCCGCCGAGCATCGGAGTCGGTGCTGGCGATCATGCTCGACAGTCGGCACCGCGTCACGGGATACGCCGAGGTGGCGCGGGGCACGGTGAACGCGGCGCGGCTCACGCCCCGCGATGTATTCACTCCGGCATTGCTGGCGAACGCGGCCGCGGTCGTCGTCGCCCACAATCACCCGAGCGGCGAGCCGTCGCCGTCGAGCGGCGACCGGATGGTGACGCGGGCGCTCCGCGCCGCGGCCGAGCTGCTCGGGCTCACGCTGCTCGATCATGTCATCGTCACCGCGGACGGCGGCCGCTTCTCATTCTCGGATGCTGAGGCGTGGATCGACGATCCGGCGACCGCGGGAGTCCATGACGGCGACGAGCTGCGCGAGTACCCGGCGCGGTGCCCTGTGTGCGCCGCGGAGCATGTCATCCGGGCGCGGTTCCTGAGCGCCGCTCAGTACGCGGACGGCCGCGCCCGCGTGTCATGCGGTGAGCACACTGCAGAGGAGATCGCCGCGGCATGGGACCGCGACAATCCGGGCGTGCGCGACGGCGACCCGCTCGCGTACGGGCACGTGCCGAGCATGTCGCGCGGTCATTTCGCCGCCATCGCGGCGGCGCTCGGCGGCGCGGAGACCTTGAGCCCGGCGCAGCGGCGGGCGGCGGCGGACGCGCTCGCGCCCGTCATGCGGGCCGCGTGTCCGCGGTTCAAGCCGGAGCGGTTCGCCCGCGCCGTCGAGCGCGCCATTGAGGCGGCCGCGCCGCGTCACCGGTGGATCGGCGCCTACCGCGAGCCGAACGCGGCGGACATGGCGGCCGCGTGCGATGCCGCGGCGATGGTCGCGGACGGCGACGCGCTCGGCCAGTACAGAGCCGAGGGCGCTTCGATCCCGGCCGGGAAGCGGCTAGAGATCGTCGCCGCGGCGCTCAGGATCGCGGACGGGTTCGGCTCGGACACGTGGCACGATCTCGGCCCGACTCTCACGTGCTCTGAGGCGGACGCGCTCGCCGAGCTGCTCCGCGCGTGCGGCGCCGTCGATTCGGCGGCCGCGCTCGACGACGACGCGGGGGACGCGCACTACACAGGCGCCCGCGTCGACGACGGCGACGCGCCCGCGTACGGCGACCGGCGCGAGCTGGTCGACCGGCTCGCCTACCTTGAGTCCGAGCGCGAGGCGATCAATTCGGCGCTCGATCTCCTCACCGCGTCGGCGATCCGCGCGCATGACGTCGACCGGTGGGGCGAGACCGGCGGCGCGACCCTCGAGTCCGCATCCGTGGCGCACGCGTTCGGGCTCGATCCCGACTCCGAGCGCGACGCGGCCGCGGCCGTCGAGCAAGCGCGCGCCATGCGCACCCGGCGCTCGGCCGTGCTGCGCGAGATCGGCACACTGCGCGCCGAGCTGGCCGAGCCCGAGCCCGTCGCGGTGCCGGTGCGCGCCGTCACGCCGTCGCGGTTCGTGGCCGTGTCCGGTGGGCGCTCGATCCCGGTCGACGTGCCCGAGCCGGTGCCGGTGCACGAGCCGGTCGCCCGCGCCGCTGAGACGGCCGTCACGGCGCCCGCCGAGCCCGTACGGCCCGACGTCAGGGTGACCGCGCTCCGCGCCGCTGCGCCGCGGAGAATGGCACGGCGCCCGCGTTTCGCCTCATACCGCCCGACGCGCTCCGAGCCGGTCGCGGCGCCCGCCGTGGGCTCGCGCTACGCGGCCGCGCTCCGGGCGCTCGCGTGCGGCGCCGGGCGGGCGGCCGTGGCCGTGTCGCTGGCCGCGCTCGCGGTGCTGCGCGCGTTTCTCGCGCTGCTCGCCCTGGTCGCCGACCGGGCCGAGTGCTACGCGATCAAGACGGCCGACGCGGCCGCGGTCGAGCGGCAGCTCCGCCGCGTGCCCGACGCGGCATCGTGGGCGCTCGGCGACGGCGACGCGCCGCGGTACGCGCGGCCGTCCCTGGTCGAGCTGGCCGAACGCGTGACCGGTGCGGCGGCCGCGGCCGCCGAGCACGTCGCGCTCTGTCCCGAATCGATGCGCGCGCAGCTCTGGCGCGAGCACGCGCCGCGGCATACCGGGAACAGTGATCCGGCGCACCGGGCGCAGTGTGTCGAGTCCGCGATGGCGCTCCGCGTCGAGTGGCTCGCCGAGCGCGGTCTCCCGACTGCCTGCCGGTGCGAGGGCGCCGCGCCCGCGTTCGATTGGGAGACGTCGCCCGAGCATGTCGGGCTACAGGCGGCCGCGTTCCCCGAGCTGGCGCCCGTGCATCAGGAGTCGCTATTCGATGGCGACGCGCCCGGATACTCGCCGCTCGACCGCGGCGCGGCCGCGGATGCGTTGCTCCGCGGCGTGCCCGATCTCGACGCGTTCGCCCCCGCGGCCGTGGCCGACGCGGCGCACCGGCTCGCGTGGCGGGCGCTGAAAGACACCTACGATTGCCACTCGGCACAGGCGATTCTCGACACACTCCGGGCCGAGACGCGCCGCGCCGCGATCGCCGAGCTGACGGCCGCGCTGCAGCTCGCGGACGGCGACGCGCCCGCGTACCCGGCGCCGCGCGTCGAGCTGGGCGAGACTGAGCTGCGGCGCCGCTGCGCCGACTGCCGCGAGTGGACCCACCGCGACGAGCTGAACGATTCCGGTCAGTGCGGGTACTGCGCCCGCGAGGCGGATAGCTCGGCCATCGACGAGATCGCGGCGCTGCTCTCCGGGCGGCAGTGGACCCGCGACGACATCGACGCCGTGGCCGAGATCGTGCGGGGCGTCGGGCGCGAGATCGCGGCGCCGAGCGGCCCGTGCTGCTCGACGTGCGGCGAGCCGTTCGAGCCCGACGACTCGGTGATCGACGGCGAGCACCTCGCTTGCTACAAGTACGCCGAGCCGCGCGTCAATGACGGCGACGCGCCCGAGTACGTCGACACCGCGGCCATGCTGGCGGAGCTGCGCCGGGCTCGCCGTGCGCGGACCCTCCGCCGACGCGCCGGCCGAATCGCCGACCGCCCCGAGCCGGGGAAGGTCTACCGGCTCACCGGTGGACCGGATGACCGCGCCATCTCGAACGGCGACACGTGGGCCGATTCGGAGGTGGTCGGGGACGGCGACCGCCTGACCTATCGCGAGCGCCGCGAGCGCCGCGCCGAGCGGCTGCGCGGATGGGCGGGCAAGCGCGAGGCCGCGGCCGCGGAGACGTTCGCCGAGCACGAACGCTACCGCGGCGACCACGCGTTCAACTTCCAGCCGGGCCATATCCCGGAGCGGGCGCGCGTCATCCGTCGCGAGGATGCCGCGTTCGCCAGTCTGCGCAAGGCGGAGTCGATGTCGAGCCGGGCGGACGGCATCGAGTCGCAGCTCGCGCGGGCGATCTACAGCGACGACCCCGACGCGATCCCGGCCCTTGAGGCGCGGATCGCTGCGCTTGAGGCCGAGCGCGACCGGGTGAAGGCGTACAACGCGACCGCGCGCAAGGGTCGCCCGGACCCCTCGCTGCTCGATGCCGCGCAGCGGGCCGATCTCGCGGGCAGTGTGCGGATCGGGTTCGCCAAGCCTGACGGGCAATTCCCCGGCTACGTGCTGGCGAATCTCGGCGGGAATATCAACCGCCAGAAGGAGCGACTCGCACGGCTGCGCCGCGCCGCCGAGCGCGGTCAGGTTGCGGACGGCGCCGCGCCCGCGTACGGCGACGTCACGGTGACGCGCGACCCGCACGACGCGGCCGTGTGGCGCGTCACGCGGGGCGAGGAGCGGCTCGGCCATATCGTGCGGCACGGTCGCGGGTGGGACGTCAACGCGTGGCATGAGGGCGGACTCCTGTTGAGCGTTTGGTATCCCGGCGCGGGTCCGATGACAAAGGCGGAGGCCGTCGCGCGCGTGGTCCGCAGTTACCGGCCGTGGTCCCTGGAGTCGGCGGAGCGCGATCTGGCGTATTGGACTGAGCGCATGGACACGCGGCGCGCCGCGTACGAGGCGGCGCGCGACGCGGCGAACCGTGCGAAGGCCGAAGCGGCCGCGCTCGGCATGGCGTGGGAGGAGGCCGCGCGCCGCGTCGTCGACGTACAGCGCGACATCATCCACGCGCTCAATGAGACCATCGGCGAGGCGCCGCAGAGTGTCGGCGACGGTGACGCGCCGACGTACACCGACCGGCTGCTTGACGTCATCCGCGACGCCCAAGACAATCGGCTCATCGCCGACCTTGCGCGCGTCGAGCGCGAGGCGGCCACCATGAGCACGGGCGAGATCGTCATGGTGGCGAACCGCGCGCGGCTGCGGCTCAACCGGCTTGAGCGCACCGTCGCGGGCATTGCC
>Ga0070732_10000431_pt1 | contig 27292 bp, 27 predicted proteins | sample Coa_R1_5_FD_66449 | JGI IMG/M metagenome (GOLD analysis project Ga0070732, IMG submission 66449) | Surface soil microbial communities from Centralia Pennsylvania, which are recovering from an underground coalmine fire - Coalmine... | ecosystem: Environmental > Terrestrial > Soil > Unclassified ... | reverse complement strand
GGTGCGAGACGGATGTCTTCTCCCACGGATCGGGTGGCGCGCGCGCGATCGCCTACATCGTCGGCCACTACGAGAGCACTCCGGCCTTCTTCCTCATCTATTCCGTCGTCGTTAGCGGAAAGACCAAGTCTGAGATGTGGGTCGTCCGGCAATCGGACTGTTACATCCGCCTGTTCCTCGCGCCTCAATAGCGGGAAGAGTCGCCCTCGGGCGCTGCGTTAGGATTGGCGCACCTCCCAGCTGCTCGGAAGGAACAGCGGATGCCCGAAAACGTCATCATCATCGGCTCGGGGCCGGCCGGCCTGACGGCTGCGCTCTACGCCGGCCGCGCCAACCTCAACCCGCTCATGATCGAGGGCGCCGCACCGTACGGGCAGCTCATGCTTACCACCGACGTCGAGAACTACCCGGGGTTCCCCGACGGCATCCTCGGTCCCGAGCTGATGGAAAGCTTCCGGAAGCAGGCCGAGAAATTCGGCGCTCGGTTCATCACCGCCGACGCATCCCGGGTCGACTTCTCGCGGACGCCGTTCGTCGTCGAGGTCGGCGAGACGAGCTACGAAGCGAACAGCATCATCGTCTCGACGGGGGCCAAGGCTCGGATGCTCGACATCCCCGGAGAACGGGAGCTCCTTGGACGAGGCGTCTCGACGTGCGCCACGTGCGACGGCTTCTTCTTCCGCGGACGCGAGCTCGTCGTCGTAGGCGGCGGAGATTCCGCGGTGGAGGAGGCGATCTTCCTCACCAAGTTCGCGACCAAGGTCACGATCATCCACCGTCGCGACGAGCTGCGCGCGTCGAAGATCATGCAAGACCGGGCGCGCGCGAACGAGAAGATCTCGTTCCTCTGGAACACCGTCGTCGACGAGGTCGCCGGCTCCGACGGAGCCGTCACCGGTCTGAAGCTGAAGAACGTGAAGACCGGCGAAGTGTCGGACTTCAAGACGGACGGTTTGTTCATCGCGATCGGGCACGACCCCAACACGCAGCTCTTCAAAGGACAGCTCGAGCTCGACGACAACGGGTACATCGTCGCACAGCACCCTCGCACGCAAACGTCGGTGGCGGGCGTGTTCGCGTGCGGCGACGTCGTCGATCACATCTACCGTCAGGCGATCACAGCGGCCGGCACGGGATGCGCTGCTGCGATCGACGCGGAACGGTTCTTAGAAGCGCTCGCTCACAAGAGCTAAGCGCCCGTGCTTTCGTGGTCCTTCTGCGCCGAGGTCTGACCCGGGCGAACGACGGTGAACCCATACCGCTTCGTGAGGTAGTCCTCGGTCGCAAGAACCGCGGCCATCGTGAAGACCCAGGCGCCCAAAGCGAGCAGCCCTCCCGCTGCGCCGTGGATCGTGTGGAGGCCCTCGGCGCGCGCGATGCCGAGGCTCACCATGTTGAAGACGAAGAAGGCCGTGACTCCGGCCGTCATGGCTGCGATCCAGCGCAGGTAACGAGGCACGGGCGCATCCTAGCGTCGGCGTGAGAGCTGCGCGAAGCTAGCCCAGGCTTTCGCCCGCGCGCACCCTCATGACAGAATCAGCCGGCGCCGAAGCCTCCGGGGGTTCCAACATGAAGATAGAACGGATCGATGCGTGGATCTGCCACTTCCCGTTCCCCGAACCGTTCAAGCCGTCCTGGGTCCCGGGTCTGGCGAGTCCCGCGAACTCATGTGTGATCTACCGACTTGTGACCGACGAAGGGCTCGAGGGCTACACCGCGTTCATCGCGTTCGCTGATGAGGCGAAGGGGCCGATCAACCTGATGCGCGCGTTCCTGATCGGCCGCGACCCGACCAAGCCGGCCGAGCTCCGGCCGATCATCGAGGCGGGCGTGCGGGTCCTCGGCTTGAAGGTCTGGTTCGTGGAAGCGGCGATCTTCGACCTCGCCGCGAAAGCGGCCGGGCTGCCTCTGTACCGGTACCTGGGAGGCGCGCGCGAGCGCATCCCCGCGTATGCGTCCTTCGGAGAGGTGCGCGAGCCGAAGCAGCGCGCCGACGACGCGCTCGCAGCGATCGAGGCCGGCTTTACCGCGATCAAGCTTCGTCCGCGGCACGACACCTTCGCGGAGGATGTCGAAGAGGTCCGCGTCGTCCGCGAGGCCGTCGGGGACCGGCTGCAGATCGCGTGCGATGCGAACCAAGGCTGGCGCGTCGATACGTTCAAGCCGGACTCGCCGCGGTGGGACTTCAAGCGCGCGCTCGCGACGGCGAAGGCGTACGAAGAATTCAACGTGATGTGGCTCGAAGAACCGCTCGACCAGTTCGACTTCGAAGGTTACCGCGCCCTGCGCACACAAACGACGACGCGTCTCGCCGGCGGCGAGCTAACGGGCGACATCTGGGCGATACGCGAGCTGATCGAGCGACGCTGCCTCGACATCATCCAACCGGACGCGATGTTCACCGGCGGCATCACGGGAGCGGTCCAGATTGCTCACATGGCGCGCATCGCAGGGCTTGAGTTCGCGCCGCACACCTGGTCGGGCAACGGCATCGGCCTGGTCGCGAACCTTCACGTCTTGGGTGCGACGCACGGCGCCTATCTCGAATATCCCTACGACCCACCGAGCTTCGTCGTGGAGACTCGAGACGCGATGCTTGCCGAACCGATAAGAATAGGACCCGATGGTACGGTCGCTTTGCCGCAGGCTCCGGGCCTCGGCATCGAGCTCGATTTCGACCGGATCGAATCCGTCGGCACACCGATCTGAACCAGCGTGCCGCGCAGGAAAAAGAAGGAGCACTTGATGGACCCAGCGCAACACCTCGGCCCTGAAGCCCTGACGCGCGAGGAGGCCAAGGTCCGCGCCGCGCTCATCAGCGACCCCGAATACACGGTCGCGCTGGACCTCACGCAAGGCGAGAAAACGTTCACGAGCGAAACGACCGTGACGTTCCGTTGCACGGAACCCGGCGCGTCTACTTTCATCGACCTTACGGCTCCCTCGGTCGCATCGATCGAGCTGAACAGTGAACCCGTCGCGCTCGACGCCCACAACGGCCACCGGATCCGGCTCGACGGTCTGCAAGCCGAGAACACGCTTCACGTCGTGGCGACGTGTGCCTTCTCCAACTCAGGCACGGGGTTGCACTTCTTCCGCGATCCGGTAGACGGGAAGCCCTATCTACACACCCAGTTCGAATCGCGCGAAGCGCACAAGGTCTACGCGAATTTCGACCAACCCAACATCAAGGGAACGTTCCAGTTCACCGTCGCGGCGCCCGAGGCCTGGCTCGTGATCAGCAACACGGAAGCGGACGAGCAGCCCTCCGGTGACGCCGCCGGTACGTGGCGGTTCGCACGCACCAAGCGCATGTCGAGCTACATCACTGCCATCGTCGCCGGGCCTTATCACGTCGTCCGCGACCGGCACAACAAGATCAACCTCGGGATCTTCTGCCGTCAGTCGCTCGCGAAGTACCTCGATCACGAAGAGATGTTCACGATCACGAAGCAGGGCTTCGATTTCTTCGAGCGTTACTTCGGCTACCCGTATGTGTTCGGCAAGTACGACCAACTGTTCGTTCCGGAGTTCAATGCCGGCGCTATGGAGAACGCGGGCTGTGTCACGTTCACCGAGGCGTACATCTTCCGGTCCCGCACGACCGACGCCGCACGCGAGAACCGCGCCGGAACGATCCTCCACGAGATGGCGCACATGTGGTTCGGCGATCTCGTGACGATGGATTGGTGGGACGACCTTTGGCTGAACGAGAGTTTCGCCACCTACATGGGAACGCTGTCCCAGGCGCGCGCAACACGTTTCACGAACGCATGGACTCGGTTCTCGCAAGGTCAGAAGCTCTGGGCGATGGTGCAGGACCAGCAGCCGACCACGCACCCGATCGTCGCCGACGCGCCCGACACGGAAACGGCACGCACGAACTTCGACGGGATCAGCTACGCGAAGGGTGCGTCGGTGTTGAAGCAGCTCGTTGCATGGGTCGGCGAGGAGCCGTTCATCGAAGGTATCCGCAACTACTTCCGTCGCTTCGAGTTCGGCAACGCAAACCTCGACGCGTTCCTCGGAGCGCTGGAGGAATCGTCGGGGCGCGATCTCGGCCAATGGTCCAAGGAATGGCTCGAGACGGCGGGCGTCAACATGTTCCGGGCCGGCCTGGGGGTGAAGGACGGCGCGTACACGGCGATCTCGCTCGAGCAGACCGCGCCACCCGAGCACCCGACGCTGCGCTCGCATCGCATCGGCGTGGGGCTGTACGACCTCGTCGACGGTTCGCTGCAGCGCCGGCGGCACGTCGAGCTCGACGCGGTCGGCGCGAGCACGCCGGTGAAGGATCTGGTCGGCGAGCGCCAGGCCGACCTCGTGCTGCCGAACGACGACGATCTTTCGTACACGAAGATCCGTCTCGACAAGCGATCGCTCGGCACGCTGACCGAGCACCTTGCCGATCTCGCCGACCCGCTGGCGCGCGCGCTCTGCTGGACGGCCGCGATCGATCAGCTCCGCGACGCCGAGCTGCCCGCGCGCGACTACGTTCGGCTCGTGGTGAACAACATCCACACCGAAACCGATCCCGGCGCGGTGCAGCAGCTACTCGGGGGCGCCGCGCAAGCGATCACGCTCTACGGCGACCCGAAGAACCGAGACGCAGCGCGGCTGCAGCTCGCGACGCGCGCGCTCGAGTCGTTGAAGGCTGCCGAACCGGGGAGCGATCTGCAGCTGCTCTGGGCGCGCGCGCTCATCTCGAATGCCCGCGTCGATGAACACGCGGCGATCGTGCGAGGGCTGCTCGACGGAACGACGTCCTTCGAAGGCTTGACCGTCGACACGGATCTGCGGTGGCTGATCGTGCATGCATTGGCGGGACTGGGCGTCGCGGATGACGCGGTGATCGACGCGGAGCTGAAGCGCGACCCCACGGACCAGGGACAGCGCTACGCCGCAGGCGCGCGCGCCGCGAGGCCGACCGCCCAGGCTAAGGCCGACGCGTGGTCGAGGATCGTTGATCACTCCGACACGCCGCTCGCAACGATCCGGGCGCTGATCGGCGGTTTCATCCGGTTCGATCAAGCGGAGCTCATCGAGCCGTACCGGAAGCCGTACTTCGACTTGATAGAACCGATGTGGGAGAGCCGGCCGGTCGAGGTCGCCGTGACGTTCGTCGACGGCATGTACCCCTTGCCGCTCATGAGCCAGGAGCTCATCGTGGAGACGCGGGAATACCTCGAGGCCCATGCCGACGCGGCCCCTCCTATCCACCGATACCTGATCGAGAACCGGGACGACGCCGCGCGCGCCCTGAAGGCCCGGGCTGTGGACGCTGCGGCCGGGGCCCCGGAATAGGCTCCCCAGGCCGCCGCGTTCATGAAAGTGCCCCTCGCGGGGTAAATTGTTTGATGACGATTGGGATCTGGAGGACAGGATGGGTAGCAACACGGCAGCCGTGACCGACTCCGAGTTCGAGCAAGAAGTGCTGAAGAGCGGAACCCCGGTTCTGGTCGACTTCTGGGCGGAATGGTGCGGTCCGTGCCACATGGTTGCTCCCGTCATCGACGAGATCGCCGGCGAGAACACGGGCAAGCTCGTCGTCCGCAAGCTCGACGTCGACAACAACCCGGAGACCACCCGCCGCTACGGCGTCCTTTCGATCCCTTCCATGCTGCTCTTCGTCGACGGCGTCGAGAAGGCCCGGATCGTCGGCGCGCGCGGCAAGGCCCAGATCCTCTCAGAGCTCTCCCAGTATCTGGCGTAAGTTCGCCCGTTCGGACTTGGCGTCCGCCCGAGAAGCGTGCGACAAAGAAGCATGCGCGTCATCCGGGAAGGAGATCGCGGCGCTCAAGTAGCCGACGTTCAGCGACGGCTTTCGGCGCTGGGCCATCCAACCCCCGATAAGGAGCTGACGGGCGTCTTCGGCTCGGACACGAAGATCCGCGTCATGGCGTTCCAGCAAGAGCGCGGCCTGAGCGTCGACGGCATCGTCGGGGACGAGACCTGGCGGCAGCTCGTCGAAGCCTCGTGGCGGCTCGGCGACCGAGTCCTCTACCTCGCGGCGCCGCACCTCCGCGGCGACGACGTCCGCGATCTTCAGGACCGTCTCGCGACGCTCGGCTTCAACTCGGGACGCACCGACGGCATCTTCGGCCCGCAGACCGAGACTGCCGTTCGCGAGTTCCAGCGCAACTACGGACTGCCGCCCGACGGCATCGTCGCCGCGCAATCGGTGCGCGCGCTCACCGGCTTGCCCCGCATGGCGAGCGACCTTCCGATCGGCGTGCTGCGCGAGCGCGAAGCGCTGCGCCGGCGAACGGCCACCGGCATCGTCGGCTTGCGCGTCGTGCTCGACCCGGGCCACGGAGGGTCGGATCCGGGCTTCGTCGGTCCGAACGGCGCGCGCGAAGCCGATGTGTGCTTCGCCGTAGCGACGGCGCTCGAGGCGGCACTCACCGCGGCGGGAACGCAAGTCTTCCTCACGCGCCGCCAAGCCGACGGGCCGTCGGACGCCGAGCGCGCGACGCTCGCGAACACGCTCGAAGCGGACCTATTCGTTGCGCTCCACGCCGGCGGCGCCGAACTGAGCGCGCGCGGCGCTGCCGCGTTCTACTTCGGTCATGAGCGATTCCACTCCGTGCTCGGGATGCGCGTCGCCGAGCTCCTGCTCGAGCACGTATGCTCGCTCGGCTTCATCGACGGCCGCACGCACGCGAAGACGTTCCCCGTCTTACGCGAGACACGGATGCCGGCCGTCGTCCTCGAGGCGGGTTACATCACGAACCCCGGCGAAGAAAGGTTGCTCGCGGATCCGTCGTTCCAACAGCAGCTCGCGACCGCGATCGCCGAGGGTTTGCGGCGTTTCGCTCGCGAACCGGCGTCCGTCTAACGAACCGCGTTCGAGCGTGCCGGCGCCTTCCCCACCGCAGGCTCATTGCTGAACAGGTTCTCCAGGAAGGCCTCGACGGCAGCTTCGACGTTCTTGCTCGCCTTCGCGAGCGAACCGAGGTCGATGCGGTACAGGGGGAAGCGAGGATGCTCGCGCTTCACGCGGAAACCGATCGCTTCGAGGAACGACGCGGGAACGATGCACGCTTCGTGCTGCCATCCGCGGTCGCCGTAGCATTCGACCGCGCGCTTCCCTTGCGACTTGGCTTCCTTCAGCACCGCGTGTACGAGCGCCTTGCCGACGCCACGTCCGGTCGCGTCGGGAAGGATGCGAAGCATCGCAAGGAAGAGCGCGTCGCGTGAGATCCGCAGTGGGAACACATCGGCGCCGCGGAACGAGTCCGGCGGCCCGCACAACGCGAACCCAACGGGACGGCCGTCCACGTACACGACCTTGCCCGCGGATCCGCGCACCAATGCAACCTCGGAGACCCACGCCTCTTTCTCGAAGTCGGCGTCGTGCGCGCCGAGCGTGAGCGCGCGATCGGCAGGCGCGTACTCCCAGAATACGCACCCACGGCACGGGCGCGGAACGTCGTCGAGTGTCGTGTTGGTCAGGTCGCGGATCTGCCGCGCCATCCCCGCCCTTTCTTTCGATCGCGACGCGCGAAGACGACTGCGATGAGACCGAGTATCGCGCCGAGCGCCGTCGCGATCAGCGCGCGCCGCCCTTCGCCGCCGGGGCTCATCCCCCGAGCGCCTTGCGGATCCCCCTCGTCGCCTGACGGATGCGATGTTCGTTCTCGACGAGTGCGAACCGCACGAAGCGATCGCCCGCACGACCGAAGCCGATGCCGGGCGACACCGCGACCTTGCTTTCCTTCAACAAGAACTTCGCGAACTCGAGTGAGCCGGTCTCGCGGTGCTCTTCGGGGATCTCAGCCCACACGAACATCGTCGCCTTCGGCGACGGGACATCCCAGCCCGCGCGCGCGAGACCTTCGATCAGCGTGTCGCGGCGCGCGCGATATGTGTCGCGGAACACTTTCGTCTCTTCCTCGCACTCGTTGAGCGCGATGATCGCGGCGATCTGGATCGGCTGGAACACGCCGTAGTCGAGATAGCTCTTCAGGCGTGTGAGCGCTTGGACCATCTGCGGGTTGCCGACGACGAACGCGATCCGCCAGCCCGCCATCGAGAACGACTTCGACATCGAGAAGATCTCGACGCCGACGTCCTTCGCACCGCGGGCCTGCAAGAAGCTCGGGGCCTGGTATTCGTCGAACGTCAGGTCGGCGTACGCGAAGTCGTGGATCACAAGCATCTCATGCTCTTTGGCGAAGTCGACAAGCTGCTCGAAGAAAGGAAGATCGACGCACGTTGTCGTCGGGTTGTGGGGGAAGCTCGTGATGATCAGGCGTGGACGCGGCCACGTTCCTTCGTATGCGTCCTTCATGTTCTCGAAGAAATCTTGATCCGGGCCGAGCGGGACCGAGCGCACGTCGGCGCCGGCCAGCGCGACCGAGAACGTGTGGATCGGATAGGTCGGCTCCGGGACCAAGCAGGTGTCCCCCGGCGCGACGAGCGTCCACGCCATGTGGCTGATCGCTTCCTTCGCACCCATGGTCGACATCGCTTCGGTCTCCGCGTCGAGCGACACGCCGTAGCGCCGGTCGTACCAATCGACGATCGCCTTGCGGAGCTTCGGGATGCCGCGGCTCGTCGAGTAGCGATGATTGCGGGGGTTCTCCGCCGCCTCGGTCAGCTTGTCCACGATGTGCGACGGCGTCGCGAGGTCGGGATTGCCCATCCCGAGGTCGATGATGTCTTCGCCCGCGCGGCGCGCGCTCGCCTTCAGGTCGTTGACGACGTTGAAGACGTACGGGGGGAGACGATCGATGCGGCGGAATTCCACTAGTGCCCGTTCCCTCCGATGTGGCGAACGATCCGGTCGAGGTCGTCGAAGTCTGCGAACTCGATCGCGATCCGCCCACGGCGGCGGCCCGATTCGACGACGACGCGCGTCCCAAGGATATCGGACAGCAGCATCTCCGCTTCCAAAATCCCGGCCGGCCGATCCTTTTTCGGATCACGCCGAGCAGCCGCGCGCTCGCGCAACGGCTCGCCGGTCCCGACCATCGTGCGGACGAGCTCTTCGGTCTGACGCACGCTGAGCGAATCGGCCACCACGCGCGCGGCTGCGCGAGCTTGCGCCGCGTGATCGGCGAGCGCGGCGATCGCACGCCCGTGCGCGGCGCTGAACGTTCCGGTGGCGATGCGTTGTTGAACGTCCGGAGATAGCTGCAACAGACGCAACGAGTTCGTCACGGCGGCTCGGCTTTTGCCCACGCGCTCGGCGATCTCCTCGTGTGTCGCGCCGAAGTCATCGACGAGCTGCCGGAATGCGGCCGCTTCATCGAGCGGGTTGAGATCGACGCGCTGCAGGTTCTCGATCAGCGCGTCGCGCAGCATCTGATCGTCCCCGGTTTCGCGGATGATCGCGGGGATCCGCGTGAGGCCGGCGAGCGTGCAGGCGCGCCAGCGTCGCTCCCCTGCCACTAGCTCGTAGCCGCCGTCTACGGGGCGGACGACGACCGGTTGCAACAAGCCGACCGACCGGATCGAGGCAGCGAGCTCGTTCAGCGCATCATCTTCTATCGCGGTCCGCGGCTGGCGCGCGTTCGGCCTGATCTCGCCGATCGCGATATCGCGCAGCTGCGGGCCGCCTGCGATCACGACTTCGTGCGGCAACAACGCGGATAATCCTCGACCCAACCCACCCTTGAGCTCGGTCATCTGCTTTCCCCTTCCGTCGTCGTTTGTGCCTGAGGGCGCGCGATCGGCCACCGCGCGCGCGCTTCGGCGGCAAGCTCTCGGTACGAGGTCGCTGCGCGCGAGCTCGAGTCGTAGCGGATGATCGGTTTCCCAAAGCCCGGCGCTTCGGAAAGGCGCACGCTGCGCGGGATGATCGACTTGAACACTGCGTCGCCGAAGTGGCGTCGTACTTCCGCGACGACTTGCTCCGCGAGCTTCGTGCGCGCGTCGAACATCGTCAGCACCACGCCGCCGACGCGCAGCGATGGGTTGAGCCCGTCGCGCACGAGATCGAGCGTGCGGATGAGCTGGCCGAGTCCTTCGAGCGCGTAGTACTCGCACTGGATCGGAACGACGACTTCGTCGCATGCCGCAAGCGCGTTCACGGTGAGCAACCCGAGCGACGGCGGCGAGTCGATCAAAACGAAGTCGTACTCGCCGCGCAAACCTGCGAGGCCTTGTCTCAATTTCGTTTCGCGCGCGAACGCGCTCACGAGCTCGACCTCGGCGCCGGCGAGATCGATCGTCGAGGGCAGCACGTCGAGCCCGGCCACGTCGGTCGCGAGGATCGCTTCGGCGCCGCCCGTTCCGCCGAGCAGCTCGTAGGTTCCCGCTTTGACCGACCCACGGTCGATCCCAACGCCCGTTGTCGCGTTGCCCTGTGGGTCGAGATCGACGAGCAGGACGCGCGCGCCTCCCTCAGCGAGGCACGCACCGAGGTTCACTGCCGTCGTGGTCTTACCTACGCCGCCCTTCTGATTGGTCAGGGCAAGGACGATACTCTTACCAGTTTCTGCCTGAGTTGACGAAGGCAAAACCTGGGCGACACCCTCTTCCACCTGCGTCGTTGTGCTTTCGTCTTCTGCCATCACGCTCCCCCACGGGCCTCGGCAATCATAAAGATGCGCCCAGGCGAGTCAACGCCGGGGCGCGCTACGTCGAGATCGTCCACCTCGGGCGGTGCGACGGCGCTGTCCCCCACCGCAAGCAGCACCGAGCCCTCCGGCTTGACCAGGGACCTCAGCGCCTCTAATGCGATGAGCGGCTCCGCGAGCGCGCGCGCCGTCGCCACGTCGAAGGACGGCTCGAGCTCGACCGCCCGCGCTGCGAGCACTTCGGTGTTCTGGAGTCCGAGCTGGTGCAGCTCGAGCTCGAGGAAGCCGGCTCGGCGTTTCTGGGGCTCGACCAGCGTGAACCGCGCATCGGGAAAGCAACAGGCGAGGACGAGACCGGGGAATCCGGCCCCAGATCCGACGTCCACCCAAGCGTCCTCAGCCAGCGGCCGTCTGGCCAACGCGAACAGGAGCGAATCGGCCGTGTGCCGGCTCACGATCGCGTCGAGCGTGCGCTCCGTCACGAGCCCGAGCCGGTCGGCATCGGTAACAACCGCCTCGGCGTGCGCGAGCAGCACCGATAGCAAGTTCTGAGGCAACGCCAACTCGCGGAGGAGTAACGAAAGCGCTGCGATCGCGCTGCTAACGGACGTCCGACGATGATCTGCATCCATGTTTCCCGAGAAACATGGTAGGCGAGGGTGCGTTTGAAGCGTTGGAGGCGCGTTGTTTCACGAGAAACAACGAAGTTGGTCGCTCAGACGGGGTAGATGACCACTTTCCGGTCGGGTTCCTCGCCTTCACTGGCCGTTCTCACACCGTCGAAGTCCGCCAAGGCCGAGTGAACGACCTTTCGCTCGAAGCTGGTCATAGGCTCGAGCTCCGCGGAGCGCCGCGTCTTCCGCACCGTGGCGGCCGTGGCGCGCGCATGCCGCTCGACGATCGAACGCTGGCGATCCCGGTACCCCTCGATATCAAGCACGAGGCGAGCGCGCGACGCTGTCTGGTGCTGGACCGCCGCTCGGGTGAGCTCCTGGAGGGCCTCCAGGGTGCTTCCATGCCGGCCGATCAGGATCCCCATGTCGGGACCGGCCACGCGGACCTCGATCGTGTCGTCGGTGATGTCGGCCTCGGCGTCGCCGTCCATGTCCAGCACGTCGAGCAGCCCGTGGATGAAGTCTTCGGCAGCATCGGCCTGGTCGTCGAGGAGGTCCTCATCCGGTTCGGCATTCTCGGTCTGCTCGCCGGCGGACGGGACCTGTTCTTGCTCGCTCACCTGCGCTTTTTCCTCTTTTTGCGCTTGCGGCTGCCCTGAGGACGGGCAGGCGGCGTCACGGCCGGCGGGGGAGTCTCGGCGACGAGCTTCTTCGCCGGCGCCTCTTCCACCTTGGGCTTGGGCTTCGGCTTCGACCCGGGCGGCCCAGCTTTCGCGTCCTGGCTGCGGTAGACCAGCGCTTGCTGGCCGATGGTCCACAGGTTGGTCGCAAGGAAGTACAGGTTCAACCCCGCCGGGAAGTTGAGCGAGATCAGACCGAAGAACAGAGGCATGATCCGCGTCATCATCTGCTGCTGTTGAGGCAGCGCCTGTCCGCTCGCCGTTACGCGCTGGTTCATCTGCCGGCTCTGGTAGTAGGTCGAGCCGATGACCAGCAGGATCAGGATGTAGTAAGGGACCGCGTGCGCCCCGCCGCCGTCGCCGGTCTTCCGGGTGCACTCGACGACGCGGGTCTTCGACGCAACCTGGGGTGCCGTGCAGCCGAGATGCATGGTCAGGAACTTGGCCTTGTCCTCGGTCAGCGCCTTGAAGAGCTTCCCGTTCCTAGGGAGGTGCCCTGTCCCAAGCTGCGACAAGCAATGGAAGTTGATCTTCGCGTTCTGCGGGCCCGCAGAGACGTCGACGAAGGGCACACAGCGCGTAATCCAGGGAGTGTTGGCTATTGCGATCTGCTGCGCCGGATACTTGTGCGAATCGACGAAATTCGCGATCTCGAAGCTCTTGATGGTCGTCTGGCTCCCCACGGTCACTTTGCAGTCGATGACCGACGGGTTCGAGCCGTTAACTGAGGGCAACTGCTGGGGAGTGCAGATGATCGACCGAAGATTCGTCGTTCCGAACGCTGTCTGGGGGTCGCTGGGGATCGTGCCGCCGCCGACCATGGTCGCGACCAGGGGAACAACGACGATCGAAGTGCGTAGGATCGAGTAGAGGGCGATGAACGCCGGCATCTGTGCTAACAACGGCAAGCACCCGCCGGCAGGGTTGACCCCGTGCTCCTTGAACAGGGCCATGATCTCTTGGTTCATCTGCTGGCGGATCTTCATAAGCTCCTGGCGGTCTTGAACCTTCGCCTGGAGCTGCTTGTATTTCTGCTGGATCTTCTTCTGCTCGGGCGCGAGCGTCTGCATCGCGGTCATCGAGCGGATCTGCTTCAGCGTCAGCGGGATCAACACCGCGCGCACGGCGACCGTGAGCAGGATGATCGCAACGCCGTACGACGGGATGACGGTGTAGATCGCGTTCAAGGCGGCGCCGAGCGCGTTCTGGACCGCGCCGAAGAACTGCGCCATTACGCGTTCACCCGCCGCGCGAACAGGTGGCGGTGCTCGTGAACGGGATCAAATCCGCCTGCGGTCCAGGGGCCGCAGCGAAGCAGGCGCCACGCCGTCTGGAAACCGCCGACGAGCAGCCCGTTCTCGCGGAACGCCTCGACGGCATATTCCGAGCAGGACGGGTAAAAGCGGCATCGGGATGGCAAATACTTGCCGATCGTGACCTGATACCCCCGAACGAGCAGCGCGGCGAGCTTGCCTAGCACGACGCGCCGGCCCGTTCGAGTGCGGTCTCGAGCGCCGCGCGTACGTCGTCGAGCGATCGTCCGACCAGCGAGGGCTTCCCGACGAGGACGACATCGCTGCCGGGCTTGATACAGGTGGCGCGCACGGCCTCACGCAACAACCGGCGCGCGCGGTTGCGCCTCACGGCATTGCCGACCTTGCCGCCGACCGCGTACCCGACGCGCGCAGGCCGCCGATCGCCCGTGGAAACGGCAACACAGAGAACCAGAGGGCTCGATCCGCGTGCACCCGAGCTGAGGACGCGCGCGAAGTCTCGCGAGGAGGTCAACCGGAGCGGCCGCGGCATCCCTGTGGCGGCGGCGCCGTCAGACGGTGAGCCGCGCGCGCCCTTTCCGGCGCCGCCGTGAAAGCACGGCGCGACCGGCGCGCGTGCGCATACGCGCGCGGAAACCGTGCACGCGCTTCCGACGCCGGGAATGGGGTTGATAGGTGCGCTTCATGGTCGTCTAGGTCGTGGCAGTGTATGCGGCGGCTTAGAAGAGCGTCAAACACATCGGTGTGGCCTGTGATCACGAACGATTCCTGCTGGTCATCCCTGTGGAAACGTGAATTCCCTCTCTTGTATCCACAGGGGTCGCTGCTTATACTCGCGCCTCGCTGGAACGCCGGTGATGCGTCGGTAACACCTTCCCGTTACGCCTTCCTCTCCGCCGCGCTCGCGGTTGTTCCTTCGGCGTGCAATGAGTTTGAGCGGCGATCCGACCGTTCGTCCACAGCTGTGGACGAGGCCTGTGGATGGGCAGTTGTGGCGCCGCTGGAAACGCTGGGAGGGTGATCATCGTGGCCGACGACGCCGAAGAGCTGTGGGGACGCACGCTTGCGACCGTTCGCGAGCGCATCATGCCCGGAGCGCGCGCATGGGTGGACAGCACGCGGCCGGTGCGCTTGCACGACGACACGATGGAGCTCGCAGCGCCGTCGGCGTTCGCAAAGGAGTGGCTCGAGAACCGGTATGCGCACACGATCACCGAAGCGTTGCGTGAAACCGCCGGCCGGGACGTTCGCCTGAAAGTGACGGTCGACCGGATGCCGCTCGACGAGATCGTCGTCGACGACGATCAACTGGAAACACCGCCGCCCGCTCCGAACCAGCCGGCCGCGGCGCCGGCGCTGAACCCCCGCTACTTGTTCGAGACGTTCGTCACCGGGCCATCGAACCGGTTCGCGCACGCCGCCGCGCAAGCCGTCGCCGAGCAGCCGGCGCGAAGCTACAACCCGCTGTTCATCTACGGCGGCGCCGGCTTGGGCAAGACGCATCTGCTGCATGCGATCGGCCACGAGGTGCACCGGCTCTATCCGCACGCGACGATCCGCTACGTCTCGAGCGAGCAGTTCATGAACGAGTTCATCCTCGGTGTGCGCGAAGAGAAGATGCCGATCTTCCGGCGTCGTTATCGTGAAGCGGATGTTCTGCTCGTCGACGACATCCAATTCCTGTCGCGGGGCGAGCAGACACAAGAAGAGTTCTTCCACACCTTCAACGCGCTGCACAACGACGGCCGGCAGATCGTGATCTCCTCCGACCGCGCGCCGAAAGAGATCCCGACCCTCGAGGACCGGTTGCGCACGCGCTTCGAGTGGGGGCTTATCACCGACGTTCAGCCTCCCGACCTCGAGACCCGCGTCGCGATCCTGCAGAAGAAGGCGGAAGCCGAAGGGTTGCGTGTTACGAACGACGTTCTGGCATTCATCGCGACGCGCGTGCAGAACAACATCAGAGAGCTCGAGGGCCGCCTGATCCGCGTCGTGTCCTATGCGTCGTTGTCGAACCTCCCGGTGACACTGGAGCTCGCGCAGGAAGTCCTGCGGCCGCTCCTTCCTCGCGACGGATCCGATGAGATCCCGGCCGATGTGATCATCGCGGAGTGCGCGGGCTACTTCGGTATCGCGCGCGAGGAGCTACTCGGTCCGGGACGATCTCGGCCGCTCGTGGCTGCTCGACAGGTCGCCATGTACCTATGCCGCGAGCTCACCCCCTTGTCGCTCCCAAAGATCGGCGATGCGTTCGGTGGGCGCGACCATACGACGGTGATGCATGCGGACTCGAAGATCCGGACATTGATGGGAGAGCGTCGACAGGTTTATTCACAGGTGCAAGAGCTGACGGAGCGTATCCGCAACAAGGTGGGATCAGGCCTGTGATCCGCACCCTCGGTACACATCTTGCACGGTTGTATTTCAGCCGCTCATACCCAGTATCAACAGTGTCCCCAGGCCCTACTACGATTACGACCATTCATATGATCTTTAAAAGCAAGCACGATCACACTGTGAACAGCGATCTCGTGGAGGTGGCGTGATGAGGATCAGTGTCGAGCGCGAACGATTCGCAGACACGATCGGTTGGGTCCTGCGATCGGTGAGCTCACGGGCAACGTTGCCGGCGCTCGGTGGGGTCTTGTTCGATGCGAACGGCCCGCAGCTCCGTCTAGCGGGAACCGATCTCGAGCTCGCCGGCGAGGCGATGATCGACGCCAAGATCGACGAGAAGGGCTCGGTCGTGCTGCCGGGCCGCGTTCTGGGGGAGATCGCGCGCAGTCTGCCGGAAGGCGCGGTGCGCATCGAGTCCTCCGGCGGCCAGGCGAAGATCACGTGCGGGTCGGCCGAATTCACGCTGCGCGCGCTGGCGCTCGAGGACTTCCCGAACCTGGCGGCGCCGGATGGGGCACCATCAGGGACGCTCGAGGCGGCGCTGTTCGCGACCGCGGTCGGTCAGGTCACACGCGCGGCTTCCCACGACGAGGCTCGTCCGGTCCTCACAGGGACGCTCGTCGACGCGACGTCCGAGAAGATCACGCTTGTGTCGACCGACAGCTATCGGCTCGCGGTCCGCGACATCCCGTGGAGCGGCCCGTCGTCCCCGATCAAGCGCGTCATCCCGGCGCGCGCACTGTCGGAAGCCGCGCGCGCATCGGACGGCGAGGGTCAGATCGAGATCACGCTCGGCGAGTCGCAAGCGTCGTTCGCCGTGGCCGGACGCCGGCTCACCACGCGTCTGATCGAAGGCGAGTTCCCGAACTGGGGCCAGCTGATCCCGCCCGACCTTCCGAACCAGCTGCGCGTCGAGCGCGAAACTTTCGCCGAAGCGGTACGCCGCGTCGGGATCCTTGCACAGTCAGGTGCACCCGTGCGCATCGACCTCGGAGCCGAAGGTGCGAAGCTCGGTGCCGGATCGCAGGATCTCGGTGAAGCATCGGAGCACGTCGACGGGAAGTTCGAAGGCGAGCCGCTCACCGTTGCGTTCAATCCGGCGTACTTGCTCGACGGCATCAATGCGGTTGAGGGAAGCGAAGTCACTCTGTCGACGCGAGATGGGCTCAAGCCGGCCGTTTTGCGCGCGCCGGAGGACACGAGCGGCTTCCTCTACCTGGTGATGCCGGTTCGCATCTGAGGCACGCATGCGGCTCGCCACGATCGAGCTCGTGACGTTTCGGTCGTGGAAGTCGTTGGCCGTACGCTTCGAGGATCGCGTCACCGCACTGATCGGTCCGAACGGATCGGGGAAAACGTCCGTCCTCGAAGGCGCGTGGTACGCCGCGTCGCTCGGTTCGCATCGCACGTCCGCCGACGCGGCGCTGGTGAAGAAGGATGAAGCGTTCGCCGTCGTGCGTGCAGAAGTCGAGCGCAATAGCAGGGTCGAACGGATCGAGCTCGAGATCGTTACGAAAGGCCGCGCGCGCGCGAAGCTCGGCGGCGCGCCGGTCGGGCGCCGTCGCGACGTGCTAGGCGTGCTGAAGGCGAGCATCTTCGCCCCCGAGCGCGTCGCCGTCGTGCGCGAGGATCCCGGCGATCGCCGTAAGTTCACCGACGAGATCCTGATCCAGCTCCACCCTCGCTATCACGGGATCATCCGCGACTACGAGCGCGCGCTCCGACAGCGGAACACGTTGCTCCGCGACCACGCGGCGGGGCGCGCGAGCATCGACGGCATCGAGGCCTGGGACGAAGCGCTTATCGGGCCGGGCGCAGAGCTGTCTGCCGGGCGCGCGAAGGCGGTTGCGATGCTCTCGCCTCGCGCACGCGACGCCTACCAAGCGGTCGGCGGCGGCGCGACGTTCGAGATCGCATACGTCCCGAATGTGCCCGAGCCAGAGCAGCGCGACGACCCCGGCGCGTGGGCCCAGTCGATGCGCGCCCGACTCTCGGAGCGGCACAGCGACGAGGTGATCCGTGGCGTCACGCTGGTGGGCCCGCACCGCGACGATCTTTCGATCGAGATCGCCGGCATGCCGGCACGCACGCACGCGTCCCACGGCGAAGGCTGGCTCGCGGCGCTGGCGCTCGTGCTCGGCGCTCACGCCGCAGTCGCGGAGGCGATCGGGGAAGAGCCCCTCCTGTTGCTCGACGACCCGTTCACGCTGCTCGACCCGGAACGGCGCGAGCGAATGGCCGGCGCGCTGCCGGAGGACGCGCAGATCGTGCTGACCGCCGCAGACCCTCGAGAGATCCCGGCCGAGCTCGGGGCGCGCGCGCTGAACGTTGAGGAGCTCCGCGCGTGACGAAGCACGGCGAAGGGGACCCCAAACCGCTCGGCGAGCTGCTCTCGAGCCTCGTCTCAGGCCGCGGCTGGGAAGAGCGGATGCGCGTCGGGAGGCTCCGCGACGAGTGGGCGTCGGTGGTCGGACCCGATGTGGCCGCGCGAAGCATGCCGGTTGCTCTGAACGCCGGGGTGCTGTCGATCCGAGCCGACGGCGCCGCCTGGGCCACGGAGCTAACGCTGCTGGCCCGGTCGATCGTCGACAAGGTCGATTCCTACCTCGGTGGAGGGGTCGTTCGTGAGGTTCGCGTGAGTGCCGGACCGCCCATCCGGTAAGGCCCCGAACACGGGCCTGCGCCGGGCTCGTCCGGCCTGCGAAAAAGTGCCTGTTCGAGCGGCCTTCCACAGGGCGAAAAACGGCCTCTAACCTGCTACAATGAGGCGAACGGAAACCCCTTCTTCCTCCCCGTTCACGACTGGGTTTCGGGCGACGAAAACCAAGCCCCTTCCGGGCATCGGTATGGGGTCGTTTCGGAGGGGGCGGAAGGGTGTTTTGCCTCCGGTCGGAGGCGCCGGACAGGAGAGCGCAGCGTGGCGAAGAGCGCCGAGTACACGAGCAAAGATATCCAGGTCCTCGAGGGGCTGGAGGCCGTCCGCAAGCGTCCCGGGATGTACATCGGGACGACCGGTTCGAGCGGCCTGCACCACCTCGTATACGAGGTCGTCGACAACGCGATCGACGAGGCGCTCGCCGGCCGCTCGACCAAGATCGATGTCGAGCTATTCGAGGACGGAAGCGTTGCGGTCACCGACGACGGCGCCGGCATCCCCGTCACACCGATCCCCGGCAACAAGGACAAGCGTCCGGCCCTCGAAGTCGTGATGACGGTGTTGCACGCCGGAGGGAAGTTCGGCGGCGGCGGCTATCAGGTTTCCGGCGGTCTGCACGGCGTCGGCGTGTCGGTCGTGAACGCGCTCTCGGAGAAGCTGGAGGTCGAGGTCCATCGCGATGGTTTCGTGTGGACCGCGTCGTTCGCGCGCGGCCGCGCCGTGAAGAAGACCACGAAGGGCAAGCCGACCAAGAAAAACGGAACGACGGTTCGCTTCTGGCCTGACCCCCAGATGTTCGAGGAGACCCTCGAGTTCAAAGCCGACATCCTCGCGCAGCGGCTGAAGGAGCTCGCGTACCTCACCCGCGGCGTCACGATCACGCTCACCGACCACCGCAAGGAACCGCCGGCCGTTCAGACCTGGAAAGCAACCGGCGGGATCGCCGACTTCGTCAAGGCGCTCAACACCGGCCGGGAGACGCTCAACAAGGTGATCTACATCGAGGCGAGCGAAGAGGGCCGCGAAGCCGACATCGCCGTGCAGTGGAACACGACCTACAACGATTCGCTGCACTCATTCGCGAACACGATCAACACCCACGAAGGCGGGATGCACGAAGAGGGCTTCAAGAAGGCGCTCACGAACGTGGTCAACCGCTACGCGCGCGAGAAGGGCCACCTCAAGGAGAAGGACGAGAACCTCCAAGGCGAGGACATCCGCGAGGGGATCGTCGCGATCGTCAGCGTGAAGCTGCGCGAGCCGCAGTTCGAGGGCCAAACGAAGACCAAGCTTGGGAACACCGAGATCCGCTCGTTCGTCGAGCGCGTCGTGAACGACCGGCTGCGCGACTGGCTGGAGGAGCACCCCACTGAGGCGAACCGCATCGCACGCAAGGGCGTTGCGGCGGCGCAGGCGCGTCAGGCCGCGAAGAAGGCGCGCGACATCGCGCGCAAGGGCGCGTTCGAGGGCGGCGGCTTGCCGGGCAAGCTCGCCGACTGTGCGTCGCGCGACCCCGATGCGACCGAGATCTTCATCGTCGAGGGTGACTCTGCAGGCGGTAGTGCGAAGGCTGCCCGGAACCGTGAGAACCAAGCGATCCTGCCGATCCGCGGCAAGATCCTGAACGTCGAAAAGGCGCGCATCGACAAGATGCTCGAGAACCAAGAGATACGGGCGCTCATCAACGCGATCGGGACCGGGATCGGCGAAGAGATGGACATGTCCAAGCGTCGCTACGGGAAGATCGTGATGCTCACCGACGCGGACGTCGATGGCGCCCACATCCGCACGTTGCTCCTCACGTTCTTGTTCCGCCACATGCGTCCGCTCATCGAAGGGGGATACGTGTACGCGGCGAAACCGCCGCTGTACTCGATCCGCTTCGGCGCGAGCGAGGTCCACTACGTCTTCAGCGACAAGGAGCGCGATGAGCTGATCGCGTCTAAGGGCAAGAAGCCGTCGACGCCGCCGACTCGCTTCAAAGGCTTGGGCGAGATGTTCGCCGAGGAGCTATGGGGCACGACGATGAACCCCGAGACACGGACGCTCGTGCGGGTGCAGCTCGAGGACGCCGCGCTTGCGGACCAGATCTTCAGCGTGTTGATGGGGGAAGATGTCGAAGGACGCCGCGAATTCATCCAAGAGAACGCGTCGGACGCGTTCGTCGATGCGTAAGAGGAAACGATAGATGCCTGACGTACCACTTGAACAGAACATCGAGCAGATCGAGATCGAAGAAGAGGTAAAGCGCTCGTACCTCGACTACGCGATGAGCGTGATCGTCGGGCGGGCGCTTCCCGACGTGCGCGACGGCCTCAAGCCGGTACACCGTCGCATCCTCCACTCGATGAACGAGAACGGTCTGCGGCCGACCAACCCGTACCGCAAGTCGGCGCGCGTCGTCGGTGATGTGATCGGTAAGTACCACCCGCACTCGCCGGACGCGGTATACGACGCGCTGGCACGCATGGCGCAGGATTTCGCGATGCGCGCAACGCTCGTCGATGGGCGCGGGAACTTCGGCTCGGTCGACGGCGACAAGCCGGCGGCCCAGAGATACACAGAATGCCGCCTGGCGCCGCTCGCGATGGAGCTGCTGCGCGACATCGACGAAGAGACCGTCCCGATGGTGCCGAACTACGACGGCGAGGAGCAAGAGCCGTCGGTGATGCCGGCACGCTTCCCGAACCTGCTCGTGAACGGTTCGACCGGGATCGCGGTCGGTATGGCGACGAACATCCCGCCGCACAACCTCGGCGAAGTGATCGACGCGACGGTCGCGATGATCGACAACCCGGATATCACGGCCGAGCAGCTGCTGGAACACGTGAAGGGTCCCGACTTCCCCAACGGTGGGATCATCATGGGCCGCCAAGGCGTCTACGACGCGCTTCTGACCGGGCGCGGCTCCATCAAGGTGCGCGCGCACTGCACCATCGAAGAGATGCGCGGCGACCGCCAGCGCATCGTCGTGACCGACCTCCCGTACATGGTGTCGGGGGACAGGGTGCTCGAAAAGATCGCGACTTTGGTGAAGAACAAGGTCGTTACCGGCATCCCCGCCACCCACAACGCGCTTCGGAACGAAAGCAAGAAGGAAGTCCGGCTAGTCATCGAGCTGGCGAAGGACGCGATCCCTCAGGTCGTGCTCAACAACCTGTTCAAGCACACGCAGCTGCAGGACAACTTCCCGGTGAACATGCTCGCCCTGGTCGACGGGTTGCAGCCGCGCGTGCTGAACATCCAGCAGATCCTCGGGCACTACATCGATCACCAGATCGAGGTCGTCACCAACCGCACGAAGTACCGGCTCCGCAAAGCCGAGGAGCGCGCACACATCTTGGAAGGGTTGCTCATCGCGCTGAACAACCTCGACGCGGTCATCGCGCTGATCCGGAACTCGGCGAGCGTCGAAGAAGCGCGCGAAGGCTTGATGGCGCAGTTCCACCTGACCGAGATCCAAGCGAATGCGATCCTCGACATGCAGCTGCGGCGGCTGGCCGCGCTGGAGCGCCAGAAGATCCAAGACGAATACGACGAGCTGCAGGCGCAGATCAAGGGATTCAAGGCGATCCTTGCCGACCCGAAGAAGGTGCTCTCGCTCATCAAGGAAGAGCTGAGCGAGGTCAAGGAGAAGTTCGCCGAGCCGCGACGCACGGAGATCCAGGTCGACTCCGGCGACATCGACATCGAAGACCTGATCGCCGACGACGACGTGGTCGTCACGATCACACGCTCCGGCTACATCAAGCGCGTGCCTTCGAACGTCTACCGGACACAGGGCCGGGGCGGGAAGGGCATCCGCGGCGCGCGCGCCAAGCAGGACGACATAGTCGCCCACCTGCTGACGACGTCGAACCATGCGTACGTGCTGTTCTTCTCCAACCGCGGAAAGGTGTACCGGATCAAGGCTCACGAGATCCCCGAGAAGGATCGGACCGCGCGCGGCATCTCCATCAGGAACCTGCTGCCACTGCAGAGCGACGAGTCGATCGCCGCGGTTATCGACACCCGCGACTACGAGACGCACCGCTTCCTCGTGATCGCGACGAAGCGCGGCGTGATCAAGAAGACGGCGTTCCAGGCGTATGACTCATCGCGACGCGACGGGATCATCGCGATCAAGCTTCGTCAAGACGACGAAGTCATGCAGGTGCGCGCGACGTCGGGTGAGAACGAGCTGATCATGGTCTCGCGTAAGGGACAGGCGATCATCTTCACAGAAGTCGAGGTCCGTCCTATGGGCCGCGACGCGCAAGGCGTGATCGGCATGAAGTTCAAGACGGAGGACTGGCTGGAGGCGTTCGACGTCGTCGACCCCGCCGCCGAGGTTCTCGTCGTCACCGACGCGGGGTACGGCAAGCGGACCTTGCTCAACAAGTACCCGCGTCACCACCGCGGTGGCCAAGGTGTGAAAACCGTGGAGCTGACCCCGCGCCGCGGCTTCGTTGCAGGCGCGGCGGTCGTAAAGCCTGAGAACGAGATGTTCCTTATCGCTTCGGATGGGCAGGTAATCCGCATCGCGTGCCGCGACATCTCGCGCCAAGGCAGAGCGACGACGGGCGTCCGTGTGATGAGGCTGGAGTCCGGCCAGGAACTGGTTGCCATGGCCAAGGTCATGAGCGACGAGGAAGAAGCCGAGTAGCCGGGTTGATGCCCCGCAGGCCGGGGCACTATACAGTCGTGATCGTGGATCAAGCGGGAAAGGATCCTCAGCCGGGCCCGGCCGACCCTATGGGCGGCGCGCCGACGCGCGCGCTCGTGCGCGACGACAAGCCGGCGGTACAAGTGCGCCGCTTGCGGCGAGGTCGCTTGGCGGTCCGCAAGATCGATCCGGGGTCGGTGCTGAAGTTCTCCTTGGTGTTCTACTTCTGCATGCTGCTCATCATGATGCTGGCGACCGCGATCATCTTCGCGTTCCTGAAGGCGTTCGGCGTCATCGCTAACATCGAGAAGCTGTTCCGCGATCTCGACTTCCATGTATCGATCACAGGCGGCTTCATCCTCCGGTGGTTCTTCCTCATCGGGCTCGCCGGGACGATCGTCGCGACCGCCGTCACCGTGTTCATGGCGTTCCTCTACAACCTGATCGCCGACGTCGTCGGCGGGATCGAGCTGCTCGTAACCGAGCGCGAGTAAGCGGCTGAGACCGCCCGGGGCCCCGTGGTACCCTTCCCCGCTGCGGGCGTGTAGCTCAGGCGGTTAGAGCGCAGCTCTGATAAAGCTGAGGTCGGAGGTTCAAGTCCTCCCACGCCCACTTCTTTTCTGGTCTTATCTGCCCTTGTTGCGCGCGCGCGGTGAGGACTAATATCGCTCGGGGTGACAGCCGGAGGAGAGGGGCCGCCGTGGCTAAGGACAAAGAAGGCAAGCGTTCGAAGAAGGGGATCCTCGCAGTTCTGCTCGCTGCGATCGGTGCGGCCGTGATGGTCGTCAAGCGGCGCAAGGGTGGCGAGGAAGCGGGCTGGGAAGAGGCGAAGACAGACGTCTCGTAACTCTTCCGCGAAGCGGTAGAAGCGCGCGGCGGGCCGCGCGCTTCTGCTTTGAGGGGCGATCGATGTCGAGCGGCCCGTAGAATCGTGCGCGCGGGGACGTAGCTCAGCTGGTAGAGCACCGGCTTTGCAAGCCGGGGGTCGTGGGTTCGAGTCCCATCGTCTCCACCAACGCAAGAGCGGCGCCCCGCGGGCGCCGCTCTGTCGATCTCATGAGGATCATCCCATGGGCGGCAGCAAGCCCAGCTGCGTCATCATCGACGCGGAGTCTACATAGCCCCAGTGGTCCCCGATCTTCGATCCCTTGACTTCGACGATGTCGATCCCGCCGATGTCTACGACACGCTTGCCGGTCGGCGGCATGCCCATGAACTCGCCGGTGTTCGTCCCGCTCATCGTGCTGCGGATGACGACCTTGTTCCCCTGCGCGATCACGTCGTCGACGGTGACATGCAGGTCCGGGAACGCGGTGATGAAATCGGCGAAACCGCGCTTCACCTCCGCCCGGTCGGTGCCATATCCCGGCCACGGCGTGTGCTCAACAGCGTTCGCGTCGATGAGCTCGTCGACCGCATCGACGTTCTTGTTGTCGAACACTTCCTTGACGAAACGCAGAACGAGATCCGTTTCTTCTGACGCCATACTTCCCCCTTCTCCGAAACCTTCTTCGACACTACGCCCGAGGTGCACGCGGGTTCAATGGGCTAACACAAAGCGCATACTTGAATCAGGGTGCGCGCGTTACCACAAAGGTTGACCTAGCCGACCTTGATGCTCTGGCCGCCGTCGACCGGTAAGAGGATCCCGGTGATGAACTGCGCCTCGTCGGAGGCCAAGAACAGCGCGGCGTAAGCGACGTCCCATGCGGTTCCCTGCTTCGCGCCGAGGGGGACCATCGCATCGCGTGCACGGATCACATCTTCGCGCGCGAGACCGCTCGCTTCGGTGAAACCTTCGATCGCCATCGGCGTGTTCATCAACCCGGGCAGGATGGCATTGCAGCGGATGCCGTATCTGGCGTTCCCCATCGCGATCTGCTGCGTCATCGCATTGAGCCCAGCCTTCGACACCTTGTACGCAAGCATGCCGGTGGCGGCGATCGATGCGATCGAGGAGATGTTGATGATGGAACCCGAGGTCTGCTCGCGCATCTGCGGCAACACGCTCTTGCACATGAGGAAGGCCCCGGTGAGGTTGACGTCGATGATCCTCTTCCACGCGTCAAGATCGAGGTGAGTAGCACCCGAATCGCCCGTTCCGATGCCGACGTTGTTATGCAATATGTCGATCCGCCCGAACTGCTGAACGCACGCTGCGGCCACGGCGCGGCAGTCTTCCTCACGCGTGACGTCGGCCTCGAAGGCGGCCGCCGCGCCGCCCTCCGCAGCGATCATCTTCTCGGTTTCGCGCGCGCTTTCGACGCGGCGATCAACGAGCAACACACGCGCTCCTTCGCGTGCGAACAGGATCGCGGTCGCGCGCCCGTTGCCGATGGTGTCGCCCGGCGTCTGACCCGCACCCGTGACGATCGCGACCTTGTCCTTAAGCCTCATCGTGGGAATCCGGGGACATCGGGATCCAGCTGAACGCCGAACGAGTTCAGTGCCATCGATACGAGCGTGTACTGGCCCACCGTAAACACGGCGTCCATCAACTGCTGTGTCGAGTATCGCTCCGCGAGCGCCTTCCACGTTGCATCACTGATGAAATCATCGTCGTGTAGCTCGTCGGCCGCGCGCACGAGTGTGGCATCGAAGGGTTCCCACTCGGATGCGTCCGGTCCCTCGGTGATGCGGAGGATCTCGCCGTCGGTTAGGCCGACGGCCTTTCCGATCACGACGTGCTGGCCCCACTCATACTCTGCGCGGCAACGCCAGCCCGTCCTCAAGATGAGGATCTCGCGATCGCGTGCGGGGATCGTGGCCTTGAACAGGATGTGGTTCGCGAAGACGAGCCATCTCTTGAAGAGCTTGGGATGCCGGATGAGCGTCCGGAAGATGTTCACGGCCGGACCGAGCGAGGTTGCTCCGAGCGATTCGCGCGCGTCTGGGTCGAGGCTCGACTCGTCGGTCACCGGGGGTACGCGGGGCTGGGATAGACGCACGTGCTCTGCCTCCCTCGCTTGATCGGTCCGGGCAACGGTAAGCCCACGGATCGCGGCGAGGCCAGTCGTGCCGTTGACGCACGACGCCGAACGTCGCACGCTACACGGCATGCCTCCTCAGACCAGGTATGCGCGCGCGGGTGAACTTCACATCGCGTATCAAGTCGTCGGCAACGGGCCTATCGACGTCCTTTTCGTCGATCAGTGGTGGAGCAACATCGATTCTTTGTGGCGCGTTCCGCCGTTCGCGCGTTTCGTCGAGCGGCTTGCAACGTTCGCGCGCGTGATCCTCCTGGACAAGCGCGGCACCGGTCTGTCGGATCCGGTTCCTTTCGGAGGGCTCCCAACGCTCGAGGAATGGATGGACGATCTAACCGCGGTCCTGGACGCGGTTGGGTCTCGGCAGACGGCATTGTTGTCCGGGGTCGGCGCCTCATACCTCGCTCTCTTGTTCGCAGCGACATATCCCGAGCGGACGTCGGCCCTCGCGCTGATCGATGGGTACGCGCGCCTCAGGGGTGGAGACGACTACCCGATGCCCGACGCCTTCACAGATGCCGACGTCGAGGAGATCCGCGCAGGTTGGGGTCAGGGTGTTCTTATGCGGCGACTCGCGCCCGACGAGATGGCCGACACTGCTTTGATGGAGCGCTTCGGCGAATACGAACGGCAGTCGGCGAGCCCAGGGATGGCCGCCGCGATGTTGCGGATGCTCTATGAGAGCGACGTCCGTCACGTTCTGTCTGCCATCCGTGTCCCGACGCTCGTGATGGCGCACACGTCGTCGGTACGGATCCCGCCTGGATGCAGCCGCTACCTAGCGGACCACATCGAAGGTGCGCGCGCCGTCGAGCTGCCCGGAAGCCAGAACCTCATCTGGGCGGGCGACCAGTCGGCGGTGATCGATCTTGTTCAGGAGTTCTTCACCGGCGTACGTCCAACAACGGAGCCCGACCGCGTCCTCGCAACTGTTCTGTTCAGCGACATCGTTGGTTCAACCGAGCTTGCTGCGAAACTCGGCGATCGCAGATGGAAAGAGCTGCTCGACGCGCACGACGAGCTGTCCGACCTCATCGTCGAGCGGTTCCGTGGCCGCGTCATCGACCGACAAGGCGATGGCTTTCTCGCCACGTTCGATGGGCCTGCGCGCGCCATCCGTTGCGCGCTCGAGTTGCGGAGCGGGATGACGTCACTTGGGATCCAGACGCGCACCGGTTTGCATACGGGCGAGATCGAGCGACGAGGCGCCAACATCGGTGGCATCGCCGTGCATATCGGCGCGCGCGTCTCGTCTGTAGCCGGCGCGGGTGAGGTGTTCGTCTCGCGAACCGTTGTGGACCTCGTTGCGGGATCCGACCTACGTTTCTCGGAACGCGGGGAGCACGAGCTCAAGGGCGTGCCGGGGAAGTGGGCTCTTTTCGTGGTTGAGTAGCCGCACATGTTGTGGCTCGCCCTCACTGTGTGCGACGTTTGAGTTGCAAGGCTGCTCGGGATAATCCATTTCATGGATAATCGGAAAGAGCGCCAAGCACTGAACGAGGCCGCTGCGCGC
>Ga0070732_10000430_pt1 | contig 27305 bp, 37 predicted proteins | sample Coa_R1_5_FD_66449 | JGI IMG/M metagenome (GOLD analysis project Ga0070732, IMG submission 66449) | Surface soil microbial communities from Centralia Pennsylvania, which are recovering from an underground coalmine fire - Coalmine... | ecosystem: Environmental > Terrestrial > Soil > Unclassified ... | reverse complement strand
CCGCTGAGTTCCTTGGAGAGCTTGCTGAAGGCTCGGGTCCAGTCACGCTCGCGACGATAGTGCTGGAGGAGCCGGTAACCTGCAAGCCTTGTATCGTTCGAGTCGTCGAGTACTGGAAACTCGCCGGTGACGAGGGGTGTCACGTCCTCTGTGTTGGCAACTGTGCCGTTCTGGGCGATAGCGAACTCGCCTCTGATATCCATCGGGCTCGCGTTCTCGAGAGTAGTCCGACCCCTTGTCGAATATCGGACGTGTCCGATTCCACGGTTTCCCTGAAGCCGTAGGATCTTTCTAGCATTGGTCGCGGCTCCAACGCCGATTAGTCCGAGGCCCTTTACTATGGGTTCGCCGGGAACGGCTATACCCCACGACTCTTGGCCTCTGTGCTGGAGGGCGGATAGTCCTTTCACAATCCGTTCCGAGACGGGCTCTTCACTGAGCGAGTAGATTCCGATGAGACCGCACTCTTCCTTCGGCGCCCGCTCCGTGGTCGGAAGTTGGAGCTGTGAGGAGTGGACTGGGTCAGAGCGGGTCAAAACCGGTATACCCGCTTGTACTATTGGCTGGACAGCGAGGCTCTTCGGGCTCAATTACAAGCACGAATCAATCTTAGGCCGTGTATAGCTCTTTCTTGACTCGTTCATGTAAATGGGTCAGAAGGCTCAATTTCTCGAAATACTCTGTCTGGGGATGGAGTGGTATGGTTCATGCCGCGGCTTCCATTGTCTTCCGTAGTGCACCTGACCAGGATTCCGTCGCGACTTTGAGTGGGATTGTTATGAGGGGATCTGATTCCTGAGCAAATTCTAACCTATTTCCTTGGACTCTCCCTATCTTTGCGGCTTTGATCTTTGCCGCTCTCATGCGTCGGAGTATTCTCAGTGTATTCTTTGGTTTAGATTCGAGGATGAATCGGGGCTTCGACTCCGAGAAGAGTAACCGGTCGATTCTATCTGTCTTGGTGGGGACTTCGTCTATCACGACAGTGAAGCCTCTCTGCCCTTGTATGGCCATCTCTGCGAGACCGACTGCTAGTCCGCCCTTGGAAACGTCGTGGGCTGACTCGACGAGTCCTGCCTTGACAAGTCCGCTGATGGTTCGCATGATCGTTCTCTCATTTTTCAGGTTGACCCTTGGAACCGGGCCCCCGACGAGTCCTTCGACTCTTTCGTAGTATTCGCTGCCCCCGAGTTCTGGGAGTGTTGTCCCAGCGATCAGAAGATCGTCGCCTTCTGCTCGAAACGCCGATCCCATCTTTGCCGTCTTAGAGTCTCTTAGTCCTAGTGCTGCGATCACCGGTGAGGGCTTGATCGCGGTCTTCGTGTCGGAGTCTTCGTTGTAGAAGCTGACTTTGCCCCCGACGCACGGAACCTTGACAGCGTTGAGATAATCCTTGATGGCTCGTATTGCTTCTCTGAATGTCCAGTAGACCTCTGGATTACCCGGGTCGCCGTACTGGAGATGGTCGACGATCGCGACCGGCTCCGCGCCCGTCGCGACGAGATTGGAGAATGTCTCGCTGAGAATTCCAATCGTTCCCCAATACGGGTCCAAGTATGCCTGCTTGCTGTTTCCGTCAGTCGTGACGGCCAGCGTTTTTCCGTTCGGGAGACGGAGGACGCTGGCGTCGCCCTGTCCTGGTTTGAGAATGGTTCGTAGCCCAACTTCGAAGTCGTACTGTCGATAGATCCAGTCCCTGCTGCAAATGTTCGGGCTGGAAAGAAGCGAAAGCAGGGTCTCGTTGAGGTCTTGCGGTAGAGGCGGTTCTGGGGCTCGAGCCAGCTCATCTATGTACAACGGCTTCCTGCTCGCGCGTGGGATCACTGGCGCTTCAGCGACAAATCTCGCAGGAGCCTTGGCAACTATATTCTGTCCCCGTTTGATGAGTAGAATTCCGTTCTTCGTGACTTGTCCGATTCTCGAGTAGCCCACCTCCCACTTGTCGAGAATTCCTCTGAGTCGTCCCTCGTCAACTGGTCGGACAATGAGGATCATTCTCTCCTGTGATTCGCTGATCATAATCTCCGCCGGCTCCATATCAGGCTCCCGAGTACGGAGAAGATCTAGATCGATCTCCATGCCTGTCCCAGCTTTCGCCGCCATCTCGGACAGTCCGCAAGACAGTCCCCCACCACCAAGGTCTTTCATCCCATGGATCACGCCCGCCTCTGCCGCTTCAAGGACTGCTTCAATGATCAGTTTCTTGGTGAACGGATCAGGTACTTGGACCGCAGATCTTTCACTTTCAGATCGCTCGTTGAGCGGATTGCTGGCGAAGCTTGCACCTCGAATCCCGTCTCGCCCAGTACTCCCGCCTATGAGATAGACCAGGTCACCTGGATGCTTAGCCTCTGCTAGAACCAGCTTGGTTTTTCTTCCGAGCCCGAGACAGACGACATCGACGAGACAGTTTCTCTCGAAGGATGGGTCAAACTCTACTTCTCCACCGACGGTCGGGACACCAATACAGTTTCCATAATCGGCTATTCCTCGTACGACATTGTCAAGGAGCCAGCGGCTGTGGCTGGTTTCGAGACCTCCGAATCGTAGCGGGTCGAGTAAGGCGATTGGCCTCGTTCCCATCGAGAGAATGTCTCGGACGACTCCTCCGACTCCGGTTGCTGCTCCTCCGTACGGGTCGATGGCGCTGGGGTGGTTGTGGGACTCGATGTGCAGTGTCGCGACCCAGCCGTCGCCTATGTCGATGACTCCTGCGTCGAATCCGGGTCCGACTAGGACACGTGGTCCTTTGCTGGGCAGTAGCTTGAGGAGGAGTTTGCTGGACTTGTAGCTGCAGTGTTCGCTCCACTGGGCCTCGAGCATAGCCCATTCGACCTGGGTAGGCTCACGTCCAAGCTTGTTTCTAGCATAGCGAATTTCTTCATTGGTCAGGTTTGGCTTTTGGACTTGGATGACTGTCACGGTGTTTCTTCTCTTGACCTGGCCATCATCAGGACTGTCTGTGAGCCGGCGACCAGTCCAGCAATAAATCCGATTATGAACCCGGGAAGTCCTACGAACAGATAGGCGATATAGCCGGCAGCTATTCCTGCAATGAATCCGGCGAAAATAGCTCTCGGAACGGGGCTGATCTTCGGATGATCGGTCTTAGCCTGGGTCATTCTGACGTATCCTTCTTCATAATTAGCGCGATGCCTAGTGCTATCATGACGGCACTGTAGCCTGCCGGGCCGAAGAGGCCTAGGCCAAAGTAGAGGCTGCTGCTGTCAAAACCTAGGATTAATCCCGCGCCGAGAATTATCGCAAAAGTACCGAAAATTACCCGTTTCTTTGAACGGACTCTGCGGCTCATCTAGGAGGGTTCCTTTGAGTGGCTAGGAAGTAGACTGCTACCGTGATGAGTGATCCACCGGCGAATCCTAGAAAGAAGCCTTGGGCCGTGTAGCCGGGACCCGTTATCAGTCCGACGATGAGTCCCGCGATTAGTCCAACAATAATTATTCCGAAGATGGAGACTCGGGTGCCCTGACCGCTTTCTCCCGCGGCCTTCTCCGTGACTGCTGCAATGATACTCCTGTTCAGAAAAATGGTTCGCAACTCAAGCACTCAACCTGTTCAAGCTTTTCAGCATCGAGTCAAAGATCACTCTTCCATATGCTTGACCGTCCGGGGACAAGATGGGAAGGGAAGCTCGCTCTGGGTGGGGCATTAGACCCATCACGTTCCCCTTCTCATTGCATATTCCGGCAATGTTGTCGACCGATCCATTAGGGTTGGAATCGTCACTCGGCTCGTTTTGGTCGTTCACATATCTCAAGACGATCTGTTCCCTCTGTTCTAGTTGCTGAACTTCATTTTTGTCAAGATAGTAGCGACCTTCTCCATGAGCGATCGGTATTCGCAGCGTCTCTCCTTTCTCAGATAGTCTCGTGAAGGGTGTCCGGGTCGTCTCTACTCTCAGCCTGGTCCACGTGCAGACGAAGCGTAGTCCACTGTTGCGTAGGACTGCGCCGGGGAGTAGTCCGGCTTCTACGAGAATCTGGAAGCCGTTGCAGATTCCTAGAACTGGCTTGTTCTTGTCTGCTGCTTCTCGTACTACTGTGAGACTAGGACTTGTTGCGGCTATTGCGCCGGCTCGAAGATAGTCGCCGTAGCTGAAGCCTCCCGGCAAAACGTACGCGTCATACTCTTCCCTCTTCAGTTCCTTGTGCCAGACAAGTTCTGTGCCCTTCCTCTCTATTTTCTGGAGAATCTCTAGGGCATCTAGGTCGCAGTTGCTTCCGGGGTATTGTATTACGGCGACCTTGCTCATGAATTGTTATCCTACGATTCTGACTTGGCAGGTGTGAGCGGCGGGGTTGTATATTCGCAGGTCGTCACAGAGCCTCTTTACCAGGTCGCGGGCGTTGTCGGGGGATTCGGCGTTGACGCTCATTCGAAGCAGCTTTCCGGCGCGGACATGGGTCACCTGATTGTAGCCGCCTTTGAGGATGAGGTTGTGGTGTATGGTTTCACCTTCGGGGTCCCGAGCGAGGGGCTTGTTTTCGACGACGACTTCGACCGTGTAGCTGTGAAGGGGCATATGCAAGTACGATTAAATTCTGAGCTGTATTAAGTCCTTCTTTGACATATTCATGTCCATCTTTCTGACGCTTCCCAGAAAACCAGTTTTGTGTCGCGAGCAAACGAGCTCTGGGAAATTTGGACAAGGGTCTCTCAGGTTGAAGCCGTTCTGGGCGAATTTTTCGAGTCAGGCGGCAGATCTGTCTGGTCGAGTGTTTTGAAGATCGGATGGGTCAACGTGCCGGTGAACGTACGGAATGTGTCTAGGTCAATACGCGAGCCCCGATTCCGGATCAGGTCTTATTCCGGACTGTTTTCCTTTCTGAAGATCAAGCAGTATTGGTGGTGCCGGTTTCCAACCCATGCATTGTATACTCCTAACGGGAGGAGGGTCTTGTCGTTCTGGCACCAGACCTTCTCGTCCTTCGGGGTCCACGCGTATGGCTCTTGCGAGAGGGTTGAGACTGTGTCGAAGGCTAGGGGGTACATTCTTCCCCCGGTGAAGACATTGTTGGTAATGATTGTCAGGTAGCCCCTCGGTCTCATGACTTTGTGGACTTCGTCGAAGACCCGTTTCATCGCATTCAGGAAGATTCGATAGTCCTCAATGTTGCCGATGTCGTTGGGATCAGTGCTGTATTCGGTGTCAAGGCCTTTCGCGGCGCGTGTTTTCTGTCGGATGCTGTTTCTTTTCAGCTGATTCCAGTAAGGCGGCGAGGTAATACAATAGTCTGCAGGTGGATACTCTCTCTCCTTCCAGATTTCTGAGAGCTTGTTCGAATCGGCTCGGACAACATCAGTCCATAAGATTCTACTCTCTGCTGGTTCCTGGCCGTTTCCGTTCAGAGCGGCTCTGATGCGTTTTCTCGATATCGCCGCATACTTGTTGGCGATCTCGAATCCTACTCCCGACCTTCCAGTCTCGACGGCGGCGATAAGGGTACTTCCGGTTCCTAGAAAGGGGTCAACTATGAGCTGACGTTTTCTCGTGAAAAAGAGGATGAACTCCCGGACGAGAGATTCTGGGAATGATGCGGGATGTCGAAGCTTCTGGTCTCCCCGAGGTTCTGGGCGATGAATAAACCAGGATTTGGTGAATTTGATCCAGTCTTTACCTGACAGTTCGTTGAGCTTGTTTCGCTGTCGAGCATGTCTCCTCCTATCTTCATGAACCAAGCTCGATTCGATGATCGACACTGCATTAGTTTGCTGAGTTTTCAGATGTCGATGATCTCCCCTTTGATCTCATCTTCGACCGTGAGTATTCCGTAGCTCTTCTTGAGGGCGGGGAACTTGCCAGTTGCGCTTCCAGGATTAAACCAGAGAATTCCATCTTTCTTCTCGTTCTTGGTCCGATGGCTATGACCGTGGATGATCACTTGAACGTTATCGAATTTCTTTCGGATTCGCGATTCGATTGTCATGGGGGAACCGCCTTCAGCCGGATGGTTGACGCCGATCCGAAACCCTTCAACGTCAATCGTAGCGATCTCGGGTAGTTCGTGTCTGACCTCGGGTCCATCGATATTTCCATACACTCCTTGGAATTTTCCAAGCCGGCGAAGGTCGTCTACAAACTGTTTGCCCGTAAAATCGCCAGCATGAATAATCAGATCTGATGTCGACAATTCTTCGACTAAGAGCTTCGAAAGGGAGGAGACCGAGTCTGAATGCGTGTCGGAGAGGACGACTATTTTCAAGCAGAGTCTTCCGAACCGAGACTGATTCGCATGGATAGGTCTCTCTCGATATAAACTGCCAGTCGATTGTCAGGAATACGGAGTCTCGACTGGAAAAAAGAGGGTTGGGAACTGGTTATTGCGTGAGTCCTAGAACTACTTGTTGCGGGGTGTGAAGGCGCTCGCGATAGCGATCACGGCAGCGACCAGGAAGAACGCGCCTCCTATCACTAGCGATAGTGCCTGGGACAGCGCTTGGCTCGTTGGGAGTGCCGAGGTCTCGATGTTGAGGAGGAAGTATCCGATTGCGTAGAATATGCTTGCGACGATGAATCCTCTGAAATGGTCGATAACCCCTGGCAGTGTTTGCTCTAGAGTGCTATGCGCAGAGAGTGTTGAGAGTCCGAGGTATAGAGCCGAAGCGAACGCGTAGCCTGCGATGACGAGCATTGCCCATCCTTGTAGTTGTGTGGCTGTTGCTGTGATGAAGCTCTTGGCGCTGATGGTAAGATAGGCGCTGAAGGCCATGAGTATTGTTCCCACGGCCAGGTTCTGCCAATGCTTGAACGCGACTGTTAGCGACTCAGCACGGAAATCGGTCAATGTTTCAGTTGACATTTTTTCTTCGAAATCGCGGGGCGATCAGTTCGGGTCTAAAAACTCGCTATTGATCAAGAGTTCGAACAGCCCTTGTCGAACTTTCTCTCCGCCCAGAGCCGAATTCCTCCAGAGAAATACTTCGATGGTCTGTAGGAACTGCCGGACTGCTGTACGGGCGCGCGATCGAGCAATTCAAAATTTTTCGAAAAAGAATTCTTGTTTTTCGACATTTTAAACGGTGGATGGCGAAAGTAATCATCGCTTCCCGATTGGTTGAACCAATAGGACCCACGGCACACTAGGAAGACCTTCAGCATAGTCACCATCCTATTGCGCGGCATTGATTGTTTGCCATGGATCGCCATTGGAGGATGTCGAGGAGGCGGATGATTGGCAATACGCGGTCGAAATCATTCAGAGGGTGATCAATATTCTGGATTACTGGGTTGAGAAGGCTAAAGCCGAACCGGTCGACCTCGACGAGTCACGTAAGATAGCACTTTTACAGATTAAGGCAAAGAAGCTACACGCTAAGACCATAGCCCGGATTCGTTCCATGAAAAAGGAGAAAGGCCACAAGAAGGTTCGCTGGATAAAGAGAAAGCCCTCGAAAGATGAATCATTATGATTATTCATGGCATCGTTCTTGCCAAATAGGGCTCGTCGACAACTCGGTTTCCATCCCTACACTTCTTAGATCCGGGTTACATCATTCCATTATCCGGCCGAGAGTCCATGCGACGATAGAACCAAGCATTGGCGTCGCGGAGAACGTCCCATTCGGCCAGGACAGTCCATTCCATGATGGACACGGAACTGAGGGTATCCACTCACAAGAGCCTCATCAAGACTCTGGGACGCCAGTACACTGATGCTGCCCAGTTTTTCGTAGAACTATTGGTGAACTCTTGGATGTGGGGCGAAGCAACGAGGATCGAAATCTGGATACCTGAACATGGCTCTAGCATCGAGTATGAAGAATGGGGAAACGGAATGGATCTTGCGGACTTGCGAGCGTTTCTGACTAAGGGTAAACTGACCGACGAAGGTTTCTCTCCCAAGTACAAGCGTCCGATCCGCGAATCCTATGGCATGGGAAGCCTTGCTTGGCTAACTGTCGGAAGGGAGCTAGAGCTGCAGGTTCACAAGGGACGATTTGATCGCACGATCACGTTGACAGAGAATCTCATCGACAAACAATGGGATGCGACAGACCAGTCGACTTGGAGGCCTCTACGGATCATTCAAGCGCCTCTGGATCATGATGGTCTGAAGATCAGGATCCGCTCACTTACCAAGAAGCCTGATCCCGCGGACGTCCGGAGGGCCTTACTGGCCAGGGCAAACGTGTTGACGTTGAGGGGCTACGGACCCTTCGATGTCACTGTTAACGGCGAGCAGGTGAAGCCTGAAGAGCTGAGAGGCTCGACATTGCTGCCCGTCAACATCGCAACCGAGTATGGTAAGATAACCGGCGAGATCATGATAACACCGATTTCCCGCGTCCGAGCTGGAATATCCGAGGCGGGAATAAGTGTTCAGCAGAAACACATCACTTGCCTACAACACCAGTTCTTTGGGCTGGACCAGTACCGGACCCAGGGCTTGTCCCGGATTCAGGGATGGGTCAACGCAGACTTTCTACGCCGTCTTCCTGGTGGAAACGATTTCGAACGCGACAGTTCACCGTGGAGAGTGTTTGAGAAGGCGATGCGCGGATTCGTCAAGAACAAGGTCTACAAGACACTTAGGCAGTCCGCAAGCCGGAGAGAAATCAGGAGTATCCAGCATCTCAACCACGAGATCGCCGAGAGGCTTCGGCGAAGTCTCCGAAAAAACATTCAGGTCTTGTCAAGAGAAATGGCCAAGGCGAGGCCGATTCCGAAGATTACCTCAGTACCCGGCAAGACAAGAAAGGAAATCGTCCTCGGAGAAAGGAAGCATAGGAGAACCAAGAAGCACAGTCATGATGCGACGAGAAGCGTTGTTCGTCTCAAGGATCAGATCCTGGCCTTCGACGTTGCTCATGGGGGAGACCGAGGCCAGGCGTACGTAGAGGCTGACAAGAACGGTGTCCGGACGGTCTATGTGAACATGGATCACCCAATGTGGGACGTGGAAGCGAACCTGACTCCGACCAAGCTCCGCTACTGTATCCGACAGATTCTAGAACGGTCAATCGCAGAGGAAATACTGCCAGTCAGTCCTTCGACACCCGAAGAGACTTTCTCGACGTTAGACTCGCTCTACAACGACGCCTTGGCCTAACCTCTGACGAGACACTTCCACTCCAAGTATCGCATTCTAGGGGTAATGATTCGGAAGCGAAGCTAAGAAAGGTCTACCTTAAGAGTTCTGCATGAAAGTTGGAAGAATTCTCGTTCTAGTTTCAAAACCTAATTGGAGAGACCTGAGACAAACCTCGGAAAGAAACCAGAATAACAAACCTGTCCCGTAAATCCGAACTGGCGTGTCCTAAGATGACAACGTTCGTCTCCATGCTACGAGGAGTAAATGTTGCGGGCCACAAGAAGTTGAAGATGTCGGAGCTGACAGAGTATTACACGTCAATCGGCCTTCACGATGTGCAGACATACATCCAGAGTGGCAACGTAGTATTCTCAACCAATATCGCGGACGCGTCTATGATTGCCAAGCGCGTCGAGAAAGAACTGAGGAGCAGACTGGGCTGGGACGTGGCTGTCTTCATCAGGTCCTCAAGTGAGCTAACGAGGATTATAGATAGGAACCCTTTAGCAGGAAAAGATCAGAGCAGACTTCACGTGACCTTCCTATATGCAAAACCTCCGCGCATTTCGACAGACAAGATAGTGGCGGCCCTGAACGCCGGCGAAGAATTCTCGATATCCGACAGAGAGGTCTTCCTCTTCCTTCCGAACGGCTCTGGTAGAACAAAGCTGTCAAACAACTTCCTGGAAAAAGTGTTGGGTGTCCCGGCGACAACCAGAAACTGGAACACTGTTACGACCCTGTCGAAAATGGCCTCGAAGAGTCCCGCGTAAGCATTAAGTCGACTGTCGGCTGGGCGGCTCGATATGCCGTTCTTTGTAGTGATCAATGAGCAGGGACCGCACTGGGAGGACAAGCGTCCGATGCGGGAACAGAAAGGCTGGGCCGAGCATGCAACTTTCATGGATGGGCTTGAGAGCGATCACGTTGTTGTCTTAGGCGGTCCATTGAGGAATTATCCGAAACACAGGGCGCTATTGGTAGTTCGCGCACCAAGCGAGGAGATTCTTCGCGAGAGACTCTCAGAGGATCCGTGGATGCGAACAGGCATTCTCCGCACAATCGATATCTATCTTTGGGAGGTCTTGCTCGGGAAGCTTTCGTGAGTTCATCGATCACACACAGAGAGGAGAATTGTTCGACTCACTGGTAAGACGCAGTCAATATATCGGACTCGAACGGGAGGCGAGTTGAGAATTCGTCATGTTTTCTGAAGCCGAAATCAAATACTTGAAATCTCAACGGCTTGCTAGAATCGCCACAGTCAACTCTAAGGGCCAGCCGGACGTGGTCCCAGTGGGCTTCGAGTTCGACGGAAAATATTTCTGGGTCGGCAGTCACAGCCAAGACATCTTCATGCGGACGTGGAAATATCACAATGTGAAGAATGGGAACAAACTGGTCGCCTTAACGATCGACGACATGGAGTCGATAGATCCTTGGCGGCCAAGAGCAATCAAAGTATACGGTGCGGCCGAAGTCGTCGAACGTAAGGGAATGTTTGGCCCTGGAAAATATCTTCGCATCACACCCAAGACCTCATGGAGTTTTGGAATCCCGGGATTGAAGAGTGAGGGTCCCGGTTGGAATAGGGTCAAGACGGTTCATCAGTAAAACAGGGTCCTGGTTTCTCCAGCCCGGCAAGCTAGTCGTGATGAGGTGTACCCTCCAACTGAGGAGGGTAGACTGCGAAATTTTCCTAAGAAAGGGGGTTCACGGAGACCCGGTTTTGGCCTAGGCTCCCGTGAGAGGTACTACTAGGACTCGTACGCATGTCATGCTTGATGAGAGGCTGCCTGAGCCGACGACGCTTACGCTTACGGTGTCCGGGCTGCTCCATCCTGCTGTGACCGTGTTGCTTCCGCTGAGTCCCGGGGCGACGACGACTATGGTTGCCGCTGGTGCAGTTCCTGTGCCGGCATAGGACAGGGTTACGGTGAGATGGTTGCTGTTGACTATGTTGAAGCCTGTTACGCTCACGTTGGCAATTGTGCTTGCGGCTCTGAACGATGTGAAACTCCTGTTGCCATTGTGCCAGCCTAGAGGCCCGGCCCCCCTCAAGCCGAGCCACTGACCATTGTTGTTTGTTGATGTGGATGGGTTGTTGGTGTTAGCGGACACATTGGCGAAAGCGAATGCTGCTGCGCCTGCGCTGAGTCCGGCGATGATGATTAGCAGTACGACAGTCCGTGTCGCCACGCCTCTCTTGACATTTGTTTGAGTCTCTGATTGCGACATTTTCCTCGCAGTATCTACTGCGGGAGCAGAACATGGTCGTTCTCCTAGGAATTCGCTTAAATTCTCAATTCAAGACGCCGTTCGTTACGCGGGGAACTGGCCAGAAGAAAGACGATTCTAGGTCAGTTCTTAGGCGGCTCGGGCGTAGTTCCAGTGGCCCGTGGCGGAATATTCGTGGGTTGGCTACCAGCAGATGGCTGTGCAGTAGCGGCTGCTTGTGGATTTGTAGATGGTTGCGGGTTTACAGCAGGTTGCGGACTCGTCGCATTCTGTGAGATGGTGGCCTGCGGACTAGTGGACGCTTGAGTCCCAGCAGATGGCTGTTGGCTAGGGGAAGTAGGGCGGCTCGTGAACGTAGAACCGCGGAAGGGTTGGAACGTCTGTTGTCTCTTTCTATTCTTTAGGCTCATGAAATATCCGAAACCAAGTAGTGCTGCCGCCACGGCGATTGCCACTATGATCCAATCGATTGTCGGAAGCGAGGGAGACGCGGTGTTTGTTCCTCCGGGAGTAGTTGTCGGCGGGTTGACCGGCAGTAGGAAGGTGCCCGTGCTTGTGGTGTGGTTTGTATCGCCGGGATAGGTGTAGGTTAGCAGGTCATTGGTTCCGCCCGTTCCACCAGCTGTGTAAGTTATGGAACATGATGCGGAAGCGGCTGTTCCTGTGAGGGTGCATGTTCCGCCGAAGCTTCCACTGCCGCTTGTCGTGAGAGTAACTACGCCTGTCGGGGTTGTAGGCGTACCCGGTGAAGTGTCGGTTACTGTGACAGTACATGTGATTGCGACTCCGACAATTGCAGAAGACGTGCAAGATATCGAAGAGGATAGCGATCTCACGTTCACCTTTACGATGGTTGTCGCGTTCGGACTGGCGGTGTAGCGGGCTGCGTCACCACCATAATAGGCAGTCAGTTGGTGCGCGCCTGTTCCGGTTGTTGTGGGTCTGTAGTTTGTTGTGCAGGTTGCAGATGCCCCAGCGCCAGAGAGGGTGCAGGTGGTGAAGGTGCCTGTGCTGTTTGTCGAGAGTGTGATTGTTCCGGTGGGAGTGAGGGTGGGGGCGGGAGAAGTGTCTGTGACAGTTACTGTGCAGGTTGCGGGATTGTTGACCAGTGTACTGGCCGGGCAACTTATTCCGATTGAGCTTGCTCTGAGTGTCGAGGTTATTGTTCCACTTGTCCCACTGCTCGTAGAGTGTACATTGTCGCCTTGATAGTTGCCTGTGACTGTGCTTGTGCCTGCGCCGGTTGGTGTGAATGTTACTGAGCAGCTGCCTGTGACCAGTGTGCAGCTTGTTGCGGGCGTGAAGGTGCCGCTAGCGGTTCCGGATGAGGTGAACTTTACCTGCCCGGTGGGTGTGCTAGCTGTTCCTGTTGCGGTGTCTGTCAAGGTTGCGGTACAAGTTGAGCCATTATTTGTTACAACGGACGAGGGCGCGCAGCTCACGCTTGTTGAAGTTGAACGACCCGTTACCGTGAGCGTGAATGACTGGCTTCCAGTGCTTGTACTGAAGCTATGTTTCGAGTCACCGCTGTAGGTCCCACCGATGATATGGGTCCCGGGTACGACCACGGTCGGAGTGTAGGTTACGTTGGCAACGCAACTAGCCGCTGCGCCGCTTCCATTAAGTGTGCATATTCCGATGAAAGTGCCTGTCGAGCTGCTTGTGAGTGTGACATTCCCAGTCGGGGTGATCGGGCCGGTACTGTTTGTATCCGTGACGGTTGCAGTGCAGCTTGTTGGGGTGTTGACCATGACTGTGGCCGGGCTGCATGCTACTGTGGTTGTTGTCGGGTTTCCAGCCTGAACGGTCGCCTCTTCGTTGGTTGTCAGGTAGGCTCCGTTCGTTCCACCTACCACGTACATCTTGTGATTATAATTTGACGTTGCTGCGGAGAGTTCCCTGCGTGCGGTTGGCAAATTCTGCGTGTTGGTGTACCATGTGTTTGTTGGCGGATAGTAAGAGTAGACTGTGTTGTAGTATGGGGCACCATTGTTGCCATATGTGTTTGAGCCACCGAACACATAGATTAGTCCATCAGGGCCCAGTGTGGCGCCATAGACGTTGACTGCATTTGGCAGGGAGGCTTTCGCAGTCCAGGTGTTCGAGGTTATATTGTAAGCCTCGACTGCCGTTGTGGCAGAGCCGGTGTATCCGCCGATGGCGTAGAGTAGCCCGTTGGGTCCGGCTACAAGTTGAAACTGTTCACGTGCAACAGTCATCGAGGCTCCTAAAGACCACACCTTGGTTTGAGGATTGTAGATCTGCAATCGGGATGATGGTCCACTCGATTCGCCACCTGCTACGTAGATTCTGCCGTCGCTACCTGTTGCTACTCCAGGCATCCACACAGTATAGGTTATGGAAGTGCCCGTTGTCCAGGTGTTGCTCGTGGTGTTGTAGATTTGGTTGTTTGTGGTGGCTGAGCAGCAGCCGCTGATCACATATATCAGCCCGCTCTCATCTACGGCGATGCCTGCTCCTCTGACTGAAACGGGGAGACTTGCCAGCGTTGACCAGGTGTTTGTTCTAGGGTCGTAGGCGCTAGCTGAAGTAACTCCAGAGCCGCCCGTATATCCTCCCATAACGTAGATTCTTCCATCCAGTCCACCGATTACTCCGGCCTGTGCGATCTGATAGGGAAGTGAGGCTTTGGTCGCCCATACGATCGGGTTTGGAAGCGCCGCTTGAGCAGATGGCAGTAGGGAACTTCCTGCGAATATTCCAACGACTGTCGTGATGATTACGAGGAGGCTTATCGAGAATCGGCGATTGTGCATAGGTGTGTAGCTTTGGCTATAATGACGGTTACTAAGGCGTCCGGAACCTGTTCAGTCACTCCAAGGTGACGTTACCCGGCCTACTATCGAGTCGCACCTAGTAAATCGCTTAAATCCTCAAAAACCCACAATCATCTAAGAGGCTCCCTAACAGGGAGCTGAGTGTAGAAACATGTCTTCTGTCGAAGATCCACTTCTGAAGGAACTAGTTGCCGCGCTCAAGGAGGATACTCAACGGATGGCCTCGGACCTCCTGGGCGTTATCACGACACAGGCCCTTATCGCTGTGTTTGCGCTCTTCCTAGCGGTGGCCTCGCTCGTCAGAATAGCTGTGTTCGAGCAACGGTCCCTGGGATTTCTAGGGGGGCCCGGAGTCGGGACTGGCGCGGTCTCTCTCCTTTTCGAGACTGCGTTGACTTTTGTACTGTTCGCGCTCTCAGTGGTGAGTATCTATAATCTGCTGAGATTGCGTGAGAAGTATCTGAGACTGCAAATTCTAGCTGAGAAACTCGGCCGATAGCCGTTGCCGCTATCCCCAGACTCCAAGAGGGAGGCAGAGAAGAGACTGACCATATTGAAAATGATAGAGGTGTTTGCAGACAAGTGTGCGAAGAGTACGATTTTGAATGGTCCGTTCGGGGGTGATGATCGAGCCTTTGACAGGTTGCTGGGGCCGGCGGGTATTCTGACGCGTACGAATCTTGTTACGGCAACGATGGACGGACGAGTCACGTACTACGGCCGGACCGAAGCGGGCAAGGTATACCAGCAGGTCCTGGACATGCAGCTAAACTTCCTGGACCCCTACACCGGTGGCGAAGTCTGGAAGAAATAGCCCCGAGGGAAAGAACGACAAACGAAAACGATTCGACGTTGATTTTGGCTGGGAACCTAAATGAGCTTCCTCGGAAGTTTTCCATTGAATGGGTTCTCAGTATTCCACCTAGCTCCGAACACTATGAGTCGAATAATGGCAGGGAGAATATCGATCCCCTTCTCAGTCAACGCCCACCTGACTGGGCCTGGTGATCTCTTCATCTCAACTCTTCTAATCATGCCCGACTCTTCAAGCTCCCGGAGTCTTCTGCTCAGAATTCTCGAGTTGAGCGTTGGATTCGAACGTAGCAGACTGCTGAAACGGTCGACGCGTCTTAGCCCAACATCCGCAAGGATGAGGAGTGCCCATTTGTGCCCAAGAACGCCCAGGTCTGGCCTGATGGGACGAGCTGCAAAAAACTCCTTCTCCACGCCAACCATGTTACGCTGACGCAACGTACCTCACTAGTACTATCCTTCTCTGTCCCTATCTAGGTTATAGGAAAGACTAGCTCTACTGCCGTTAGACAGTTTTTTGCAAACGACAATCGAGGACAATGTAAGACTCGTAGAACGAGCATGGGTAGATAGCATCAACAGTCGATCAAAAGAAATCTTTCTAGGTCTCCATGGAGAATCTGTTATCCTCTACGATCCAACGCTGGGGTCGTTGAAGGGGCGGCCTGCGCTGGACAAGATGTGGATGGGCCTACTCGGCATGTTCCCAGATTATCAGATCAGAAAAGTGCGGGGTTTTGGCCAGGACGATTGGGTATGTCTGGAAGTTGAAGAGAGCGGAACGATGAAGGGGCCGATCCATGCAGGGCCCAGAGAGATTGCGGCAACAGGCAAGAGCTTCAAGATCCCGAGCTCGATCATATGCAGGGTCGACAAAGGCTCAATCGGAGAAGTTCGAATCTACTTCGACGTCCTAGGCCTAATGGCACAACTCGGCCTAGGACCATGAATATCGACCTTACGTGAAAGCTGACCCGTCTCTGACAAATCAGGAATCAGGGCTTATTCTGAACGATTACAGTCAGAACCTTGAATATTCAGTTTCCATTCATAGCTAGAGGGTTAGTGGTACCCCGAAGAGTACGAGTACCGCATAGCAGTCTAGAAGGAACAATAGTCCTGCAACGAAGTCTAGGGTCCTCGCTTCTAGAACAAACGGTCTGTACTGAAAAAGTTCACCAGTCGTAATTACAAGCGTGAGAAGTACAGCGGCTCCGTACAGGATATTGGTTACGTCCACTGGAAGGAAAAAAATGAACTTCAAAGCTACTAGGACCAGTCCGGGGACAACACCGCTGAGAAAATGGCGACGGTGCTGAACTGAAGTGGTTCTCAACCAAAGATTCCCTTTACTATGGCGGGATATGGCCGCTGCCGTTAATGAAGTACTTCGACGAGCTGAAGATGGCTGATATTCAGAAAGCGTTCGACGCGGAGGTTCTAGAGTGGAAGGGAGTAACTTCGAAGCCGATGATGGGCTGCCAATGCTACTTTCGCGGCCGGAAATTCATCTGCTTCCTCGTAACAGACGGTATCGTATTGATGAAGCTTTCAGACAAGGATCAGGACGCTGTGAAGACTAGGTTCAGCGGACAACCGTTCGAAATGGCCGGCCAAACAGGAAGACTTTGGGTCACACCGCTGAAATCATTGAAGGACTTGAAGCAGATAATGCCCTACGTCAAGAAGAGATACGAAGAAATCGCGCTTACGAAACCAAAAACACATTGACCGCTACGATTCCGATTCTACGCCAATTTGACGCCAGTTTCCGGGAGACTGTCAGGTCCACACGTGCCACATGCTAATGTACCATAGACCTTGGTTCAGGACAGGTTCCGAGAACTGAAATCATTACCCTGCGCCAGCTGCAAGAAAGAGTGTCTCTCCGAGCTTCTAGGCACCTACGCATTGGTTCTGATCGGTCCCGGAACAGTCATAGCGTTATCACTACTTCCCGCGCTCAACTCGCTAGTAGCGCTCGGGACCATCGCCCTGTCGTTTGGCGCTACGGTTGCTGGGGTCATCATCTCACTAGGAAAGTATTCGGCCCACATCAATCCGGCCGTGACAGTTGCCCACGCCGTCTCAGGAAAGATCCATAGATCTCGACTAGTTCCATACCTCAGCTTTCAGATCGCGGGTGGGCTGCTCGCTGGATTTACACTCCGACTGATCCTCGGATCTACCGCTTCTGCTGCCTCGCTGGGTTCGACAAAGCTTGCTTCGTCAGTCAGTCCAACATCAGGAGTTGTAATTGAAACGGTGGGAACGCTCGCTTTGGTATTCGTTATCCTATTCACGTCAGACAGTGTGGTCGGTCGCGGACGGCAGGCGGTCATCATCGGAGTAGCGCTTTTCGTCCTCATAGTTCTCATCGGTCCCCTGACTGGAGCATCTTTCAATCCAGCCAGAAGCTTGGGACCAGCCATAGCCTCAGGATATCTATCCGACCAGCTCGTCTACTGGATCGGACCATTGTCAGGAGGTTTAACTGGAGCAGCACTGTTCAATCTTGTCCGGCACAGTCAGAAAAGGGGAGGAGACGATGGCAAAGATTCTCTTTGTCTGTGTTGAGAACGCTGGACGAAGCCAGATGGCCGAAGCCTTCGCGAGACGACATGGGCTGGCCGCGGAGAGTGCCGGGACAATGCCTGCGAAACAGGTCAACCCGGTCGTTGTCCAGGCGATGAAGGAGAAAGGAATCGAGCTCGATGCGAACCATCCCAAGATATTGACGTCGAAGATGATCGATGAGGCCCGGCTCGTCGTGACAATGGGTTGCTCCGTGGAAGAGCTGTGTCCGCGGCCCATGCTTGCTCAGATGCAGAAGAAGCTGGTTGACTGGCATCTCGACGATCCGAAAGGGAAGCCGATAGAACAGGTCAGAAAGATTCGAGACGAGGTCGAAAAGCTCGTCGCTCAACTTGCCGAGCAGAAGCCAGGTCCATATACATAGGCGAGCATGGATAGCCTTAGTCTGATGACCGAGACGGAACCGATCAAGTCCGCCGTAAAGAGAGCCTACTCGTCACTGGCAACGGACAGAGTCTCCGCTCTTGAAAAGAATTGCTGCGAGACGTCTGGTTCTAACACTGGCAAGCTCCTACACTATGGCTACTCCAAGGAAGAACTAGGCGAATTACCTGAATCCGTCACTGTAATGGCGGATGGTTGCGGCAATCCGACGGCCCTCGGAATGATCAAAGAAGGCGAGACTGTGCTCGACTTGGGATCCGGCGGGGGAATAGACGTCTTCCTCGCCAGCAAGAGAGTCGGCCGAACAGGCAGGGTCATCGGGCTCGACATGACCGTTGAGATGGTAGATCGGGCCAAGGATAATGCGAGAAGGATGGGCCTTAGCAATGTCGAGTTCAAGCTCGGCGAGATAGAACAGATGCCGATGAGCGACGGGTCCGTGGATGTGATAATGAGCAATTGCGTGATCTGTCTCAGCCCGGACAAGGAGAATGTGTTCGCTGAGATGTTCCGCGTCCTGAAGCCGGGCGGAAGACTAGCGATCGCAGACGAGGTCGCCATGAAACCTTTCACTGAGAAAGAGAAGAGGGACCCGAAACAATGGTGCAGCTGCATAACAGGCGCCATAACCGAAAAAGAGTACTCCTCTCACCTCGAACACGCCGGATTTACGAACATCTATGTCAAACGTCTTCGTCCGAGCACCGAATCTAGTCCTAACGTGTTCAGCGCGTTCGTGAGTGCGGTTCGACCAGCTAGACCGTGAGGGTCAACTCTCTGACATACGTATCGACGGTACGTTTCGTGGACCCGCTAGCCCTTTTAGCAAAAACCGGATCATATACAGTTCATGACAACTGAACGAAAAGAGCCTGGCCAACAGAACGGCCAGAAGCTAGACGATATCGTGCAAGACGCGGACGAGTACTACAACTATCTCAAGGTATCATGGATACGAGAGACGATGAAGGGAATGCGAATCTAGCGCAGACTCGACCCGTCAGTGTACTTGGCTTATTGGAGGATTGCGGGGTGCGGTGGCCAGACCCGAAACTCTGGTCCTATAGTACGAAGTGTGTTTTCTGGTCAGACTCCCGAAGCTCTCCTAGTCGACCATACGAAGCGAGATGTGGCGGACTGTGTACTGATAGGTTTTCGAAGTCGAATCCGGGGTGCTCGTCTCGATAACCATGTATTCGTCAAGGGTAGCCTTTCTTACCCAGTGGGTAGCTAGGTCGATGTACATGTCTCCCTTGTATTGAGACCCGCCTGCCGAAAAACTATCTTGATCATTTGAAACGGGAATGACCATCTTGAGCCCGCTTTCACCAGCGTCGTACCCTATGAGGGCGCACGGCGACCCATCGACGATGCTAACTCCCTTCAACTCGAGGGTGACCTCTCCGTTCCTGAACGTTGAGCCAGGTTTGATCTCGGTACCGAATCTGATGGTAGCCTCCACGAAGGACGCGGGGTGGACGACTCTCTGGCCTATCTCTCTCAGGTCCTGAATTCCCTTTCCATATTTCATTGGCCGTCCGAAGGCATCGTTGATACTATGGAAGTCGATGAACGTATCATAGATGGCGTAGCGGAGCGTGAAGGGTAAAAGTTTCCCCGCATCGTCGGTTAGATTACTGAATTTGTCTTGCGGGATACCCCAAAGGGGCTTGCGCTCGTCCGCCCCTGAGAGCATTAGATTGAACGAGTATGCCCAGTGGCTCAGTTCAGAGATGGTGATGTGAGGACCGCCATTGGACTGTAACTGAAGTTCTGAACAAGTATACTGGTCCGCGTCTCCTGTTGCCCGTGCGTTCGGAGTATACTTGATTCTTAGAAGGTAGGACTCTGTGCCAAGTCTCTCTCCATTCATGCCAAAGTGGACGTACTTTGTATCCATACGGAAATTGTGGGTTTCCCGTTTTCGTTCGGACGATAGGTCAAATGGGCCTCTGAGACCCTCAACTAGTTGTTTTGAACTTCTCAGTTCGGTTGTGGCTGTCAATTTCTAGGATTCACTCTCCAAAAAGTCTTGACATCGAACCATGAGACCATTTCTACTTCAATCCCTGTGCCTGATTACAGGTTTAATCTCTGGTCGTTAGCCACAATATATCGAGGACGTACTCTTTGTCACACACTTTACCATACAGAGACTGCTCTCCCAGTAGCAGACAGACGAAGATAGAACAGAGATCTATACTCTCACCCAACAAGACTACGACGCACATCGACGACTAGTGTCATGGATTAGGGAAATGGTGAAAGGGATGAGAATCTAAACCAGATTCGACCGGGACTAGTTGTGAGAGCGATCGTTTGCAGAAAATATGGACCCCCAGATGTTCTAGAGCTTAGAGAAGTAGAGAAGCCCACTCCAAAGGATAACCAAGTTCTCATCAGGGTCCACGCCGCATCTGTAGCGATGGGGGACTGCGAACTACGCGGTCTCAAAGTTCCTTTCGAATGGAAGCTACTTCTCCGAATTGGGTTCGGCATCAGAGCGCCGAGAAAGAAGATTCTCGGTCAAGAGTTAGCGGGAGAAATAGAATCGACAGGCAAGAATGTAACCCGGTTCAAGAAGGGCGACCAAGTCTTCGCTCTCACGGGTCTGCATCTCGGAGCCTATGCTGAATACGACTGTCTCACGGAGAATGCCATACTAGCTACTAGACCGGCGAACATGTCCTATGAGGAGGCGGCGGTTGTCCCTGCGGGCGGACTTCACGCGATCAACTTCCTTAGAAGAGCGAACATTCAGCCGGGACAAGAGGTGCTAATCCGAGGCGCCGGCGGAGCCATCGGGACAGTTGCCGTACAGCTTGCCAAATCGTACGGTGCGATAGTAACTGGCGTTGATCGGACCACCAAACTGGACATGATTCGTTCCATCGGTGCCGACCACGTCATTGATTATTCGAGGGAGGATTTCACCAAGAATGGAAAGACCTACGATGTCGTCTTTGACGCGGTAGGTCGATCTTCCTTCTCAGATCTGATTCAGTCGGTGAAGGACGACGGCTATCTTCTCTTGGGCAACCCGGGTCTGTCGCAGCTGTTCCGAGGTGTACGTCATTCAAAGAATGGCAAGAAAGTCTTGCGTTGGACAGGAGGGTATCCTGTTCAAGATCTGGTCTCTCTTAGAGAGCTGATTGAGGCGGGAAAAATAAGATCCGTTATCGATCGGCGATACTCGCTAGAGCAAACTGCCGAAGCTCACGGGTATGTTGACACAGGAGAAAAGAAGGGTAACGTTGTCATCACCATTCACTAAAAGCGAATACACACTTAGGCCATTCCGCTTTTGGTGTGACCCTGAGATCCTGGGTGCTTATTCATTCCGAAACCCAGAATCACCATCCGCTCATCTGAGCCTTCTAGATTTGTTGTAAGGATCCGTAGGCCAGCGTGGCTTCGTATCCTACTTTCCGTTTTGATAACAGCTTGTCTGTTGAGCCTGCGACCTTGGTGAACTCCGGTTCGTTCCAGATTTGCTTGATGATGCTTTTCATCCGTTCCTTGTTTGGATAGAAGACTAGCTCCATCCAGAGATCCTCTTCTGGTTTCAGTCCGAGAATCTTCCTGAGTCGCGCTGTCTTAGGATGGGCAGGGTCCGCGTCGACGAGAAAGGTCCATGGCCCGTACCCGCCATTAGCTTTGGTGATTCTTCTAGCGATCCTGTAGGTTTTCCGAAGTCCTTTGCGTATCTGGTCCCGGTTCTTACGAAGGGCGACCCATGTCTCATAATGGAGTGTTTGTGGAAGAGGAACCGATATTGGTGGAGCCGGGTGAGTTCTGCTTGGCAAATCAGACGACGATTATCGGCCGAATAGAAATGTTTTCTCAATTGAACAGGTGAAGAGCTTGCACGGGATTATAACAAGCCAAGCCGTCCCATATCTCTCGAGAGATTTTCGCAAGTGAGGGAGAAGTGGACCCATGTCTGCCCTATTCACGGAGAGGAACCTTGTTTTGCGGAGAGAACTCTCGAAAAACAGGTCCACATGTGCCGTTCTAACTCGAGCTCGACAAGAACATTAACTTGGGAGGGAACGTCTAACCACGTACTTGTACCTGAAGAGCCGAAGCAAAAATGACGGCTCGGAGCTACATCATCGACGCCATCGGGAGACAATCCGGCGCGCGTCTTGTTACTTTGAATGGAACTTTCGCTGTCATCTACGCAGCCATCGCTTTTGTAAGCCTCAAACTCTTCGCAACTCTTAACGCGAGTGCGAGCCCGGTCTGGCCTCCGACTGGACTGGCGATTGCTGCTCTCCTATTGTGGGGACGCCGACTCTGGCCGGGAGTCTATGTAGGTGCTTTTGCAGCCAACTTTCTGACCACCACTACACCCGCCTCGTCGTTGGTGATCGCAGCCGGCAACACCCTCGAGGCATTCACGTGCGCGTATCTTGTCGCGCGTTTTGCGAAGGGACTCAACGCATTCGACACGCCGCGCGATCTGATAATCTTCGTATCTGCGGGTCTGTCTGCAACACTGGTTAGCGCCACTGTAGGAGTGACGACCCTAGCTGTATCCGGACTTGCTCAGTGGTCACTCTACATTTCACTATTGACGACTTGGTGGCTTGGAGATGCTTCAGGAGCCTTGATCGTCGCGCCATTGATCATCTCTTTTCTCCGGCCGTCCCGGCCTACCCTTACAGGGAAGCTGCCTGAACTAGGGCTGCTAGTTCTCTCCACGTTCGTAGTCGGCACGGTCGTCTTTGCTCCTGTCGTCTTCTCTTCAATCTCTGCGCTCAGGTTGGGATTCGCAGTCGTCCCAGTAATCGTCTGGGCAGGGCTCCGCTTCGGGTCCCGCGGTGCCACTGGAACCACATCCCTATTTTCAACAATAGCTGTTTGGGGAACGCTTGCCGGTCTGGGACCCTATGGCACGGGAAACACCGCATTGCTATCGCTGCAGTTCTCCATGACTCTCCTTGCCACGATGGGTCTCGCGGTCGGAGCGGTCGTCCATGAGAGGTTGGACGCCCAGGAAGAGTCACGAAAGGCGCGCGAAGCAGAGAGAAGATTCGAAACATTGGTGGAATCCGCGCCGGATGCCATGGTTATCGCTGATGCACTGGGCCAAATCGTACGCGTCAATTCGGAGACCGAGAATCTCTTCGGCTATACTCGCCAAGAACTCTTGAGCCTCAAGGCAGAGAGGCTGATTCCGGAACGTTTCCGACAAGCATACGCCGCTGACTTTAGGGCAACACATGAGAGACAAGTGATGGCTTCTGGAACGGAACTCTATGGGCTAAGGAAGGATGGGAGTGAGTTTCCTATCGAGATCAGTATCAGTCCTCTTCAAACCGATTCCGGTCTAATGACCTCAAGCAGCATCCGCGACATCACAGAACGCCGGCGCGTCCAAGAAGAGAGAGCCAGGCTAGAGGCAATCGTTGAGTCCTCCAGCGACGCCATCATCAGATCATCCCTCGACGGTACGATCGTAAGCTGGAACAGGGGGGCAGAGAGAATGTTCGGCTACGCCTCCTCTGAAGCGGTCGGACAAAACTCGGGAATACTCATGGCCTTCGACGAGAATGAATCAGAGCTCCTAGAGAGACTGAAGCAAGATGGAAGGATTCTTCCTCACAATACTCGTCTGGCAAGAAAAGATGGCCGAGTAATTGATGTAGCTCTCTCGATAAGTCCCATCCAGGACCTAACCGGCCGAACAATTGCAGCCACCATGGTCATTCAAGAAAATAGAGGGAAGAAGAATCAGACACCTGGGGCAAAGACACCCGAGTAGAATATGCGCAATTCGATTCCCAGCTTGAGCGGGGCGATGTTCCATATCGACCTGAATGGTTCTGAAGCGGTCAAGGTTATTTGCGTCTAATCGAAGGATTGAGCGGCTTTGTCAGCTATCACAGATCCGGTTGTTTTGAGTACCATCGTTCAGACGGCGGTTGTTACTCTGACGCTCGTCATCTTCATCCTCTCTTTCCGTAGTCAGAACAAGTCGATCCAGGAGCAAGCTTACCAGAAGGTCATGGACGATTATGGGGACGTTATGCGGAGGATGTCTGACGTTCCTGAGCTGTACCGCTTCCAGCTTGAACTCTTCGACAGAGCTCAACTCGGTGGACCAGACTCTAAGACACCCACACGCGAAGACATGGTCATCCGCAACTATGTCGTTGAGATGTACGGATTCTTCGAGAGGTTGCACGCCCTCTACCGGCGAAAATGGATCGACGATGACACATGGAAACAGTGGGCCGCATTTCTCGAACTGATTTCCAGGCACCCTGTCTTCCAAGCGGTCCATCGATCATCCGGAGAGATGTGGGATAAGCCCTTCGTCGACTACGTCAGCAAGATTCTAGACCGTAAGAGACCTGCAGACAATTCGGAAAGACAGCAGTGATGATCGTGGTCCAGTTGTTTCCCATCCGCTCCGGTTCGGATTCAGGCTAGGGAAGAGAAACGTGGAGAAAATAGTCGACACTCACGTGCACCTGTCGGAACACCAGGACGATGCACTCATCCGATTCGCACAGATAAACGGTTTGAGCTACACCCTAGATGAGCTGTTGAACACTATGCGTAGCAACAACGTTACTCATGGCCTGCTGCTCAGTCCGCCACTGCAAGGATCCGGTTGTCTGTCGAATGATGAAATCGTCAAGCTGTGCGTAAAGAGTGGCAAGATGCTCTCGCCAGTGGTTACAGTGGAGCCTTCGTACAAGGAAGTGAGGGCCGCGATCAAGTTTGCCGAGGAGAACCAGAGAGAGGTCAAGGCTTTCAAAATCCGGCTGGGCTATGTGAACGCCTCCGCAGAGAATCCTGTCTTCGACAAGCTTTACGATTATGCGGTAGCAGAAGGTCTACCAGTACTCTTCCATACTGGGGACACGGCATTCAGCAGCGGCGACCTCGCCCGCTCACACCCGCTAACGCTTGACCGGGTGGCGAACAAGAGAGAGAACATGACAATAGTCCTCTGCCACTTTGGTAATCCATGGTTCGACGATGTCGCCGAGCTGATCTACAAACACCCGAACGTCTACACTGATACTTCCGGACTGACTACTGCTGAGGATGCTTATCACGAAAAATATGCTGCGTGGCTTGCCAGGAAGATAAGCGAAGCAGTCTATTATGCAGGCGGCGCCGAGAAAATAATGTTTGGAACCGACTACCCGGTATCGAAATACTCCGACGCGCTTGATCTGATTAGAAGACTGGACGTGGAAGAGGGGGACAAGGAGAAGATACTCGGAGGCAATGCGGAGAGAGTGTTCGACCTTTGACCGGTCAAGATGGGATAGAGATAGTCGACGTTCCCGTCGGAAAGCGTTCTAGCCTGGAGCGGATACTTGACGAGAGCTTCGAAGGATGGTACCTAATGCACTCGAAGAGAACGCTCAGGGACATTGAGCTTGTCAAGGCCGCGATGTCATCAGGTGAGCCTGTTGGACTGATCATGCTGAAAACGCTTGAGGTTGGGAGTGTCGGCTACGTCTACTATATCGCAGTGTCAAAGAAGCAAAGGAAGAGAGGCATCGGCAAACTGCTCTTAGAAGACGCTCTCCGAATCTTCAAAAAATACGGGGCGCAAGAAGTATTCGCCAGTGTAGAAGGAGATAACGAAGCTTCCGAAGCACTTTTCGCCTCAGAGGGTTTCACTCGGACCAGCTTCGGCGAAGTCTCGAAGAAACATGGAAAACTTCACACAGTCAGCATGTACAATTCAATGCGTGTCGTTCCTGGCGAGGTTTTGCTTCGCAAGGAGATAGCCTAAGCCAACATTGGCAAGACCCGGTCCGGTGTACCCTGATGGTTTCAGAGATTTCCTTACATTCCTTTGCGAGAAATACAATGTTGATCCTGGCCGAGTCTTCATACGATATGATTCAGGCCCGCCTCCATCTCTTCGCGGCACTAGACTTGGCTATTACGATGGCCTGTTATCATATCGTGAGAGAGAAGGCAACCCCGAGTTTCTCATTACGGTCTTCAAGGTCGCACGTGATCCTTTGCTGACGCTTGGACACGAGTTTGCTCATTTGGTAGAGGATCTCAAGCGAGGGAGCGCAGGTAGGTCGCTGGGTCCACCGGACGAAGCGCGCGAGAAACAATTCGACAGGTTGGCCATGCAGGACCTTGCCGAGTTCCGCGCACGCTCAGGCGAATTGAATTCTGACCTAGGGGCCGGAGAACACTAGACAAGCAGAATACTTCGAAGTTCGCGGGCGTATGGCTCGATAGTTTTCGGACCGAAGTCGAATGGTACTCCAGCTGTCTGGAACAGTGTCGGTAGTGGCTTGGATCCTCCGAGGGCTAACGCTTCCCTGTAAGCTCTGACAGCCTTTGCAGGGTCCTTCCTGTAGTTGTACCAGACGCCGAGAGCGCCTAGCAACGATATGCCGTATTCAATGTAGTAAAATGGGACTTCGTACAAGTGAAGCTGCCGTTGCCAGCGAGACCTCCAAAACTGGTCATAGCCTTGCCAGCTGTCGCCCCCACCAAACCGTTCCTTCAGGCGGACCCAATAGTCTTCCCTGTCTGTCACGGAATGTCCTGGATGCGTGTAGATCCAGTGTTGGAATGCGTCAATCGTCGCCACCCAGGGTAGCAGTTTGATTTCGGCGATTAGATGATCTCGTTTAGCTCGCGCATAGTCTGCATGGTTGTAGAACACGCCCTCCAAGTGTTCGCCGCCTAGAAACTCCATTGATTGGGAGGCGACCTCGGCAAACTCTATTGGAGTGCCTGCTCCTCGTTGTTGGTAGAGCAGACCGCTGTCCCGAGTTGCGAACCCGTGGAATGCGTGACCTGCTTCGTGGAGCATTGTTCGCATGTCGGTTTCTCGACCCACGCTGTTCATGAAAATGAACGGAAATCTAACTTCGGGCAATTCCTGGTTGTACCCGCCCGGGGCTTTTCCTTTTCGGCTGTCCAGGTCGAGAAGGTTGAGCTTCGACATTCGACGGAAGTTCTTGCCCAGCTCAGGGTTCACTCTGTCAAAGACGACGGCCGATTTCTCAACAAGCTCACGGCTGTCTCTGAATGGTCTGAGTGGAGGCCGATTCTCAGGGTCAACAGCCATGTCCCATGGACGTAGGATCTCAACGCCGAGCTTCCGCTTTCGTTCTTGGTCTAGTTCTCGCGCGAGCGGAACAATATGGCGCTCTATAGCTACATGGAACTGTAAGCAGTCCTCGGGCGTGTAGTCGAACCGATTGAGTTTTCGGAACATGAAATCTCGGAAGCTATCGAAGCCTGCATTCTTCGCGATCTTGGCCCTGATTCTGAGCAGTTCGTCGTAGATCCGGTTGAGCTCTTCGTGATCCTTGAAGCGGCGCTCCTCAGCAAGTAGCCAAGTCTTCTCACGGACCGGTCGATCCGGCTCATCGAGGAACTTGGCCATTTGCTGGACTGTTCGTTCCTCGCCGTT
>Ga0070732_10000429_pt1 | contig 27314 bp, 23 predicted proteins | sample Coa_R1_5_FD_66449 | JGI IMG/M metagenome (GOLD analysis project Ga0070732, IMG submission 66449) | Surface soil microbial communities from Centralia Pennsylvania, which are recovering from an underground coalmine fire - Coalmine... | ecosystem: Environmental > Terrestrial > Soil > Unclassified ... | reverse complement strand
GCCGCGGCGGCCGCGGCGCCGGCTGCGCCCACGCTCGCGGCGCCACTGCCCACGGGCCTCGGCTCCTGCCACCAGCCGATCACGCTCGATGCGGCTTCCTCGCAGGTCGACTACAGGTCCAACACCGTGGATTTCAGGCAGGTGGTGATCTCCCAGTGCACCACGCGCGTGCAGGCCGACCACGCCCACGCCACCGGCCTCAACTTCACCAATAGCCGCTGGACCTTCGACGGCAACGTGCACATCGAGGCCGAGCAGCGCGGCAGCCTGCGCTCCGACCAGGCCGTGGTCGAGTTCAAGGACAACCGCATCACGCGCGCCACCATCACCGGCAAGCCGGCCGAGTTCGAGCAGGAGCGCGCCGACTCCGGCCAGCCGGCGCGCGGCCACGCCGACGAGATCGTGTACGACGTCACTAACGGCACGGTGCGCCTGTCGAACGATGCCTGGCTCACCAACGGCCAGACCGAGGTGTCCGGATCGCTGCTGGTCTACAACATCCGCGGTCAGAGCTTGCAGGCCGGAGCTGCTCCCGGCACCGATCAGCTTGTGCACATCAAGATCCCGACGGGTGCGGTCCAGAACCCCGGCAAGGGCGAGCCCGCGAAGCCCGACGGTGGTCCGACGCCGCCGAAGCCGGAATCCCCGCAGTGACCGCGCTGAAAGCCACCGGCCTGGCCAAGAGCTACAAGTCCCGCCAGGTCGTGCGGGACCTGTCGGTCGAGCTCGAGAGCGGCGAGGTGGTGGGACTGCTCGGCCCGAACGGCGCCGGCAAGACCACGGCCTTCTACATGATCGTGGGGCTGGTGCCCTGCGATGCCGGACGCATATACCTCGGCGACACCGACCTGACGCTCCTGCCCATGCATCGCCGCGCGCAGCTCGGGCTCGGCTACCTGCCGCAGGAAGCCTCGGTGTTCCGCAAGCTCTCGGTCGAGGACAACGTGATGGCGATCCTCGAGACGCGCGAGAACCTCGAGCGGGCGGCGCGCCAGGAGCGCCTCGAGGCGCTGCTCGAGGAGCTGCGCATCGGCCACGTGCGCAAGACCCTCGGCCTGGCGTTGTCGGGCGGCGAGCGGCGCCGCGTCGAGATCGCCCGCGCGCTCGCCGCCGAGCCGCGCTTCATGCTGCTCGATGAGCCGTTCGCCGGCGTCGATCCGCTCTCGGTGCTCGATATCCAGCGCATCATCCGCGAGCTCACGCACCGCGGCATCGGCGTGCTCATCACTGACCATAATGTCCGCGAGACGCTCGGCGTGTGCGCGCGCGCGTACATCGTCAATCAGGGCACGGTGATCGCCGCCGGGACTGCGGAAGAAGTCCTTGCCAACCCCCAAGTCCGTGAGGTGTACTTGGGCGAGTCGTTCCGCCTTTGAAGCTCCCGGGGCCTGGAAGCTAAAAAAGCATTGTTTTCCAATTAGTTACGAAGTGCATCACGGGGGCTGGCCTGAGGCCTCCACGCCTGATAAGCCATGCTGAAACCTTCTCTGCAGCTGAAGCTCGGTCAGCAACTGACCATGACTCCGCAGCTGCAGCAGGCGATCCGGCTGCTGCAGCTGCCCGCCCTCGAGCTGCAGGCCCACATCCGCGAACTGCTCGAGTCGAACGTGATGCTCGAGCCCATGGAAGAGACCGAGGGCACCGGCACCTTCGAGGCGGTGGTGACCGCCGCCGAGCAACCCAAGGCCCCCGAGCGCAGCGCCGAGACCAACGTCGAGGTTCTCGATGAGGGCTGGAGCGATCACAGCGTCGGCCCGGCCGAGACTCCCTGGAGCGGCGACGACGAGGAACGCCAGCAGGAGTACGCCGACGCGAGCGGCCAGTCGCTGCAGGAGCACCTGCTGTGGCAGCTCGAGCTTGCCAGCCTCGCGCCGCGCGATCTGGCCATCGCGCGCGCCATCGTCGATGCCATCAGCGACGACGGCTACGTCACCGAGTCGCTGGCAGAAGTCGCCCAGACGCTCAAGCCAGAGATCGAGGCGTCCGCCGAGGAGATCGCCCAGGTGCTCGAGGGCGTGCAGGCGCTCGACCCACCCGGCGTCGGCGCACGCTCGGTCGGCGAGTGCATCGAGCTGCAGCTGCGGCAGCTCGATCCCGCCACGCCCGGCTTCGCCACCGCGCTGGAAATCGCCCGCCACCACCTGGAACTGGTCGCCGAGCGCGAGCTGTCGCTGCTGCGGCGCGAGCTGCGCGCCAGCGAGGAGGAAATCGCCTCGGCGCTCGCCCTGGTGCGCTCCTGCCATCCGCGCCCCGGCTCCACCGTCAGCGCGGGCAGCGCCGAGTACGTGGTGCCGGACGTGTTCGTGCGCCGCACCGAGCACGGCTGGGGAGTCGAGATCAACCCGGCGACGCTGCCGCGCGTGCGCCTGAACCAGAGCTACGCCAGCCTCATCGGCCGCAATGCCAGCCATGCCACCATGCGCGCGCAGCTGCAGGAGGCGCGCTGGCTGCTGAAGAGCCTGGAGATCCGCCACGAGACGCTCATGAAGGTGGCGCGCTCGATCGTCGAACGCCAGACGGCCTTCCTCGAGCACGGCGAAGAGCACATGCGGCCGATGATCCTCAAGGACATCGCCGAGGCGGTGGCGATGCACGAGTCGACCATCTCGCGCGTCACCTCCGGCAAGTACATGCACACCCCGCGCGGGGTGTTCGAGCTGCGCTATTTCTTTTCCAGCCAGGTCGAAGGCGCGGACGGCTCGGGCACGTCCTCGACCGCGATCCGCGCCAAGATCCGCAAGCTGGTCAAGGACGAGGACTCCGAGGCCCCCTTGAGCGACGGCCGCATCGCCGAGCTGCTCTCGAGCGAGGGCATCCCGGTGGCGCGCCGTACGGTCGCCAAGTACCGCGAAGCCATGGGCATCGCCGCCTCGAACGAGCGCCGGCGTACAGGATCCAAGCAGATGTAACCGCGAACAAAGGAGAGGCTTATGCAGCTCACCGTCACCGGTCACCACGTCGAGGTCACCCCCCCGCTGCGCACTTATGTCGAGAAGAAGCTCGAACGCATCGGCAGGCATTTCGACCACGTCATCGACGTGCACTGTGTGCTGACGGTGGAAAAGCTGAGCCAGAGGGCCGAGGCGACGCTGCACGTCAGCGGCAACGCCATCCACGCCGACGCCAGCGACGAAGACATGTACGCCGCCATCGACCTGCTGGCGGACAAACTCGACCGCTGCATCAAGAAACACAAGGAAAAGCGCGGCGACCATCACGCCGCCGACGTGCGCGCCCTGCGCCCCTGACGCAGGTCACGGCGCCGCGCCCCGGGACTTGCAGCGGCCCGGCCGCTGGATGACCATGGGCGCGTGCGCATCATCATACTCAGCGGGCTGTCGGGGTCCGGTAAGAGCGTGGCTCTGCACATGCTCGAGGACCTGGGGTTCTATTGCATCGACAACATCCCCGCGGCGCTGCTCAAGCCGTTCGTGTCGCACACGGTGCGCAGCCGCGAGTCGACCTACGAGCGCACCGCCATCGGCCTGGACGCCCGCAACACCGTCGCCGAGGTGGCGAGCGTGCCGCAGCTGATCGACGAGCTGAAACGCAGCGGCCTGCAGTGCGAGGTGCTGTTCCTGGTAGCCTCGGAGGACGAGCTGCTGCGGCGCTTCGGCGAGACGCACCGCAAGCACCCCATGGCGCGCAGCGATATCGGGCTGCGCGAAGCGATGGCCATGGAACGCGCGCTGCTCGAGCCGATCGCCTCGGTCGCCGACCTGCTGATCGACACCTCGCGCCTGTCGGTCCACGCGCTGCGCGACATCATCCACAAGCGCGTCGAGCAGCGCACCGCCGGCAAGCTGTCCATCACCTTCGAGTCCTTCGGCTTCAAGCGCGGTATCCCCGGGGACGCCGATTTCGTCTTCGACGCCCGTGCCCTGCCCAATCCCTACTGGGAGCCGGGCCTGCGCAACCTCACCGGCCGCGATCCCGACGTCATCCGCTTCCTCGAGACCCAGACCAACGTCAAGACGCTGGTGGCGGACATCGCCACCTTCGTACGCGGCCGCGTGCCCGAATACCAGGCCAGCAACCGCGGCTACCTCACGGTGGCGGTCGGCTGCACCGGCGGCCAGCACCGCTCGGTGTACATCGTCGACCGGCTGGCGGAGATCTTTGCGGCCGAGTTCAGCCAGGTGACGGCGCGGCACAGCGGCCAGCCCGGGGCGACGCTGTTCCAGCCGCGGCCGCGCGCCGCCGGCGGCGCCAAGAGCTAGCCGCCGCGCCGGCCGCTCAGGTCACCTGCGCGACCCCCGAGGCGGTCATCACCTGCGGCAGCTTCTCCCCGCCCATGAAGGCGAGCAGCGGGGTGCGCGCCTCCATGGCGTCGCGGTAGCCGAGCTCGATGAGCGCGCGCGTGTAGCCGGACTCGAACATGAGGTAGCTGGCGAGCTGGCTGCCGGAGGCATCGCGACCGCCGATGACGCGCAGCAGCGCGCGCAGCCCCGGCGGCATCTCGCGCACGTGGCGCGCCGCGATCTCGCGCGGATCGACGCTGGGGGCGAGCATGAGGGTCTCGATCGGCCGCTCACCGCGCGTCGCCTCCGGCGCGCTGTGCACCAGCTCATTGATGCGCTCGAGCTGCTCCAGGTCGCCGTAGATCTGGTCGGTGAACAGGGTGTCGAGCATGTAGCCGAAGATCTCGCCCGGGCTCGGCATGGTCGTGTGCAGGCGGCTGACCGAGACGCCGGCGGCGCGGCGCTGGCGCACGCCGATGATCAGCAGCCGCTCGGCACCGAGGTGGATCGCGGGGCTGAGCGGGTGCAGCTGGCGCATGGCGCCGTCGCCGAAGAAATCGTCGCCGATGCGCATCGGCGGGAACAGCAGCGGGATGGCGGCGCTCGCCATCAGGTGGTCGATGGTGAGCTGCGTGCGGCGGCCGAGGCGCTGCACGCGTGACCAGTCGCGGATCGAGTCGACGCCGTCGAAGAACGCCACCGAATGACCGCTGCTGTAACTGGTAGCGCACAGCGCGAAGGCATGCAGGTGCCGGCGCGCGATGCTGCGGCGGATGCCGCTGCAATCGACGTGCACGGACAGCAGCTCGCGCAGCGGGCTGTTGTCGAGCATCGACCTGGGCGGCGACAGCACGAGCCCGCCCGACACCAGCGCCAACACCCAGTGCGCCCCGGCGCGCATCATGTGGCGCGTGTTGACGTGAAACACCTGCTCGGAGCGGAAGTTGGCCCACACGCGCTCCAGACCGGCCACCGCGCGCCGCCAGTGGTGCGCCTCGGCGGCCAGCACGCTCGCCGCCACCGCGCCGGCCGAGGTGCCGACGATGATCGGGAACGGATTGCGCGAGCGCGGCAGCAGCTCGGCCAGCGCCAGCAGCACGCCAACCTGGTAGGCCGAGCGCGCACCACCGCCCGTCAGCACCAGCCCGACCATCGGGCGTGGGCCTATGCGCGTAGCGGTTTCGGCGAGACCATCCATAGTTGCGTACATCGCCGCTATTATGAAACCGGCGGTAGCGGCTCCTGTGTGACGGACGTCGCGGCCGCACCGGGCGGCGCCGAACCAACAGCACTCAAGGGGCGGCGCAATTCGCCGATAGCCCTGTCAAGGCCCGCAATCGTGAGGGGGAACATGCGCTCGCCCACCAGTTCGCGCGTCATGCGCAGGGACGGGGTGTAGTCCCAGCGCGCCGGGTTCTCCGGGTTCAGCCAGACCAGGCGCGGGAAGGCCGCGCACAGGCGCTGCATCCATACGGCGCCCGGCTCCTCGTTCCAGTGCTCGATGCTGCCGCCCGGCTGCGCAATCTCGTACGGGCTCATGGTGGCGTCCCCCACGAGGATGACGCGGTAATCACGCCCGTAGGTGCGCAGCACCCGCTCGGTGGGCGTCTGCGTCGCAGCCCGGCGGCTGTTGTCCTGCCATACGTGTTCGTAGAGAAAGTTGTGGAAGTAGAAGTGCTCGAGGTGCTTGAACTCGCTGCGCGCGGCGGAGAACAGCTCCTCGCACACCCGCACGTGCTCGTCCATGGAGCCGCCGACGTCGAGGAACAGCAGTACCTTGACGGCATTGTGCCGCTCCGGCACCAGCTTCAGGTCCAGCAGGCCGCCGTTGCGCGCGGTGGCGTCGATGGTGCCATCGAGATCGAGCTCCTCGGCCGCACCCTCGCGCGCGAACTTGCGCAGGCGGCGCAGCGCCAGCTTGAGGTTGCGCGTGCCGAGCTCGACGCCGTCATCGAAGTTGCGGTACTCGCGCAGCTCCCAGACCTTCACCGCGCGGCGCTCGCCGCCGGCGTGGCGCCCGATGCGGATGCCTTCCGGGTTGAAGCCCCCCGCCCCGAAGGGCGAGGTGCCGCCGCTACCGATCCACTTGCTGCCGCCCTGATGCCGCCCCTGCTGCTCGGCGAGCCGCTCACGCAGCGTCTGCATGAGCTTTTCCCAGCCGCCGAGTGCTGCGATGCGGCGCTTCTCCTCCTCGGACAGCCCGTGCGTCGCCAGCTGCTGCAGCCAGTGCGCCGGCACCGTGGCCAGCAGCTGCGCGAAGGCGCCCTCCACGCCCTGGAACACGCCCGCGAACACGCGGTCATAGCGGTCGTAGTGGCGCTCGTCCTTCACCAGGCAGGCGCGCCCGAGGTGATAGAAATCCAGGGCCGAGGCCTGGGCCACGCGGGCGCGCAGCGCTTCGAGCAGCACCAGGAACTCCGTGATCGAGACCGGCACACCGGCGGCGCGCAGCGCAAAAAAGAACCGCACCAGCACCAGCCGCCGCCCTTCAGCGCACCCGGCGGTGCATGAACACCAGCTGCTCGAACAGGTGCACGTCCTGCTCGTTCTTGAGCAGCGCGCCGTGCAGGATCGGAATCACCTTGTTCGAATCGGCGCTGCGCAGCGCCTCGGGTGGGATGTCCTCGGCCACCAGCAGCTTGATCCAGTCGAGCAGCTCGGAGGTGGACGGCTTCTTCTTCAGGCCGGGCGTGGCGCGCACGTCGAAGAACGCCGCCAGCGCTTCCGCCAGCAGCGCCTTCTTCAGGTCCGGGAAGTGCACCGCGACGATGGCGCGCATGGTGGCCTCGTCGGGGAAGCGGATGTAGTGGAAGAAGCAGCGGCGCAGGAATGCATCCGGCAGTTCCTTCTCGTTGTTGCTGGTGATGACGATGATCGGGCGGTGGCGCGCCTGCACCAGCTCGCGCGTCTCGTAGACGTAGAACTCCATGCGGTCGAGTTCGCGCAGCAGATCGTTCGGGAACTCGATGTCGGCCTTGTCGACCTCGTCGATCAGCAGCACCGGCTGCTGCTCCGACTCGAACGCCTCCCACAGCCGACCCTTGACGATGTAGTTGCGGATGTCGTGTACGCGCGCCTCGCCGAGCTGCGAGTCCCGCAGCCTGGAGACGGCGTCGTATTCGTACAGGCCCTGCTGCGCCTTGCTGGTCGACTTGATGTGCCACTCGAACAGCGGTCGCCCGAGTGCGCGCGCGATCTCCTGGGCCAGCTGGGTCTTGCCGGTGCCCGGTTCGCCCTTGATCAGCAGCGGCCGCGCCAGCGTGATCGCGGCGTTGACCGCCATCATGAGATCGTCGGTGGCGACGTAGCGGTCGGTGCCGGTGAAGCGCTGCATACTCATGCCGACAGTCTAACCGCGGCGAGCTGAACCTGCGCGCAACGTGACGAAGGCGTAACAAACGCCTCAGTTCGGCGTCAGCGTCAGTGTATGTTCGGTCGCACCGGGCAGGAACGACAGCGGCTCGCCGTGCGCCCACTGCTGGAACCCCGCGCGGTAGTAGGGCGAGAGCGGATGCCCGCTCTGGCCTCCGGGAATCACGAGGTAGCCATCGGCTTCGTGTCCGGGCGAGACGGCGAAGCGCTCGGAGGCGCCGAAGGCGTGGTCCTGGACGCGCGGCATGTCGTGGTCGCCCGGCAGCTCGATGGGTGGCAGGTCGAGGAACGAGGCCATGAGCGGCAGCGCACTCGACAGCGGATGGCGGATGCGGACCAGATTGCGCGCTCCCCAGGTGCAGCGCGCCAGCGCGCTGCACTCCTTGTCGAGCGTGGCGATGCTGGCGTCGACCTGAGCGAGCAGGAACTGCGGCCAGTCGGGGTAGCGCGCCGCCAGCAGGTGCAGCGGCCGCTCGCTGAGCAGACGCCACAGCGGACCCTCAAACTGCGCCGGCAGCAGCGTGTCCTCGTCGCCGCTCACGCCGAGGCCGGCGAGCAGCATGTCCCAGGTCGCCCGCTCGGTGGTGTCGCGGTAGGTACGCACCAGGCGGTAACCGACCGAGTCGACGCTCGCCGCCGGCTTCCAGTCCTCGACCAGGCGGCGGAACTCGGCGCGGCGCGGCTGAGCGCGCACCCCGTCGGCATCGAGCAGCGTCAGCAGCAGTGTGCGCCAGCGGGCGAGGAATACGGCGCGGTCGTCGAGCTGGATGTGCAGCATGTCAGCCGGGGTGGCCGGGCCACTCAGGCGCAGCAGGTCATCGCGGATCTGGCCGGCACGCGCACCGAGATCGTATTCGGCGCCGAGGCCCGCCACCTGGCCGCCGATCAGCTGCAGGGCGCGCGGCTCGTCGGCGACGCGCGCGTTGGCGGTCCACAGCCGGCCCTGCGGTGGATCGACGATCCGCGGATGGTCCGCCGCGCTGGTCCACGGCCCGCGGCCGCTGGCGCGCGTCGGGCCGGTGTCCTCCGGGACGCGTCCGAAGATGGTCCAGGCGATATGCCCCTGGTCATCGCCGAGGACCGCGTTCTGGTGCGGCGTGCCGATGGCCGGCGCCAGCGCGAGCGCCTCCTCGACCGAGCGCACCCGCTCCATGTCGAGCAGATTCAGGTTGGTGGCCGCCGGCTGCTGGGCGAGCCACGAGCCGAACCAGCATGCGTGCGCGCGCTCGTCGACCTTGAGCAGCAGGCCAGCCGGCCCGGATTTGATCTCCAGGGTCACGGGCGCCGCGCCCTTGACGCGGATCTCCTCGTGCGCCACGGACAGCGCCGTGGACGTCCCCGCCGGCGTGGTGAGGGAGGCGGCGCTGACCGCGGTGCATGGCACGCGCTCGATGTCGACCCAGTCACCGTAGCTGTTGGTGAAGCCCCAGGCGACGTGGCCGTTCGAGCCTGCGACCACCAGTGGCGCCCCGGGCAGTGTCACGCCGTTCAGGTCGAGCGCCGGCCCGTCGGCGCCGGCCGCGGTACGCAGGCGCGCGTGGTACCACACCGGCGGCACACGCTGGCCGAGGTGCATGTCGTTGGCGATGAGCGCCGCGCCACTGGCGGTCAGGCGCCCTGCCACCGCCCAGCCGTTGCTGCCGGCTGACGGGGCGCCCGCCACCGCCGCCGGTGCCGCACTCGCTGCCGGTGCCGCGCGGATGTTGAGCGCCGCCGCATCGGGGAGCGGAGCCGGCGCGAGGGCCCGGCGCGACTCCGGCGCCACATCGGGCGCGTCCCACTCGGTGCCGGCCGGATACAGGAAGCTGAGCGCGCACTTCCAGCCGCCCGCGCACTCCGGGCCGCCCAGGCGCGCGTTCAGCTCGCGCCGCAGGATCTCGCGCCGCAGGCCGTTCGCCTGCAGGTCCCACCACATGGCGTACTCGACCAGCACCGTGTCCTCGGCCCGCCACGCCAGCGGCTCCTGCGCCAGCAGGTAGTACTCCCACGGGCGCCCGGAGAGCTGCGCAAGTCCGGCGTTGACGCCGCGGGCGTAGGACTCGAGCAGCGCGCGCTGTGCCGGCGTGGCCTCGGCCAGCACCTCGCGCGCGATGCGCCGGAAGCGGAACAGCCGCGTCTTGCGGTCCTGCTCGAGCGCGACCGGGCCGAAGAGCTCGGACAGCTCGCCCGCGGCCAGGCGCCGCGACAGGTCCATCTGGAAGAAGCGGTCCTGGGAGTGCACGAAGCCGGTGGCGTAGGCCAGGTCGAGGCGCGTGGCGGCGTCGATGGTCGGCACGCCGCGCGCATCGCGGGCGATGTGCACCGGGGCGCGCACGCCGCTATGGCGTATGTCGCCGTCGAGCTGCGGCAGCGAAGCGCGCAGCAGGCCCTGCGCGACCACCAGCGCGATGAAGGCGATCAGAAGCACCGCCGCGCCGATGTACTTGAGCCAGCGCATCGGCGCCCTGCCTCAGTCGAGCGTGACCTTGAGGATCTGCATGGAGTTGGTGCCGCCCTCCACGCCCGACAGCTCGCCCTTGGTGAGAATCACGAGGTCGCGCTTCTTCACCAGCTGCAGCTCCAGCAGCCGCGTGAACAGCGCCCGGTAGAGGGCCTCGGTGGAATCCTGCGGGCCCTTGACGTCGAAGATCACCGGGTAGACGCCACGGTACAGCGTCACGCGGCGCCGCGTCGCCTCGTGAGGCGTGAAGGCATACACCGGGATGTCGGAGCGCATACGCGACATCCACAGCGGCGTCGCGCCCGATTCGGTGAGCGCCACGATGGCCCGCACCTTCATGTGATGGGCGGTGTACATGACGGCCATCGCGATGGCCTCCTCAGTGCCGCGGAACTGGCCCTCCACCATGCGCCGGCGCTCGCGACTGTGGCTCAGCTGGTACTTCTCGGCGCCCTCGATGACCTGCGCCATGGCCTGCACCGCCTTGACCGGGTGGCGGCCGGTGGCGCTCTCCGCCGAGAGCATCACCGCATCGGTGCCGTCGATGACGGCGTTGGCCACGTCGCTGACCTCGGCGCGCGTCGGCACCGGGCTCTGGATCATCGACTCCATCATCTGGGTCGCGGTGATCACCACCTTATTGCGCGTCCGGGTCTGGTGGATGATGGTCTTCTGCAGGCCGGTGAGCTCGGCGTAGCCCATCTCCACGCCCAGGTCCCCGCGCGCCACCATGATGATGTCGGCCGCGTCGATGATGCCGGCGAGGTTATCGATCGCCTCGTGGCGCTCCACCTTGGCGACGATGTGCGCCTTGCCGCCGGCGGCGCGCAGCAGCGTGCGCGCCTCCTCGATATCGGCCGCATCGCGCGCGAACGACACCGCCACGAAGTCGATGCCCTCCGCGGCCGCGAAGCGGATGTCCTCGCGATCGCGCTCCGCCAGCGCCGGTGCCGAGATGCCGCCGCCCTGGCGGTTGAGCCCCTTGCGGTCGGACAGCTCGCCGCCTACGCGCACGCGCGTGTCGATGGCGGTCGGCGTCACGCGCTCGACGTCGAGCACGATCTGGCCGTCGTTGAGCAGCAGCGTGTCGCCGGCGGCGACATCCTGCGGCAGGTTCTTGTAGGCGACGCCCACCACCTCGGCGGTGCCGACCTTGGGATCGAAGGTGGTATCGAGCGTGAACGGGGCGCCCTCGGACAGCTGCACGCGGCCGTCGCGGAAGCACTCGATGCGGATCTTGGGGCCGGACAGATCGAGCAGCACGCCGATGCAGCGGTCGGCCTCACGTGCCGCGGCACGCACGGCCGCGAGCCGGCGCCGGCGGTCCTCGACCGTGCCGTGCGAGGCGTTGAGGCGCACCACGTCGACACCGGCGCGGATCATCTGTGCCAGCACCTCGGGGTCGTCCGTCGCCGGCCCGAGGGTGGCGACGATCTTCGTGCGCCGGAGCAGTGGTGCGGCGCGCTCAACCACGGGCGCGCTGCTCGAGCATGGCGACCGCGGGCAGCGTCTTGCCTTCGACGAACTCGAGGAACGCGCCACCGCCGGTGGAGATGTACGAAATGCCGTCCTCGACGCCGTACTTCTCGATCGCGGCCAGCGTATCGCCGCCGCCGGCCAGCGAGAACGCCTTGCTGCGCGCGATCGACTGCGCGATGACGCGCGTGCCCTCGCCGAACTGCGCGAACTCGAACACGCCAACCGGACCGTTCCAGATGATGGTGCCGGCGGCCTGCAGCAGTGCGGCGCAGCGGTCGGCGCTGTCCGGGCCGATGTCGAGGATCATCTCGTCGGCGCGCACCTCGGCGACCGGGCGTACGTCGGCGTGCGCGGTGGCGGCGAACTCGCGCCCCACCACCACGTCGGTGGGCAGCGGGATGGCGGCGCCGCGGCTGCGCGCATGGTCCATCAGGCGCCGCGCCACGTCCAGCATCTCCGTCTCGCACAGTGACTTGCCGACCGGGGCGCCGGCCGCGGCGAGGAAGGTGTTGGCGATGCCGCCGCCGACGATCAGCTGATCGACCTTGTCGATGAGCGACTCGAGCACCATGAGCTTGGTCGAGACCTTCGAGCCGCCGACCACCGCGACCAGCGGCCGCGCCGGGTCCTTGAGGGCGCGCTCGAGGGCCTCGAGCTCACCCACCAGCAGCGGGCCTGCGCAGGCCACCTTGGCCTCGCGTGCCACGCCGTGAGTGCTGGCCTCGGCGCGGTGGGCGGTGCCGAAGGCGTCCATGACGAACACGTCGCACAGCGCCGCCAGGCGGCGCGCGAGCTGCGCATCGTCCTTCTTCTCGCCCTTGTTGAAACGCACGTTCTCGCACAGCACCGCGCTGCCGGCCGGGCAGTCGACGCCGTCGAGCCAGTCCCGCCGCAGTGGCACCGGGCGGCCGAGCAGCTCCGACAGCCGCGCCGCCACCGGCGCCAGCGACAGGGCCGGATCGTCCTTGCCCTCTTCGGGGCGGCCGAGGTGCGACATGACGAACACCTTGGCGTGCTGGTCGAGGGCGTAACGGATGGTCGCGAGCGCGGCGCGGATGCGCGCGTCGCTGGTGACCGCACCGTCCTGGACCGGCACGTTCAGATCCTCGCGGATCAGGACCCGCTTGTTGCGCAGGTCCGTGTCGGTCATCCGCAGTACCTTCATGACGCCTGCGACCAGGCGAGCGTCGTGTCGATCATGCGGTTGGAGAAACCCCACTCGTTGTCATACCAGGAGCACACCTTGACGAGAGTGCCGTCGATCACCTTGGTGAGCGTCGCATCGAAGATCGAGGAATGCGCGTCGTGGTTGAAGTCGATCGACACCAGCGGCGCCTCGTTGTAGGCCAGGATCCCCTTCAGCGGCCCGGCCGCGGCGGCGGCCTGCAGCGCCTTGTTCACCTCCTCGACCGAGGTGGCGCGCTTGGCCGTAAACGTCAGGTCGACCAGCGACACGTTGATGGTGGGCACGCGCACGGCAAAGCCATCGAGCTTGCCCTTCAGCTCCGGCATCACCAGACCGACCGCCGCGGCCGCCCCGGTCTTGGTCGGGATCTGCGACATGGTCGCCGAGCGCGCACGGCGCAGGTCCGAGTGGTAGACGTCGGTGAGCACCTGGTCGTTGGTGTACGAATGGATGGTCGTCATGATGCCGGCGGCTATGCCCACCTTGTCGTGCAGCACCCTGGCGACTGGCGCCAGGCAGTTGGTCGTGCATGAGGCGTTGGAAATGACCGTGTAGCCGGCCTTGAGCACCTGGTGGTTGACACCATAGACGATGGTGGCGTCGACGTCCTCGCCCCCCGGTGCGGAGATCACCACCCGCTTGGCGCCACCCTTGAGGTGCGCGCCGGCCTTCGCCTTGCTGGTGAACAGACCGGTGCACTCGAGCACGTACTCGGCGCCGACCTCGCCCCAGGGGAGCTTGCCCGGGTCGCGCTCGGCGAACACGCGGATGCGGTCGCCGTTGACCACCATGCAGTCGCCGTCGACCTTGACCTCGCCGTTGAAGCGGCCGTGCACCGTGTCGTGGCGCGTCAGGTGGGCGTTGGCCTTCGGGTCGCACAGGTCATTGAGCGCGACGATCTGCACCTGGCCGGTGCGCTTGCCCTCATAGAGAGCGCGCAGCACGTTGCGTCCGATGCGCCCATAACCATTGATGCCGACCTTGATTGCCATCATTCCTCCAGCAGTTGACGGATCTGTGTGCCGATATTATCGGCAGTGAAGCCGAAATGTGCGAACACATCGGCGCCCTTGCCCGAGGCGCCGAACTGGTCGATGCCGAACACGTTGCCTGCCGTGCCGACGTAACGCCACCAGCACTGCCGGGCGCCGGCCTCCACTGCGAGGCGCCGGGTCACGGCGCGCGGCAGCACGCTGTCGCGATACGCGTCGTCCTGGGCGTCGAAGGCCTCGGTGCACGGCATGGATACCAGGCGCACGCGCCGCCCGGCGGAGTTGAGGGCAGTGACCGCCTGGGCGCAGATGCCGATTTCGGAGCCGGTGGCGATCACCAGCGCCTCCGGCGCGCCCTGCGGCTCGATCAGCACGTAGCCACCGCGGCGGATGGCGGCCAGCTGCGCGCCGCTGCGCGTCTGCTGCGGCAGTCCCTGGCGTGTGAGGATGAGCGCGGTCGGCCCGGTGTGCTCGAGCGCCGCGCGCCAGGCGACCGCGGTCTCCACCGCATCGCACGGCCGCCACAGCGTCATGTGCGGCATGGCGCGCAAGCTGGCGAGATGCTCGATCGGCTGATGCGTCGGGCCGTCCTCGCCGAGCCCGATGGAGTCGTGCGAGTACACCAGCACGGTGCGCACGTTCATCAGGCACGCCAGGCGCACCGCGTTGCGCGCGTAGTCGGAGAACACCAGGAACGTGCCGCCGTACGGAATCAGGCCGCCGTGCAGCGTGATGCCGTTCATGATCCCGGTCATCCCGAACTCGCGCACCCCGTAGTGCAGGTAGTCCCCCTCCTCCTTCGCCGGGGTGATGGTCTCGGCGCCCTTGAACAGCGTGCTGTTGGAGGTGGTCAGGTCCGCCGAGCCGCCGAGCAGCTCCGGCAGCGCCGGCCCGATGATGTTCAGCACCGCCTGCGAGGAGGCACGCGTCGCCTGCGCGGCGGTCTGCTTGAGGGCCGCCTGCAGCACCTGGTCCGCGAGCTGGTCCCAGTTCGCGGGCAGCTCGCCACGCATGCGCCGCTCGAACTCGCGCGCCAGTTCCGGGAAGTTCGTGGCGTAGCGCGCGAACAGCTGCCGCCAGGAGGATTCCGCCGCCTCACCCTTGGCGCGGTGGTCCCAGGCGGCGCGGATCTCATCCGGCACCACGAACGGCGGGTACTCCCAGCCCAGCGCCTTGCGTGCCGCGGCGACCTCGTCGGGCCCGAGCGCCTCGCCGTGCGCCTCGGCGGTGCCCTGCTTGTGGGGCGCCCCGTAGCCGATGATGGTCTTGCAGCAGATGAGCGAGGGGCGCTCGGTCTGCGCCCGCGCCGCCTTGACCGCGGCGAGCACCGCATCCGCGTTCAGCCCGTCGACGTCGGGCACCACGTGCCAGCCGTAGGCGGCGAAGCGCTTGGGCGTGTCGTCGGTAAACCAGCCCACGACCTTGCCGTCGATCGAGATGCCGTTGTCGTCGTAGAAGACGATGAGCTTGCCCAGTCCCAGGGTGCCGGCGAACGAGCAGGCCTCGTGCGACACGCCCTCCATCAGGCAGCCGTCGCCGCAGAAGGCATAGGTGTAGTGATCGACGACATTGAAGCCGGGCCGGTTGAACTCGCGGGCCAGCAGCTTCTCCGCCAGCGCCATGCCGGCCGCGTTGGCGAGACCCTGACCGAGGGGCCCGGTCGTGGTCTCGATCCCCAGCGGCGGGTCGTGCTCGGGGTGCCCCGGGGTCTTGCTGCCGAGCTGCCGGAACTTCTGCAGGTCCTCGATCGTCAGCGGGTAGCCGGTGAGGTACAGCACCGAGTACAGCAGCATCGAGCCGTGGCCGTTCGAGAGCACGAAGCGGTCGCGGTCGGCCCACTGCGGATTTCCCGGGTTGTGCTTGAGGAACTCGCCCCACAGCACCTGGGCGATGTCCGCCATGCCCATCGGCATGCCGGGGTGACCGGAGTTGGCGCGCTGCACGGCATCCATGGACAGAGCGCGGATAGCGTTGGCTTGTTCGCGGCGTGTAGTCATGCGGCTCTTCGTTGCGGCTCCCGGGCCGCGGCTAGGGACGAAAAAGGCGGGGCGCGCATTCTCCACCACTCACGCCGTATGCTCAATCGCAGGCGCGGCCTGCTCCAATGCGGTACCGCGGGACGGCACATGCGCCGCGGCACAGGCTTGAGGCTGCGCCACTGTGGGTCGCGAGGCGACTTAAGTTCCCTCGTGCCGGACCCGTTACACGGGCCTGTTTCACATTATCCGCATCTCGGAACGGTACCGCGTCATGCCGCCGTCCCGGGCCCGGGGGGCCGGGGGACGTGGTTCACTGCTGCACGGCGCACGGCTCTGTTACGCTTTCCGTGATGAGCGTAGTGCGTATTACTCATTTCACCGACCCGCATCTGTACGGCGGCGAGCACGAGACGCTGCGTGGCGTGCAGACGCTGCCGGCGCTTACTGCCGCGCTTGCGCATGCGCGCGCGCGCGACTGGCCGCCGGACGCGGTGCTGGTCACCGGTGACCTCGTGCAGGACGATCCGGCCGGCTACCCGCACTTCCGCCGCCTGTTCGGCGAGCTCGGCGTGCCGGTGCTGTGCGTGCCCGGCAACCACGACGAGCCGCAGGCCATGCGGCGCGAGCTGGCTGCCAAGCCGTTCGTGCTCGACGGCGGCTACGTCGACTTCGGGCGCTGGCGCATCGTGCTGCTCGACAGCTGCATCCCCGGTTCGGCGAGCGGGGCACTGAGTGCCCAGGCGCTGGAGGGACTGCGCGCCGCGCTGAGTGATGCCGGCACGCGCCACTGCATGGTGTGCCTGCACCACCACCCGGTGCCGATGTCGAGCCGCTGGCTCGATCGCGTCGGTCTCAACAACGCCGCGGAGTTTCTCCACACCATCGACGCGCATCGCAACGTGCGCGCCGTCCTCTGGGGACACGTGCACCAGAACTACGACGCCCTGCGCAAGGGCGTGCGCATGCTCGCAACGCCCTCCACGTGTGCGCAGTTCGCGCCGAATTCGGATGATTTCGCCGTCGACCGGCGGCCGCCGGCCTATCGCACCTTCGAGCTGCGCCCGGACGGCTCGCTGCTGACGGAGGTCGTATGGCTCGAGCAGCACGCCGGCGGCTCCTCGCGCTCTGCCTGCTCGGCAGCCTGACGCTACTGGCGGCCACCGCCGCCCACGCCGCCAGCCCGGTGTGGGTGGTGCGTGGCCCGAACAGCACGGTCTATCTCGCCGGCTCCGTCCACCTGCTGCCGACCCGGGATGCGGTGCTCCCGCCGGCGTTCGAGCGCGCCTACGGCTCCGCGGCGAAGGTGGTGATGGAGCTGGACCTGGGCAAGCTCGATCCGCTCGAGATGGCGGCCTGGATCCTCGAGCACGGCTCGCTCCCGGCCGGCACGACGCTGCGCGAGGTCGTGGGCGCACCACGCTACGCGCGCGTGAGCGCGGCGGCGAGCGATCTGGGGCTGACGCCGGCGGTACTCGATGCGCAGGCGCCCTGGGTGGTGAGCATCGAACTGGCCGACCTCGAGTTCGTGCGGCTCGGGCTCGATCCGCAGAAGGGTGTCGAGGAGCAGCTGGTGGCGCGGGCGCGCGCCGACGGCAAGCCGACCGCGGGCCTCGAGACACTCGATGAGGAGCTCGGCGGCCTGGCGGGCCTGGCGCGCGAGGACCAGGTGCGGCTGCTCGACCAGACCCTCGACGATCTGAACCAGTCAGCGGACGAGATGCGCGAAGTGGTCGGCGCCTGGCGCCGTGGCGATGCGCCCCAGCTGGCGGGGCTGCTGGCACGCGAGTACCGCACGTTTCCGGCGCTGTACCGCCAGCTGGTCACGGCCCGCAACCAGCGCTGGCTGCCGCAGATCGAGGCGCTGCTGCGCGAGCACGCCGACTGCATGGTGGTGGTCGGCTCGCTGCACCTGGTGGGCGACGGCGGCCTGCTGGAGCTACTGCGCAAGGACGGCTACGCGCCCACGCAGCTGAACTGAGCTCAGGCGGGGCGCGCGGCGCGGCGCTGGAAGAAGCGCCACACCGGCACGGCCAGCGCCAGGGTCCACGCGAGCACCAGCCAGCCGACGAAGCCGTCGAAGCGGCTGAGCAGGAAGCCGAGCGGCGCGGCGCGCCGCGGCGCGGCCAGCTCGTGCACCACCAGCATCACCCAGACCCAGCCGGCGTGCAGACCGAGGCAGGCGGCGATGTTGCCGGTCGCGCGCCGTACCAGGGCGAGCACCACCCCTACCGCCATGAGCGCGAGGAAGGCGTCGGCGATCGCTGCCGGGTGCGCCAGGGCCTGCAGCGACTCCCCCAGCAGCGCCAGACCGCTGAACGGCGTCACCTGCTCGGCCGGGATGCGCACCTTGCCGAAGAAGTGCGTGGCCGCGTACAGCAGCGCCGTCAGCAACACCGCGGCGCGGGCGCCCGACTCGCGCTCGATGGCGGTGTACATCGCCCCGCGCAGGAACGTCTCCTCGATGAGCGCCACCGCCAGACCGCTCAGCAGGCGTGCACCGAGCAGCTGCAGCAGTGCCACCGGGCCCAGGGTCGCCGCCGCCGTCCAGTCGAGCAGGCCGAGGGCGCCCATCGCGGCCACCACCGCCACCATGGTGGCGACGCCGAGCAGCAGTCCCACCAGCAGCTCGCGCAGGAATGCGCGCCGCGGCAGCCCGTAGCCGAGGCTGGCGCGGTCGGCGAGCCCCAGGCGCCGCGCCAGCGCCACGAAGCCGGCCAGCAGCGCCAGCATCCCCAGCCGCTCGGCGATGCGGTGGAACGGAAAGTCGAAGTGCGGGTGCAGCAGCGTCCAGGCGGGGTACGCGAACAGCGCCACCGCCGCCAGCGCGATCGCCATCAACAACATGAACCAGCCGAATGCTCGCATGCGGGGCTTGCTCTCGCTTGCCAGGGCCGACCCGGCCCGCATAGCTTAGGGCGGAAACCCAAGGGGAGTCATGGCGGCGCCCGCGTTGCAACCGATCGTCATCTGGTTCGGCCGGGTCGGCGACATGATCCTGCTGTCGGCGCTGCTCGGCGTCCTGCACCGCCGCTTTGGCGAGCGCTGTTACGTGATCGGCGCCGGCTCCTGGCCGGCCGAGCTGTATGCCGCACACGCCGACGTCGCGCGCGTCGAGTGCCTGCGCCGCTACACCCTGGGCCCGCTCGATGCCAACTGGTGGCGGGCACTGCGCCAGCTGCGCGCGCGCCGCGGCGCACCGGTGTACGTATGCGAGTTCGATGTCAAGAAACTGGCGCGCGTGCGACGGTTGCTGGCGGCCAGCGGCACCGACCCGGCGCACTGCCTGTACCTCACACAGACGGCGAGCTGGCAGCAACAGCACTGGGTGGACCGCCTGGTGAGCTTCGGGCGGCTCACCCCGCCGGCTCTGGACGCCGCGGCCTACCCCTGGCCCAGCGCCGCGCCGCGCTGCGCTCCGCACCTCGAGGTCGCGCCGTCGGCGGCGGCCGCCTGCGACGCCTGGCTGGCGGCGCGGGGCCTCGCGGGCGCGCCGCTGGTGCTGCTGCAGCCCGGCAACCGGCGCACCATGCGCGGCCGGCGCCTGCGCCTCGCCGCCGACGACGATCGCGCGTGGCCGGTCGAGCGCTGGGCGCAGCTGGCGCAGCGGCTGCATGCGCAGCTGCCGGCGGCACGCATCGTGCTGTGCGGCGCACCGCGCGAGGCGTTGCTGCTGCAGTGGATCATGCAGGCGGCGCGCCTGCCGGCGCTCACGAGCGCGGAGCTGCCGCTGCCGCGGCTGCTGGCGCTCTGCGCACGCGCCCACAGCATGATCTCGGTCAACACCGGGCCGGCGCATCTCGCCGCCGCCGTGTCGCTGCCGGTGGTCGTGCTGTTCGGCGCCCAGCAGCAGTCGGAGTGGCTGCCGCGCAGCCCGGGCGGCTCGGCCGTGATCGGACTTGGCGGCCTGCCCGAGACGGGCCGCATCGATACGCTCAGCGTCGAGCGCGTATTCGCCGCCTGGTGCGCGCTGCCGCCGCGCGCATCCGCCCCCGCCGCTAGGCCAGCAGCGCCCGCCACTGCGCCATGACCGCCGCAGCCCCGAAGCGCGGATCCGGGCCGCAGCGCGGACGGCCGCCGGCGCGCCAGGCGCCGATGCGCTCGGCGTAGGCGTCGAATAGCCCGGCGCGCGCCGCGAACCACGCCGGAGCGCGCCGCCAGCTGCGCGGCCAGGGCGCCAGCAGCGCCTCGTACACACGGTAGGCATGCCGCAGCGGCAGCACCTGGGCGGGGTCGGCGACGATCTCGCGCGCCGCGCCACAATCGTGGGTCAGCACCGGCGTGCCGAGCGCGTGCGACTCGGCGAACACCAGCCCGAAAGTCTCCGGGATGACGAAGTTGGGAAAGAACGTGCACAGCGCGCCGCGCACCTCGGCGTGCATGCGCGCCTGCGGCTGCGCGCCGAGAAACTCGACCCCCGCGGCGGGCGCCTGGCGCGGGTTCTTGTAGCCCGGGTTGCCGACCACCAGGCGCAGCTGCGGCATGCGGCGCCTGAGGTGTGCGAACGCATCGAGGCTGAAGGCGAGCCCCTTGTTGGGCGAGGAGAAGAATACGAGCTTCGAGTCATCCAGCGGCGTGGCATCCGGCACCAGTGCGTCGTCCACCGGGTTGTAGAGCGTCACGGTGCGCACGTGCGGCGCGAGGCCGAGCGCGGCGAGCGTCGCCGCGACGCCGGTGCGCTGCCACTCCGAGACGCAGATGCAGGTGACCGCCGCCTCGCGCAGCAGCGCGGCGCTGGCGGCCAGGCGCCGCGCACGCTTGGTGCCGGGGTGCAGCCGGTCGTGCAGCCACAGGTACAGGCGCGCCTGCGGGTAGCGCTCGCGCACGCGCGCCAGCGCGCGCGCCTCGCGGCTGACGATCACGTGGCTGATGTCGGGTAGCCGGCGCGGCGCGCGGTAGCGCCCCCAGTCCTCGCGCCGGTTGTGCTGGATGACGAACGCGCCGAGCGCGTCGGCGACCCGCACCAGCGTCGCCTCCGTTCCGCCCAGCGCCGCGCCGGCCAGCGTGCGCGTGTCGTACGGCTGCCGGCACAGGGGATCGTAGAACAGGATCGCGCCCATTTCGGGGTATTCTACGGGCCTTTGTCCGCGGTCGAACGGGGGACGCGTGGCGAGTGTCAGCGGCGTGTCGGCGTGCATCATCACCTACAACGAAGCCGACCGCATCGAGGCCTGCCTGCGCTCGGTCAGCTTCTGCGACGAGCTGCTGGTGGTCGACTCCCACTCCAGCGACGACACGCGCGCGCGCGCCGCCGCGCTCGGGGCCCGCGTCATCGAGCGCGACTGGCCGGGCTACCGCTCGCAGAAGCAGTTTGCGGTGGAGGCCGCGCGGCATGACTGGGTGCTGTGCCTGGACGCCGACGAGCGCGTCAGTGCGCCGCTGCGCGCCGAGCTCGAGGCGCTGCGCGCCGGCGGCTTCGCCGGCGCCGCCGGCTGGTCGATACCGCGCATCACCGACTACTTCGGCCGCTTCCTGCGTCACGGCAACGCCTACCCGGACCGGCTGGTGCGACTGTTCGACCGCCGCCGTGGCGGCTGGAGCGGCTACGAAGTCCACGAGAACACGCGCGTCAGCGGCCGCATCGCGCGCCTGCACGGCCACCTCGAGCACTACTCCTACCGCTCCCTCGGCGACCACCTGGCGCGCATGCAGCGCTACGCCGATCTCATGGCGCAGGCCATGTACGACGCCGGGCGGCGCTGCGGCCTCGCGCCGGTGCTGCTCAACGCGCAGTGGCGTTTCGTGCGCGGCTATCTGCTGCGGCTCGGGTTCCTCGACGGCTGGCGCGGGCTGGTGTTCGCGCTCATCGAGTCGCAGTACGTGCGCCGCAAGTACCTCGGCCTATACATGCGCAGCCGGGGGCTGCCGGGCTGACCAGGCCGCGACTTTCTCCAGGCGCAGCAGCGGATCGGTGAGCTCGAGCAGCTGCTGCTTCTGGGCGGGCGCGAGCGGCAGGATCTCGGCCCAGCGGTTGCCCACCCAGCCGGCGTCCTCGTAGTGCGCCTCGACGTGCATGTAGGGTCCGCCGAGGCGCGGCAGCACCTCGCGCAGCAGCTCCGCCAGGTGCGCCAGTTCCGCCGGCACCGCGCAGGCGCTCTCCGGCGCCAGGTACTCGACTTCGCCCAGGTGCAGCCCGTCCTCCTGCTGCCAGCGGCGCCCCAGCGTGAAGCGCTGCTCGCCCAGGCAGGCGATGCCGAGCAGCCCGTCGGACAGGGTATCGAAGTCCACGACGCGGGCGCGGGTGCCGATGCCCGCCAGCTGCGCGACCGCCCCGGCTTCCGCGCCCTCGAGAATGAGCAGCACGCCGAAGCCGCCCCCCTCCTTCAGGCAGCGACGCACCATGTCGAGGTAGCGCGCCTCGAAGATGCGCAGGCTCAGCGGCCCGCCGGGAAACAACACCGTGTGCAGCGGGAACAACGGCAGTGACGTCGCGTCCACGGCGCCGTCAGGCCGGCCGCCGCAGCTCGGCGAGCAGCTTGTCGTGCAGGCCGCCGAAGCCGCCGTTGCTCATGATGAGCACGTGGTCGCCGGAGCGGGCGGCGCGCGCCAGCTCGCGCGCCAGCGCCGTGACGTCGGCGCTGGCGTGGGCGCGCGCGCCGAGCGCGCTCAGCACCGCGCCGGTATCCCAGCCGAGGTCGGGCGGGGTGTACAGCCACACCTCATCGGCACCGGCGAGCGCCGGCGCGAGCGTGTCGCGGTGCACGCCCATGCGCATGGTGTGCGAGCGCGGCTCGAGCACGGCGATGATGCGGGCGCTGCCGACGCGGTGGCGCAGCCCCTCCAGGGTCGTGGCGATCGCCGTCGGATGGTGGGCGAAGTCGTCGTAGACGCGCACCCCGCGCACCTCGCCGCGCAGTTGCATGCGTCGCGCGATGCCCTCGAAGCTGCGCAGGGCCGCGAGCGCCTGCGGCACATCGACCCCGGCATGGCGCGCGGCGGCGATGGCCGCGAGCGCATTCTCCTTGTTGTGCGCGCCGATCAGCGGCCACTGCACCGTGCCGCGCGGGCGACCACCCTCGAACACCTCGAAGTGCGAGTAGTCGGCCGCGTCCGGGGCCGGCTGCGCGGTCCACAGGGCGTCGGGCTGCGGCGCGCGCGCGAAGCCCTCGAGTGGGGTCCACACGCCCATGGCGAGTGTCTCCCTGAGCCGCACGTCGGCGGCGTTCCAGACAATGCGGCCGCCGCCCGGCACGATGCGCACCAGGTGGTGGAACTGGCGCTGGATGGCGGCCACGTCGGGGTAGATATCGGCGTGATCGTACTCGAGGTTATTGAGCACCACGGTGCGCGGGCGGTAGTGCACGAACTTGGCGCGCTTGTCGAAGAAGGCCGTGTCGTACTCGTCCGCCTCGATGACGAAAAAGCGCCCGGCGCCGAGGCGCGCGCTCAGCCCGAAGTTGGCCGGCACGCCGCCGATCAGGAAGCCCGGCTTGAGGCCGGCATGCTCGAGGATCCAGGCGAGGAGCGACGAGGTGGTGGTCTTGCCGTGCGTGCCGGCCACCGCCAGCACCCAGCGGTCCTTGAGCACCTGGCGCGCCAGCCACTCCGGGCCGGACATGTATGGCATGCCGCTCTCGAGCAGCGCCTCGACCACCGGCTGGCCGCGTGTCATGACGTTGCCGACGATGACCATATCGGGGGCGGGGCTCAGCTGCGCCGCCTCGAAGCCCTCGGTGACGGCGATGCCGAGCGCCTCCAGCTGCGTGCTCATCGGCGGATAGACGTTGCGGTCCGAGCCGCTGACCGTGTAGCCGGCGGCGCGCGCGATGGCGGCGATGCCGCCCATGAAGGTGCCGCAGATGCCGAGAATGTGTACGTGCATGGCCAGTTGCCTTCAGGCGCCGGCGGGCGGGAACAGCATCACGAGCAGCAGCTGAACGGAGAACACCTGCAGGATCACCAGCACGACACTCGCCGTGGCCGACCACTCGAGCGCGGCCTTGACGACGTGGCTGTTGGCCGTGATCAGCCACACGAGCAGCAGCAGTCCGGCCGAGGCGACCGGCAGCTGCCAGGCCGAGCCCTGCTGGACGCGCGGGATGAGCCATTCGCACGCCACCAGCAGCGGCGCGAGCAGCGTCTGCACGCCGAACACCGCCGTAGCGGTCTGCAGCGTGCGCTCCGGCCGGCCGACGAGGCGCAGCAGCGCCACGTACCACAGCAGCGTGAACAGCGTCTCCGCCAGCAACGGACCCGGCCACGCCTGCAGGGGCAAGAGCGTGCACACCAGCGCCTTCACGCCCAGGTAGGCGAGCATGCTCAGCACCAGCAGCAGCATCGAAGCCGGCACGTCCTGCGGTCCGCGGCGCAGCACGGCGATCTGCGTAAAGAGCCGGAGAAGTTCGCTCATGGCTTTCGATGCCGGCGCGGGCCTCGCATAATGCGCACGTCCGATTGTACAGACTAGCTTTCATTTGCCGCACGTTCTCACCACCGCTCCCGCGCTCGTCGAACTGTCCGCACGCCTCGCCGCCAGCGCGCGCCTCGGCCTCGATACCGAGTTTCTGCGCGAACGCACCTACCGCGCGCAGCTGTGCCTGGTGCAGCTCGCCACCCCGGACGAGGCCGCATGCGTCGATCCGCTCGCACTCGCCGACCTGACGCCGCTCGCGGCGGTGCTCGCCGCCCCTGCGGTGCTGAAGGTGATGCACGCCTCGCGCCAGGATCTGGAGGTGCTGCTGCCGGCGATGGGGCGCACGCGGCCGGTGTTCGATACCCAGATCGCCGCGGCGCTCACCGGCCTGCCGGCGCAGGTCGGCTACGCCGAGGCGGTGCGGCGCCTGCTCGGGCAGGAACTGGCCAAGTCCCACACGCGCACCGACTGGTCGCGCCGCCCGCTCTCACCCGAGCAGATCGAGTACGCGCTCGATGACGTGCGCTACCTGCTGCCACTCGCTGACGCGCTGCGCGCCGAGCTCGAGCGGCTGGGCCGCCTGGCGTGGCTCGAGGAGGAGATGGCGGCACTCGACGACACGCGCGCTCTGGTAGTCGACCCCGACAACGCCTGGCTGCGGCTGAAAGGCCTGCGCGACCTCGACCCGGGGCGCGAGCGCGTGGCGCGCTCGCTGGCCGCGTGGCGCGAGCGTACCGCCGCCGAACACAACCGCCCGCGTGGCTGGATTCTCGACGACGCGGTGCTGCGCGACGTGGTGCTGCAGGTGCCGCGCTCACTGACGGCACTGGCGCAGATCGAGGCCATGCCCCCCGGGCTGGTCAAGCGCCGCGGCGAGGAGCTGCTCGGGCTGGTGCACGCCGCGCAGGTTCCCGAGCCGGCCCCGCCGCTACCCGGCCGGGCACGACCGGATCCGGTCAAGGCGGCGCTGGTGAAGAAGCTCGGGCAGCTGTCCCAGACGGTGGCCCAGGAACTGCAGCTCGTGCCGGAGGTGCTCGCGACGCGGCGCGACCTGGAGCAGCTCGCCGACGGGCAGCGCGACGGCGCGGTATTGCGCGGCTGGCGCCGCGCCATTCTCGGCGAGCGGCTGCTCGCGGCGCTGTGACCTAGCGGCGCGTGCTCTTGCGGCGGCGTGCGCCGCGCACGGCGCCGGCGCGCGGCGCCTTGGCGCGGCGGGTGCGCGTGCTGCGGCGCTTGGGGCTCGCCCGGGAGGCGCGCGTACGCTTGGCCGTCGCGGCGGCCTTTTTCTTGGCCGGCTTGCGTGCCCGCTTGGCGGCGCCGCGGCGGGCGCCCGCGGCACGCTTGGGCGCGCGCAGCGCCGGCACGCGCAGGGCCTGTGCCAGGCGCGCGGTGACCTCGTCCACGGCAGCCTCGGCGTCGATCACCTGCAGCAGGCCGCGCGCGCGGTAGAAGTCGATGAGCGGCCGGGTCTTTTCGTCGTACACGCGCAGCCGCTCGGCCACGGTCGCCTCGTTGTCGTCCGGGCGCTGCATCAGGCGGTGCGGGGCACCCGTCTTGGGGCACACCGCCCCCGCGCCGCTCGGCGGCGAAGTGAGCAGGTTGAACACCCGGCCGCAGTCGGCGCAGCTGCGCCGGCCGGCGATGCGGCGCACCAGCTCGCGCGAGTCCACCTCGAGCTGCACCACGGCGTCCAGCGGCTGCTTCAGGGCCTCCAGCAGCCGGTCGAGCGCGTGCGCCTGGGCGAGGTTGCGCGGGAACCCGTCGAGGATGAAGCCGCGGCGGGCGTCCGGCTCGCCGAGACGCTCGCGGATCATGCCGAGCACGAGGGAGTCCTCGACCAGGCGTCCGGAGTCCATGGCCTCCTTCGCCTGCCGGCCGAGCTCGGTGCCGCGCGCGACCGCCTCGCGCAGCAGGTCCCCGGTCGAGATCTGCGGGATACCGACGCGCTCTACCAGACGCTGGGACTGCGTGCCCTTGCCCGAACCGGGCGCCCCCAACAGCACGATGCGCATGTTTTGTTCAGTGACCGAGCGTGGCCGCGCCTCGGCCACAACGGCCCGTCACGTTACCGGCGGCCTCAGGCAAGGTCAAACTGCACGCGGCGCGGCTGTCGCACCCGCCGCGCCGGCTGCGTTATTCTTCCGCCCCCCCAGGCCGCGCCCCTTCCCCGCCATGAAAAAGCCCGCTCCGCGCAACGCCCTCTACGCCCAGTCGGGCGGTGTTTCGGCCGTCATCAACGCCTCTGCCTGCGGCGTCATCGAGACCGCGCTGCGCTCGAAGCATATCGGCAAGGTGTACGCCGGCCGCCACGGCATCATCGGCGCGCTTACCGAGGACCTGATCGACGTCGGGCGTGAGAGCGCCGCGACCATCCGCGCGCTCAAGCACACCCCGGCCGGCGCCTTCGGATCGGCGCGCTTCAAGCTCAAGAGCATCGAGCAGAACCGCGCCGAGTACGAGCGCCTCATCGAAGTGTTCCGCGCCCACGACATCGGCTACTTCTTCTACAACGGCGGCAACGATTCCATGGACACCGCGCTCAAGGTGTCACAGATCGGCGCCGCGCTCGGCTACCCCGTGACCTGCGTCGGCGTGCCGAAGACGGTCGACAACGACCTGCCGCACACCGACTGCTGCCCGGGGTTCGGCTCGGTGGCCAAGTACGTCGCGGTGTCGACGCGCGAGGCGGCGCTGGATGTCGCCTCCATGGCGCGCACCTCGACGCGCGTGTTCGTGCTGGAAGTCATGGGGCGGCACGCCGGCTGGATCGCGGCCGCCGGCGGACTCGCCGGCAAGGGCGCGGCGGAGCCGCCGCACCTGATCCTGTTTCCGGAAGTGCCGTTCGAGCAGCAGAAATTCCTGGCGCGCGTGCAGGAGTGTGTCGAGGCTTACGGCTACTGCGTGATCGTGGTGTCCGAAGGGGCCGCCTACGCGGACGGCAAGTTCCTCGCCGACGCCGGCACCCGCGATGCCTTCGGGCACACCCAGCTCGGCGGCGTGGCGCCGCTCGTCGCCAACATGGTGCGCGAGGCGCACGGCTACAAGTATCACTGGGCGGTGGCCGACTACCTGCAGCGCGCGGCGCGCCACATTGCTTCGCGCGTCGACGTGGACCAGGCCTACGCGGTCGGCAGGGCGGCGGTCGAACTGGCGGTCAGGGGCGTCAACGCCGTAATGCCCACCCTCGTGCGCAAGTCCTCGCGGCCCTACAAATGGGTGATCGGCCACGTGCCGCTCAGCGAGGTCGCCAACAAGGAAAAGAAGCTGCCGCCGGA
>Ga0070732_10000428_pt1 | contig 27354 bp, 23 predicted proteins | sample Coa_R1_5_FD_66449 | JGI IMG/M metagenome (GOLD analysis project Ga0070732, IMG submission 66449) | Surface soil microbial communities from Centralia Pennsylvania, which are recovering from an underground coalmine fire - Coalmine... | ecosystem: Environmental > Terrestrial > Soil > Unclassified ... | reverse complement strand
GCGTGGCGCGAGGCGGGCGCTGTAGATGTCCCCTCCCCATTCGATCCGCACCGTCGTCTCGTGACCGGCGAGGGCCGTGAAATGGGCCTGGATAAGGGGGTGATCCTCCCGGCCGTCGAGGAGGAGTTCGGGCAGGGTCCGGCCGAGCAGCCGATCCGTCGTCAGCCCGAGGCGACGAAGCAACACACCCTGGATGAACGTGACCCGAAGATGGTCGTCGGTGGTCCAGACGGTCGCCGGGAGATCGGCGAAGATCTGTCGACCTCTGGCGATGGTCTCTGGCTCGGCCTGCGGACGAGACCGCCGGCGACGAGGTCCGGGTGGCGTGCCGGGAGAATCAGGTTCAGCCACGGTCAGCTTGGGGAGTACTTCATCCTATCGCGATTCCGCCCCACCGGCCGGTGGATGCGCGCCAATCGGTGCCCTCGGGCCTCCGCGCCTTCAAGCCCTCGTGTGTCTCTAAGCGGTTGCGCCCTCGGTGGCCGTGTGCTGAAGTAAGCAGGTTGCTATGACCACTTGGGAGGGCCGCGTGGCCCTGGTGACCGGTGCCTCACGAGGCATCGGCCGGGCTGCGGCTCGAGCGCTGGCCGCACGCGGGGCCAGCGTCGTGGCCTCCGCACGCGGGGATCACGCCGACCCGGTGGCCGAGGAGATTCGGGCGTCGGGAGGACGGGCGGAAGCGCGGGCGCTCGACGTGACCGAGCCGGCGGCCATCGAAGCGACGGTCGCCGAGGTCGTGAGCCGGTACGGCCGGCTGGACATCCTCGTGAACAACGCGGGTATCACTCGCGACCAGCTCCTGCTTCGCCTGAAGCGCGAGGACTGGGACGCCGTCCTCGACACGAACCTGACGGCCGCGGCGATGCTGACTCGAGCGGCGCTGAAGCCGATGATCAAGCAGCGCTCGGGGCGGATCATCAGCCTGACCTCGGTCGTCGGGCAGGCGGGGAATGCGGGTCAAGCGAACTATGCGGCGGCCAAGGCCGGCCTGATAGGGTTTACCAAGGCCGTGGCCCTGGAGGTCGCGTCGCGTGGCATCACGGTGAACGCGGTCGCACCGGGCGTCATCGACACGGATATGACGCGGGCCCTGTCCCAGGACGCACAGACCGGGTGGGCGGACCGCATTCCGCTGCGTCGGCTGGGCACACCCGAGGACGTGGCCGAAGCGGTAGTCTTTCTGGCGTCAGACGAGGCGTCGTATATTACGGGACACGTCCTGGCCGTGAACGGCGGGATGTACATGTGATGACGGGATTCGCCCGCGCCGCGGGTGATCCCACGGGCTCTTTGAGGAGGACGGAATGGCGGTAGCTGATCAGGTCAAGAAGATCATCGTCGAGCAGTTGGGCGTCGATGAAGAGGAAGTGACGCCGGATGCCTCGTTTGTGGATGATCTCGGGGCCGACTCCCTCGACACGGTGGAGCTCGTCATGGCGTTCGAAGAGGAGTTCGGCATCGAGATCCCCGACGAGGACGCCGAGAAGATCACGCGTGTGAAGGAAGCGATCGAGTACATCGAGTCACACGCGAAGAAGAAGTAGCGGAGGAGCTTTGACGAGACGAGTGGTCGTGACCGGTGTCGGTCTGATCTCCTCCGTAGGCATTGGGACCGAGACCACTTGGGCGGCACTGCTGGCCGGCCAGAGCGGCATCGGGCCGATTAGCCACTTCGACGCTTCGGAGTTCTCGGCGCGCATTGCCGGAGAAGTGCGGGGGTTCGACCCGCTGCAGTTCCTCGAGAAGAAGGACGTCAAGAAGATGGACGTCTTTATTCAGTTCGCGATGGCCGCGTCCCAGTTCGCGGTGGACGACGCCCGCCTGGACGTCGCCGGCAGCGGCATCGGCGACCGCGCCGGTGTCTACATCGGGTCGGGCATCGGGGGCTTCGCGACGATTGAGCGGGAGCACAAGCAGCTGCTCGGCGGCGGTCCTCGCCGCATCTCGCCGTTCTTCATTCCCGCGTCGATCATCAATCTGGCCGCTGGCCAGGTGTCGATCCGGTTCGGCGCGCGCGGGCCGAATCTGGCCGCGTGCACCGCGTGCACGGCATCGACGCACGCGGTCGGCGAGGCGTTCGAGATCATCCGGCGCGACGACGCCGACGTCATGATCGCGGGCGGGTCGGAGGCGGCGATCACACCGCTCAGCGTCGGCGGCTTTGCCGCGATGCGCGCGCTGTCCACGCGCAACGACGAGCCGACGCAAGCGAGCCGGCCCTTCGACAAGGATCGCGACGGCTTCGTGATCGGCGAGGGCTCCGGCATGCTGGTGCTCGAAGAGCTCGGCGGGGCCGTCGCGCGCGGCGCGCCGATCTACGCCGAGATCGTGGGCTACGGGCTGTCGTCGGATGCCTACCATCTGACGGGCCAGCCGGAGGACGGCAACGGCGCCGTCCGCTCGATGCAGATGGCCCTGCGGAAGGCCGGGCTCAAGCCCGAGGACGTCGACTACATCAACGCCCATGGCACGTCGACGCCGATCAACGACCCGACCGAGACCCTCGCAGTGAAGCGCTGCTTCGGCGACCACGCGACGACGCTCGTCATGTCGTCCACCAAGTCGATGACCGGGCATCTCCTCGGCGGGGCCGGCGGCCTCGAGGCCGGTATCACCGCGCTCGCCGTGCGGGACCAGATCGCCCCGCCGACGATCAACCTCGACGCGCCGGACTCGCTCTGCGACTTGGACTACTGCGCGAACGCCAAGCGGCCCATGCGCATCCGCTATGCGCTGTCGAACTCGTTCGGCTTCGGCGGGACGAATGGAACTCTCGTGCTGAAGCAGTACGAGGAATCGTGAAGATAGCCGTCTGCATCAAGCAAGTCGTGACCCGCGAGTGGCAGGTGCGCATCGACGATGCGAAGACCTGGGTGCGGGATCGGGACGCCAGCTGGGAATTGAACGAGCCGGATGCCTACGCGCTCGAGGAGGCGCTCCGCCTCAAGGAGAAGCACGGCGGCGAGGTCATCGCGGTGTCGGCCGGTCCGGCGCGCGTGTCGCAGGTGATCCGCGAGGCACTTGCCCGCGGCGCCGACCGCGCGATCCAGGTCGAGGGCGATGCCCTGGCGACGGCCGACGCATGGGCGACCGCCGACGCCCTCGCCGCGGCGATCAAGGACGAACACGTCGATCTCGTCCTGACGGGCCTGCAGTCCGACGATCAGGGCTTTGCGCAGGTGGGGGTGGTCCTCGCCGAACGGCTCGGCGTCGCGCACTCGACGATCATCATGGAGGTCGAGGTCGACGCCTCGAACGCCGCGCCGGGCCTGCGCGTGAAGCGCGAGCTGGAGGGCGGCTGGTTCCAGTGGATCGCCATGCCGCTGCCCGCAGTCCTCACGATCCAGAGCGGCATCAACCAGCTCCGGTACGCGACGCTGAAGGGCATCATGGCCGCGAAGAAGAAGGCGGTGAGGGTCGTGGCCGCGCCGGCCGCACCCGCCACCCGCCAGCGCATCACGGCGATTCGTGTGCCCGAGAAGTCGAAGGCGACCCGTGTGATTGGGGGGTCGCCGACCGAAGCCGCGAAGGAACTGGTCCGTGTCCTGCGCGACGAAGTGAGAGTCCTTTGACCGTCCTTGTCATCGCCGAAGAGCGCGGCGGCGTGATCAATCGGGCCTCGTGGGAGTCGATCGCCGCGGCGCAGCAGCTCGGCGGCCCGGTCACCGTGCTCCTGCCGGGGGCCGGCGTGGCCGCGATGGCCGCGGCCCTGGCCGCGGCTGATGTCGCCGAGGTCGTCGCCCTCGAGCACGAGGCGCTCGGCGCCTACACACCCGACGGCTTCGTCCAGGCGCTGGCGCCAGTCATCGCCGCGGCCGCGCCAGCCCTGGTCGTGGCAGCGCACACGTATCAGGCGCGCGACTTCGTGCCCGCCCTGGCGGCCCGTCTCGATCGCGCCCTGGTGACGGACGCCATCGGCGCGCGAGTGGACAACGGCCGCGTCGTCTTCACCCGCCAGATGTTTCAGGGCAAGGTCAATGCCGATGTCGTGCTCGAGGGTCCACCGCCCCACGTCGCGACGTTTCAGATCGGGGCATTCCGCGGCGACGCGGTCAGGAAGGGCGGCGCGGCGGCCGCCGTGCGGACGGCCGTGGCCGCCGTCGACCGCGCGACCATCCGGCAGCGTCCGGAGACGCCGTTCCGAGAAGCGAAGCAGGCGGTCGACCTGACGCAGGCCGATCGCATCGTCTCGATCGGGCGTGGCATCAAGGGTGCGGAACACATTCCACTTGCCCAGCAGTTGGCGACCGCGCTCGGCGCAGAACTCGCGGCCTCGCGGCCCATCTGCGACGCCGGCTGGGTGCCGATGGAGCGACAGATCGGCAGCTCCGGACAGACTGTCGCGCCGAAGCTTTACGTGGCGCTCGGCATTTCAGGCGCGATTCAGCACGTCGTGGGCATGAAGGGGGCGCGCACGATCGTCGCGGTCAACAAGGACGCCGACGCGCCGATTTTCGAGATCGCCGATTACGGCATCGTCGGCGACCTGTTCGAAGTCGTGCCGGCCATCATCGCGGCCCTCAGCCGGTAAACGGGCGCCCCGGGGACACGGTAATCTGCAGCGAGAGCCGCCACGGCCGGCGGCCAGGGATTGTCAGGTGAAAGCCTGCCGACGGAGGGAGCACTCGTGACCCGGGGACCGTTTCCGAGCATCATCGGCGCCATGGCGATCGTGGCCGGGCTGGCCGCGCCCGCCCTCGCGCAGACCGATGAGATTCAGGTCTACACGGCGGAGATCGCCGCGCCGGGCGTGTTCAACCTGACGATCCACACGAACTTCACGCCGAGCGGCATCAACACGCCCGCATTTCCCGGAGCGGTCACCGCGAACAAATCGCTGAACGGCGTCCCCGAATGGGCCTACGGAGTGACGCCGTGGTTCGAAGCCGGGCTGTACATGCCGCTCTACAGCGTCGACCGGACAACAGGGTTCGGACTCGACGGGTTCAAGCTGCGGACGCTCTTCGTCGTGCCCCATGCCGAGGACCGCAGGTTCTTCTACGGGACGAATTTCGAGTTCAGCGTCAACGCCTCCCGCTGGAACACGAGCCGCGTGTCGTCGGAGATCCGTCCGATCGTGGGCGTCCATCTCGGCGACGTGGACCTCGTCTTCAATCCGATTCTCGACACCGAATACAACGGCCTCAAGAATCTGGACTTCGCGCCCGCTCTGCGCGTCGCGTTGAATCTGTCGAAGGTGTGGGCCGTGGCGCTGGAGGAGTACGATGACTTCGGCCCGATCCACGGCTTTCTGCCGACCGGCCAGCAGGTCCACCAGATCTACGGCGTGGTCGACCGCAGCGGCAAGCTGGACTTCGAAGCCGGTGTCGGCGCCGGACTGACCGGCGCATCCGACAAGCTCACGCTGAAGATGATCCTGTCGTTCGACCTCAACGCCCCGAAGCCGAAGTCGGGTCTGCCGAAAACCTTCTAGTCATTCACGCTGTAACGGGTGCCGTTCACCCATTCACTGATTCACGCAGTGCCTCACTCGTTGAATGCCCTGTTGAATCCTCCCCTGCGTGCGCCACGGCCACGCCGTCGAAAAACGTCACCGTTCGTCCCGAGATCGCTGGCACGCGGTCCCCTGGAACGACAATCCCCACGAGGTTGAGCGGATCGGCCGCCGAGACGCTGAACGCCAGGCCATCCGGGCGGCGGTGCCGTGCCGCCCGCAACGACTCGACCGCCGTCGGCAGGGCGAACTGCTCGCCGACGAATCCCGAGACGAACCGGCCCCCCCGCACGTCGCCGCGATCCTCGAGGCGGCGGTAGACGCCGAGGAGATCGCGCCAGGGCGGCAGGTTCGTTTCGCGCGCGAGCACCTCGCGAAACACGACGCCATAGCGGCGGAGCAGCATCTGGCAGGTCGCCTCGAGGGCCTGATCCCGGCCGACGGCGGTCATCGCGGCGAGTCGGGCCCAACGGCCCGCGCTGTCGCGCGGCCGGGCGTGGCGACCCGACCCGTAGCCACCTCGCCGGCGGGGATTGATGAGCGCCCGGAGGTTGTCGAACCCGTCGGCCGTCACGAGACCGGCGGCCACCAATTCCCAGAGAGCCGTTTCAACCTCGGCCTTGAGGCCGCCGGCACCGCGCACGATGTCCGGAAAGAACGACGCACCTGATCGCTCGAGATGCGCGAGGACGGCGACAGCCGGCCGACTCAAGCCGCGGGGCGTGTCGTCGCGGCGCGGCTGCATCCAGTCGGCGTCGGCCCGAACGAAGAACGTGATGGGTGCCACGCTCGTGGGGACCACGCGGCGCGTCTGGAGGGCGGCGCGCGGGTGCAGGGCGGTGCCCTCGCCCATCGTCGCGCCGCCGGCCTCGAGGGTCGCCGGGTGTGGTGACAGCCGGCCCCAGCCCACCGCCCCCGTCAGGCAGAGCCGATCGAGCACGTCAGGATCGTACGCGGCGATGCGGCGCCCCAGAAGAGCCGGCTCCCACGCGTTGGCAGGCGCCTCGAATCCCTGAAGCTGATGAAGGACCTCGAGCGTGCCCCGCTCGCCGGTCGCCTGAGATCCGGGCGCGACGTGCTGCCAGTCGAAGAGCCAGCGCATGAACGCCGCGGCGGTGACCGGCGCGATCGCCCGCCGCAGCTCGCCGATCGTCAGCCGATGGATCCTGGCGAGCAGCCGTCGTTCGCACCACTCGAGGGGCCTCGTGTGACCGCCTTCCGGTTCGGTGAAGTAACCGCGGAGCACGCTGCCTGCGGCCTCGAGACTGACCAGGGCCTCGTCGATGTCGGTCGTCTCGAGGGCGAGACGACCCGCCAGGGCGCTCGCGGTGGTCGGACCGACGTGCGTCAGCCACCCGTGAACGACGGCCGCGAACGCCTCCGAGTTGGACAGATGGCTGTCGTCGACTCCAGCGAGCGCGCACTCGAATAAAGCGGTGGGCCGCACTGTGGCAAATACACGGGCGCGCTCCGCCGCGACCCAGAAGATCTGGTCGCGGTCGACCGCGCGCGTTGCGCGCCGATCGGCGACGAGCGCATCGAACAACGGCGCCCAGGCGGCGCTCGCCCCCGAGAGGTCGCCTTCGGGCCACAGGACAAGGGTCTGCAGCACGTCCTGCAAATCGTCCGCGTCGCGAACATCCGGCCAGGCGTCGCGGCGCACCGTGGCGATGGCTTCTGGATCGAGACGGCCGATCTCGGAGAGCGCCGTCTCGGGCAGGACGCGCCGCATCGCGACCGCGCGCGCGCGCCGCTCCTCGAGCGGCGCGTCGTCCAGATACGCGTAGGGGTTGGCGTTCAGGATCTCGTGCGAAAAGGCCGATGGCGTTGGCGTGTCGACGGCCACGCACTGGATGGCGCCGCTCGTGAGGTCGCCGAGAACCCGCAGGAACCCGTCCAGATCCATCGCTTCGCTGAGCACGTCCTTCATGACCTCGCGGACGAGCGGATGATCGGGAATGCGGATGTCGCCCTCGATGTTTTCCTGGCAGGCTGCGACGTCGGGGAACACCGACGCCAGGAGATCGTCCGACTGCATGCGTTGGATGGGCATGGGCACCCGGCGGCCGTTTCGGACCCGCGGCAACGCCAGGGCGCGACCGGCGGCCCACCGCCAACGGGATCCAAACAAGGGCGACGCCAGGGCCGCTTGTTCCAGGACCTCGCGGGCCGAGGCCGGGTGGAGGTAGCGCATGACGTCGGCCAGTGGAAAGCTGTGCTGCTCGGCGAGGGCGATGTTGATGCCGTTGTCCGTGGCTGCGGCTTGCAGCTCGAAGTTGAATGACCGGCAGAACCGCTTTCTGAGCGCGAGTCCCCAGGCCTTGTTGATGCGCGCGCCGAACGGCGCGTGAATGACGAGCTGCATGCCGCCCGCTTCGTCGAAGAACCGTTCCGCGATGACCGTGGTCAGGGTCGGCACGGCCCCCAGCACGGCGCGCCCCGCGACGACGTAGTCGACGAGCTGCTCGGCGCCCGCTCGATCGGTGCCGCAGGTGTCGGTGAGCCAGCCGACCGCCGTCTCGGCCGGTGGACGGCGGGAGGCGGCGTCACGGGGTCGCGCGTCCGCGGCGAGCCGACTGATCTCGTCCCGCAGGCCGGCGACGTGGCCCGAGAGTTCCGCCGTGCGCCCGGGCGCTTCGCCCCGCCAGAACGGGATGTTCGGCGCCGCGCCGTGCGCGTCTTCCACGAGCACGCGCCCGCTGGAGGTCACGCGACGAATCCGCCATGAGGTGTTGCCCAGGAGCATCACGTCGCCCGCCATGCTTTCGACCGCGAAATCCTCGTCGACCGTCCCGATCGGCGTGCCTTCGGGCTCGGCGACGACGGCGTACAGGGCGTTGTCCGGGATCGCGCCGCCGGCGGTAATTGCCGTGATCCGACTCCCGCGTCGGCCGCGCACGCGGCCGTTCACGCGATCGCGGTGGAGATACGCGCCGTACCGGCCGCGCTTCGCGGCGATGCCCTGCGCCAGCATCTCGACGATCTCGTCGAATTCCCGCCGCGCGAGGTCCCGGTAGGGATACGCACGAGTCACCGTCGCGTAGAGGGCGTCCTCGAGCCAGTCCTCCGCCGAGCACATCGCCACGATCTGTTGGGCAAGGACATCGAGGGGCGCGACGGGGACCAGCATGCGATCGAGGTCGCCGGCGCGGATGGCCCGGACGAGGGCCGCGCACTCGACGAGATCGTCCAGCGTGGTCGGGAAGAGGCGCCCCTTGGGCGTCGCGCCGCGCCAGTGGCCGGCCCGGCCGATCCGCTGCAACGTGACGCCAATCGACCGCGGCGAGCCAATTTGGCACACCAGATCGACCGCGCCGATGTCGATGCCCAGCTCGAGCGACGCCGTCGCGACAAGGACGCGCAGCGCACCCGACTTCAAGCGCGTTTCGGCGTCGAGGCGAATCCGGCGCGCCAGGCTGCCGTGATGGGCGGCCACCACGGTGGGATCCAGGCGCTCGGCGAGATGGTGCGTCACGCGCTCGGCCAGTCGCCGCGTGTTCACGAAGACCAGCGTCGACCGGTGCTCCCGGGCGAGGGCGGCCAGCCGATCGTAGATTTCGTCCCAGTGCGCGTTCGTGGCAATCGGACCGAGTTCGCTCGGCGGCACGTCGATCGCCAGGTCGAGGTGGCGCCGCTGAGCGATCTCGACCACGACCGGAGCCGGCCGACCGCGGCCCGCGAGGAACTCGGCCACGAGCGACAGCGGACGTTGGGTCGCCGACAGGCCGATCCGCGTGACCTCGCGCCCGGTCAGCGCGTCGAGCCGCTCGAGCGAGAGCGCGAGGTGCGCGCCGCGCTTGTCGTCGGCGACCGCGTGGATCTCGTCGACAATGACCGTCCGGACGTCGCGGAGCATCGCGCGGCTCTTCTCCGCTGTGAGGAGGATGTACAGCGACTCCGGCGTCGTCACCAGGACGTGCGGCGGGCGCTGGAGCATGGCGCGCCTGGCGGGCATCAGCGTGTCGCCAGTGCGCACCGCCGTGCGCACCTCTGGCATCGCGAGGCCGCGGGCGTGGGCGAGCGCGACGATCTCATGGAGCGGACCGTCCAGGTTCTTCTGGACGTCGTTGCCGAGGGCCTTGAGGGGCGAGACGTACAGGACTTCCGTTCGATCCGTCAGCCGGCCCGCGAGGGCCTCGGCGACGAGCCGGTTGAGGCAGGCAAGGAAGGCGGCCAGCGTCTTACCGGAGCCGGTGGGCGCCGAGATGAGGGTGTGGCGGCCCGCCACGATGTGCGGCCAGCCTTCCGCCTGCGGTTCGGTGGGCGAGCCAAAGCGGCCCAGGAACCAATCCCGCACGATCGGATCGGCCCAGTCGAGAGAGGAGACCATCTCCCAACGATAGACCAAAGGCAGACCGAGCCGCGATCACTTACAGGCAGGATTGTCTGGCTGGCCGTTCGGGCAATCTGTGGGCGTCGTGTGGGCCGAGCCTTGCGAGCTGAAGTTCGCGCCGCGGCCCACGCCGCGCGACGTCGAGTTGTAGAGGTTGCCGACGGCGGTGTTGAGGGCGGTCGCCGCAACGATGGCCATGAGGCTGATGAACGTCGCGATGATCGCGTATTCGATGAGATCCTGGCCGCGGTCGTCGGTCGACAGGCGCTGCCTGCTGCTGGGGTGCGTCATGGTCTCGTCTCGGACGATCTGTCGGCTCGGCGACGGAGCCCCGTGAGTACGACTTTCGTAACCCAGATGGACTCGAACGCATCGGCCCGGCGCCGGAGGCCGCCCAGGGCGGTCGATTACGATTCGGTATGATGGTCGCCAGTGACAGATCGTGAAGCGCTTGATGTCGACATCTTGATCGTCGGGGGCGGTCCCGCCGGCATGTCCGCCGCCCTCCGCCTGTCGCAGCTGCAAAAAGAGAGTGCCGGTGCGCCCCTGTCCATCGCGCTTCTCGAGAAGGCGCGGGAACCGGGCGCGCACATGCTTTCGGGGGCGGTCCTCGATCCATCAGCCCTTGCGTCCCTCATCCCGGATTTTCGAGCCAAGGGCGCGCCGCTCGCGTCCGAGGTCACGCGAGACGACGTGTACATGCTCACGGAGAGCGGCGCCTGGCGATTTCCGATCACACCGCCACCTCTCACGAACCACGGGCACTACCTCATCTCCCTCAACCAGTTCGTGAAGTGGCTCGGCCGAGAGGTCGAAGCCGCCGGAATCGACCTCTTCAGCGGATTCGCAGCCTCGGAGGTGCTCTTCGACGGAACGCGCGTCATCGGCGTGAGGACCGGAGACCGCGGCCTCGACAAGCAGGGTCAGCGGAAGGCGACCTTTGAGCCTGGCGTCGACATTCACGCGAAGGTGACGATCTTCTGCGACGGCGTCCGCGGCAATCTGACCAAGACGCTCGTGCGCACGCTCAAGCTCGACGAAGGTCGGCAGCCGCCCGTGTTCGCGATGGGCATCAAGGAACTGTGGGAGCTGCCCAAGGATCGCATCGCCGTGGGATCCGTCGTGCACACGATGGGCTATCCGCTACGCAACGAGGAGTTCGGAGGCGCCTTCCTCTACGCCTTGCCGGAAGGCCTGCTGGCGGTCGGCTTCGTCTCGGGTCTGGATTACCACGACCCGATGTTCGATCCCCACCAGTCGTTCCTGAAGTTGAAACAGCATCCGTTCGTGTCGAAGCTCCTCGGAGGTGGCAAGCTCGTGCGGTACGGAGCGAAGGCGCTGCCCGAAGGGGGCTGGTACACGATTCCGCGCGTGCACATGGACGGCGCGCTCATCGCCGGCGACGCGGCAGGATTCATGAACTCGCTCCGGCTCAAGGGGATTCACTTGGCGATGCGTACCGGCATGCTCGCCGCGGAGACGGCCCTTGGCGCCGTGCGCGCCGGCGATACGTCGCTCGACGCCCTCGCGGCATATCAGACGGCCATCGATCGAAGTGACGTGAAACGTGAGCTGTATCCCGTCAGGAACGTGCATCAGGCCTTCGGCCACGGCCTGTTCGCCGGCGTGATGTATTCCGGGTTGGCGCTTGCGACGAAGGGCTGGTGGATTACCGACCCGATTCCGTCGCACGCCGGGCATACGCGCATGGAGACCCGGCAGGCCTACTATCACGGCGCGCCGCCGCCACTCGATGTGCCGGTCAGTGGCGTCAAGATTGATCGCGTGCTGACGTTCGACAAGCAGACCGACGTGCACTATTCCGGCACGCGGCATCGTGAAGACGAGCCGTCGCACCTGCTCGTCCGTGACACCGACATCTGTCGCACCCGATGCCGCGAGGAGTTCGGGAATCCCTGCCTGCGTTTCTGCCCGGCCAACGTCTACGAGATGGTCGACGACGGCGCGGGCGGCAAGAAGCTCCACATCAACGCCTCCAACTGCGTTCACTGCAAGACGTGCGACATCATGGATCCCTACCAGATCATCGACTGGGTGCCGCCCGAGGGCGGCGAGGGGCCGCAATACGACGGGATGTGACGCCGCTCTCCCGCGGTCAACGGGCGAAGGCGGCCGTCATCGCGGCGGTCAGCGCGCCCATTGTCGAGGCGCTCGGCGGCACGTATCGATGGCATGAATCTGGCGCCGAGCACTGGGATGCCGTCATGCGCGCCGGCGAGCGGCCGATCCTGGCGCTGTGGCACGGGCGCATCCTGGCCGCGACGTTGTACTTCCGGGATCGCGGCGTCGTGGCCATCACGAGCCAGAATTTCGACGGCGAGTGGATCGCTCGTCTCATGGGCCGGTTCGGCTATCAAGCGGCCCGCGGATCGACCTCCCGCGGCGGGGCCCGCGCGCTCGCGCAGTTGAGGCGCGACCTCGACGCTGGCCGCCCGGTCGCCTTCACCGTGGATGGGCCGCGCGGACCCGCACGTGTCGTGCAGCCGGGGGCCGTGTGGCTCGCCGGCGCGAGCGGGCATCCGATCCTGCCGTTTCACGTGGAGTCGTCGGCGGCGTGGACGGTGAAGAGCTGGGATCGCCATCAAGTCCCAAAACCGGGCAGCGATCTCGCCATGGCGATTGGGGAGCCGATCCATGTGCGGGGCACCTCGGCGCACGCGATCGCGGACGGATGCGCCTCAGTCGCGCGCGCGCTCGACCGGGCCGAAGCCATGGCGGGGACGATGTTGGGCGGCATCACCCATCCGGCCGCGGGTAAGAGGTAGGGAAGATCGCATGGTGCTCTTCTCATCGCCAGCCTTCGCGTCGCACGTCACGCCCCCCGGCCATCCAGAGCGGCTCGAACGCGCGGAGGTGTTCACGGAGATGGCTCGCGCGTTCGCGTCGCGCGGCGGCGCAGTCATCGAGCCGCGCGCCGCGACGCGCGAGGAGTTGGCCCGTGTGCATACCGCCGGGTACCTCGACGCGCTGGCGGCCACGGCCGGGCGAGCGGTGATGCTCGACCCGGACACGTTCACGAGTCCGGCTTCACACGACGTGGCGTCGCGTGCGGCCGGCGCCGCGATCGAGGCCGCCAGGCACACCTGGCGAACGGGCGAGGCGGCCATGGCGCTCGTCCGGCCGCCCGGGCATCACGCCGAGCCGGAACGGGCCATGGGGTTTTGTCTCTACAACAACGTCGCGGTGGCCGCGGCCTCCCTCCGTGCGGCCGGCGCCGCGCGCGTCGCGATCGTCGACTTTGACGTCCATCACGGCAACGGCACGCAGTCGGCGTTCTACTCGGACCCGACGGTGTACTACGCCTCCAGCCATCAATTCCCGTACTACCCGGGCACTGGTGCGGCCGATGAGATCGGCGTGGGGCCAGGGCGCGGCTTCACGCTGAACGTGCCCCTGGCGGCTGGGGCGCGCGACGCCGAGTTCGTCACGGCCTATGACCGGACCATTCTGCCGGCCATCGAGGCCTTTCGGCCGGACGTGCTCCTGGTCTCCGCCGGCTACGATGCGCACGAGCGCGATCCGCTCGCGGGAATGCGCATGTCGACCGCTGGCTTCGCCCGGCTCGTCCGGCGCCTCAAGGAAGTGGCCGCCGCCGTCTGCGGCGGCCGGATCGCCTTTGTCACTGAAGGCGGCTACGACCTGGCGGCGCTCCGGGAGTGTCTGGAAGCAACGATAGAATGAAGGGGACGGGTCTCTTTTTCCACAGATCTGGCCGACCGGGAGACAGGTTTCGTTAGGCGTGCCACCGAACGAGACGGGTCCCTCTTGACGCCAGATCTGTGGAAAAGAGACCCGTCCCCCTGGTCCCCATGACTGACTACGTTCCTCAGGACATCGAGAAGAAGTGGCAGGCGCGCTGGACCTCCTTGCGCGCTTTCGAGGTGACCGAGGACCGATCGCGGCCGAAGTTCTACTGCCTCGAGATGTTTGCCTACCCGTCGGGTCACGCCCACGTCGGGCATGTTCGCAACTACCTCATCGGCGACGTGATGGCCCGCACGCGGCGGATGCGCGGGTACAACGTACTCCATCCCTTCGGCTGGGACGCGTTCGGCCTGCCCGCCGAAAATGCCGCCATCAAGGGTGGCGTGCATCCGGAGAAGTGGACGCTCGACAACATCGCCCACATGAAAGGCCAGCTTCAGCGGCTGGGCATCAGCTACGCGTGGGACCGCGAGATTGCGACGTGTCTGCCGGAGTACTACCGATGGAACCAGTGGCTCTTCACGCGCATGTTTCAGCGCGGCCTGGCGTTTCGTCGTCGGTCCACCGTGAACTGGTGCGAGACCGACAAGACGGTGCTGGCGAACGAACAGGTCGTGAACGGCGGCTGCTGGCGCTGCGGTACGCCCGTCACCACGCGCGAACTCGATCAATGGTTCCTGGGCATCACGAAGTACGCCGATGAGCTGCTCGACGCGCTCGAGACCTTGACGGAGTGGCCGGACAAAGTCCTGACGATGCAGCGCAACTGGATTGGCCGGTCGGAAGGCGCGCGCATCCGGTTCGACGACATCGAGGTCTTCACGACCCGCCTGGACACGATTTTTGGGGCGACGTTCGTCCTCCTCGCACCTGAACACCCTCTCGTGGACCGCCTGGCCGCCGCCTCGCCGGATCCGGCTGCTTTTCGGGCCCGCGCGGCCGCCTTTCAGGCTCAGGACCGGACGGCGCGGGTGTCGGGCGAGGTCGAGAAGGAAGGCTTCGACACGGGACGAACCGTCACTAATCCCTTGACCGGCCGGCCCGTGCCGGTGTGGATCGCGAACTTCGTGCTCGGCGAGTACGGCACCGGGGCCGTCATGGGTGTGCCGGCGCACGACCAGCGGGATTTCGAGTTCGCGCGCAAGTACCGCCTGCCGATCGCCGTGGTGGTCGCGCCCGACGGGGGCACGCCGCCAGTGGCGAACACGATGGACGAAGCCGTCTCGGAGGACGGCATCCTCGTGCGGTCGGGAGAGTGGTCGGGCCTCTCATCTGACGAGGCCCGCCGGCGGATGACCGCCGAGGTCGAACGGCGCGGAATCGGCCAGGGCTCGATCCAGTACCGCCTCAAGGACTGGGGCATCTCACGTCAGCGGTACTGGGGCACGCCGATTCCGATCATCCATTGCGAGTCGTGCGGCCTCGTGCCGGTACCGGATCGGGACCTCCCGGTCGTGTTGCCGACGAACGTCGAATTCAGCGGACGCGGCGACTCGCCCCTGGCGCAAATCCCGGAGTTCGTCAACGTCGCGTGTCCGACCTGCGGGCGTCCCGCGAGACGCGAGACAGACACGATGGACACGTTCGTCGACTCGTCGTGGTACTACTACCGCTTCTGCGATGCCAAGAACACCGAGCTGCCGTTCGCGCCGGAGAAAGTCGCGTACTGGGGGCCGGTTGATTTCTACAGTGGAGGCGTCGAGCACGCGATCCTGCATCTCATCTACTCGCGGTTCTTCAGTCGCGTGATGCGCGACCTGGGGCTCGTTACCATCGACGAGCCGTTTCAACGCCTGCTCACGCAAGGCATGGTGCTCCGCCACGGCGCGGTCATGTCGAAGTCCAAAGGCAACGTAGTCGATCCCGACGAGATGATCGCGGAGTACGGCGCCGACGCTCTGCGCTTGTACGTGATGTTCGTGGCGCCGCCGGAAAAAGAAGTTGAGTGGACCGATAGCGGCCTCGAGGGAGCCTTCCGGTTCCTGGGCCGCGTCTGGCGCGTCGTCGAGGCGGCCCTGCCGCTCCTCGATGGGCCGACCGGCGCGAAGGGGAGAGACGCGGCTCCACTGACCGCAGACCTCCGCACGGTGCGCCGTCTGACCCACCAGACGATCAAGGCCGTGACCGATGACATCGATCCGCGCATGCACCTGAATACGGCCGTGTCCGGCCTCATGGTGCTCGTCAACGAGCTGACGACATTCGTCCATGACCCGACGCGGACCGGCCAACCAGGCGCCGAGGCCGTCTTGCGGGAAAGCGTCGAGGCGCTCGTCCGACTGCTGTCGCCGTTCACGCCGCACGTGTGCGAGGAGTTGTGGCAGCACCTGGGGCATGCCGACGGCATCACCGCCGCCGGCTGGCCCGCCTTCGACGAGATCGCCGCCCGCGAAGACGAGATCGAGGCTCCCGTTCAGGTGAACGGCAAGGTCCGCGATCGGATCAGGGTCCCGGCCGACGCGCCAGATGCCATGATCGAGAAGGTGGCCCTGGCCGCTCCGGGTGTGCAGTCGCACATTTCGGGCAAGACTGTCGTCAAAGTCATCGTGGCCCGTGGCCGTCTGGTCAGCATCGTCGTGAGATGAGGTACGAGTGGTCCGAATGACCCGATTGACCCCACCGACGCAAGTGACCCGCGGGCTGTTGCTTGGATGCGCGGCGATCGCATGGCTGACGTGGCCCGCCTGCGGCTATTCCCTGGCGGGACGCGGTAATTTCCTGCCGGCCTATATCAAGACCATTGGCATTCCACCGTTTGTCAACCACTCGTCGGTGCCCAACATCGATCAAAGCCTGACGGAGTCGACCGTTCAGGAGTTCATCAGCCGGGGCCGGCACGTGCAGCCAGGCACGGAGGGGGCTGACGCGATTGTCACCGCCACGGTCGTTTCCGTGGTCACCACGCCGCTGGCGTTTACGACCGGCCGCCAGGTGTCCCGCGTGCAGATCGTCGTGACCGCCGACGTCGAGTTCAAGGACACGCACGCCGACAAAGTGCTCTGGGCGAACAAGGCCCTGCAAGTGCGCGACGAGTACGACGTGTCGTCAACGACCAATCCCAACGACGCCGGCGCGTTCCTCAGCGGCGACGCCAATGCGCGACAGCGGCTGGCCAAGACCTTCGCGCAGCAGGTCGTGACCTCGATTCTCGAAGCCTTCTGAGCCCGCCGTGCCGTCGATTACGGTTGCCGCCCTGAAACAGCAGATCGTCGCTGGCCGCCTCGCGCCTCTCTACGTCATCGTCGGCGACGACGTGCGGTTGGCGGATGGGCTCGTGGAGGCCATCGAGGGCACCGTCGATGAGGCCGACCGGCCGTTTGCGGTCGAGCGCATGTACGCGATGGAGTCGGGCGGCGCGCCGATTGACATCGCCGCCTCGGCGCGCATGCTGCCGATGTTGGGCAACCGCCGCATCGTGACGGTACTTCGCGCCGAGAGGCTGCTGAAGCCGAAGCGCGCAACGAAGGCCGATGCCGGCGACATCGTCGATGAGCCAAGCTCCGACGACAGCGAGAGCGTCGGGGACCTCACGCCCCTCGAGGACTACGTGAACGGTCCCGTGGACTCGACGACGGTCGTGTTCGTAGCGAGCGAGGTCGACCGATCGCGGCGCTTCACGAAGAAGCTCCTCGAGCGGGCGCAGGTGGCCGAGCTGGCGGGCTTCATTCGCAAGGACGACAGGAACCGCGGCGTCTACGACCGGGGCGCGGCCGGGCGTCAAGCGGAGGCGATCCTTCAGGCCGAGGGGCGCACGATTGACGCGGCGGGCCTGTCAGCCCTCGTCGACGCCGCCGGCGATGACATCAACAAGCTGCGGGACGACATCGGCAAGCTGGTGCTCTTCGCGGGAGCGCGTACGCGGTTGACGGCGGAGGACGTTGACGCGGTGACGTCCGGCGACGGCGTCGTCGATGACTGGGGCATCGTGAACGCGATCGGCAACGGTGATGCCGCACGCGCGCTCGTCGAGGTGGGCCGGCGTATCGACCGGGGTGACTCGGCCCACGCGATCGTGGGGCAGTTGCGCTGGTGGGTGTCGAACCGGCTGGTGGAGGGAGCGCCCGAGCGCGCCAAGCCGGCCGTGCACGCGCTGCTGCGGACGGATCTGGCCCTGAAGAGTTCTGGTGGAGAAGAGCGCGTGCTCCTCGAGCGCCTCGTCGTCGAGCTGACCGGAAAGCGGCTCCCGCCTGGCCGGGGGTGGTCCGGCCCCCGCTGACCTCCGGCCTCGCGGCGCGGCGGCTCGGGTTCTAGGCCTTCGCGCTGATTCGCTTCATCAGGCGCGACTTGTAGCGGCTGGCGGCGTTGTCGTGGATGATGCCCTTGCCGACCGTCTTGTCGATGAGCGAAAACGTCTGACTGAGGAGCGCCTTGGCGTCGGCTGGCTTGCCGGCATCAATCGCCTGGCGGATGGCCTTGAGGCCCGTCCGAAGTTTCGAGCGGAACTCCCGATTGTGTGAGGTCCGCTTGAGGGTCTGGCGATGAGCCTTCACCGCCGAAGCATGTCGAGTTGCCACGCTGAAGCCTTTCGTCGCTCGGGCCAACCGCCCGGTGGGGCCCATTTCATGGGCCAGAAACACTGAAGTATAACACCTACCGTCCGGACTCCTTGGCCGCGCGCAGGCGGCGCCGTTCACGGCGGTCCGGGACGCGAACCGGACCAGACCGTCGCCGCGGTCCCGCCAGCCGCATCAGATCCAGGAGGACCTGCTCCTCAGGCGACGGCCGCGGCGTGGTGTCTTCGTAGAGCAGCCGGGCCTCGGCCTTCGTGATGTGCTTCTCGGCGATCGCCCGGACGACCACGCGCTGCCGCCGCCCGAGCGGGCGCGTGATCCCGATGACGTCGCCCACGTGGAGGTCGCGATGTGGCCGGGCGGAGCGACCGTTGACCTCAATCTTCCCGCCCTTGCAGGCGCGCTGCGCCTCAGACCTCGTCTTGAACAGGCACGTCACGTCGAGCCAGACATCGAGTCGCACGGGGACGGGCTTGTCTTCCACAGGGGGCGGGCCTCCGTTCCACAGATTCGCACAAAACGGGGTCGAGCCTCGCGCCCGCGAAACAAGACCCGACCCGGTGCGGGGCCGATCTGCCGATCTGGGGAAGGAGGCCCGTCCCCTATAATGCCCGCGTGCGAAGACTCGCCATCGTCGCGGTGCTGTTCGCGGTGACCGCGGGCGCAGCCCGCGGCATGTCCGAACAGGAGGCGCCGGATGCGGCCGCCCTGGCCGTTCTCGCGAAGATTCGCGACGAGGGTCTGCACCGGCCCCAAGTCGAACCTGTCTTCGACATGTTCGTCAACGTCATCGGCCCTCGGCTGACCGGCTCGCCGGCACACAAGCGCGCCGCCGACTATGCGCGCGACGTGATGGAGAAGTGGGGCCTCGACAAGCCGCACCTCGAGCCTTGGCTCTTCGGCCGGGGCTGGTCGCTCGAGAAGCTGACAATCGAGATGGTCGAACCTCGGTACGCGCCGCTCGTCGGGTATGCCGAGGCGTGGACGCCATCGACCAACGGCGAGCAGATCGTGAACGCCGTCTCGGTGGCCGGCAAACCCGCTGAGGAGGTCGAAAGAATGGACCTCGCCGGCGTTGCGGTCCTCCAACAGCCCGCCCCCACCAGCTTCATCGTCGAGGATCGTCCGCAGCCAGCCGATCTGCCCGACGACGCCGTCTATCGGACGGGTGCGCCGTCGGCCGGCGGCGCTCGTCAGGGAAGTCCAGCGGCTGGGGGCGCGCGCCAGGGCGCGCCGGCGAGCGGTCGAACGAGCGGGACGCCGCCGACGCCCCAACAGCGAATCACCGCGGCGATCGGAAAGGCCGCCGTCATTCTCAAACCCAGTCGCGGCAACTACGGCACCGTGTTCGTCCAGGCAGGACGGAATGACCCGCCCGCCACGACCCCGGCGATCGTGCTGATGGGCGAGCACTACGACATGATTGCCCAGCTCCTCGCGCACGGCATCCCGGTCAAGCTGCGGGTGAACGTTCAGTCGCGGTTCTACGACGCGGACAAGAATTCGTACAACGTGATCGCCGACATCCCGGGGAGCGATCCCGTGCTGAAGGATCAACTCGTCCTGCTCGGCGGCCATCTCGACTCCTGGCACGCGGCCACCGGCGCCACGGACAACGCCGACGGCGCGGCCGCCGTGATGGAGGCGTTTAGAATCCTCGAGGCGATCGGTGCGCGGCCGAAGCGGACGATCCGCGTCGCCCTCTGGAGTGGCGAGGAGGAGGGTCTGCTGGGATCCAAGGCGTACGTGGCCGCCCACCTGGCGGGCGACGCCCACAAGACCGAACGTGACCGTTTCGACGTGTACTTCAATATCGATCCCGGCTACGGGCCGATCTACGGTTGGTACCTCGAGAACAACGACGCCGTGAAGCCGATCTTCGATGCCTGGCTTGCGCCGCTCAGGGACCTCGGCATGGTCAAGAATGTCAAACCCGGCATTCCGAGCACCGATCACCTGAGCTTCACCGCGCTCGGCTTGCCCGGATTCAATCCCATTCAGTCCTACAAGGACTACGACACGCGGCTGCACCACACGAACGTCGACACGGCCGAGCGCATCACCGAGGCCGACCTTCAGCAGAACGCGATCGTCCTGGCGTGGTACGTCTACCAGGCCGCCATGCGTCCCGACCGGATTCCTTCGACCGGGCGGCAGTAATGAGCGTCCCCCTCACGCCGGACCAGCCCGAAACCTGGGTGTCCGCACGCGTTGGGCCCCGGCCTGTTACACTGGTTCCGATGGATTCCGGGCTCAAAGGACGCTGGTTTCGCTGCGTGGCTGGACTCGTGCTCGTCGGCGCCGCGGCCGTGGGGCTCGCGAGTTGCCACGCCCAGCCAAAGACCGTGGAGTACGCGAACTTCAACTTCACGTTGAAGGACATGAACGGCCATGACGTCCGCCTCTCCGACTTCAAGGGCAGGCCACTGCTCGTGAACTTCTGGTCGACGACATGCGGACCCTGCCAGCTCGAGACGCCTGAGCTCGTGGATTTGGCGGCCAAGTACAAGGACCGCGGTCTGGCGATCGTCGGCATCTCGATCGACGATTCGCCGAACGACATTCGCGCGTTCGCGAATCGCTACCGGGTGACCTATCCCCTGCTCGTCGGGGACGGCCGCGACGAAGTGACTGAAGCGTTTGGTCTGAAGGACGCCATTCCGATGTCGGTCTTCATCACACCGCGGGGCACGGTGATGGGCCGGGTTGAGGGTCTGGAAACCCAATCGTGGATGGAACATCAGATCCAGTCGCTCATCGACGGAGCCACGATCTTCTGATTTGCGTGCGTCTGCCGGGCGCGCCATCCCACGCGTTCCAATCTCCCAACCTTCAGGCCTTCTAGCCTTTCGTCTGTCCAGCTCTGCCACGCTCCGACGAAACACGTCGTATTCTTGATAGGCCTGCCTGTGCAGGAGGAGTCGTGCTGCGTCAGATACGTCAGGGGAGCATCGCATTCATCTGCGGGCTGGCGGTGACAGCCGTGGGTGCGGCCGCGGCAGCTCGCGCGGCCGCCCAGGATCCCGCCCCGCCGCAACCTCAAACGCCGGCCGCCGCGCCGGCCGCGAATCAGGATCCCAGGGCGCTCGGGGGCATCTGGAAGTTCAACAAGGAGCTGAGCTCGGATACCAGCAAGCTGGAGACCCAGGCTGAGAACGCCTCGCCGAGCGGTGGCGCCTCCAGCCGACCTCGCAGTCGGTTCAGCGGGTTCGGCGGTGGAGGCGGACGGAGCGTCGGCAGTACCGAGCAGGGACTGCAGACCCGGGCCCTGCTTCGAGAGATGGCCCAACCGCCCGCCCAGGTCACGATCGTCGTTGCGGATGACACGACGACGTTCACGGACGATCAGGGCGCAGTGCGGAAGTTCACGACCAACGGCAAGAAGGAGTCGATCGACCTTGGAACAGCCAAGGTCGACTCCGTGTCCAAGTGGGACGGCGGCACGCTCACGGTCGAGCTCACCGGCGGGAATGTCAAGCTGACCGAGACGTACCAGCTCACCGTGCAGGGCCACGCGCTCGTCGTCGAACTCAAGTCAGTGAACAGCGGGTCCACCCGCACGAGCGGGTCCGGGGCGAGCGCCGTGCCGTTCAAGCGGATCTACGACCGGGCCGACGCGGCCAAGGAGGCCGCTACCGCAGCAACTGCAGGAGGTAGCACGCGTGGTCCGGCCTGACCGATTCGGGGCACGTGACTTCGTGCAACTGGCCTGATCGCCCGGCCCGAATCGGCGTCTCCGTCCCGGGCGGGACCGCCAGGTCGTCGATGAAGACCAGATTCTCGGACTTGATCGGGACGCTCACGTCGGCCGTCAGGGTTTGCGTCGCGTCGTTCCACGCACTGGGGAGCTCCTCGACGGCCGTCGATCCTCGATAGTCCCGAATCAGATTGAAGACGCCTGGCGAATTCGGCGAATTGAAGAGCCGGAGTCTCGTGTACGTCAGCGTCGCGTGCACCCAGAGCGGCGCGAGCTCGGTAGACGCGGGCGTCGACGGAGGGCTCCCGACCGGCCGTGTCGTGCCTGCGCACGACGCCGCAAGCGCCACAGCCATGGTGGTGGCGATGGCCATGAGCGCTCGCATGGCGGACCGGCCTACGCCGGCGTTCCCATAGCCGACGCCACCAGCTCGCGCGCTCGCGCAAGCATGTCGTCGATCTTCGATGGATCCTTGCCGCCGGCCTCGGCAAAGTCGGCCCGGCCTCCGCCGCCTCCACCCACGATCGGCGCCAGTTCCTTGACCAGGTGGCCGGCCTTGACCCGATCAGTCAGATCCTTCGTGACGGCCACGAGCAGCGACACCTTGCCGTCGTGATCCGCCGCCAGCACGACGATGCCGCGACCAAGGCGATCGCGCAGCGAATCCGAGAGACTGCGCAGGGCGCCTTTGTCGAGACCGCTCACGCGCTTGGCGATGAGTTTGGCGTCGCCGACGACGAGGGCCTCGTCGCGGGCCTGGCCTCCGCCTCCGCCGCTGCTGAGCGCGGCCTGCATCTTGAGGTGCTCGTTCTCGCGCGTAAGCCGCCTCGTGTCGGCCTGGAGTCGCGCGACGGCATCGGCCAGGTGATCGGTGGGCACGTTGAGCGCGGCCTGCGCGCGATCGAGCGCCTGGCGCTGGGCGTGGATCCACTCGACGGCGCCCGCGCCGGTGCGGGCCTCGATGCGCCGGATGCCTGCCGCCACGCCCGACTCTTCCGTGATGACGAACGGCCCGATGTCGCCGGTAGCGCCGACGTGCGTCCCGCCGCACAGTTCGACGCTGAAGCCGGGCACGGTCACCACGCGGACCCGGTCACCATACTTTTCGCCGAAGAGGGCCATCGCCCCCGAGCTGATGGCATCCTGCGTGTTCTTGACATCCGTCGTGACCGGCGCGTTGCGATAGACCTGTTCGTTCACGACCCGCTCGACTGCGTATCGGTCCTCGTCGCCGATGGCGCGATCGTGCGTGAAGTCGAAGCGAAGCCGGTCCGGTGCGACGAGCGATCCCTTCTGGTGCACGTGCGGGCCTAGCCGCAAGCGTAGCGCGGCGTGCAGAAGGTGAGTGGCCGTGTGATTGCGACGCGTGGCGTCGCGCGCTGCCACGTTGACCTGCGCTCGGACCACCGTCCCCTCCGCTGGGGGCGTCTGACTTCGCACGCGGTGGGCGCGCGGACGTCCTCCAGCCGGCTTCTCGACGCCGACGACGACGCCAACCACGTGACCGCCGACGGCGACCGTGCCCGAGTCGGACACCTGACCGCCGGCCTCGGCGTAGAAGGGTGTGCGATCCAGGTACACGCGATACACGTCGTCGTCTTCGGTCGACTGGACTGCGAGCACCGTCGCGTCGGCATCCGTCATCTCGTACCCGACGAACGTGTCGTCGCGGCCCTCGAGTTCATGCGGCAGGGGAGCCGTGGTCTCGGTCCCCTTCTTCGTCGCGAAGGTCCCTCCAGCGCGCGCGCGCCGCCGCTGCGCGTCCATCGCGTCGTCGAACGCCTGACGATCGATCGCCAGACCCCGCTGAGAGGCGAGGTCCTCGGCGAAGTCGTAGGGCACGCCGAGCGAGTCGTACAGACGAAAGACGTCGTCGCCAGACACGGTCGTCGCGCCGTCGTCGACGGTGCGGTCGAGGAGGTCCTCCAGTTGCGGCAGGCCAGCCCGAAGCACCGCATCGAAGCGGTCTTCCTCGGCCCGGACCGACCGAATGATCTCGGATTGTCCGCTGGCGATCTCCGGGTACGCGCCGCCCATCTCGGCGACCACCGTCGGCACCAGTGCGTGGAGGAAGGGCTCGGTGAGGCCCAGTGTCTTGCCGTGGCGCATGGCGCGCCGCATGATCTTCCGCAGGACATAGCCGCGCCACTCGTTGGACGGTTGCACGCCGTCGCCGATGAGAAACGTCATGGCGCGCAGATGATCCGCGATGACGCGCATCGAGACGTCGGGGTGGTTGCCGGTTTCGAGGGTCGCGGTGTAGCGTCGCCCCACGCGGTCGCCAATCGCGTCGAGAATCGGCGTGAAGAGATCCGTGTCGTAGGTCGCGAGCGTGTCCTGAATGACCGACGTCACCCGCTCGAGGCCCATGCCGGTGTCGACACACAACGCGGGCAGGGCCTGGAGCTCGCCGTCGGGCTGCCGGTCGAACTCCATGAACACGTTGTTCCAGATCTCGACGTAGCGGTCGCACGTGCACTCGGCGCCACGACAGACCGCTTCGTCACACGGCACCTCGTGACCCCGGAAGTAGTAGATTTCGGAGCATCGTCCGCAAGGCCCGGTGTCGCCCATTTGCCAGAAGTTGTCTGCGAGGCCGAACTCGCGAATGCGGTCGCGCGGCACGAGCCTCGCCCAGACGTCGAACGCGTCCTGGTCACGCGGAATGCCGCCCTCTCCCTTGAACACGCTCGGGTACAGGCGCTCGGGATCGAGTCCCCAGACCGATGTCAGCAGCTCCCAGGCGAACGGGATCGCGTCCTTCTTGAAGTAGTCGCCGAAAGAGAAATTACCGAGCATCTCAAAGAACGTGTGGTGTCGCAACGACGGCCCCACGTTGTCGAGGTCGTTGTGCTTGCCGCTGACGCGCATGCACTTCTGCGCCGTCGTCGCTCGACGATAGTCGCGCCGCTCCTTGCCGAGAAACACGTCCTTGAACTGGTTCATCCCGGCGTTCGTGAACAGGAGCGTCGGGTCGTCGCCCGGCACGAGCGACGACGACGCGACCACGCGGTGGCCCCGCTCGGCGAAGTAGTCGAGAAAGCCGCGGCGAATCTGACGGGAGGTCAGCACGGAGAAGATTGTACCGTCGTCAATCTTCAATGTCGTGGTCTATGTCGCCCTTGTCCCCACGGAGCGCCTTCGCCACCGCGTCGCTCGAGAAGCCTCGGCGCACCAGGCGTTGGAAGAGTCGCCGGCGGGTCGCCGGATCGGCATGAGGCGGAATCCGCTGACGCACCAGAAGGCGGCGAATGGCGGACAGTTCGGCGTCGGGTGTGATCTCGCGAAGCAGTTCGCGCACGAGGTCCTTCGCAACGCCACGGGCCGAAAGCTCGCGCTCGATTCGATGTCGGCCGCGGCCCTTGATGCGGGCCGCCATCCGCACGTGCGCTGCCGCCGCCCGCCGATCGTCGACCAGCCGTTCGGCGACCAGCGCGGCGATGACCGTCGCCGTATCGTCGGAGGAGCAGCCGCGCTCGAGCAGCTTCTTCTCGACTTCGTGCGCGGTGTACTCGCGCCTGGACAGAAGCGTGATGGCGATGACGCGAGCGCGAGCCGGCGTCAGCGGAGCTGGCGCGGCGGCGTCGCCCGGGCGAGTCATGACAAAGGCGAGTCGCGGGAGGCCGGCGGCTAGCCGGCGACGGCGGCGGTGCGATGCGCCGGGATTTCGACCGGCAGGAGCCAGCCATGGCGATCGGGGACTACGCCGTTGATGTAGTCGAAGTACGCGCGCTGGATGGTGGTGGTGATCGGTCCGCGACGCCCGCCGCCGATGGGAATCTTGTCGACTGACCGGATCGGCGTGACTTCGACCGCCGTGCCCACGAAGAAGGCCTCGTCCGCGACGTAGAGCATCTCGCGCGGCAGGTCGTGCTCTCGGACGCCGAGTCCGAGATCCTGCGCCAGTGTCAGGATGCTGTCGCGCGTGATGCCGGGCAGAACCGATGCCGACAGGGGCGGCGTGTACAGCACCTCGTCGCGCACCAGGAACAGGTTCTGGCCGCTGCCCTCGCTCAGATGGCCCTCGGGATCGAGCGCGATGCCCTCGCTGTAGCCTTCGAGCACGGCCTCCATCTTGATGAGCGCGGAGTTCGCGTAGTTGGCCGTGGTCTTCGCCATCGCCGGAAAGGTGTTGGGCGCGCTGCGAGTCCACGAGCTCACGCGCACGTCCACGCCCTCTTCGAGGGCGTCCGGGCCCAGATACGCGCCCCACTCCCACACGAGAATGGCGGCCTCCACCGGATTCGGCAGCGGGTTCACGCTGAGCGAATGGTAGCCGCGATAGATCATCGGCCGGATGTAGCACGCGGCGCGGCCGTTCGCCTGCACGGTCTCGACGACGGCGTGCGTGAGCGCATCGACGTCGCGAGCGTACGTCATCCGATAGATGCGCGCCGAGTCGTACAGGCGCCGCATGTGCGCGTCGAGGCGGAAGAACCGGGATCCCTTCGGTGTCTGATAGCAGCGCGCGCCTTCGAAGACCGCCGACCCGTAGTGAATCACGTGCGAGGCCACGTGGATGCGCGCGTCCGCCCAGTCGACCAACGTGCCGTTCATCCAGATCTTGCCGGTGCCGTCGAAGGCCATGGGGCGTTCCTTGCCAAGCAGAGGTGACTAGCGTTCGAGCCGATCCTAGCAGTACGTCTTACTGCGTTTCACTACAAAACGGGCAGCGGCGCGCCTTCGCGGGCAACGGCTTCCGGCAGTTCCAACAGAAGCGGCTGGTCGCGATCTCGCGCGTGCGCACGCGGCTCCGCATCGGCCGTGGTGCCTCCGCGGTCGTGGCGGGCCCCGCGTCCTGGAGCGTGCGCTCCGAGTGGAGCGGGCTGACGCCGACCGGCAACCGGCCGAACGCGACAGGCGCGGGGCCGCTCGGTTTCTCGGCGGCAGGCCGTCGTACCAGATCGCGCCGCGCGGCGAGCAAATCGTTCAGTAGGTCCTCGGCGCGCTGGTACCGCGGCCCGACCTCGGCCGAAAGCGCCCGCATCACGATGTCGTCAATCGCCTTCGGGATCGTCGGGTTCTTGAGGCGCGGCGGCGACACCAGTTCGCCGCGCTTGAGCTTCTCGAAGTCGGAGGGCGCCGGCACCTCGTACGGCAGGACGCCCGTCAGCATCTGATACATCGTCACGCCCAGCGAGTACAGATCGGACGCAAAGACCGCCCGGCCCTCGAATTGCTCAGGCGCCATATAGGGCGGGCTGCCAATCACCGTGGTGCCGTGCGCCGCAATCTCGAGAAAGCGTGACGTCCCGAAGTCGCCGACCTTCAGGAGGCCGCGATCGGTCACGAACACATTCGCGGGCCGCAGGTCCCGGTGGATCACGCCCTGCTTGTGCGCGTGCTCCACCGCGTTCGCGACCTGGCAGGTGTAGTCCAGAGCCTGCGTGAGTTCCAGGGCGCCGCGATTGACGATGATCGTCTCGAGCGTCTCCCCGGGGACGTACTCCATCACGATGAAGAAGACGCTGTCCTGCTTCTCCGCCGTGATCACCGTGACGATGTTGGGATGATTGAGCGAGGCCAGGAGTCGAGGCTCGCGGAGCAGTTCGCCGAAGTCCAGACCCTGGCGATGCGGAATCTTGATCGCCACCCGCTTGTCGATCCAGGTATCTTCCGCCAGATAGACCGT
>Ga0070732_10000427_pt1 | contig 27371 bp, 26 predicted proteins | sample Coa_R1_5_FD_66449 | JGI IMG/M metagenome (GOLD analysis project Ga0070732, IMG submission 66449) | Surface soil microbial communities from Centralia Pennsylvania, which are recovering from an underground coalmine fire - Coalmine... | ecosystem: Environmental > Terrestrial > Soil > Unclassified ... | reverse complement strand
CACACAATGGGGGAATTCCAAATGTGTGCTGGCCGGCGATTGGCTCTACATGCAGGCTTTCAAGATCGCCGTGCAGGAGCGCAATTTTCGCATTCTCGACACGCTGATCGAACTCACCCAACAGATGGTCGAGGGTGAATTGCTGCAGATAGAAAGGCTCGGCAAACTTATCACTCTGGAGGAGCATTTCGACCTGATCTTCCGCAAGACGGCATGCCTGTTTTCGGTCTGCATGCGGCTGGGAGCGATCTTGGGCGGGGCTACTCCTGAGCAGGAAACCGCCCTTGGCAAGTATGGTCATGACTTAGGGATGGCCTTCCAGATCGTCGACGACGTTCTGGATCTGACGGCGTCGGAAGAGGTGCTCGGGAAACCAGTCGCGAGCGACCTTCGCGAAGGCAAAGTCACGATGGCCGTGATTCACGCCCTGGAGCGTTGCACAGCCCAAGAGCGCGGCAAGATCGAAACGATCTTGAAGGATCGGGCTTTTAATGGTGTGACGCACGCGGATATCCTTACAATCCTGCAGCGTTATGGGTCATTGGACGCGGCTACATCCCGTGCCGCCCAGTACGCGGAATCTGCCCGCAAATCGATCTGTTTCTTCCCCGATTCAGAGATCAAGCGCGCGCTCCTATGGGCGCCAGAATTCGTGGTGGCCAGGGAAAAGTAAAAGACCAGGCGTGGTCGGGGGCCAGCAACTAGATACGAACGTTTTGAAGCCCACCCTCCCTGATTCGTCCAGTTGACCCAAGCCCGAAGGTCTATTCCCTGACCCCTTATCCCTGCCCCCTGTGATTCTGAGCACAGAAATTGAAAAGTCAAGCCCTTGATTGCCGTCACTTTCGTCGGTGACGGGTGCTACTGACAATCCGGTCAGTCAGCCTCAGAATGCAGCGAGTTGATGGGAGTGTACGCTAGAGCGAAAGGCTAACGAGACGCACTGGCATGCGAGTGGGGCACAACGAGTGTCCTCACCTCTCCCCTTGGCACCTGAGAAAGGCAGGTAGCCCGGGGCCTCTCCGCAAAGAACGACCTATCAACGACAAGATGGCGGCTTCAGTCGAAGCTTGAGACGAAAGGCGCCTAGCTTTTTCGACGCGCCGGCCCGGACAGGGCCGGAAGGACTTCGAGTGCAAGCTCCTGTCTTGCTCACGCTGTCGAGGAAAGTCCTCCTGAGAGACTCGCTCCTCGGACTGCAAAGCCGGACGGCCTCCATCGGAACCGTCCGGCTTTGTTTATACTGATTCCTTTCCTGTTGCGGCGAATCAAACCTCTCAATTGCTATGAATGTGCTGCTTGCAACCATGGGACGCCACGGCTATGCCCTGACGTTCGCTGTTCTTTTGGCCGAAACCATCGGCCTCCCCTTTCCTGCGTCGATAGCCTTGGTGGCAGCCGGAGCCGCGATCGCGTCCCACACCTTGTCAGCGACTGGCGTGGTTCTGGCTGCGCTCATGGGCCTCATGGTCGGCGACATCTGGCAGTTCTGGTTGGGACGCTACACCGGCTGGGCCTTGCTCGGGTTCCTATGCCGGCTTTCAATGAATCCCGAGACTTGCATCCTTCGTTCGGCAGAATCGTTCTACAAGCGGGGCAAGGCTACGCTCATCGTTGCCAAGTTTATTCCAGGCGTCAACACGATGGCGGCACCGCTGGCAGGCAGCATGAAGATGCGCTTTGGACAGTTCCTGGGCCTTGATTTTGCCGGGTCGCTTCTGTACATGATCACCTACCTTCTCATTGGCTATGTCTCGCGCGACTTTCTTGCGGCAACGCTGAACAGCATCTATGCCGCCGGGCGCGTCATGGAAGGAGCAATCATTGTCGCGCTGGTGATTTACGTGGTGTATCGCATTGTGCAATACCAGAAGTATCGCGAGTACGACTTCGCGCCGCGCGTTCCGGCGCAGGAGCTCGCAGCGCGCCTGGCAGCAGGAGAAGCCGATCGCCTGCAGATTGTCGACGTCCGGAGCCACGGTTATTACGATGTTGGGGCGGAACGCATTCTGGGATCCATCCGCATCGAGCCCAATAACCTCGAGGAAGAGCTGAAGAATCTTCCCAAGGACAAGGACATTTACCTCTACTGTACTTGAGCGCGCGAAGCTACGAGCGCCCGGGTGGCGCACTTACTGCGGGAAAAAGGATTCAACACGTTCGTGATCGTCGGCGGTCTGACGGCCTGGCGAAAAGCGGGAGGGCACCTCGAGTCTGTGCCGAAGAATGATCTGGTGAAGCTACCAACCTTCAGTTAATCGATTCCTGCTAACCTCAGGCTCCGAACTGCCGCAGGTGATGGTCAAGGTGTTTGTACATGCCGCGACTCCACTCGGCGGGAGTCAGGGCTCCAAAGAACGGATGCGGATGACGGGTACATTTCGCCTCGCCGCCCTGGTGGAACTCCCGTACACAAATCTTGAGCCGTTCCTGCTCGCGGGCGAAATCCCGCGTGTCGCTGATGACGAGTTTCTTGTCGGTGGGATTGTTCTGAGAGAAAGGCTTCTCGTTGGTGTAGATCGGCTTCACAAGAGGACCGATAATCCTGCCAATTAGGATGCGCGGCGGATTCAGCTTTCCCGACGCCATGTCGAGCGCGGCAGAACAATGCGCCATCATCTGCGCCACATCCATCTTGCCCCACTGGCGCTGCGCCGCGGGTTGCAGGCCGTCGATGCGCCCGATGACCTCATCGATGGTTTCTTTCTCGAATAGATTCTTCATGCCATCGTTCCTTTGAGAGCAGCCTCAATCGTCCAAAATCATAGCACTCCGCGGGATCTCTGCTCACGCAACGCAAGAGTACAATGACCGCGGCCTAGGGAATGACGATCGTTCCTCTCGAAAGCGGTACGCTGCGCCCTCCAGACCTGCAATCTCGTCCGGCAGACGATCGCCGGATGAATCTAGTCCTTTTTCTGCTTGGGTTGTCCGTGTTGATCAACTACATCGACCGCAGCAATCTGTCGATCGCCGCACCGCTGATCAAAGACGAATTGAACATTTCCGGAGCACAACTGGGAACGCTGCTGGCGGGATTCTTTTATACCTACGCTTTCTTACAGATTCCTGCGGGTTGGCTCGTGGACCGCTTCGACGCAAAGTGGGTCTTCGGGCTGGGCTTCTTCATCTGGTCCGCATCCACCGCAGTTACAGGACTACTTCACGGGTTTGTCGCGTTGCTGGTCGCTCGCGTTGTTCTCGGCATTGGAGAATCTGTTGCCTTTCCCGCGTATGGCAAGATTATTGGCACCCACTTTCAGGAGAGCCGCCGCGGGTTCGCGAATGCGATCGTAATTACGGGCTTGGCCCTGGGCCCCGCGCTGGGGATGCTGGTTGGAGGCAATGTCGTCGACAGATTTGGATGGCGGCCATTTTTTCTCGTGCTGGGACTGGCAGCATTATTGTGGCTTCCACCCTGGTGGGCCTGGATGCCGCGATCGACCCCGCAGCCGAAGCGAACGCATAAGGCGAGCATAGGAGTGATCGAAGTCCTGAAGCGCCGTTCGGCATGGGGAACTTGCCTGTGCCAGTTCAGCTTCAACTATGCGTCCTACTTTCTGGTTACATGGCTACCTTTCTATCTCACCCGCGGACGGCATCTCTCGATGAGCCAGATGGCTCGAGTGGGCGGCCTTGTCTATCTCCTGTTCGCGGCATCGGCGACCATTTTTGGAAAGCTGTCGGACCGCTGGATCATAGCGGGTGCGTCTCCTACCACCGTTCGCAAGTCGCTGGCCACCGCTGGTAACGTCGGCATGGGCGCATTTCTCGCGTTGTCAGGGATCGCGCCCGACGGCCGGCTCGTTCCGGCTCTGGCACTGGCCGGAATATTCATGGGAATGTCGTCCTGCAATATTTGGGCGATGACTCAGACCCTGGCCGGAAGCGAGGTGGTGGGCCGTTGGACGGGCGTACAGAACTTCGTGGGAAATTTCGCAGGCATTGTGGCGCCGATGCTCACGGGATTTCTACTGGACCGCACCGGACACTTCTACTGGGCATTCTTCATCACGACGGCGGTCGTGTGGTTGGGCGCCATCAGTTGGGTCTTTATCGTGGGCCCGATCGAACCAGTCGACTGGACTTCGCATCGGCAAGTCGCGTAATACACTGCTTTCATGGGAAAGGAAATCGAGATCAAGTTTCGCGTGGAGAGTCTGCGGGCTCTTGCTCGTAAGCTGCGGGCTGCGAGTTTCCGCTTGAAGACCCCGCGCACCCACGAGATGAATACGCTCTATGACTTGCCCGGCGAAGTGTTGCGTCGCAGGAGGGAACTGCTGCGACTGCGGGAATACGGCTCTTCTTGGACCTTCACGCACAAAAGCGGTAGCAGAGTCGGGCGCCACAGCAGCCGAAGGGAGTTGGAAACAAAAGTCAGCGATGGCAAGAGGATGGATGCGATCCTGCACGCATTGGGATATTCACCATCGTTCCGCTATGAGAAGTTACGGGCCGAGTGGACGGACGGTAAGGGCCAGGTTGTGGTAGATCACACTCCGATCGGAGATTTTTGTGAGATTGAAGGCAGGCCGCGATGGATCGATTCGACGGCGAAAAAACTGGGTGTCTCGCGGGAAGACTACATTACTAAGAATTACGCAACGCTGTTCGCAGAGTGGAAAGAATCGACCAAAAGCACTGCCCAAGAAATGACATTCAGCGCACTGAAGAAGTAATTCGAAGTGCCCCACCCTCGTCCCTGGGCTCTTTGCAGGGATAGGGTGCGGATTTTGACTTCAGTCGGAACATCCACAAACCCAAAAGTCAAAAACCCCACCCTGTCGCCAAAACCGCGACAAGGGTGGGGCACCCTCAACGTTCGCTTGACTTAAGCGCCGTGGCACTTCTTGTACTTCTTGCCTGAACCGCAGGGACATGGGTCGTTGCGGCCGACTTTTTCCTGGCCGCGCACAACCTGCTGCACTTGTGGTGCCTCGCCGCCACCGGCCATGCGCGCTTGTTCCAACTCGCGGCGCTTACGGCGCATGAAGGCTTCCTCGAGTTCGTCAGCGGATGTCGAGACCATTCTCGGAGGACGTTTTCCATTGCCATCGCCGCCACGTTGCGCCGGAACGCCGGACTCGGTCCCCTGAACTGCCGTCGAACTGGGTGGTGCGCTCGGAGCGGCCTCAGGAGGACGCTCCAGAATCTGCATCAGGTAGAGATACCGGACCGTGTCTTCCTGGAAGCGCTGCATCATCGCTTCGAACATCTCGAAGGATTCTTTCTTGTACTCAACCAGCGGATCATGCTGCCCGTAACCACGCAGCCCGATGCCTTCCTTCAGGTGATCCATGCTCAGCAAGTGATCTTTCCACTGCTGGTCGATCACGCTGAGCATGATCATGCGCTCGTGATGCCGCATGGCGTCGGGCCCGATGAGCTTTTCCTTGGCGTCATACCGCTCTTTCAGCTTGGCGAAGATCGCGTCGCCGAGCTCGCCGCGATTGAGGCTCTCAGCGTTTACGCCCTCTGCGATGAAGTCGACTCCAAACCGGGTGAAGATCGCGTCTTTCAGCCCCTTGATATTCCAGTCGGCAACGTGAGCCTTCTCGGGGCAGTACTCCTCGAGCTGCTCCGCAAGAATTGCGGCAACGTAATCCTCAAGGATCAGGTCTTTCTGGTCGGTGCCCTCGAGCAGACGGCGCCGCAAGCCGTAAACGGCCTCGCGCTGCTTGTTCATCACGTCGTCGTATTCGAGCAGGTGTTTGCGCGACTCGAAGTGCTGCGCTTCGACAGCCTTCTGCGCGGTCTCGATGCGGCGCGTGATCATTCTCGACTCGATTGGCACGCCCTCTTCCATGCCCAGGCGCTGTAGCAGCGTCGAAACCCACTCTTTCGCGAAGATGCGCATGAGGTCATCTTCGAGAGCGAGATAGAAACGCGAAGATCCGGGATCGCCCTGGCGTCCAGCGCGTCCTCGCAACTGGTTGTCGATGCGTCGTGATTCGTGGCGCTCGGTACCGAGAATGTGCAGTCCTCCGACAGCAATGACTTCTTCGTGCTCCACGTCGGTCTGCTTCTTGTATCGCTGGAAGGCGTCGGCCCACTTGTCGGTCGGAACCGTGTACTCGTTCCCGTTGTAGTAGAAGACGGAAGTCTGCCCGTCTTCCTGCGGGCCTTCGATCTTGCCCTGCGCAACGCGCAACTGCTGAGCAATTCCCTTCTTGACCATTTCCTGCTTGGCCATGAACTCAGGGTTGCCGCCGAGCAGAATGTCGGTACCGCGGCCGGCCATGTTCGTTGCGATAGTCACTGCGCCCTTGCGTCCGGCCTGCGCGACGATCTCCGCTTCGCGCTCGTGGAACTTGGCGTTGAGCACCACGTGCTTGATGGCTTTCTTCTTCAGCAACTCGGAAAGTCGCTCGGATTTTTCGACGGATGTGGTGCCGACCAGTACGGGCTGGCCTTTCCCCGCAAGCTGCTGAATCTCGTCTGCTGCTGCAAAGTACTTTTCCTTCTCCGTGCGGTAGACGATGTCGGGATTCTCAATGCGCAGGAGTTGTCTGTTGGTCGGAATCACGACAACTTCCAGCTTGTAGATTTTTTCGAATTCTTCGGCTTCGGTTTCCGCGGTACCGGTCATGCCGGCCAGCTTCTTGAACATGCGGAAGTAGTTCTGAAAGGTAATCGTGGCCAGGGTCTGATTTTCGCGCTCGATCTTGACGTTCTCTTTGGCCTCAATCGCCTGATGTAAGCCGTCAGACCAGCGGCGGCCTGGCATCATGCGTCCAGTGAACTCGTCGACGATGATCACTTCTCCGTCTTTGATCACGTATTCCACGTCGCGGCGATAGAGGGCGTGGGCCTTAATTGCGGTCTCAACGTGATGCTTTGTGCCCCAGTTCTCCGGATCAGCGATGTTACCAATCCCAAGCAACTTTTCGACCTTCTCCCAACCCGAGTCCGAGACCGTGATATTGCGGTGCTTCTCGTCGATCACGAAATCGTTGGTGAGAATTTTCCTTTGTGGGTCGTCTCCAACTCGAGCGAGCTCGGTGAGCATCTCGTCCCGCTGCTCGGGAGGAATCTCTCCGGCCTCGAGTTGCTGGCGCAATTCGTCGGGACTTAACTCCTCGCCACGCACCAGCTTCGGGATGATTCGGTTCACGATGTAGTACTTGTCGGTGGATTCCTCGCTTGCGCCCGAGATGATGAGCGGCGTACGGGCCTCGTCGATCAGGATGGAGTCGACTTCGTCAACGATGGCGTAGTTGTGTCCGCGCTGAACGCAATCCCTGATGTCGAATTTCATGTTGTCGCGGAGGTAGTCGAAGCCAAACTCGTTGTTAGTTCCGTAGGTAACATCGGCCGCGTAGGCGGCGCGGCGTTCTTCGTCGTCCAGGTCGTGCACGATGACGCCGACGGTCAGTCCCAGGAAGCGATACAGCCTTCCCATCCACTCGGAGTCGCGCTTGGCCAGGTAGTCGTTGACGGTAACAACGTGTACGCCCCGACCGCTCAGGGCATTCAGGTATACCGGAAGGGTGGCGACCAGCGTTTTACCTTCACCGGTCTTCATTTCTGAAATCTTGCCATCGTGCAGTACCATGCCGCCGATTAACTGCACGTCAAAATGCCGCATGTTGAGCACGCGGCGTCCGGCTTCGCGGACTACGGCGAACGCTTCGACCAGAATGTCGCTCAGCGCTTCCTGTAGCGCGTCGTACTGCTCCTTTTCCATCCGCTTGATGCGGTCAAAATCGTCTTCGTCATCTTCCGCATCAGCCCCAGCGCCACTCCCGGCAGGGGGATTCCCGTTGCTGTCTACCAGCCGATTTAGCCGTTCCTGGATGCGCTTCCGGAACTCGTCCGTCTTGGCGCGCAATTCGGCATCCGAGAGCTTCTGCATCTCGGGTTCGAGCGCGTTGATAGCCTGTACGTTGGGCCTCAGCGCCTTGATGACGCGCTCGTTCTTCGTCCCAAAAATCTTACCTAGCAGTCTGTTGATCAACCGGAAGTCCTTCAGAGGGCAAAGCTCGCCCGAATACTATCTCTAGAAGCCTAGCACATTAGATGCACCAGAGTTCGAGCGCGACTTTCGAGGCACCCGCCAATATAATGCTACCTAGGACAAAGGGGGCTCCATGACTCGACGCCTCTGCTCGCTACTCGTTCCGCTTCTTCTCCTCATCTCCGCGGCCAACGGAAAAGACAAGCATAAGCCGACGCTTCCGGAATATGTCTTGCGCGCGCAAACCGTGCGGGTGGTCATTGATCCCAACGCCGGCGAACCTCTCGATCAACCGCAGGCTAACGCCCTCGCTCGCGACAATGTCGAAAAGGCGCTGATGGAATGGGGGCGTTTTCGGCTGGTGCTCGACGGGGGGGAATCTGACCTGGTGATCGTGATCCGCACCGGCGATGGCAGAATGTCGCGGCCCACCATGAAGGGTGGACCGATCGATCAGCGTCCGGGCATCGGTCAGTCCACTGACAGTGACACACGAATTGGAGGGCAGCAAGGGCAACCGCCACCGCTAAGCGGGCCAGGCGGTTATCCTCAAAATCAGCGGCCGCGTATGGGCACCGAGATTGGGCCGAGTGAAGACGCGTTCGAGGTATATCGCGGAGGCGTTGATTATCCACTCGACTCGCCACCGGTCTGGCGCTATATCAAGACGGACTGCCTGCGCCCGACCCCGCATGTTCCTGCAGTGGAAGAATTTCGCAAGGTAATCGCCGACGCCGAAAAGCCGAAGGTACCGAAGACTCCGTAAGTTGGCCTCTTACGAGTAGCGGAATCGGCAGATCACTGCGTCCGTGTAACTTTTTCCTGTAATATTCCCCTCGACCCATGCCCACGTTCTACGACCGTTTTCTGGAGTGCGCCCAGCGCTGGCCGAATAACGTCGCACTCGAACTCCAGCGTCACGACCACCTCGAAAGCTGTACCTACGGTGAACTGCAAAGCTGGGCCCAGTCCATCGGGCGCTGGATCACTGAAAACAATTTCGTTCCCGGATCGCGGCTGACGATCCTTGCCGACAACCACCCGCGATGGGTCGCGACGTATCTGGGCATCATCGCCTCTGGCTGCGTTGCGGTTCCGCTTGACACGGCTTTGCATGACGACCAGATCGTCAAACTTCTGAAAGACAGCGGGACTTCCGCGGTATTCGCAGATGTGAAGCATGTCCTGGTCACGCGGCGGGCCGTCAGCGAGCTAAAAATCGGACTGATCTTGACCGACCCTGACCGCATGACTGCTGAGACTAGCAACGATCGTTTCCTCGCCAAACTGCCGGACATATTCAAAGCAGGTCCAGGCACTTTCAAGCCGGTGGCGGTGAAAACCGACGACCTCGCTTCCCTGCTCTACACGTCCGGTACGACAGCCGACCCCAAAGGGGTGATGTTGACCCATGGCAACTTCCTTGGCGAAGTAGATGCGGTCTTCAACTGGGTGGACATCGGCCCCAATGACGCGCTGCTTGGCCTCTTACCGTTATTCCACGTGCTGGCGCTCATGGCGAACTTGCTGCTGCCGCTAGTCAAGGGATCACGAGTCGTATATCTGGAAACTCTCAACACCACCGAACTGCTGAAGGCGCTGCAGGAGCGCAACATCACGGCTTTTGCCGTCGTGCCGCAGTTTTTCTATCTGATTCACGAGCGTATCTTTCAGGAAATCAAGAAGCGTGGCACAGTAACGCAGAAAATCTTTGCCGCGATGGTGATGCTCAATCGCACGTTGCGAAAGGTAGGCGTCAACGCGGGACCCATCCTTTTTGGCAAGATCCATCACACCCTTGGCCCCAAAATGCGCTATCTCGCGACCGGGGGATCGCGCTTCGATCCGGCAATCGCGCAGGATTTCTATGATCTCGGCATCGACGTGATGCAGGCTCTGGGACTGACTGAGACGGCCGCCGCCATCTACGTCAATACACCCGACGACATTGTCATCGGTTCTTGTGGCAAGGCCATGAAGGGCGTAGAAGGCAAGATCGTTGACCCACAGCGTCAGGAAGACGGTGGGCCTGAGGTGGGCGAACTCGCTGTCCGCGGGCCCGTCGTGATGAAGGGATATTGGAACCGTCCGGATGCAACAGCGGCGGTCATGAAAGACGGATGGTTCCTCACTGGCGATCTCGGTTATTTCGATTCCAAAGGCCATCTCTTTCTTACCGGACGCAAGAAGGAGGTCATCGTCCTCAGCAACGGCAAGAACGTCTACCCGGAAGAGATTGAAGCGCACTACCTGAAGTCGCCATTCATCAAGGAAATCGCCGTAATGGGGCTGGAAGGTAAGCCGGGCGAGGAACGCGACCGGCTACATGCCGTGATTGTTCCTAACTTCGACGAACTCAAGAAGCGCAAGATCGCTAACGCCAAAGAAGTCATCCGCTTCGACATCGAAGGGCTTTCCCCGCAGATCGCCACGACCAAGCGGATCAGCAGCTACGAGATCTGGCAGGACGATCTGCCTCGCACGACTACACGAAAAATCAAACGCTTCGAGGTTCAGAAGCTCGTAAAGGCAAATCAGGCAAAAAAACTCAACGATGATTCCGAACTGCCCGCGGAAAAACCTCTTACCCCCGAAGAGTCCGCCTGGCTCGAACAGGCCGATGTCCAACGCGGCCTCAAAATCGTGCGCGAAAATTCGCACTCTGCGCCACCGAATCTGCGGCCTACCAGCAGCTTGGAACTCGATCTCGGACTCGACTCCATGCAACGAGTTGAGGTGCTCAGCCGCCTGGAAGAGGAACTGGGCGGCAATGTCGAAGAATCTCGACTTGCAGAGATCTATACCATTCGCGACCTCATTGACGCCGTCCTGCAGAGCGCGGCCGTCGGGGACGGAAAGCCCTCAGCGCGGCCCGCCTTTGCCGGATGGAAAGCCATTCTGGCCGAAGACCCCGACGACCCGGAAGTCTTGGAGTTGGCGCGCCCTGCTCATTTCAAAACCACGTTCTGGTCTCTGGTGTTTCGCCTCGTACAGATCGTCTCGCTCGATCTGTTCGACCTGAAGGTAAGCGGTATTGAAAAACTGCCAAAGAGCGGCTCTTACCTTCTTTGCTCGAATCATCAGAGTTACCTCGACCCCGTGATACTCGGGAGCGTATTACCGGCGGAATTGTTCCGGCGGCTTTTCGCCGTCGGGACGAGCGAAATCTTCGGTGAAGGACTCATGCGCCGGCTGGCACGCTCTCTCAATGTCGTCGTGGTCGATCCTGATGCGAATCTCGTTTCTGCCATGCGTGCCGGGGCATTTGGTCTCCGACATGGAAAGGTGCTGATTCTCTATCCCGAGGGCGAACGTTCCATCGACGGCACGCCGCGCATCTTCAAGAAAGGCGCAGCTATCCTATCCACTCACCTGCAGGCACCGATCGTCCCGATCGCGATTGAAGGCTTTTATGACGCTTGGCCGCGCAACAAGCCGTTTCAGGGATTCAAGCCGCTGAAGATTATGTTTGGAGATCCCATCTTGCCGCCCTCAGAGAACGAGGCATCAGAAGAAGCCTACGCGAAACTCACCGCGGAACTGAAGTCGCGTGTTGTCACCATGTGGGAAGGTCTTCGCGAGAACGTCTGACGGTGCGAGGCAACATTCATAACAGTTCACCCTACTTTGCACGTGGATGCGTCCGGTCGTAGACCTGCAGCAGGTGCTTCATGGAGAGCTGGGTATAGCGCTGGGTCGTCGCTAGGCGCTCATGCCCGAGTAGTTCCTGGATCGCGCGCAGATCGGCGCCTTCTTCCAGCATGTGGGTGCCGAAAGCATGCCGCAGAGTGTGAGGATGAACATCGGGCGAGAGGCCCTTCGAGACCGCAATCTTCTTGATGATGCGCCCCACGCTGCGCGTTGTGAGCCTCCCGCCGCGCTGGTTGATCAACAGCGCGTTGGAATTTTTGCGGGTCTCGGACAATAGTTTCTGCCGGGCTTGAAGGTAAGCGGGCAGCGCGGTCTTCACGGAATCGCCAAACGGAACGTAGCGTTCCTTCTTCCCCTTCCCGCGTATCAGAATGGCCTCTGCGCTAAGGCGGATATCATCGATATTGATACCAGTTAGCTCGGAGTTGCGGATCCCGCAACCGTAAAGCAGTTCCAGCATGAGCCGATCTCGCTCCGGGAATGCCGCTGTCTCGGGCATTTTGCCATCGAGCACGTAATTCATCTCTTCAATCGTGGGCACGCGCGGGAGTTTCTTCGGCAGCTTTGGCGTGGCAACCAGCTTGGCGGGATTCTGATCGACCTCGCCTTCCAGCGCCAGCCAGCGGTAGAGCGAACGCACAGCAGCCAGGGAACGAGCCACGGATGTCTTGCTCAGGCCCTTTTCATAAAGCTGAGATAGAAATCCGCGAATAGCGATGTGGTCGATCTGCTTCCAGTTGCGAGATCCTGCGTACGCGGAAAAATTGGCTAGATCCCCGGTATAGGCCTTGATCGTGTGTGGAGAGGCATTCTTCTCGCGCAGATGGCGGAGGAAGTCTGCGACTGCCTTTTCGACGATGGTCCGGGTTGTGGTCATAGTTAATTCGGACTTCAGATTTGAGATTGCAGATTGCAGATTGCAGATTTAAAAATCCGGTCTCTAGGTGATTCACAATCTGAAATCCTAAATCTGCAATTCACCTACCTCGCCTTTGCCCTCGGATGATGCTTCTGATACACACTACGCAGCCGATCAAGCGCCAGGTGCGTGTACACCTGCGTCGTCGAAATATCAGCATGGCCAAGAATCGTCTGCACGGTGCGCAGATCCGCGCCATTCTCGACCATGTGTGTAGCGCAGGAATGTCGGAGCATGTGGGGAGATGCATGCCTTTCCGAAGTCGCCGACGCCTTCCCGACCATCTGCCAGATGCGTTGTCGAGTCAGCTTGCGGCCACCCCTTGCGATAAACAAAAACGGAGATGTCCTCAATATCGGCGCGCTCATTGCATTTGTCATCCTGAGCGAAGGTGTCCGAAACGAAGTTGAGGATATCGGAGTCGAAGGATCCCTCCCCTTCCTCCCTTCCCTTCTGACAGGCTTCAACAGCTTGGGCCGGCCTTGCGCCAGGTACTCGGTCAGCGCGTCCTGTGCGGGTTTTCCCAGCGGCACAATGCGCTCTTTATCACCTTTGCCGCGCACCAGCATGTAACCCGCTTCCAATTTCAGGTCTTCCAGTGTCCCGGTCACCAACTCAGTGACACGCAAAGCTCCCGCATAGAGCAATTCCAGCATGGCGCGATCGCGCAATGCCAGGGCCGCGGAATCCTGCCGGTCTCCTTTCGACGCGCGACCTGGCGCAGCCAACGTCGCCTCGACCTCATCCCGGGCTAGCGATTTGGGCAAAACCTTCCACTGCCGTGGCGATTCGATATTCAACGTCGGATCGTGCTCGATCCTTTTGTCGAGCAGCAGGTAGCGATAGAGATGCCGGAGCGCTGAGAGCTTTCGGCCAACACTGCGTCCATCCACCCGATTCGAAAAGAGTTGCTGGAGAAACTCGCGGACGTCATTCCGCCGGGCGGTCATCAGGAGCCGCTTTCGTTTTTCGAGAAACTCCGCGAACTGTCCGATGTCGGTGGTATAGGCCGCTATCGACAGCCGCGCCAGTCCCTTCTCGATCCGCAGGTAGTCGAGAAATCCCGAGAGCACGCGCGCATTGGCCTCTGAAGCCATACGAGGAGAAGTTTACTATGCGCGTTATCGGACGCTGCGAGAAGTGCTTAGCCGGGTGCCCGATAAGCCCTTCGTAGAGATATAGCTAGCTACGTCTCTCTCACCACGTCACCAGCCGGTAGTAAGCAGTCGATGCGCCGCCCGAAGCCCACACTTCTGGTACTTATCGTAAGCGCCGGCCGCCCGGTCGCGAACCTGCTCGCGATTCTCTCCTGCGATCCAGCCGTCCAGTGCGCTTTTCAACGTGTACGCTTCGGGAGCCATCAGTCCGGTTGTCCACAGCAGCGGATAAGCCCCACTGGCCCGTACCGCCTCCCCGAAAAACTGTTTGCTGGCGCACGCCAGGACGATGGCTTCACGATGACTTGCATCCTTCTGCCGCGGATAGTGAGGGAGTTGAAAGTCCATCAACCCATCGTGACCAATGTACGCCAGAAGAGTTGCGCCGCCGTGCGCCGGCAAATTCAACCCGGTGCCGGTTGGTTGAACGGATACGGCCACCGTATCTGCACCACCACCGGCTGCAGAATCAAGAAAATCCCAGATCGCCTGCTTGATCTCGATTCCCCGGTAGGCTTCAGAAATCAGATACACATTCGCGGTTCGGTATTTGAATACGCACCGCTCAAGAATCTGCACCTTCGGCTTTTGAACACAACGGAGCCGCTCCCACTCCGGCGAGCGCGAGAAGAATGTCTTCACACCGTAGGCTGATCCCCAATACAGATTGCGCGCTGCATCCTCGCCGTTGCCCAGTGTGGCAGCCACCGGAACGATGCCCTGATGCTGGTTGTCGGCCAGCGCGACGAATACATGTACGGTGCGGAGTTTCGCGTCTTGAGCATGCGCGGCGAATGCGAGAGCCGACGTTAATATCGCGGCCGTCGCTCGGCGCATCAACATCCCTCCGCGCCGTTCACTTCCCGCAGCACTTCGACCGCGTATAGCGCGCCCTGCGGCGTTTCCTCGTGCTTGAAGTAGGCGAAGACATTACGTCCTTCGGCGATGTGCTGACGCATGCGATCCACCATCGCTCGGCGCTCGTCTCCAGTGTAAGTCGGCTTGCGAAAACGATAGTAGGCAAATGGCGCTGTCACGACGTCGGGCGTGGTCCTGTTCTCGGTCTCGGCGACGCATAATCCTGCATTCGCGGATTTCAGCAGTTCCCACGTTGCTTCGCTAAACCACGAGTCGTGCCGAAACTCAAAAGCCGTCGGAACCGGGCGCGGAAGAATAGCTAGAAAATCTCTGAGCAATGTCGAATCCGCCTTCAGATTAGGAGGAAGTTGAAACAATATCGGGCCCAGTTTCCCCGCCGCGGCGAGAGGCTCGATTGTCGCCAGGAATCGAGACAGGAACTCCTCACTTCCCTTCAGCCGCTTGATATGGGTGATGACCTGGTGTGCCTTCACGCCGAGGCGAAAGTGTACGGGCGTGTCTGACAGCCAATTCTGAATCGTTGTTTCTTTTACCAGCTGACGGAAGGTGAAATTCACTTCCACGGTGTTGAGTTTGGTAGCGTAGTATCCCAGGAATTTCTTCTGGGCCAGCTTCTCGGGATAGAAGTCGGGCTTCCAAGTCGGGTAAGCCCATCCTGAAGTTCCTGCAAAGAGTTGCGCCATGATGTTGAGATTTTCCAGCGCCTTTGAGAATAGACCGGGATTATACCTTGGCCCGCTTCTTGTGTGCGGCCGGCTTTCTTGCGGATTTCTTCGTGGCTGGTTTGCGGAGAGGATGATCCTCGTCCGCTTCCGCCGCGATCTCAATCGGTTCGGGCGCCTGAACCACCGCGGCAGCTTTCAGATCCGGCAACTTCTGCTTCAATTCGAGCACCGGCTCAAAAAGATCCCCCATCTTCTCGAACCGGGCAATCGTTTGGGAGGACTCGAACACCAGCAATCCCGCGTCCTTTTTCTTCAGCGCGCGCTCAACCTCGTCCCATGTGACCGGCGTCGATACCGTGGGACGCTCCCGCGCCCGCAGCGAATACAGTGCGATCGTGGTCTTATGCTCGTCGTTCTGGCTCCAGTCGACGAACACCTTTCCCGTGCGGATATTCTTCTTCATGTCGGACACCACAAGGTCCCGGTGCTCCTGTTCCAGCAACTGCGCCAGGGCATGAGAAAAGAGTTTGGTCGCTTCAAACGTCGTGGGCGTATTCAGTGGTACATAAAGCTGAAGGCCCTTCGATCCGGAAGTCTTGGGAAAGCTTTGCAATCCGAGATGCTCGAAGATCTCCCGTAACCAGATCGCCACCTGGCAGCACTGCACGATATTCGCCGGTGGCCCCGGATCAAGATCGAAGACCATCACAGTCGGGCATGTAATGTCTGTCGCGAGAGCCAGCGACGGATGCAGTTCCAGTGCGGCCAGATTCGCCAGCCAGATCAACGTCGCCAGATCATCGCAGAGCACGTAGTGAACGGTGCGCCGGTTCCGTCCGCTCCAAACGGGCACTGTCTTCACCCAATCCGGCTTGTGCATGGGAGCGTTCTTTTCGAAAAAAGGCTCGCCTTCCACGCCATCGGGATAACGCTTGCGTGTAAGGGCGCGACCGTGCAGATGGGGAAGGATAGCGGGCGCGATCCGCGCGTAATAGTCGATTACGTCCTTCTTGGTGAACCCGGTGGTGGGATAGAGAACCTTCTCCAGGTTCGAGAGCTTCAGATGCCTGCCCTGAATTTCGACGGTTGAGTCGGTCACGTGCGCTCCGCCTTGACATTCTGCCTGATATTCCGCAAGACGCAAAATACGGAGTAGCCTTTATTTTGCGACTGAAAACTGAGCCCGCTCCGGAGATTTTCTCTGCGAACTCGGCGGAATCCTCCGCGTCCTCAGCGGTTAAGCCTTTTCGTGCGCACCTGCTCGACTGGGGTACAAAACCACTCCACCCCGAAACAGGGGCGGCACAATCGTGTCCTGAGTTTGACAACCCCCGGCCCACCCACGTACTTTCAAGCTTCTGCCCTGCTGGCCCGTCCAAAGACTATGTTCTTTTGCAAAAATGTCCGCCCAGCCGTCGGAGGTTCGATGAAATACTCCTGTCTTAAAGGCGCTTTTCTACTCCTGATCCTTTCCACCGTTGCCCTGGCGCAGGACGTCGCCTCCTTCCAGAAGCGCGTCACGGTCAAGAAACTGGGTAACGGACTGACCCTCGTTATCTGTGAACGCCCCGAAGCGCCGGTCTTCTCGTTTTTTACCCTGGTAGACGCGGGTTCGAGCCAGGACCCGATGCGCGCCACTGGGCTAGCTCACATGTTTGAGCATATGGCGTTCAAGGGGACCGACAAGATCGGAACGACGAACTATTCCGCTGAAAAACTCGCGCTCGAAAAAGTGGAGATCGCCTATGCGGCCTACATCAAAGAGCGGGACAGGAGCGTAGGCCAGGATACAGCCAAGCTCAAGCAACTTGAGAAGGCCTGGCAAGATGCGATTACCGGCGCGGACAAGTACGTCGTCCCTAACGAGTTCGGAAAAATTGTCGAGCAGAATGGCGGTGAAGACATGAATGCCTTCACCAGCTATGACGAGACCGCGTACCACTACTCCTTTCCTGAAAACCGCCTGGAACTCTGGGCCTATCTTGAATCCGAGCGCTTCCTGCATCCGGTGATGCGGGAATTCTATAAAGAGCGCAACGTAGTCATCGAAGAACGCCGCATGCGGACCGACAGCAACCCATTCGGGCGGCTGCTTGAGCAGTTCACGGAAGAGGCTTTTGCCGCGCATCCTTACCATCGACCTACGGTCGGCTGGATGTCCGATCTCAATCACTTCTCCGCTACCGACGCGCAGAAATTTTTTGACACCTACTACATTCCCTCGAACATGGTGGTGGCGATAGCCGGTGATGTGAAAGCTGCGCAAGCATTACCAATCCTTGAGAAATATTTCGGACGGCTGCCCACCCGTCCGGATCCCGACGAGGCCACCACTACGGAGCCTCCGCAAAACTCCGAGCGCCGCGTCGTGCTGAAGGACATGTCGCAGCCGATTTACATCGAGGGCTACCACCGGCCCGACTACCGCAGCACGGACAACGCTGTTTTCGATGCCATTACCGACCTTCTCTCGGAAGGCCGCACCTCGCGACTGTACCGCTCGCTGGTGCGGGACAAGAGGATCGCTTCCTTCTCTGAGGGCTTTAGTGGATATCCTGGCATTAAGTATCCGCATCTCTTCGCTTTTTTGGCAGTGCCCTTACCCGGACACAAGCCGCAGGAAATCGGCGATGCCATTCACGCCGAAATCGACCGCCTCAAAAAAGAAGACATCAGCGATGACGAATTGAAGATGATCAAGACCCGCAGCAAAGCCAACCTGATCCGAGGCCTCGCCGACAACGAAGGACTCGCTACTCAACTGGCGACCTACCAAACCCGCTATGGAGATTGGCAAGAACTGTTCCGCTCGGTGGATCGAATCGATGCAGTGACCAAGGCCGACATTAGGCGCGTAGCCAACGAAGTTTTTGTCGATACCAACCGCACCGTGGGAGTCATCGAGAACGCACCCGGTGGCAGAGGCTCGCCTGGCGCTGAACAAGGGAATGCTCCTGCCAATCAGGGAGGTGCGCAATGAAGCGACACATCTTTAGTGTATTGTTGGCCGCTGCCGCCCTTTCACCGAGCCACCTTTCTGCGCAAGCCACCTGGAAGCAGGTTCCGATTCCTCCCTTGCATTCTTTCAAACCGCCGCAGCCCAAGCGCGTCGAACTTTCGAACGGCATGGTGATCTTCCTGCAGGAAGACCATGAATTACCCCTGATCGATGGAACCGCGCGCATCCGCGGCGGCTCAGTCAACGAACCCGCGAATAAGACTGGCCTTGTCGACATCTTTGGCGAAGTCTGGCGCACCGGCGGAACCAAGACCCAGACAGGCGACCAACTTGACGATTTTCTCGAAGTCCGTGCCGCCAAGGTAGAAACTGGCCCAGGCCCGGATTCCACTACGATCAGTTTCTCCTGCCTCAAGGGCGACCTCGACGACGTCTTCAAAGCTTTCCTGAACGTGCTGCAGAATCCGGAATTCCGCGACGACAAGATCGATATCGCCAAAAAGGGCGAGGAGGATAGCATCTCCCGGCGAAACGACGATGTGGGAGGGATCACTCACCGCGAAGCCACCAAACTCGCTTATGGCGCCGATAATCCTTACGCACGCGTGCCCGAGTACGCCACCGTGGCCGCTATTACGCGCCAGGACCTGATCGACTGGCACAAGAAGTATGTCCACCCCAATGACATCATTCTCGGCATCAGTGGGGATTTCGATTCGGCGGCGATGGAGGCCCGACTGCGCTCCGCCTTCGAATCCTGGCCCAAGGGTGAGTCCTTCCCGCCGTTCCCGAAAAATGAATTGCAGTACGCTCCCGCCAAGCCCGGCTACTATTTCGTCTCTAAAGAGGACGTGAACCAGAGCAATATCCGCATGGTTGCCCTCGGCACCACGCGCGACAATCCCGACTACTACGCGATCAGTGTTTTCAACGAAGCCTTTGGTGGCGGGTTTTCATCCCGCCTCTTCAACGACATCCGCACCAAGCGCGGGCTGGCTTATGGCGTAGGTGGCGGCGTGGGAACGAACTTCGGACATCAGGGCGTGCTGCAAATTGCCATGAGCACCAAGAGTGAGAGCACCGTCGATGCGATTCAAGCGCTCGACGAAGACATCGATGGTCTGTCTAAGCAGCCGATCACTGAAGAAGAAATCCAGCGTGCCAAGGATGCTATCCTAAACGCGTTTGTGTTTCGTCTTGACTCGCCCGACAAAATTCTTGGCGAGCGCATGGTCTACGAATATTACGGGTATCCTCCCGACTGGCTCGACAAGTACCAGGACGAAGTCAAAAAGGTTACCGCTGCCGATGTGAACCGCATCGCGGCTAAATATCTCCACAAAGATCAGCTGGCAAGGCTGGTGGTCGGTAATCTCAAGGAGTTCGGCAAGCCACTCTCGTCGCTCGGGGCGGTGAAGGAAATCGATATCACCATTCCGCCTCCTACGGGAATGAAGCAGGACGAGAGTTCGAAACCCACCGCCTCGAATGCAGAGGGCAAGGAGCTTGCCTCGAAAGTTGTTGCTGCCCTAGGCGGCGAAGCAAAACTTTCCGCCGTGAAATCGCTCAAAGCCGAACTCGCGATGACGCGGAAGACGCCGCAAGGCGACCTTCCAATGCAGATGCAAACCACCATCGTGTTCCCCGACCGCCTTCATGCCGAACTGCAAACCCCGCAGGGCACCATGACGATCGTCGTAACCCCCGATACGGGGTTCGCCTCGATGGCTGGCATGGGCACACAGGCGATGCCTTCAGAGCAGAAGTCCGAAACTCTGGAGCAGATCAAGCGCGATCCCATCTTCATCGCCTCCCACTGGAAGGATCCGGATGTCTTCTTCCATGCGGGCGGTACAGAAAAGGTGGGGGACGTTGAAGCCCGCATCGTAGACGTGAACGCAGCGGGCGCTGCGATCCGCTGGTTCGTGAATCCGGCAGATGGGCACATTCTGAAGGAAACCTATGTAACGCTCGGACGAAACGGCCCAGCTGAGGGCGAGACCGCCATGGATGACTGGAAGGCCATCAATGGGCTGACCATCCCGCTCCAGCGCAAGAACAAGCAGAATGGAGAAGAAACCAGCGTAGTCGAGTATAAGAAGATCGAAATCAACCCGGCCGTGGATCCCAAAATATTCGAAAAGCCCGCCGAGAAGGCACCGGATAAACAATAGCCGAACCCTGAATCAGGGAAGATCACAGCTCTCAATCGCCGTATACTGTCCGCTGATGTCCACAGGCCCAACCATCTTCGAAGTCGGTACGACCATCGGAGACTACCAAATCATTTCTGTCATCGGCCGGGGCGGAATGGGGAAGGTGTTCAAGGTTCGCAACCTTCTTTCCGATCGCATCGAGGCCATGAAAGTTCTGCTCCCGGGTACAGACCCGCGTGCTGATCTGGTTGAGCGTTTTCTGCGCGAAATCAAAGTCGTCGCCGCTCTTGAGCATCCCGGCATTGCTTCGCTAAGAACCGCCCTTCGCGTCAACGATCAGATTCTCATGATTATGGAGTACGTTGAGGGAACGTCCCTCCACGCCCGCATGTTTCAGGGACCAATCGACACACCTCGCGCAGTCCGCTTCATTCAGCAGGTGCTCGATGCGCTCGCATTCGCGCACCGCCGCGGCGTTGTACATCGAGACATAAAGCCGTCGAACATCCTGGTTGCTCCCAACGACACAATCAAGCTTACCGACTTCGGAATCGCGAGCCGCACCGGAGATCCGAGGCTGACCGGGGAAGGCGTTGCACTGGGCTCTCTGTTCTACATGTCCCCGGAGCAAATGAAGGCCGAGGCTGTGGGCGCACGCTCCGATTTGTACTCTGTGGGAGTGACACTATACGAGATGGTTACGGGACAACCGCCGGTGCAGGGCACCAGCTTTTACAGCATCCTCAGGGCGCACATGGAAGGAAAGCCGCGTCCCGCAACCGAGTTGGCTCCGCATCTGCCGCCGGAACTCTCTCGTATCATCAGCAAATCTCTGGAAAAACTGCCGGAGGCACGATTTCAGAGTGCTGGTGAATTTTATGCTGCGCTGAGCCGAGTCACCTTCGAGAGGCCTTCAATTTCGGACGCAACAAGGATGGTCAGTGGGCTCCAGTTATCTGACGGGGACGCTCCAACAGCTACCTTGCCGATCAACGTGCCGGTCAGGGTTGACGCTACCCCAACTCCGGCCGTCCCGCAGTCCTCGACCGCATCAAAGTCATGGGATCCAGTTGTGCTGGAAAATGCGCGCAAGAATCTTGCTGTGTTCGTTGGTCCGATGGCCAAGTTTCTTGTCGGCCGCGCCGCCAAAAACGCCCGCAGCGTGGCAGAGCTTTATCAGGAGCTTGCGTCAGAAATCGCCAGCCCTAAAGACCGCGAAAAATTCTTGCGCTCCCGCCTCTCTAGTACTGCTACTGCTGTTCCAGCATGCGGATCGCTTTCACCAGGCTCAGGTACATGCGGTTAAAAGACTGGGCCAGCTGCGAAATCTCATCCGAACCCTTAATCGCGAGTTCTGGCACGCTGAGATCGCCTTTGCTGATCTGGTCGGCAGCCTTCGACAAACGACTCACCGGCCGAATCACGATCATGACGATCGCAAGATCGAGCAAGAGTAGCGTCGCCAACGCGATCCCTCCCAGAGAGAACATCAGGCTGCGAAAGGCGCGATCAGCAACCCCCAGCGGGACTGACATGGGAACGGAAATAATTTATGCGGCGACCGTGTCCCCCATCTTCCAGTCAAAACCGTTGTCCTTGCCATAGACCCGGACCATCGCCGGAGGCGCTTCTTGCCAGGTATTGTGGCAACGAAGACATGGCCCCACCGCCATGATGGGCTTGGCCAAGAACAACTCTCGCCCAGCAGGCGTATCGCGCTCTCCGGAAAACTCCTTCTGCTCAGGATGCGCGCGGAAGACTTGAATGACGTCAGCCTCCCAATCGACCGCGCGGTCGCGCAGGTTTGTGGGATTCAGCGTCGCCTCCTTGTAGGTATAGTCGGGATAATCCCCACGCAGATAGTTGAAGGCTTCCGTCGCAGCGTATGCGGGAACGGTTTGCGCCAGGAACGTATCGATCCGCGCCTGGTGTTCCTGGAGCAGGGGGCCGACCTGCTTGGAAGTGTAGGTCCGCATCGCGCCAGCCGATCCCATCATCAGCCGCGCCTGCTGTACCACTTGGTCGTGCGCGGTCTGCTGCAAGAAAGAACGCGCGAAGTATCCGGCTGCGGCTGCTCCGGCACCGAAGACGAGGATTAAGATCAAATTGAATTTCAACAAAAGGCGCATAGGCCGCACATTATAGCGTGGACGACATACTAGCAACGGTGGCTTCCAGGCTGTATCGCGTCTTGATTCATCTGGCGCTTTTTGCAGATAACGATGATCCGGCAAGGTCGTTCGTGACGGGGCCGAGCCTAAAGGGCGGCGGCAAAAACCCGAGAAGAATGCCTGATTTTTGTGTGGGAGACCGCATGCCGGCTGGGGACGGCCTTAGCAGACAAATGAAGGCTACGGTGATCTCTGTACGCCGATCTTACAAAAACGTGTCGGAATTCCACTCTGTAACGGATCTACCTGATGTCCCCCTAAGCGCTTGTCAAGGCACTGAAAGAGCGAGAGTTCCCCGGCCTCAGGCATTGGCCTTCTCCATGCATTTCTTTCCCTGTCATCCGCTCACAACAGGAGGCATTTTAATGCACAAGTGTAAAAAATCAGTACTGGTTGGCGACCTTGGCGCTCACATCTCTTATGTGGACGGCGCCTGCGAGAGCACAATCGCAGAGCAGCATGCCCCAAGATCGTGATTCTGATATGACGCGGCAGCAACTGTCCGCGCTCGATCAGTTCCTGGATCAGCATCCGGAGCTTTCCGAACAGCTTCGGAACAATCCCTCATTAGTCCCCAACGAGGAGTTCGTGGAAGACTATTGTGATTTGCAACGCTACCTGCAGCAGCATCCTGAAGTCGTGAGGATCTGAATCAAAATCCCAATGCTGTGATGCATCAGGAGCTCTATACCGGAATCTGCAGCTGCGCTGATGATTACTGAATAACCTTACGTTTAATTTCTGCCAACCTGGTTTCGTTGTCCGTGATCGCCGACTCCAGCATTTCCTGCTCGACGCCTTGCACGACGTAAGCTCGCATTTGCTTCAATCCGAGAAGCGCGTCCTCCAGTTGCTGGATCAACACGAGGACGGTTTCGAGCGAGTTGTCGTCTATCAACACCGATAGCGCCCTTATGAGTCCATTGCTGGTGGATCGGGTTTCGCAGTTGCTGGGAAAGAGCCCGAAGCTCTCATCGATTGGAGTCGCTCGTGTTTCGCCTCTAACAGAGCCTCCAATTCCTTGACTAGGCTGTCAAACCTTTGAGCGTCTTTCTCTATCGCGATACGCTTACACAGAGAATCCAAATGCTCTCGTTCCTCAGGAGTCATCCTCGCGGCCTCTCGGGCGATTCTGATCGCGGTTTCGGCAACAGACCCTTTCCGGCCCGATGTTCGTCAAGGTTGTCAATAAGCTGCAGGGCCAATTCGATCATCTTCTTAGGGTCTGTTTCTTGTTGGACTCGGAGCGCCAGTTCGCGCCAGTCTCCCTCGGGCTGTTGGCCGTCGTTTTCTTTTGAGTCTCCCATTTCAATTCCCCTTTCTGGGAATGAGTGGGCGCTGCACCCGGGCCTTGACGACAACAGATAACCGTCGTGGTGCGACGAGCGGAATTCCACTTCGGGGCAGTGGTTTAGCAATATTCCTCACCACCGTCACCGGAACCGTTTCGAAGTGCAAAGACCTTCGCATTTGAATTTCCTCCTTCCGGCCAACACAAACCGTAGCAGAGGGGAAAGCCTACGGGTCATATCTTTTGGGAATCGGCTCCCGCCCTTTGTCTGCGCTAAAACGCTCGATTATCAGGTAGTTGTCTGCCCGATTGTTGTAGATCAGCAGTGGCCCGGTTAGCGCGAATTCAGCCTGTGTTTGGCGCACCGAGCCTGCGCTTAGTGTGCTAAATCTCATACCTCACTACCTCGTATTTTGTAGTTGACTGCCTCGTCACGATGAAAGTACGATTGCGTTACGTTAGTTTTACGTCTATTCCCGGCCAGGAGATTCTGATGAGCCCTCGGACCAGCAAAGCTTCAATGAATTTCAGCACTATGGCGCAAGTGGACGTTCCCCAAGGTCGAAATGGAAAGCACAAGGAGATCGTTAACCAGATCCTCTCCGATCTCGATCAGGTTCCGGCAGGAACTGCGATCAAAGTGCCTTTGTCGGACTTGACGCAGAGCAAGGAGAAGGTGCGCTCTGCCCTGAATCGCGCCATCCACAAAGGCCGGAGAGATGTCGCCACCGCCAGCGACGAGACCTTCCTGTACGTATGGAACAAGGCCAAGTAGTGGACACGCAGCGAAATCCGCTGACTGGAGCTCCCTCTGAGGTGACCGCCATGAGTCGGGAAGTGTTCAATCAACAAGCAAAGGAACTCTGCGCACAAATTAGCGCTGAGAAGGAACCCGACAGGATGTTAGCGCTGGTTACTGAACTCAACGATGTGCTCCAAAATCAACACCAGAAAAAGCCATCCGCCGAAATGCGCTTTGACGAGATCTCAGTCACTCACTTGCCGCAATCCAAGTAGCAGCGCTGGTGCAGTTACTTCCTTCGGATTTCTGTCCGGTCTCTGGGGCCATCTCTGTCCCTTCTCCCGGTAGGCACTTGACGGGATAGGAGGTAGGAGAAGAAAAGTCAGGCGCTAATCGTCGCAAGTCGACTTAATTCTCTCGCCACTTTGCGTCATACACACGGCCTCCAAGACATTTCAGCGAGTAACCCAAGAATTGCAGAACTGACGCTCAAAATAGATCAGTCTGGCACGTTTCAGGAATTCAATGACGTAGTTGCTCCTCTGACTCGCTTGGGGCTAGTCGACATGGTGAACAAATCCAAGGCGATCTATTTCCCCTCTGCCAAATCCGACAAACTCGGAGGTATTGAAATCTCACTGAGAGAAATCCTGAGACGTATTCCAAGACTAGAGGGGCTGTACCGACAGACTTTTGGAGAGGAAGCGCTCACGGAGCTGATGAGGTTAGAAACTGGTTCCCTGGAAAATGATTTTCGAATTCGCGTGGACGATCAGGAGTTGTTTGCGGGTCGAGATTCTTTGAAGCAGATGGTCCTTCGATGGCGGGAACGATTTCCTTTTTTGGGAATTTGGCGTCTGAATTCCGCACAGTATGCTTGGGGGAATTCGCTGATCTATTTTCGCAACGTACGAAACTTAAACATCAATACATCGGCAAAGAATCGAACAGCCTAGAAGAAGTTGACACTGGCTTAATTCACACGGCGGAGAACGTTTACACGGAATACCGCGACCGTCGACGCGACGAATGGCAAACGAAGATTCTACCCGCGTTAAAGAAAATACCCACGCCGATTCTTGTGAAAATGAGCGGACTCTCTCCCTCGACAATCAAGGACACGTTGGCCGAACGGAGCAGACCCCACCAAAACAATCAAAAGCGACTCGTGGCGATCTTGCGACAGCTAAAGGGATAATCACTCGCACGGCTCCTCTTAGCCAATTGACATCGTGATCTTTCAGGCGGGGCTGGGAAGTTGAAAACCGTATGTTTGACGAAAACGCAAAAAGAAGGCCAGACCCACAGCGGGTCTAGCCGGAAAGAACTTCAAAATTGAAGCGGTCGTGAGGGTCGAATGTCGGGTTGCTCGCCGTTAACCCATGACCGCATCCCTGTTTGAACTATAAAGAGGTTATGCGTATTGCTTTCTATCGGCTGGTCAATTCAGCACACTTTCTAACAAATGTCCGACGATCTGACGGCTTCCTATTTGCACTCGTTGACCTCAATGAAATGGAGATGTTACGACAACAGCGTGGCGAAGGTCTGGGACAGGTAATGCGGGTTGCCCAATTTTACCGTATTGCATTAGCGCCGCTCCGGGGTGGGGGTTGAGCAATATTGAACAGCTCGGTCGATTTCTTTGCGGGTATCATTCCCGACTGAGAATCCCCTCGGTGCGGTCATGGGTTAGTGGCAGCCGGGATTGCCGTTCAGACCCTCACGACCGCCATTCTCTATCCGATTAAAGGTCGAACATGGAGCGAACTGAATCAGCATCGGAACTCATACCTCGTGGGGGCCATGTTCGCTCGGAGTTCTTCAGGCGGATCGTGGGATTTTGGCCTTACTTGTTCGTCGCGATTTCCATCGTTGGATGGGCCTATGAGTTTCTGAGTCGTAATCGATAGCTCAGCCCGGTGCTGACCTGATCCATGGTCGGCTTCGAAGAAGAGCTCCTAAGACTGAATGAACGCCAACAGAAAACCCCAGTGAAGGTGACAGAACTCGGTACTCGATGATGTAACAGGGCCTTTACACTCCTTCGAAAATCACACATAACCCATTGGCAATCAATGGGCCTCAGAAGTGCGCTTTCATCCCAATGGGTGGGCCGCCCCCATAGCTAACTCAAAACCCCTGCCGGGGGGATTTGAGTGTATTAGAGATTGTTCGACAGTTAGGGGCCATCCTCCGCTTCTTGCGGAGGGTCTTCGAAAAACTGGAGCCGAATCGACAACTGTTTCGACGCTTGGATCAATTTTCGAGCCTCGGCGATCAAAAGGACAGTATTCTCGTTCAGTTCCTCGATGTTGTGTCGCAATAACGAAGACTCTTCTTCGATCCTGCGTCGCAATAGCGAAGACTCGTCGTCGTGTTGCGACCTGGAGATGCCCTGCGTGCTGTTGAGCAGCATAAGTGGCCTCCGGTGAGGAATTATCAGATTGCACAAGAGACCGACGCCCCAGAACGGGGTCACGGCGGAGGGATGTGTAAAAGGACCTCTACAGTGTAGCACTCCATCTCAGATTGGCTCTCGTTACTGCAGAAAAACCGCCAAGCGCTCTCAGCCGCTCAAAAAGGTTCCGCTAATCTGGCCCTGCTGTAGTCTGGCTCATCGAGGGATTTTGAGCGTAGTGGCGATGTTTCGCCAGTTGACCTTTTGTTGCGGTGTTGTATCTATCCGAGTTCCTGTGCAAGATCCCCAGGGGTCACATCAAAGGCGGCCAACGGCGGTCACTTCAAAACCGGCCAACGGAGAGTGGCCTAGGACTAAGTTGTTTTACTCCGCCGCCTCCTGTGGAGGCAAGTCTGTTTTCGT
>Ga0070732_10000425_pt1 | contig 27415 bp, 28 predicted proteins | sample Coa_R1_5_FD_66449 | JGI IMG/M metagenome (GOLD analysis project Ga0070732, IMG submission 66449) | Surface soil microbial communities from Centralia Pennsylvania, which are recovering from an underground coalmine fire - Coalmine... | ecosystem: Environmental > Terrestrial > Soil > Unclassified ... | reverse complement strand
TGGGGGTGAGTATTCGTTCGATCGCCGGGTCGTCGGCGAGGTTGACGAACATTGTCACATGGTCGAAGGCCCCTTGTTCCTCGAAGTCGTCGCGGAAGAACCGGAGCTCGTCTGCTGTGATTCCCATAGCTGCGAAGATTGTTGTGAACGGTTCATCGGAACCGATAACTTTGGCCTGGCGCGCTATCTGCGCTGCGACCGCGTTGTGCGGGAGACCTGACGCAGAGAATAGTGGTAGCTTCTGGCCCCGGACGAGAGTGTTCATCCCATCGATTGTTGAGATGCCTGTCTGGATGAACTCGCGCGGGTATTCTCTGGCGAACGGGTTGATCGGGTTACCATTCACGTCGAGATAGTCGTCAGGGATTATTCGGGGTCCGCCGTCGATGGGGCGTCCGCTTCCGTCGAAGATTCTTCCGAGCATGTCGTTCGAGACTGGAAGCTTGACCGTTTCGCCCGTGAATCGTATCCGTGTCTTTGCAACGTCCAGCCCGTTGGTTCCTTCGAAGACTTGGACTACTGCAACTCCTCCGCCTATTTCTAGGACTTGGCCTCGTCTTTCCTCTCCGCTGGGGGTTCTGATTCTTGCTAGTTCGCCGTATCCGACTCCACGGACCGACTCGACGAATAGTAGGGGTCCCGAGATCTCCCGGATTGTTGTATACTCTAGTCCGGCTAAGGCCATGGCTGTTTACTTTCCTCCAGCGGTCTTGAACTGTTGGCTGATCTCTTCGTCGATGTTCTGTGCGAAGCTTGTGAACTTGTCTGCTGGTGTGAGCCGCATCCTGTCGATCTCTATCTTGACAGGAAGATCCAGGATTTTCTGGAGTGGAACATTTTCGTCAATCGCCTTCTGCATGATCTTGTGATAGTCGAGTATGAGCTTGATCATAAGATAGATCTTCTGCTTGTCACAGTAAGTGTCTGCAGGGTTGTAAGCGTGTTGCATGAGGAAGTCTTCTTTGATCATTCGAGCAACTTCGAGTGTGACTCGCTGGCTTTCTGAGAGAGCGTCGGGGCCGACTAGCATCACTATTTCTCGGAGCTCATCGTCGCGCTGGAGAAGGTTCATGGCTTCTTTGCGCATCATGGTCCAGTCTGGTGATATGTTCTTCCGATACCACTCGTCGAGGCTGTCCAGGTATAGTGAGTAGCTGGTCAGCCAGTTGATGGCTGGGAAGTGGCGTCTCGCGGCCAGGTCTGTGTCGAGGGACCAGAAGACTTTCGCGATTCTCAGCGTGTTCTGGGTTACCGGCTCTGAAAAGTCACCCCCGGGCGGTGAGACGGCTCCAACGATCGATATGGATCCGACTCGCGTGTCTGAACCCAAGACTTCGACTCTACCGGATCGTTCGTAGAACTCGGCGAGTCTGGATGCTAGATATGCGGGGTATCCTTCTTCGCCGGGCATCTCTTCAAGTCGTCCGGAGATTTCGCGCATAGCCTCGGCCCATCGGCTTGTCGAATCGGCCATCAGGGCCACGTCGTAGCCCATGTCTCGGAAGTATTCGGCGATGGTTATTCCAGTGTAGACGCTTGCTTCTCTTGCGGCTATGGGCATGTTGGAAGTGTTGGCGATGAGGACTGTACGGTTCATTATCGGCTCGCCGCTTCTCGGGTCGACAAGCTTTGGAAATGTCTCGAGAACCTCCGCCATCTCGTTTCCCCGTTCTCCGCATCCCACGTAGACGATTACTGATGCGTCGGCCCATTTTGCGAGCTGCTGCTGTGACATCGTCTTGCCGGTTCCGAAGGCTCCAGGAATGGTTGCTGTCCCGCCCTTCGCGATCGGGAAGAAGAAATCGATTACTCGCTGCCCGGTGAGCAGTGGAGTGTTACTGGGGAGTTTTCGTTTGAATCCTCTCGCGGTTCGCACGGGCCACGTGTTCAGCATGAACAGGGTAACAGGCCCATGGGGCGAGGCTATTTCGCCGATGGGCTCGTTGACAGTGTAGTCGCCTTCGCTTACGATGGATGTGATCTTGCCGGACTGGTTTGGCTGGACCATTATTTGTTGAGTGATGAGGCTGGTCTCTTTGACATGCCCGATGATGTCGCCTGCGACCAGGTCTGCGCCGGGTTTTGTCGTTGGGATGAAGTGCCATTTCTTGCTCTTGTCGACCGGCGGGAGTGTCAAGCCTCTCTTGACGAAGGGGCCTGTCTTCTCGAACAATATGGTGAGGGGGCGCTGTATTCCATCGTAGATCTGGCCTGTAATGCCGGGGGAGAGTTCGACGGACAAGGGTCTACCGCTTCGTTCTACTTTCTCTCCTGGGCGTATGCCGGCGGTTTCTTCGTAGACTTGGACGGTGGCTCTGTCTTGTTCGATCTTGATGATTTCTCCGATGAGTCCTTGGTCGCCTACTCGGACGACTTCGTACATTTCTGCGCCGAGCATGCTGCTGGCGACTATGACCGGGCCGGCTACTCGTTCCACTTTTCCAGGCTTGAAGCTTGACATGATACTACCCGTAACTGTGGTGCGGGAGCCGGGCGGCCGGGTTCTGATTAAAACCTTGTCCACTTGATACCGAGTTACATCAGCCTCATTATCCACGGTGAAGCCGAACCGTGCCTCGAACCAGTCTTCAGTTGTGATGTTTGGTAATGTTTAGAGGCGTACAATCTAGGACAGCCCAGTCTAACTACAAACGGCTAATCCAGGTATTGGTAATCGGGTCGGACGGCGATCACTGTGACGAGACAACCTACAATTCTGCGAGAGAGGTTGGAGCTCAGATAGCCTCGAAGAACGCGATAACCGTGACAGGTGGCCTGGGCGGAGTCATGGAAGCAGCGTGTAGGGGCGCGAAAGAGAAGGGCGGAATGGTGGTCGGGATCATTCCGCACGAGGACATGAGTTTTGCCAACGCCTTCTGTGACATCATTATTCCGACTGGGATAGGGTTCGCAAGGAACTTCATCACAGCATACTCCGCGGACACATGCATAGTGGTCGGGGGTGGAGCCGGGACCTACATAGAAGCGTGTGTCGCCTACCAAAAGGGAAAACCGATCGTTGCTCTGACTGGGTCGGGTGGAACAGCAGACAAGATCGCAGACACTTTCCTGGATGATCGAAAGACGGTGAAAGTTATGGGCGCCTCGAGCCCACGTGAGGCCGTAGAGAAGGCTCTCGACTTGAACTCTAGTGGCAAGAAGGGAGTCAAGTATTTTCAGAGTGTTGCTCGAATGATCTAAATCGGCTTAATCCGTCTGGCCGCTTTTAGAACTCGAAGAGCATTCAACGTAATCATCTCGTTAGGACCCTTCCGTCCCCAATCAACAACTTCCACGTTTGAAACCGCTAGCTTGGCTCGAGTCTTCCGTTTCAAACTCCAATAGTAGCCTTGAGGCCTCCATAGCCCATCTTCTCCGCGTTTCGATTCGACTAGGTCGATAGCTTCCGCTGTTCGAGGATCCTCCAGTTTGCCCGCCCGATTCAAGATGATGAGTGCTTGGAGAATGTCATAATGCCAATACAAGGGATAATGGAGCTCAGTGAAAGAGTGCGCCACTCTACGGGCTTTTGAGTGAAAAGTCTCAGGTTGGCGCACCTCTCCTGTTTTGCATGAGCGGAATATCTTGTGTTTTAGGAAGAACTCGGCAGCTTTGTCGGTGGATTCTCTCGCTCGCTTGTTGCCGGTGGCGTGAGAATACTCGACTAGGCCCCAGAGGGTCGAAAGGCTCTCGTTGAACGAAGAATGTCTCGCCTCTTCTCTCCGGTCACAGTTCCATCCCCCATCGGGCCACTGCCATTTGATCAACGATTCGGCGAGCCGTCCGACTCGTATGTCCTCTGCCATTCCGAGGCGGCTGCACACTGCTAGTGCGTTTCCTTCCTGCGAAGCGCATCTCCTGTACAGTCCGTTAATCTTAGGAACGTTGCTGATATGCGCCTCTCCAAGCAGCCATTCGAGGACGAGGTTGGTTGCCTTGATCGCTGGTCGAAATCCGGTTGGAGCTCCCAGTTCTACAAGGGATACGAGACGCCAGTGTGCGCCAGTCCATTTCTGGTAAGGATGAACTCCAAAGCCTCCGTCCGGTCTCTGTCCCGTGAGAAGCTTTTGGAAACGGGGTCCTCTCTGGATGATTTTTCGTGATCTTTCCAGTTCTGGCGAGTCTTGAACTCTGCCTGCTAGCTCTGTAAGCGCAAAATAGCGGACCGAGGGGTCCTGGGATTGAAGAAGCCGTGCAACTCCAAGGTCCATCCCCGATTCAATCACCATTTCAGCCGCGGACTTGCTCAACCTATGATCTTGACCCGGGGACCATTGTTTATTCCTTAGGAGAGGTAGGGGACTCTGTTGAAGCCGCTTAGGGTTAACCAGGTTTGGTATCAGTTGCCGCGTATGAGCGAGTTGACAGACTATCTTCAGTCGATGCCTTCACACGAACTCACGAAGAGAATCGCGCTCGACGTATCGGAGCAGCCACTCGCCAGCAACCCGAGAAGGATCGTTATCGAGAGATTCATCCTGTTGACGAGGCAGTTCATGACAGACTTCTTTCAGGAGATACGACCTGACCTCGAGAAACACGCGTACAACTATCCATTTTTCAGGTTTAGAATCCTCGGAGGATCCTATGACTCGACTGAAGGCCGAATCACTTACGAGAGAGTTCAGTCCTTCTTCAGAAAGGTCCCGGGAATTCGCAAGCAGCTCTTACCTCGAACTATCAAGGATCCTGTCGTCCCAATTATCTTGCCAGGCGTTGACTACTCGGCTGAGAGTCTCATCAGCTCTGCTAGCCTGTCCGGCGGACAGCTTCCTGACAAGTCACGACTGGGCTGGCAACATCTCGATACTTACGCAGACTATTGTCTAGGACTGATGACTCTCGGGCGAGAGACGTACTCTTCTCTCATGGACGCGTGGTATACGGGAAACGATTCCGACTCCTACTTCAAAGGCTTGGAGACTATTGCCGAGGAAATGCTCCACCATGTCTCAGACGAGATCGCGGGACCCAGGTACAGTGGACGAGCAGTCGAGATGGAACACTACTGGATGAAGAGCTACGGCGAATTTCCAGAAAAGGTCGACATTGCACTTCTACGTCTAAAAGATGAATACTTGGGCAGACTGAAGGTCAATTTGCATAGCCTGATTCCAGTAGAGAAATCGGAGAGAAAGGCGGCCCCGCCTGAGATTGTGACGTGAATTAGAATTCTGGTTCGACAGCCACTACATCACGAAGGAACCTGTCTTAACTTCGCCAGCACGTACGTATGTGGCGACGATTACGCCCTTAGGCGAAGCATTGCTCTCGACTAGTTGGAACCCTGCTGGAATGGTCCCTTCGGCGAACAAGCGCTTACCTTTGCCGAGCGTGACTGGGTAGATCTTCAGACGAAATTCGTCAACTAAGTCATGTTTTAGGAGAGTCTGAATGAGGTCGCTGCTTCCGTGGACCTGTATTTCAGGGCCGTTCTTTTCTTTGAGTTTCTTGATCTCACTCACAACATTGTTTTTCAGCACGGTGGTGTTAGCCCACTCTGGTTTTTTCAGAGTTGTCGAAACTACGAATTTCTTTGCGTTGTTCAGACCGGCCGCAGCTGGATTGTCGGTTCCCTGTTTCGGCCAGAAAGCTACAAAGATATCGTAGGTCTTCCTTCCGAGCAAGAGGTCGAAGGGTTTCCCCATCTGCTCGCCCATGACCCTACCGAGATAGTCGTCCCAGTACCCAACGCTCCAGCCTCCCCACTTAAAACTGCCACCTTTGTCTTCTTCAGGTCCCCCTGGGGCCTGCATAACTCCGTCGAGCGTTACGAAGGAAAGAACAACGATTTTTCTCAAACGTCTCTGCCCGGGTTTGGTGGATTCGCTAGTATTATCTCTGACTTTTTCTGCATCTGCGCTTTTCTTTTCTCAGTCTTTCGAACTCGACGTTGCCAGCATGAGTCCCTGTTGACTTGCCCGTTCTGTATTTGCTGGTCTTACCCATAACGTATCCCGCTTCCAAAGACACGTGAATTTGAAAGACTTAACGTTTGAGATGGTATATTCGGATAAAGAGAAAATCCTGGTGGGGCTGGCAGGATTTGAACCTGCGATTTCGTGGGTTCGCGGCCACCGTGTGATGGCTCCCAAGCCACGCGGCCAGTCCGGGCTTTTCATAAGCCTTCTAGACCTGGCTAGCCGACAGCCCCTCGAAGGCCGGTCGGGCCCTGTTTCGCTTTAGCTTTTACGATGAGCCTTACTTACGGGGAATCGAGGCAAAGACAAGCTCCGGATAGTCTGGTTCTTGCGGTGTCGGTGCACTTGGATTTTATACCAGTACGTAGGTAGTATTGGGAGCAACCAAGAAACAGACAGCAGGGAACCATCGCTGGAAAAAACCGACCACAAGGTCCTAAAAACATGCCTCGTCTGCAAACGCAAGTTTCTCGGCTGGTTCAGCGAAAAATACTGTAGCGCCGATTGTAGAGAGGAAGGCAACCGGCTAAAAGCCCGGCTGAGAAAACGGAAGAGCAGGAAGGCCGGAGAACTTCGCGAAGGAGTCATCTCACAACAACTCGTCGAGCTCGGCTTGTCCGAGACCCAGTATCCAATGTACAATCACGAAATTGCCCCGACGATGTATGCGAACTTTACGCTCTACCATGCTAGAGATGGGAACCGCCATGTCAGATCCTACTATGATCTGCTGCGGGACATTGCGAAGCTGAACGGAACCAATCTCAGCTCTACCCTCGCCAAGATCGCGCCGCGGGACGATTCAAACTAGGACATTATTGATTCAGCTTACGCAAATCCTCGATCTTTCCTAGGTATGTCCCGTCGAACAGGTATGCTTCACCGTTTTCAAAGTCTACCCCGCCTGATCTCAACACGGGTCCCATGTACTCCTTGTAGAGATCCGTCCAACCCTCGGTGAAGGCCCGGTTGATCGGCTGTCCGCCAAGATAGTCGTTGAAGCTGGGCATTATGACGCAGTCCGCGTCGACAACTTTGACTCCATATTTTTTCGCGTACTCGTCGGTCGCATTGCCTTCGTATTTGACAGAGGCGTGTTTCAAGACACCCTCTGCAAGTTTCTGACCGTTGCTCTTTGCTCTGACCCATGCTTGACGTGTGATGCGGAAGCCCAATGGGTCCTTGAAGACAACGGTTGGGTGTAGGTGACCCATTACTAGGAATTTGCAGCCAAGCAATGGGGGTGAGGGCCATGCGTGACCATGGAAGAGTCCGACACTGTCCCAGAGAGAAATTCCCTCAGATGTCCCGATCTTTACACTTCGTGGGGTGAGAGGTTCGAGGTTTCCATCATGGTTGCCGGGGACAACCTGGACGTCCGGAATGATTTCCACTAGACCATCGAAGAATTCTGGGACGTACTTCCACTCTTCCAGTTCGACTTTTGCCACAGCATGCTTGACATCGCCAAGGAGGATCACCTGTCGAGGATGAACATCTTTGACAATCCTACGCAGTTTGTCTAGGAGTCTCGGGACCTGAGAGGGCACATGTATCCCTTGGTGGGACAGGGAGACTTCCCAGCCGAGATGTAGATCCGCAACAACCAGGACCCGGTCAGACTCATGTTGCAAGAGTAGGGCGGCCTGATCTGCTACGGGTTTCACGATGGTTTCGGACACGATGAGACAGGGCTCGAACTCGTACTGCTACCGTTTCCCTTAAGCTAAACTTTCCGGGATGCTCCGGTTTTCAAAAAACGTGGGCTCTCTCGTTCTCACGACTGATGTCGCAGTTTACAGGTCGGTATACGACCTTGGGCTACTGTCCAGTGGGATTCGGTTTCTGACGCAGCGAGTAGAAACCTATTGATACAGCAGCTCCAACGACGACTAAGACTATTGCTATTTCTATCCACATGCTAGTAGTGGCATTGGATGTGGGTGCTGATACGGCGTAGCTGAAGTAGTTTCCACCGTTGGTGTCCGTTCCCACGTTATTGTTATTGTCGAATGCCTGGAAATAGTACCCTACGTGTCCGCCGTTGTATTGTGGAGGTATGTGGGCGGTTGCCTGTTGGCTCGTTGAGTTGTACGATGCCAGGATTGTTGTGTTAGTCGTCTTCCAGTTGTCGGTTGTGTAGTGTACTGTGACATTCTGGATGCCTGCGTTGGCTGTCACGGTTACTGTGACCGTGACTTGATCGTTTGGCCCTGGGGATGAAGGAGACATGCCGGGCGCGCTGAAATGTACACCTGGAGGTGGGGCCGCAACGGTTGCAATCATGGGAAGTAGCAACATGAATGAGAGCGCGAATGCTATCCTCTTCGACAATGGCGACAAGGGTTCTTCCCTACTCTACCTAGGGGTCCCGGAACATACCTTTCGTGTAACCATCAGAAATGAATTGGCAACTTTCTTTGCATCTACAAAGCGCGTCCTAAGTCAAAGGACCGGGACCGAGGAGGGACTCGTTTGATTGCCTGCCAATCCCACCAGCTCATCTAAGAAGCGGTTTAGCTGAATCCGGCTTAGATCGTCAGATTCCGAGATCATTTAGCGTTATTCGGACTAAACAATGAGGTCTTGTAAGGATAGAGTTCTGCCCGGAACACATTGTTCTTCACCGCAGGATCATTTAGCATGATTTCACGTGCTGCATCGATGGATTCTGCTTTGAGAAGAACGATTCCGAAGCTGCTGTAGTCAGTGTTTTGGGTACGTCCGGCCAGAATGACTACGCCATCATCAGTAAGTCGCTTCAAATAGTTGAAGTGTTCCGAGACGATGCGCGATTCGGCTTCCGTAGCTCCCTTCGTCAACATTTCGTGCCGTATCGGCTGGATTCGATAGAGGAACTGATCCAATTATCAAGAACCGCCCCGGCGGGGGTCCACTCGCTATTTCTTCGCGGCTGGTGCTGGGACATGCATGGGACCTGCGACTGCTGATTTTAGCAGGTTTCGTCGTGTTCTTTCAAAGTTGAGCCATTCTTCGAACTGTCGGTCACTCATCGTCAAGAGGTTCAGATAGTCAGCGACGTGTTTCCTTCCTATGAAGTCGATTCCCTCAAGCTTCTGGATTTTCTCTTCCATTTCTGGTGTCAGGGCGAGTTCGTTCATTTGTTTCGAGATCTTGATCATTCGAGAAACTATCTCGTCGTCAGCTCGGGCTTCGATTCCTAGCTGGTTGAGTGCTTGGAGCGCTTCTCGGACTCTTTGTTCACCATACTTTTCGCTTCCTCCTTCACCATGGATGAATTCGAAGACTTCCGCTGCGGCTCGATAGTAGGTCTCGATGAAGTGGTCGACTCTTTCCTCCTTGGCAACTTCCACCAGGCCAGCTTCGGTTAGTTTTCGTATGTGGTGGTAGATTGCTTGTGGGGTCAGTTGGAGTTCTGCGGCGATCTGGCTGACGGTCATTTCTTTTGCTCGGAGGAGGTAGATGACTCGTCGGCGGGTTTCGTCTGCCATTAGTTCGAAGGCGTTGGGGTCTCGGACGTACTTGAATGTCCTCAATCTCTCAAGTCGATGTAAAATAGGGAGTTTACTGACTAATAGCACTTTCTCAGCCATAAACACATACGTTTGCATCAGTAAAACCGAGAGTTTAATAGCTACTTTGCCAGATCGCCATTTGTGTTAAAAAACATGAGTTTGAATGATGTAAGCCTGGATTTGGGAGCCAAAAGAGGCTCTCACAATACCCATCCCTCACTCCAAGGCCTAATTCACACCCCTCACAGGCCGAGCAACAATCGTGAATGCTTGCAATGCATCAGCGCACCTGCACTCCACACATACAGGAAGGCTGTCAAAACAGCCGTCCTCTCCGTCCAAACAGAACGCGGGAGAGCCGAGACCAACAATCTTCACTATCAACTCCGATAGGCAAGCGCTAAGCCTCAGAACAGCCGAAGAAGGACTTAAGGCACCAATGAAGTACACTATTCGGGCGCAACCCAGAATAGACAAACTTCCCCTTTTCTGGACAATTCTCAACGACGGAAGCGTGGAAAAACAAGAGCCTGACGGGAGGGAGATCCTTGCCTCAATGAAGAGGGCGGTAATATTCGATGGAGAGGTCAGATGGTACGAAACGTGCTACTGCACTCCACCGTTGCAACATGAGAGATCAACGGTATATGACAAGTTCTTCAGCCATGTCCAAATTGAGCCGCTCAGAGACAGTTCAACCTGGAAAGGCGAGTCGTTCTGGGACTATCTGCACGAGTACACGAACACAGAGAACGATGAAAGCTCTGAAGCAGGCGTGACGCCCCACATCAAGTACGTCCCAATCCGAATACTCTGACAAAAAAGTTCTCTATTCTTAGTCAGGACCCTGGAAACCCTATCATACTCCTAACCCACCTGTCGATCAGAGAAGAGTGACACCGAAGCCCGACGAGGACGTAGTTTTGAAGCAGTTGTCCGAGGAACTACGCCGCACCCATGCTCTGTCTGAAGGACAGAAACAGACCTTGTCGAAGGTGTTCGAAAAGCGTCTCCCCCCGGCTCTCGGATTGGTTGAGGCCAAGAGCGTTACATGTTTCAAGTTCAAGCCCAGTGGCCGAACCGTATGGATTGTTAGGGGCCGGAAAGGCGACTACCAGGTAATGCCTGAAAGCATGTTCTGCACCTGCGACGACTACTACTTCCGAGTCATGGACAATAAGAAACAGCTCTGCTATCATCTGGTGGCACAGCAGATCGCTGAGGCGCTGGGGAAATTTGACACGTCCGACCAGTCGGACTCCCGCTATGCTGACCTGACCGCGAAGTGGAATTCGAGAGCTTCTTCGAGACGCATCTGAAGGTTTTTGTATCCGGTTTCCGAAGCTCGCCTCTGATTTGGTAGAGCTGTCGTGTCATACGGCCTTTCCCCAGACTCCGAGTATTCACTGCTCCAGCTCCTACTCTACATTTTCAGCTTCGTAGCAATCATACTGATCTTCTTCTACATCGCCAGCGAAAGACCCGCTGAAAAGAAGAAGAAAGACGAAGAAGACTAGTCTTCAACCCCAGCGCGTCCTCTAGAGTTTAAGTGTCCGAGAACAACTTACATGGTCGTAGATGCCTAGCTCGGCCTTCTCAGTACTCAAACCCCCCGTACTGGAAAGACTCGAGAAAGAAGGCTTCCTAGAAGCTAGCCCAATACAACAGCTCTCAATTCCTGCAATCCTGCGAGGCGAAAACGTCCTCCTAATCGCGCCAACTGGAACCGGTAAGACCCTCGCGGCAATCCTGCCAGTCTTAGACGAGTTTCTTGGGAAACGATCTTCAGAAAGGACTCGGGGCATTTCGATTCTCTACATCACACCTCTGCGGGCTCTGAACAGGGACCTGTTGCGTAGACTTGAGGAGATGGGACGTGACCTTGACGTGAAGATCCAGGTTCGTCACGGCGACACTTCTACCAGTGCAAGGTCCCAGCAAGCCCGGAGCCCGCCTGACATGCTCATCACAACCCCAGAGACTCTCCAATCAATCCTAGTCGGAAGGAAGATGAAGGAACACCTCCGCTCTGTCCGATGGATCGTAGTCGATGAAGTCCATGAGCTAGCAACGGACGAGCGAGGAGTCCAGCTTTCTATTGCCCTAGAACGGCTCTTCGAGCTGACCAAGACAGAGTTCCAGAGAATCGGCCTCTCAGCAACAATAGGTGAACCGGAGAGGATCGCACAATTCCTAGCCGGGACCAATCGAAAAATCAGTATCCTACGCTCCGACGAGGTAAGAGGATTGGAAATCAGCATCGGCTCCATCACCCCCACGCACAAGGATCAAGAGGAGGCCTCAGGCCTCGGCCTGCCAAGCTCTACGGTCGCGAGAGCGCGTAGGATACAGGAGCTCATCGAAGCTCACAAGTCAACCCTAGTCTTCACCAACACAAGAGAGCATGCGGAGGCTCTCGCGTCGCAGCTTCGTGCACTCGGCTCGACCAGCGTGAGGGTCCATCACGGCTCATTGTCGAGGGAGCTTAGGGAAGAGGCAGAGAAAGAGTTCCAGGAAGGCAAGCTCAAGGCCATGATCTGCACAAGCAGCCTTGAACTCGGCATCGACATCGGAAGCGTCGACTTCATCATCCAATACACTTCGCCCCGCGAGACCACCAGGCTCGTACAGAGAATCGGACGGAGTGGCCACACCCTCGGCGGAACGAGCCGCGGAATAATACTGACTACGAGTCCGGACGATATACTAGAATCAGCGGTTCTAATTTCTCGGGCTAAAGCTGGAAGACTAGAACGTCCAATAATTCACGAGAAAGCGCTCGATGTTCTCGCTCACCAGATCATCGGGATACTTTTACAAGAGCGCCGGATGACAAGCGAGCAGATTCTGGAGCTAGTCCAGCGATCATATCCATTCCGCGACCTACAGCCAAACGAGCTGGACGATACGATTCACCAGCTTGACGAACTGCGTCTGATCCGGAGGTTCGGGGATACCTTCTCTGTCCGAAATCCGAAGGCGATACAATACTATTTCCAGAATCTTTCAGTCATACCCGACGTCCAGAAGTATACTGTGTTCGATTTCTTCCGCAAACGGCGAATCGGAACATTAGACCAGGATTTCGTAGCTCGAAGATGCGTCAGCGGCGCCGAATTCATTCTTCACGGTCAGACGTGGCGAGTTCTCTCAGTTGACGAGGAAAAGCTACACGTAGAGGTCGAGACCGCACCCCCGAGCCTTACTGCCATTCCAGGATGGGAGGGCGACATGATCCCCGTACAGATGGACGTGGCAAGTGAGGTGGGCCGGATGCGGAGAACACTCGCGTCAACAGGCGAGATCGACGGAATTCTTCAGGAGACAGAGAGGGAGAAGGTCCGCTCGACTCTAGCACTCCAGACGAAACAGGCAAAGCTTCCCTCGGACAAACTTGTCCTTGTCGAGGGTTTCGAGAACAGCGTCATCATCCACACATGCGCAGGTAATCTGGTCAATGAGGCATTAGCGAACGCTATGGCTGCGCTCTTCGGCTCGCGATTCGGATCCAACATCGCCACACAAGTAGACCAGTATCGGTTCGCATTGATCTTCCCACGCCCGGTCAGCGCTTTCATGGTAGCCGAGGAGCTTGGAAAACTGTCTCCCCAAGAATTGGAGACGATGATCAACGAGACGGTCGAGCACTCGGATCTGTTCGCCTGGAAACACTGGCATGTGCTACGTCGAATAGGCGCTGTCAGTCGGGAGGCAGAGTACAAAGCTCGCCAGGCGAGATTGCTTGTTGATATTTTCAAGAATTCTATTTCAAACCGTGAGACCCGGCGAGAACTGTTCGCGGAGAAACTGGACGTGGAAGGCGGCAAGAAGCTTCTTTCAATGATCGGATCGGGTGAGATATTGCTCGAGGCCGTCCAGGATGCAGGTCAATGCACACCGCTTGCTCTTCCGCTTCTCGATCGGATCGTTCCACATGGACTTCTCCGGCCCGCGGTCGAAGAGACTTCGATCATCGAAGTGATCAAGAGCCGACTACTCTCGACGAAGCTGCGACTATTGTGTATCAACTGTGGAAAATGGGATGGGACCAGAACGGTGGACAATCTGCATGAGCAGATACGGTGTCCAAAGTGTAGATCGACTCTGATCTCGGCCACTTATCTGAGCAATGACGCCTTGCCCAAGATTATCCAGAAGAAACTCAAAGGTTACAGGTTGCAGGCTGAGGAAGAGAAAGAGTGGATGACGGCCTGGAGGTCAGCGGGACTATTGCAGACCTATGGAAAGAAGGCAGGCCTAGTGTTGGCCGCTAGGGGAGTGGGACCAACCACTGCGACTCGACTGTTGAGGAACCGGACGGGAGGAGAAGATGACTTATACCTGAGCATCCTCAGAGCCGAGAGAGAGTTCGAGCGCACCCGAATGTTCTGGGACTAACATGCCCGCCTCTTTCGACGACCTACTAAACCAGATACTGTCCCACAATCCGAACATCGACAGAGACCAGCTTATCACAATGGTGGACCAGAAAAAGCAAGAATCCCACGGGCTATTGTCGGATGAGGGCGCCATACGCCTCGTTGCACAGCAGCTATCGGTATCCGCGCTCCCAGCTAACAGTATTGGGGACCAGCGTATCACGAGCGTCCATGCCGGCTTGAACAATTCCACAATCACCGGCCAAGTAGTAATGGTCGGAGACCTTCGTGAGTTCCAACGATCCGACGGGACCCAGGGGAAGGTTATGAGAATGAAGGTCGGAGACAAGTCGGGCCAGATTACATGCGTCTTCTGGGATGACATGGCCGATACTCTCGCCAGGGAGTCATTGGTGCCCGGCTCGACCGTGAGGCTTCTTCATGGATACACGAAGCATGGTATGGGTGGAGAGGTCGAGTTTCACCTTGGATCCCGGGCCAGTTTCCAGATCATGAAGCGATCCCAATCGTCAGAACCGTTGACGAACAATATCACCACTCCAGGTGCCAACTTCAGGGCCTCTGACCAGCTTCGCTTTCGATTGCTCAAGCTTCAGAAAAGCCAATCTGAGAAGGGTCCAACGTGGGCACTATGTTCCAGCGAGTCTGGACTGTTGATTGCAAAGTTCTGGGACACCCACGCCCAAGACGTTCTCTCAATGGGAGAAGGCGCGCTCTTACTGATTCAGGACCACTGGGTTACAGAGAGGAATGGCATGGTCTACGTCAACATCGGCTCGAAATCCAAAGTGACCAAGGAGAGCGCGGATTTTGTTGCTGAGACCCCAGTCGCGTCGATAGGGTCCCTACATCCCGGCCCCGCACTTTGGACAATTTCTGGAAAGATCATCGAGAGAAGTGAGCCGAGGGAGATCGAAACTCGAGAAGGTCGGAGAACAAGAGTCTCAAATATTAACATCGAAGACGATACGGCAAGGATACGGGTCAGCCTCTGGGATACGCATGCGGAAAAAACTGAAAGCCTAAGAATAGGCGACCATGTGAAAATAACAGGCGTAAAGGTCAGAGAGAACATGAACGGGGAGAAGGAAGCCTCGACCGTATTCTTGACACAGCTCGAAAAACAACAATAGCCTGCTGAAACCACTATGATGGCTCTTCGAGTCGGCAAAGACCCCTTCGACTACATCAACGAGGTCAAGGTTGAACGCGCAAAACAGGCGATGAAGAAACGCTTACAGGACTATGCACCGAACCCGAACTGCATCCACAAACTTGAGAAGATAGATCAAAAGTACCATCTTATCGTGTTCTCTGCTGAATGGTGTGGAGACTGCGTCGCATACGTGCCAGGACTTGCAAAGTCTCTCGCCATCGCCAAGAACAATTTGCTACAGGCTAGGATTGTTGACTACGACAATCATCGAGACATGGCAGACGAGATGAACATCCGAAAAATCCCCACTATCATCGTCTACGATAAGAACTGGAGAGAGATAGGGAGATTCATAGAAAGTCCAAGAAAATACGGGACGATTGAGGAAGAGCTCTGTGCGATACTGGACTCGACTACCGGCGCACCGAAAGCCTGATCCAACCCTTATGTGTCTTGGTCGCTCTCCAGAATCATATCCATTTTTCTAACGTCTCTCGACCTCTGGAGCTACGGCCATTTTCAATAGGCTGTTCCAGCTTGGTCCTTGCGTCTAGCAGTTGTCTAAGCGTCCTGAAGTCTGACGCTAGCACTTCTTTGAGAGACCCATCGTATAGAGCGGCAGCTGGATGATACATCGGTAGAATTGTAAGACTGTTCTTCGATGTGGGCTTTCCGTGTACTTTGGTGGCAGAGTATTCTTCGCCTAACAGTGTCACTATCGCCGGTGTTCCGAGCGCGCAGATGATCTGTGGGTTGATCAGCCTAATCTGATCTATCAGGTATGTATTACAGGCTTCAATCTCAGCCTTTTTCGGCGCACGGTTATTCGGGGGCCTGCACTTGACAATGTTCGTAATGAAAACGTCAGACCTACTGAGTCCAATCGATGCCAGGAGGTCGGTCAGTAATTTTCCCGCGGCTCCGACGAAGGGTCTGCCCTGCTCATCCTCGTTCTGGCCAGGACCCTCGCCTACGAACATGATCTTGGCATCAATGGGTCCCTCTCCTGGGACAGTGTTCTCTCTCCCCTTGTACAGATCGCACTTGGTGCAGGCTGCGATCTGAGAAGCAACCAATCGAAGTTCGTCGGGCATTGCAGAGTCTAACGGCACAATTCTTTAGAATTGATTAAGGTTCTTGGCTTATTCGGTGTAGCGCAGTGCCTCTGCTGGTGGAATGCCAGCCGCTCTCCGGCTAGAACCCAGTGTTGTCAGTACTGCGAGCCCGTAACTGAATGCCACGATTTCGAGAAGCGACACCCATGGTATGACAAAAGTGACTCCAGATCCGGGACTGGATGCTATAGCATATCCAAGGTCGATTCCGAGCAGGGTCCCGATGAATATGCCCAGAAGCGCAACGTAGCTGTTCTCGAGCAGAAAGGTGGCCAGAATCATTCTCTTCCTAAAGCCAATGGCACGTAGCATTCCGATCTCCTTCCGTCTTTCCACCACTGACCTTATCGAGATTATTCCCAAGCCCGCTATTCCCACTACTAGTCCTAGAGCGAGGAACGCTTCGAAGACTCCGAGGAAAGAATTGCCGACTTGGATGAAGTCGTTGATGATGACAGCTATGACTGTGGTTCCCATTCCTAGCGTTGCAAAGTCTCTTTTCATGACGTTAGCGACCGTGGTCGGGTTCGTGCCGCTGGTTACTTTCACGAGTCCAAACTGTCCAGATCCAACATGGAAGTAATGTGACAGGAGCTGGCCAGTGGCCATGACGCCCGTTCCGAGCAGGAAACTGTTCAAGACTCCGGCGACCGTGACATTCGCGTTGTACAACGTCCTTCCCCCATCAGGCGATGAGACGAGATGTAGTAGATCTCCTGCAGCCGGGGTTTGAGCGGCTGTAGGAGGTCCACGCGTGTTTACTTGCCCGAAGAACCAGACTACACTTGAAGAGTTGGGGGCGGTAACCGCATTCCACACGTCTGCGGCTGTCTTGTAGCCGTTAGCCTTGAGCACCATCGGAAACGTGTTGGTCGTGAAGAAGTTGTCTGGACCGACGGCACGAGGGTCTCCTCCAGCCGCCGCGACTTGTCCGTAGTCTATTCCTGATGTGAGGTCGTAGACTGCGACTTCAGTCGAATTGAATGGGATTACTGCCGCTAACTTCCCGTCGAGATTATGGTCCGCATTCACTTGAGTAGCAAGGTTCGGAATGCTGACCGCTGTTTGTGCGACAATATCGTACCCGCCTGAATCTTGCACGACCGCATTGTTGAGGGCGTTGCTCTGCTCTGCAGTAATGAATGAGATTGTGACCACTGAAAGTATCACTAGCGCAAACATGGCCACTGTGGCACCAGTTCTGAATCTCTTGTTTCCCGGATACGAAAGCGCCGTCTTGAAGATGACCGTAAGTCGCTTTCTCCCCCGGTAGAACACTCGGAGGCTCCTGAGTATAATGTCGGTGTTGAATAACGCCAACAGAATGGCCCCGGTCACCATAAACATTCCTCCAACTATCAGTCCTTCGGGTCCGACGTTGTAGTTCGAAACGACGCTGTTGTTGAAGGAGAAGCTTGGGACGCACCAGTAAACTAGGAGTCCAAAGCCGGTGAGTGTGAAGGCGTAGCGGTTCTTGAGAAACCGAGCCGATGCTAGGCCCAGGCCGAGGATTACGAGGCTCGGCCCTAGGAGTGCTTCTATGTCGGACTTGGCCGCAAAGGAGGCTTCGAATACGAGAACGCCTATGATGGCTAGAGCTATTCCGACGAAGAATAGTTTGGTGTAGGTTCTCGTCCCGCTTGGAGGCTCAGGTATGTCTCTAACGGCTCTGAGGATGTTGAGTTTGCTGACTCGCCAAGAGGTGAGGAGGATGGTCAGATAAGTAATGAAGAGTCCCTCAGTGAAGGCTGTGAAAAGACTGGTTGGGGTAAATGTGAAGCTGTCGAGAACTTGTGCTAGGCTGACGGGGAAGAAATTGCTGATGATGTTTCCAAAGGCATAGAGTATGCCGTAGGCTATGCCGATCCCGACGAATACTCCGACGAGTGAGGATCCGGCAGCGTAGAATGTTCCTTCAAACAAGAACAGTTTCGTTAGCTGGCCGCGTTTCATTCCGACGGCGCGGGCCATGCCCATCTCGGATTTGCGTTCTTCCGCTAACATGATGAACATGTTGATGATGAGAACGATTCCAGCGACGATCGTTATCGTGCTAAGTACAGAGAACAGATTCTCAAGGCTCTGAGCTCCACTAGTTGCACTGTTTACAGCGGCCTCTTTCGCTCCATAGGCGCACAGATAGGGTGTCGAGTTTCCGATAGCGTTCAGACTGGTCTTGCATGCGAAATTTGCTAAAGGCTGTTGGATGTTGTTCAGTGTTTGGTTGGCAACTAATCCGACGGTCGAGGTATACTGGATGGAGTCGCGCAGTCCTCCCGTGTTGGTTATGGCAACATAGTTTACGGAACCGGGCTGAAAAGTAAGCGCCTGCGCCGTGTTCAATGTTACGAAGATATTGTCGTTCTGGGTGAAGTCGCCCCTCGCATCCGAGACAGCAATGCCGGTGATTTGCAGGAATACCGAGAAGGTCTGGTTCGCAGGCGAGAATATCTTGAGCATCTGCCCGACAGTAGCGTTCAGGTCCCGTGCGGCTTGGTCGTTGATTATGGCCTGATTATCGTTTATGTTGGGCGATATTACAGAACCATCATTCGCATGAAAATCGCCTAAAGTCTGAGATGCGTTTCCGTAGGTTCCGATCAGACTTGTCTGCTGAACAACCCCGTTAGCAAGGTCGATTGCAGTAACGCTGGTTAGAATCTCTGGCGTAATTCCACGGAAGTAGGGACCCGCTGAGGAGCTGCTAGATAGGTTACCGTACAGGTTGTGAGCTATGCTGATGGGAAAGAACTGGAAACCCGTCGTGGTCGGCGAGAAGACAACCTCGTCTGCATATCCATATCCATTGTAAGCTCCACGAGTGAAAAGGTTGGTCAGAGTGTCTCCTGTCACGAGGGAGCCGGAGATCATTGCAGTGCCAATCATTAGTCCCGCGATGACGATTGCCATGTTGGTCCTTCGGCGCGTAAAGTTTCTGAAACTCATTTTGACCGTGATTCTATCTCTGGCCATCATCCCTGCCATGATTAGAAGTAGGACTGCTACTCCGTACAATTCGAGATTGGTTAGTGAGCCTCCGAAGATTGGGCTGAAGAGACTGAACCAAAGCACCAACGCGATGAATGCTACAATCAGAGGCGACAAAGAAGTGATGCGGCGTGACGCCTGTCCGACTCGTCCGGTGGGCTTGGCTGTTGAAATCTTGTGAGCTAGAAAGGCAAGTGCGCCCGCGATCAAGAAGAGCCCAGCAGTCTGCTCGATTATGAGTGAGCCATTATTCGAAACGTATTGTTGCAAGAAACGGTTGTTCTGATAATCGAGGAAGAGAGCTAGAGACTCCCCTAGCGAAATGATGAGCATGAGAATAGTGAGACCGATGAGAAATGGTTTCGAATTTGAACTACTCAAAACCTACACCGTTCTATGCACGAGTCAGCTCGCGACGATAACCGGTTTGACTTCTCGCTCGATCTGACCATTCCTCATGTGAACGATTCGATCTGTCTGTTGAGCAATTGACGGATCATGGCTGACCAGAACAACGGTCAGTGAGTATTGCTGGTTGAGGCTCCGGAGGAGTTTGATAATCTCCTGAGAATTCTCAGAGTCCAAGTTCCCGGTCGGCTCGTCAGCCCAGACTATAGCGGGCTTGTTCACAAGTGCTCGGGCGATGGTGACTCGTTGCTGCTGTCCCCCGCTCAGCTCCATTGGCTTGTGCCTCGCCCATTCAGTCAAGCCTACCATCTTGAGCGCGTCAACCGCTGCCACATGCGCCTCTGTTTCGGTGACGCCGGCTAATAGTAAAGGCAGTTCGATATTCTCTTGGGCTGTGAGAACAGGCAGGAGATTGTAGGCTTGAAAGATGAAGCCCATCCTTTTGGCCCGAAACTCGGATTTTTGATCGTCGGACATTGTGGCCAAGTCGACGCCTTCGATTGTCACTTTGCCCTTGGAAAGATCGTCCAAGCCCGAGAAACAGTTCAGAAGAGTTGTCTTGCCGCAGCCCGAGGGGCCCATGACCGCGACCATCTCGCCTTTCTTAACACCCAAATTGACACCCCTTAGAGCCTCTACCTTGACCGCACCCGTCTGGTAGACCTTCCATGCATTCTCCACTTCGACAATGAACGGGCCAGAAGATCGGCTCAACACAGGGTTCGGCAGTGCCGCCGAAGAATCCACTTTATTATCGTTGCGAAATTCGCTTGATAGCTAGTCAAACGGCCCCTCGAATAAGGAGCAGATTGTTCACAACAGGTGTCCATCTGTAAATGCTGAGGCCAAGGAAGAAGACCGCGAGAAATCGTCTATGCAATCGAAGGCTGGGAGCTTGAAGGAAATGGATTCCGAAGGTCATCATTGCGCTGATCAGCGCAGGAATGATCAGTGCCGACGAATAGAAGAACCAGGGCATTTGAGCGAGTGCCCACACCTGAGCCGGGTCACTTTCTACAAAACCCACCGAGAGGCCCAGGAAGGTTGTAAGTCTGTCAAGAATACTCGACGCAAAGATATTCACTATCGGGACCCACAGAATTCGTTGCAAGTACAAAGAGGCGGCTAAAGCCAGCTCTGCGAAGCCTAAGCAAGTTTAGAATGTGAATCCGTTAGACTTCTATGATATCGTTAAGTACGAACACTCGTCTTTCAGAAACCCGAGCAATTGATCCAACAACCACCCAAATCTTCTGATTAGAGGGAAGGATCTTCATCGAATTCCCATCAATATTCCAGCTTGTCTAAGCCCGCTCGCTATTCGATTCATCATACAGCTATATTCTCAAGATTCTGAGCTTCTGAGAGGTTAGCACATTGTCTTCTTCCGTGAAGCAACACGTTTCCAAAGACCAAGTCTATCCTGAACCGACTGTGGGCGCCCTAGTTGTCAACAGGGATGGCAAGATCCTGCTCGCCAAGTCTCACAAGTGGTTTGACAAGTACACTCTGCCCGGCGGGCATATTGAGCTGGGTGAAACGATGGAAGAGGCTCTCAAGCGCGAGGTCAAGGAAGAGGTTGGACTAGATGTGGAAGTGGTCGAGTTTCTCACGATGCAGGAAGCGATCTATGCGAAGGAGTTTTACAAAAAGAAACACTTCATCTTCTTCGACTTTCTCTGCCGAGCCGGCGACCAACAGGTCAAGCTGGACCATGACGAAGTCCAAGACTACACTTGGGAGTATCCAGGCGCGGCATTCAACCTCAACATAGACTCTTACACTTGGAAAACTGTGGCCAAGTATATGCAGAGACGCTAGCCGATCAATCGACTTCAGGACAAGGCCTTGGGAGCGCTCGGAAATCTTGCGCGATGGTCCATTACTTGGCTGTCTGGTTTACTTCTTTGATTGCGCCTTCTAGGATGTCCAGTCCAGAGTCTACTAGGTCCCGTGTGATCAGCAATGGCGGCGCAATACGCAACGTCGAATGACCTGCGGTGATGATCGCGAGTCCTCTACGGAACGATTTCATCATAATGTCATGTGCCTCCCTATCCGCATACTCTTTCGTCTTCGGATCCTTGACGATCTCCGCGCCTATCATCAACCCTTTCCCCCGAACATCCCCGATGATCGGGTACTTTTCCTGCATCTCCCGCAACCGTTTCATCATATGCGCTCCTTGCTTCGTCGCATTCTCTAGCAAATGTTCGTCTCGGATCACACTGATCACCTGCAACGCCGCAGCACACGAGACTGGGTTGCCCCCGAACGTGTTCGCGTGGGATCCTCCGTCCCAGTCCATCAATTCTTTCTTCGCGACGGTCGCGCCGATCGGCATCCCAGACGCCAACGCCTTGGAAGTGCACACCACATCCGGCTCCACTCCCCAATGCTCTATTCCGAACCATCGTCCGGTCCGGCCCATCCCCGACTGGACTTCGTCATCCACCATCAATATCCCGTTCTTATCCAGCATCTTCTTCAGTCGCTGGAAATAGTCGTCCGGTGGAACAACGTAGCCTCCTTCGCCCTGGATGGGCTCGACAAACATCGCCGCCACATCCTCTGGTGGCGCGTACTTGTCTAGGACCTGTTCTTGGATAAAATCGACGCAGTACATTCCACACTCTGGATAGGATAGTTTGAACGGGCAGCGATAACAGTCTGCGAATGGGACGTGGGTATCTCCGGGCACCATTGGGAAGAAGTGGCGTCGTTGGTAGGGCTTGCTAGCAGTCAGACTCAACGCGCCCAGTGTCCGACCATGGAACCCGCCGATGAACGACAAGAACTCATGCTTCCGCGTATGCCACTTTGCCATTTTCATCGCTGCTTCGATAGCTTCTGTCCCGCTGTTGCTGAAGAAGACCCGTTTCGGAAAAGATCCCGGCGTAATTTTGGCTAGTTCTTCTGAGAGCTGCACCACCTTCTCATAGTAGAAGTCGGTCCAGGAGTAGTGGATCAGTTTCTCTGCCTGTTCCTTGATTGCGGCCACGACCCGCGGATGAGTGTGGCCGACTGCGAGACAGACTAGTCCTGAGTTGAAGTCGATGAACTCGTTGCCATCAACATCCTTGACAATACTCCCATGGCCACTCTCCGCGGCCAAGGGATAGAATCTTACAAGCGATGGTGAAATAATCGACTCGTCCTCTTTAATGAGGGCTCGGGCCTTGGGCCCAGGGGGAGTCACAACAATCTTCGGATACTTCTGAGCGTCAGCCGGCAAACCGGATCGTGGCCGCGTCTAATGTTCTACTACTAATAATATCGCTCGAACCCGAGCGACCCTGCCGTAGTTAGTGTCCGAGGATAATCTCGATCATGGAGAGGCTGGCGGTCGAACCGTCCTCGCGTTTGACCTCTTCAGTTCCGATATCCACAGAGTAGATCTTGATATTTCTCAAGAAAGCTCGTCGAAGCATCTCAACCGTCTCAACAGCTTTTGTAATAGACTGGCCGCGAGCCCTTACCATGACATCTGCGACGCCGTTGTTGAGAAGTGTCATGCAAGCTACGACATAGTTCATAATGGGCTTCTTACCAATCCTCACAATATTCGGCTCCTCTTCACCAGCCTCGTCGAAACCGTTCTCTACGCCAACAGTCTCTGCAATGTCAGACATGATGAGCCCGTAAAGGACCATTTCTAAGCCCATCTACAAGATTAACCTTGCCAAACCGTCACGTGGAGAGTACCGCAAACCCCATAATCTCTCACTGTTCGACCGCCACAATCCATACGTCATGTTCTATGATCTCTCCGCGAATTCAAGTTGGCCATTATAAGTGGACCCCGTGCGAGCTCTGGAACCATCAATCAACGGAGCCCGACTTCGCACAACATGGCCTCTGTACCACCAACCGTCTATCACATGCTCGAACGGCTCGTCGGCAAGAGAGTACTCGCGGTGATCAACCGTGACTTTGGTTATGAAGGCCGCCTCACTGTCGTGTCCCATGAACCACCCGGAATATGGCTAACAGAATCCGAAGCTGTCATTCTACGCTCAACAGTAGTCAGCCCGATTCCACAGGTGGTAAATAGAGAGTCGAAAGGAGAAACATTCCTGCATCTTGACGCGGTCCAGCGACTAGAGACTGTCCCCGAGGGAAAGACCAACGCTAGACGATAGAGTAGGCTGGCTCGACGGACTCTTCGTCCACACCTCAGACCTAACACTCGCCTTCGATCCCTCCAGGACTCGCAGAATTCCAAAAAAAGCCAGGGTGTTGGTATCGCATGCCCATGCGGACCATACCGGCGGATTCGGATACAAGGGAGTCAAACAATCGACCAGGGAAACAAGAGATATTCACCACGCGCTACGCAACCATCGAATCTCAAACTTCGATCCGCTCAAAATCAAGGAGAAGCTGATCATAGATGATTCAGAAATCCTGGTCCTCGATGCTGGACACATGTTGGGATCGGCCCAATTCCTGATCAACACTCCAAACTCGTCCATCCTCTACACGGGCGATATCAATTGCACAGACACTCTCACTACGAAGGCTGCCGAGCCTGAGCATTGTGATCTTCTCGTAATGGAGGCCACTTACGGGTCTCCACACTATCGGTTCCCTCCTCGTGAAACCGTCTACGCCGAGATCGTCGAGTGGGCATTACAAACCATCAAGACCGGAAGAGTTCCCTGTCTACATGTCTACGCCGCGGGCAAAGCGCAAGAGATGATCCGATTATTCAACGTATACACCCGCCTTCCAGTTATCGTAAATCCTCGGCTCGACGGTGTCAATGAGATTCATCGGAATAGCGGCGTCGATATCGAATGGTTCTCGGCGACGTCAAACGATGGGAGGACAATCCTCGACAAGGACCCATGTGTCTACATAACAACTCCAAGCGACCGCACGCATCTTGGTAGGAGATTTTCGAGGGCATATGCCACGGGGTGGGCTCTGTCTCTAGGTAGCAGTGTGACTGCATTTCCCTTGAGTAGTCACGCCGACTTTGGTCAGCTTGTCTCGTTCGTCAAGGCGTGTGATCCAGAACAGGTCTATGTTTTCACGGGGTTTGCTGAAGAATTCAGACGTGCTATAAAGACGAGGCTGGGACGAGAAGCTAAGCTAGTCCCGTCATATGCTCAGCGAACACTGGTAGAGGACTATTGAGTCACGAAGCGGTCAAGTAATAGGGAGTAGGAAATAGAAGATTAGTGCGAAGGCGACTAGTCCGAATCCACCTATGACGACTAGTTGTGGGCTGAGCTTTACGCCTGGCGTGTCTTCTTCGAAGAAACGTAAGAGTCCAGCGCTGGCGGCGGGCATTGGTGCCTCGTCGCGTCTTCTCTTCTCACGTTTGGTACTCAATGAGTGGCCCTCGTTCGGATCGTTTCAACTTCTCTGTAATAAGGGTGCCGTGAAATCAGCATGTCCGTGCTATCTTATTCGAATATAGCTGTAGGCGTCCTTGGTCGATTCGAATGCGTAGCTGACTCGTTGGAAGTTCTTCCGGAACTCCGCCACGTCCTTCGCAACCATGCGGGGATCCTCACCCTTTACGACCACTCTCGTCATTAGTTCTGCGATCTCTTCCATCTCTGGCTCTTTCATTCCGAGTCTCGTGACTTCTGAGACTCCTGCTCTTATCCCGCCGGGTGCCTCAAAGTGTCTTCCGGCTTTGATGTCGTAGGGGAGAAGGTTCCGATTGAGGATGATGTTAGCGTCCTCCAGTTTCTTTTCGATCGTTTTGCCGTCTCCATATTTTGTAATATCTGCGACTAGCAAGTGTGACTTTGTGAATCCTTTCTTCTCTCCCAGAACTTGGAATCCTCTCTCGTGGAGTGCCTGGGCCAGTGCTGTACTATTCTTGACTATCTGGGACGCGTAGGCCTTTCCGAACGCGAGCATTTCGGCAAACATTATCGCTTTTCCGGCGAGGTGGTGTAGGTGGTGGTTGCTGACGTTGCCGGGGAAAGTGGATTTCTTGATCTTTTCTCCATTCTCGGCCTTCGAGAGGATCATTCCTCCTTGAGGCCCGGGTAGGGTCTTGTGTGTGCTGCATGTCATCGCGTCGGCTCCTTCGTGTAGTGGGTCTTGGAATTGTGCTCCCGCAACGAGGCCTGCTACGTGTGCGGCGTCGAAACATATCTTGGCGTCTTGTTGTTGGAAAGTGTTTGCGAGTTCCTTTACTGGGTGTGGGAAGGGGAGGACTGATCCTCCGAACATTGCGAGTGTAGGGTTCTTTCCATCTTGTGCGAGTTTCTGGACTTTTTTCTCGGTAGCGTCTACGTCGATGTTCATCTCGTCGGTGTCGAATGGGAAGTATTCGACGTTTAGCCCTCTGACGGCGCCCGCTGTCCCACCGAATTCTTTCTTGCCCATGCTGATGTGTCCGCCTGCGGGAATCGCTAGAGCGAGCATTGTGTCGCCTGGGTTGGTGAATGTTGTGTACGCGACGAGGTTTGCGCAGACTCCTGAGATTGGTCTAACGTCAGCGAAGTCTACTCTGAACAGCTGCTTGGCGAGGTCTATGCAGACTTGTTCCACTTGGTCGATGTATTTGCAGCCGGCGTAGACCCGTTCTCCGGTCCATCCTTCCGCGTACCGGTTTCCAAAGTCTGAGAGTATTGCTTCTCGGACTGCAGGACTGGGAATATTCTCGCTTGCAATGAGAGGGAGGGAGTTGGCGAACCATTGATGGTGTTGTTCTAGGAGTTGGAAGACTTGGTTGTAGGACTGCCTGGGTTCCATATTGGCGGTGTTTCCGAGTGGTCTCGTTTAACACTTGGTGCTATGGCGGTTGTTTCTGGAACTGGTTCCACCATTGCGGGTTCCTGCTTGCATAGTCGACTAGTTTTGATAAAAGTTCGAGCGTTGCTGTGTCGATGTAGTGTTCTAGTCCTTCTGTATCTTTCTGGGCGGTTGCTTCTTTTGCTCCTAGAAGCTTGAGGAAACTGACTAGTAGCGCGTGGCGTCTGCCGATCGAGTCAGCCATACTTTTTCCCTTTTCTGTTAGGATTATGCCTCCGTATTTTTCATGAACCAGTAGTTGTTCTTCACCTAGTTTGCCGAGCATTCCCGTAACTGTCGGGGGAGTTACGTGCAGGTAGTTGGCGATGTCGACTGGCTTTGCGTATCCTTTTTCGCGGATCAGCTCGTAGATGATTTCGATGTAGTCTTCTTTCCTTGGTGTTTGTTGGCGGGGTGTGGGTTTGTGGGCGACGGCTAGTTTTGCTAGTTGGCTTTTTCCCGTCGGGGGCTTTGGCATCTTTCTAGTTGAACATGCGATTCGGCATCTGTCGTCTTGTTTCCTGTTCTAGAGGTGAATGTGGACTCCGAGCGAGTCTCTAAGTTTCCTAAGTATCGGCTCTAATGGTCCGGTCTCTAGGCTCATCGCGATGATCTGGTTGTTATGGGGAATGAAGATGAGGTCCACCTTCTCGTATTGTACTGATATGTGGCTCAATGGTCCGCATTGTGCTTCAAGCTGGGATAGTGTGTCAAGTATCAGCGGTGGGACACTTCCCATAAACTTCCTATCATAATCCTCAGGGGTGAAGCTTGCAACGTGCGTCCGCATTCGCGACTCGACGAGGTGATGGTTCCGGTCGAGTATTGCCACGTAGCGGACCCTAGGATCTAGGGCGAACAGGTCATCGATTCGTAAGGGAAAGGGTCGGCTCAAGCCTTTGACTCCCGGGTCCATATAGGTATCTAAAGGAATGCCCGGCCATGACAGTGGTTGTTCAGTTTGACTCGCCTAGAACAAGCCCTGATTGTTAATTGGGGCACGTGATCTGGCCTAGCGCTATTCTGCGCGTTCACCGGGACGCTGACCCGCTCGATCTTCAAAACGCCTTACCAGACGATACTGCGCCCTGACCTGGAGAATAAGCACAATACGGTTTCAACTCGCCAGCCCCATCTCGAAATTCCCTGGAGCTCGTTTACCCGCGAC
>Ga0070732_10000424_pt1 | contig 27422 bp, 22 predicted proteins | sample Coa_R1_5_FD_66449 | JGI IMG/M metagenome (GOLD analysis project Ga0070732, IMG submission 66449) | Surface soil microbial communities from Centralia Pennsylvania, which are recovering from an underground coalmine fire - Coalmine... | ecosystem: Environmental > Terrestrial > Soil > Unclassified ... | reverse complement strand
GAGGCCTATCAGGGGCCGCGCGACCTGGCGGCGCACTCCTCGCGCGGCCGCACGGCGCGCACCGAGGTGATGTTCGGCGCGCCCGGCCACGCCTACGTCTACTTCATCTACGGCTTCTGGAACTGCCTGAACGTCGTCACCGGCGCTGCGGGCGTGCCGCACGCGGTGCTGCTGCGTGCGCTCGAACCCGTCGCGGGCCTCGGCGAGCGCGCCAGCGGCCCCGGCCTCCTGTGCCGTGCCATGGGCATCGACCGGCGCTTCAACGGCATCGACCTGCGGGGCGATGAGCTGTGGCTCGAGGCCGGACACGGTGCCGCGCCGCGCCTCGGGCGCAGTGCGCGCATCGGCGTCGGGTACGCCGGCGCGTGGGCACTCAAGCGCTGGCGCTTCTTCGAGCGCGGTTCACCGTACGTGTCGGGCGTCCGGCCGCGCGCGCGGTCCGCGGCAGGTGCAGGGCGCGCGCCGCTTAGGAATAATGCACGCGCCAGAACCTAGGGGGGACTCGTGACGAGACTGTGCTGCTTCCTGGTGGCCGCGGCGCTCAGCGGCTGCGCGACGCAGGCCGCAAGGCCGGCCAAGACCTCCGCGCCGGCGCCCGCGCCAGCCACCACGATCGCGCCCGCGGCGAGCTTCTACCCCTCCACCTACCAGCCGCCGCCGGGCGCGCCGACCCTCATCCGCAACGCCACGGTGCTGACCGGCACCGGCACGCGGCTCGAGCATGCCGACGTGCTGCTGGTGGACGGCAAGATCAGCGCCGTGGGCACCGCCCTCAGCGCGCCCGCCAGCGCCAGCGTCGTCGACGGCACCGGCCGCTGGGTGACCCCCGGCCTCATCGACATTCACTCGCACCTCGGGGTGTACCCGATGCCGGCGGTGGCCGGCAACGACGACGGCAACGAGGCCACCTCGCCCAGCACCGCCAACGTGTGGGCCGAGCACTCGGTGTGGCCGCAGGATCCGGGCTTCCGCACCGCGCTCGCCGGCGGCATCACGACGCTGCAGATCCTGCCCGGTTCGGCCAACCTCATCGGCGGCCGCTCGGTGGTACTGAAGAACGTGCCGAGCGTCACCTACCAGGGGATGAAATTCCCCGACGCCCCCCAAGGGCTGAAGATGGCCTGCGGCGAGAATCCCAAGCGCGTCTACGGCGCCGGCAAGAAGGTGTTCCCCTCGACCCGCATGGGCAACATGGCCGGCTACCGCGCGCAGTGGGCCGAGGCGCAGGAATATCTGCGCGACAACCTCGAGTACCAGAAGAAGCTCGCCGCCGGCGCCAAGGACGCGAAGGCCCCCAAGCGCGACCTGCGCCTCGATACGCTGGCCGCCGCACTGCAGGGCCAGATCCTCATCCACATGCACTGCTACCGCGCCGACGAGATGGCCGCCGTGCTCGACATGTCGCGCGAGTTCGGCTACCACGTCGCCGCCTTCCACCACGCGGTCGAGGCCTACAAGATCTCCGACCTCCTGGCGCACAACGGCGTGTGCGCCGCCATGTGGGCCGACTGGTGGGGCTTCAAGATGGAGTCCTACGACGGCATCCCGGAGAACATGGCCTTCGTGGACGCCGCCCCGGGTGGCTGCGCCATCGTGCATTCGGACTCGGACGAGGGCATCCAGCGGCTGAACCAGGAGGCGGCCAAGGTGCTGGCCTACGGGGCGCGCGCCGGCCTCGACGTGCCGCCCGAGCGCGCCATCCGCTGGCTCACCGCCAACCCCGCGAAGTCACTCGGCCTCGAGTCCCGCATCGGCACCCTCGAGCCGGGCAAGATGGCCGACGTCGTGGTCTGGAACGGCACCCCGTTCAGCGTCTACGCGCTCGCCGACCTCGTCTACATCGACGGCGCGCTGCGCTACGACCGCGCCCACCCCGAGGTGGCGCCGCGCTCGGACTTCCTGCTCGGGCAGCCGGCCGCCCCGGAGGTGACGCCATGAGGGCCCGCTGCCTGCTGTTCGCCGCCGCGCCCCTGTGCGCCGCGCTCGCCGTGCGCGGCGAGGCGGCCACCGCGGCCACCGTGTTCATCCACGATGCCACGGTGCACACCCTGACGGCCGCAGGCGTGCTGCAGCACGCCGACATCCTGATCCGCGACGGCCGCATCGCCGAGCTCGGCACCAGGCTCACCGCACCGGGCTCCGCCGAGCGCATCGAGGCGGCCGGCCGGCCGGTGACCCCAGGTCTCTTCGGCGGCATCGGTTACCTCGGTGTCGAGGAGATCGGCCTCGAGCCCGCCGCGGACGACTACGCCCTGAAGCTCGGTGGCGCCATGCGCCCGGAGTTCGACGTCTCGAGCGCCTTCAATCCCGACTCGGTGGTGCTGGGTGTCTCGCGCCTCGGTGGCATCACCTTCGCGCAGCTCGGGCCGGCGACGGAAGCCGGCGGCTCGATCATCGCCGGCCAGGGCGCGGTGGTGCGCCTCGACGGCGAGGTGGCCGCACCCCGCGCGCTGTTCATCGACGCGGGCAGTGATGCCAGCCAGCTCGCCGGCGGCAGCCGCGCGGGCGAGTTCATGCTGCTGAGCCAGGCGATCACCGAGGTGCGCGCGCCGCAGCAGCTGCTGCCGAACGATCAGCGTCTGCTGACGCCGGCGGGGCGCGAGACCCTGCGCGGCTATCTCGGCGGCACGCACCGCGTGGTGGTGGACGTCAACCGCGCGTCCGACATCCGCCAGGTGCTCTCCTTCGCGCGGCGCGAGCACCTCGCGATCGCGATCCGCGGCGCCGACGAGGCCTGGCGGGTCGCCCCGGAGCTGGCCGCGGCCGGCGTCGCCGTGATCCTCGACCCGCTCGATGACCTGCCGCAGAGCTTCGACATGGTCGGCGCCACGCTCGAGAACGCCGCGCGCCTCAATGCCGCGGGCGTCAAGGTGGTGTTCAGCTTCGCCGATCCCGAGCCGCACAACATCCGCAAGCTGCGCCAGGGCGCAGGCGTGGCGGTCGCACACGGCATGCCGTGGGAGGCGGCGCTCGCCGCCCTTACCCGCAACCCCGCCGAGCTGTTTGGCGTCGCCGACCGCAACGGCTCGATCGAGCGCGGTCACCCGGCGGACCTGGTGCTGTGGAGCGGCGACCCGCTCGAGGTCACGACGCTCGCCGATGCCGTGTTCATCCAGGGCGTGGCACAGCCCATGCGCTCGCGGCAGACTGAGCTGCGCGACCGCTACCTGCAGAAGCTCCGCGCGCACGCCGCGCGCTGAAAAAGGAAGGAAGCCCGATGCCGACTCTCCTCTTTGTCCGGCGCCTGTTACCCGGCCTGGCGGCGCTGCTGCTCGCCCTCACCCCGGCGCTGCTCGCCGCGCAGCAGGCCGGTACGGACTACCGCATCCTGTCCCCGCCGCAGCCGACCGAGCATCCCGGCAAGATCGAGGTGACGGAGTTCTTCTCCTACGCCTGCCCGCACTGCAACGAGTTTTACCCCAAGCTGCACACCTGGCTCGCCACCCAGCAGCTGGACGTGGTACTGCGGCGCGTGCCGGTCGGCTTCAACAAGCCGCCGTGGATCAATCTCGCGCGCACCTTCTACGCGCTGCAGTCGCTCGGCCTGCTCGACAAGCTGGATGGTCCGCTGTTCGAGGCCATCCACGAGAAGCACGAGCAGCTGTGGGACGAGGACAGCATTGCCCAGTGGGTGGGCAAGAACGGCGGCAATGCGGACAAGTTCGCCGCGGCCTACAGCTCCTTCAGCGTCAACAACCAGACGGTGCAGGGGGACGCCATGGCCGAGGACTACGGCGTGGACGGCGTGCCGACGCTCGCGGTCGACGGCCGCTACGTGGCGCTTGGCAACACCTTCCCGGAAATACTCAAGAACACCGACGCACTGGTCGCCAAGGCGCGCGCCGAGCACGCGGCGGCACCCAAGCCGGCAGCCAAGAAGGGCAAGTAGGCCCTCAGCCTTCCGCGCGCTTAAGTTCGAGGAGCGCGCGCCCCTCGGGCACGCGCTCGCCGCGTGCGAAGTGGATGCTGATCACCGTGCCGGCGTAGGGCGCGGCGATGGTGTGCTCCATTTTCATGGCTTCGATCACCATGAGCGCATCGCCGGCGGCGACCTGCTGGCCGACGCTCACCGGCACGGCCACGACCACGCCGGGGAGCGGCGTGGTGAGTCCGCCGCTCGCCGCGCTCGCCGCGAACTCCTGGGTGCGCGGGTCATCGAGCCGCAGCTCGTACTCCTCAGCGCCGACCCACAGCACCAGGTGCTCGGCGTCGCGGTGACAGCGCGCCTTGAAGCGCCGCGCGGCGAGCCGGGCGGCCACGCTCTCGCCCTCGAGGGTCGCCTCCGCCACCTCGAGCGTCGCGCCGTTGGCCAGCCGGGCGACCCGCGGCGCTCCGCCCGGACACTCGAGCTCGACCGCATGCAGATGGCCGTGGAAGGCAAAGCGGTAGCCGATGCGGGCCGGCAGGTTGGGCGTGAAGCCATCCCCGACCTGCCACGGGCTCACCGCTCCCGCCGGCCGCCCGGCGAGGTGCGTGGCGAGCGCCGCCAGCACCAGCACTTCGTCCGGCAGCTGCGCGGGGGCGGCGAACCGCGCCGCGCCCTTGTCCAGCAGTGCGATGTCGTGGCGCACCTCGCGGAAGACCGCCGAGCGCAGGATGCGCGCCAGCCAGTGCTCGTTGCTGCGCACGCCCGCGCAGTAGGTGTGCTCGAGCGCGGTGGCGAGTCTCGCGGCCGCCTGCTCCCGGTCCGGTGCCCAGGCGATCACCTTGCCGAGCAGCGAATCGTAGCTGTCGGGGACGGTGTCACCGCTTTCGAAGCCCGCATCGACGCGCACGCCCTCGCCTTGCGGCCACTCGAGGAGCGCGAGGCGTCCGGCGCTCGGCAGGAAGCCATGCGCGGGGTCCTCGGCACACACCCGCGCCTCGATGGCATGCCCGCTCAGGCGCACCTCCTCCTGGGTGAGCGGCAGCGCCTCACCGGCCGCGATGCGCAGCTGCCACTCGACCAGGTCGAGGCCGGTGACCGCCTCGGTGACGGTGTGCTCGACCTGCAGCCGCGTGTTCATCTCCATGAAGTAGAACTCGCGCCCGTCGTAGAGGAACTCGACGGTGCCGGCGCTCACGTAGCCGATCTCGCGGGCCACCACGACCGCCGCGGCGCGCAGCCGCGCGCGCAGCTCACCGGGCAGATCCGGCGCCGGGGCCTCCTCGATGAGCTTCTGGTGGCGACGCTGCGTGGAGCAGTCGCGGTCGCCCAGGTGCACGTAGTGGCCGTGGCTGTCGGCGAACACCTGGACTTCGACGTGGCGCGGCGCGGGCAGGTAGCGCTCGATGAGCAGCGCGCCGTCGCCGAAGGCGCTCTCGGCCAGGCGCCGCGCGGCCGCCAGCGCCGCCGCCAGCTCCGCTTCGCTGCGGACGATGTGCATGCCCTTGCCGCCGCCGCCCGCGGCCGGCTTGATGATGAGTGGCAGCCCGGCAGAGCGCGCCTCGCGCTCGAGGCTGGCGAGGTCCTGGGCCTCGCCCGCATAGCCCGGCAGCACTGGCACGCCGGCCGCGCGCATGCGCGTCTTGGCGACGATCTTCGAGCCCATGGCGGCGATGGCGCGCGCCGGCGGTCCCACGAACACGAGCCCCGCATCGGCGCACGCCTGCGCGAACTGGGCGTTCTCGGACAGGAAGCCGTAGCCCGGATGGATGGCCTCGGCGCCGCTGGCGCGCGCCGCGGCGAGGATGCGCACCATGTCGAGGTAGCTGTCGCGCGCCGGCGCGGGACCTAAGCGCACGGCCTCGTCCGCGGCGCGCACGTGGCGGGCGTGCGCGTCGGCATCGGAGTACACCGCGATGGTGCGCACGCCGAGGCGGCGCGCGCTGCGGAAGATGCGGCAGGCGATCTCGCCGCGGTTGGCGACCAGCAGGCTCTTGATCACCGCGTCACATCCGGAAGATGCCGTAGCGCGGCGGGTCCTGCGGCGCGTGGCGCGCCGCGGCCAAGGACAGGGCGAGCACGCGGCGCGTCTCCAGCGGGTCGATGACGCCATCATCCCACAGCCGCGCCGAGGAATAGTACGGGTGCCCCTGGCGCTCGTACTGCTCGCGGATCGGCTGCTTGAACGCCTCCTCCTCGGCTGCCGGCCACTGCTTGCCGCCCTTCAGCTGGTCGCGCTTGACGGTGGCCAGCACGCTCGCCGCCTGCTCCCCGCCCATCACCGAGATGCGCGCGTTGGGCCACTGGTACAGGAAGCGCGGCGAGTAGGCGCGGCCGCACATGGCGTAGTTGCCCGCGCCGTAGCTGCCGCCGATGATGACCGTGATCTTCGGCACGCTGGCGCACGCGACCGCCGTGACCAGCTTGGCGCCGTCCTTGGCGATGCCGCCGGCCTCGGCGCGCCGCCCGACCATGAAGCCGGTGATGTTCTGCAGGAACAGCAGCGGGATCTGCTCGCGCACGCACAGCTCGATGAAGTGCGTGCCCTTGAGCGCGCTCTCGGAGAACAGCACGCCGTTGTTGGCCAGGATCCCGAGCGGATAGCCGCCGAGGTGCGCAAAACCGCATACCAGCGTCGTGCCGTACAGCTGCTTGAACTCGTCGAGCTCGGAGCCGTCGACCAGGCGGGCGATGACCTCGCGCACGTCGTAGGGCTTGCGCAGGTTGGCCGGCAGCAGCCCGTAGAGCTCCGCCGGGTCGCAGTGCGGCTCGCGCGCGGCCAGCGGCGGGCGCGTATCGGGGGCGGCCTTGAGGCGCATGACGATGCGCCGCGCGATGGCGAGCGCGTGGGTGTCGTTCTCGGCGTAGTGGTCGCAGACGCCCGACTCGCGGCAGTGCACGTCGGCGCCACCGAGCGACTCGGCGTCGATGTCCTCGCCGGTGGCGGCCTTGACCAGCGGCGGCCCGCCGAGGAACACGCGCCCCTGGTTGCGCACGATCACGTTCTCGTCCGACATGGCCGGCACGTAGGCACCGCCGGCGGTACACGAGCCGTGCACGACCGACACCTGGGCGATGCCCTCGGCCGACAGCGTCGCCTGGTTGTAGAAGATGCGCCCGAAGTTATCGCGGTCCGGAAACACCTCGTCCTGGGCCGGCAGGAAGGCGCCACCGCTCTCGACCAGGTACACGCACGGCAGCTTGTTGTCGCGCGCGATCTCCTGCGCACGCAGGTGCTTCTTCACGGTGAGGGGGTAATAGGTGCCGCCCTTCACGGTCGGGTCGTTGGCCACCACGACGCACTCGCGCGCGCCGATGCGGCCGATGCCGGTCACGAGGCCCGCGCAGGCGATGTCGCCGCCGTACATGCCGTGGGCGGCGAGCTGCGAGAACTCGAGAAACGGGCTGCCGGTGTCGAGCAGCACGCGGATGCGCTCCCGCGCCGGGAGCTTTCCCGCGGCCTGGTGCTTGTCCAGCGCGGCCTTGGAGCCGCCGCGGGCCGCCCGGCCGACCTCGCGCCGGAGGTCCTCGGCCAGGGCACGCATGGCGCGCTCGTTGTCCTGGTGCTCGGGCGAGTGCGGCTGAACGCGCGAGGCGATACGGGGCATGGGGGGCTTGCCATGATTGCCAGTTTGTCCGACAATCATACGATCCTGCCCCAACGGAAGGCAAGCCCATGACCGCGCTCGACTGCACCGACAGCGATTTCGGCCTCCCCGAGGAGATCGAGGAGATCCGCCAGCAGGTGCGTCGCTTCGCCGCCGAGCAGATCGCCCCGCGCGCGCAGGAGATCGACCGCAGCAACGAGTTTCCGCGCGACCTGTGGCCGGCGCTCGGCGCGCAGGGCCTGCTCGGCATCACCGTGCCCGAGCGCTACGGCGGCAGCGCGCTCGGCTACCTCGCCCACGTGGTGGTCATGGAGGAGATCTCGCGCGCCTCGGGCGCGGTGGGCCTGTCCTACGGCGCGCATTCCAACCTGTGCGTCAACCAGCTGCGCCTCAATGCCAGCGAGGCGCAGGCCGGGCGCTACCTGCCGAAGCTGGTGAGCGGCGAGCACGTCGGCGCGCTCGCCATGTCCGAGCCGGGCTCCGGTTCGGACGTGGTCTCCATGCAGCTGCGGGCCACCCGGCGCGGCGATCAGTACGTGCTCAACGGCCGCAAGGCCTGGATCACCAACGGACCGGACGCCGACGTGCTGGTGGTGTACGCCAAGACCGATCCGGGCGCCGGTGCGCGCGGCATCAGCGCCTTCATCGTCGAGCGCGGCATGCGTGGCTTCTCCAGCGCGCCCAAGCTCGACAAGCTCGGCATGCGCGGCTCCAGCACCAGCGAGCTGGTGTTCGAGGACTGCGCCGTGCCGGCGGCCAACATGCTCGGCACCGAGAACGGCGGTGTGCGCGTGCTCATGAGCGGCCTCGACTACGAGCGCGTGGTGCTGGCCGGCGGCTCGCTCGGCTTCCTGGCGGCGGCGCTGGATCTGGTGCTGCCCTACATTCGCGAGCGCAAGCAGTTCGGCCAGCCGATCGGTACCTTCGAGCTCATGCAGGGCAAGGTCGCCGACATGTACGCCGCGCTGAACGCCTCGCGCGCCTACGTCTACTGCGTGGCGCGCGCCTGTGACACGCGCACGTCACGCCGCCGCGACGCGGCCGCCTGCATCCTGTTCGCGGCCGAGCGCGCCACGCACGCGGCACTCGAGGCCATCCAGGCGCTCGGCGGTAACGGCTACATCAACGACTTCGCCGCAGGCCGGCTGCTGCGCGATGCCAAGCTCTACGAGATCGGCGCCGGCACCCAGGAGATCCGCCGCATGCTGATCGGGCGCGAGCTGTTCGAGGCGGCGGCGTGAGCGTCGAGTTCGCCAAGGTCCTGATCGAGCCCGCCTACCGCAAGGTGGCCGCCGCCATTGGTGCCCGCATCCTCGGCCGCACGCTGCAGGACGGCGAGCGGCTGCCGTCCGAGACCGAGCTGGCGCGCCAGTTCGGCGTCAACCGTTCCACGGTGCGCGAGGCGCTGCGTGAGCTCGAGAGCCGCGGCCTGGTGCAGCGCCGCCCCGGCTCCAAGCTCATGTCGGTCAGCCGCCCGCATCAGCAGAGCGTGGCGGCCGGCGTCAGCCAGGCCCTGCTCCTCAACGACGTCACCGTGCGCGACGTGTGGGAGGCGCTCACCATCCTCGAGCCGCCGCTGGCGGCGGCCGCGGCCCGGGCGCGCACCGCCGAGGACCTCGAGTGCCTCACGGCCGCCGCGGACGCCTTCGCCGCGGTGCGCGGCGACACGGCCGAGACCGTGCGGCGCACCGCCGCGGTGTTCCGCTGCCTCGGCCGTGCCACCGGCAATCCGGTGCTGGGACTGGCGCAGGAGCCGCTGCTGCAGCTGCTCGAGCCCTCCCTCGGGGTCATGATCGACAAGGTGCCCCAGGCCCGCGCCCGCATCGCCACCGCCCACCGCCGCCTGCTCGAGGCGCTGGAGGGGCGCGATGCCGACGGCGCCCACGAGTGGATGGCGCGTCACATCCGCGACTTCAGGAAGGGCTACGAGATCGCCGGCATCGACCTGGCGCTGCGACTGACGCTCTGAGCGTCGCACGGCGTGACCTGCGTCTCCTAATCCGCATCCGGCGGCAGCCAACGGCGGCGGCAGGCGCGTATGCTGCGCGCGGGCCTATCCGTGGAGGGCCGTCATGACCGCGCTCCTTATCCTCCTGTTCCTCGTGGTCGCCGTGGGCGGCTACCTGATCGGCGTCTACAACGGCCTGGTGCGCGTGCGCGCCGCCGTCAAGCTGGCCTGGTCCAACATCGACGTGCTGCTGGTGCAGCGCCACGACGAGCTGCCCAAGCTGGTCGAGGTCTGCAAGCAGTACATGCAGTACGAGGCCGGCACGCTCGAGCGCGTCATGCGCGCCCGCGCCGGAGTCGAGGCGGCCCGCAGCTCCGGCAGCATGAGCTCCCTCGGCAGCGCCGAGCGCGAGCTGCGTGCGGGCTTAGGCGGCCTGTACGCCGTCGCCGAGCAGTACCCGGACCTGAAGGCGAGCGAGCCGTTCCGCCATCTGCAGCAGCGCATCAGCGGCCTGGAGACCGCCATCGCCGACCGGCGCGAGGTCTACAACGAGGCGGTCAACACCAACAACGTGCGCATCGATGCCTTCCCGGACCTGCTGGTCGCACGCCTCGGCAGCTTCCCGCCGGCGCAGCTGCTGCAGTTCCAGGCTGAGGACAAGGCGGACGTCGACCTCAAGGCCGCATTCTCCGGCTAGCGGGCAGGCGCGGATGTATCCGCTGCGCAGCGCCCATGCCCCGCCCTACCCGCTGATCGCGCTGCTCGCGGGCGCGCTGGCGCTGCTGGCGCTGTACCGCTTCCTGCTGCGGCTGCGGCGCGACCGCGTGGTCGCCGACACCCCGCTCGCGCGCCTGCGCTCGGCGGCGCAGGGCTACGTCAAGGTCACCGGGCGCGCGCTGCCTGCGGACCCCGCTCCCGCCGCCGCGCCGCTCTCCGCGCGGCCGTGCGTGTGGTGGGCATACGAGATCGCCGAGGAGCAGCGCGACTCGCGCGGCAACACCCGCTGGCACACCGTCGAGAGCGCCGCGAGCGTCGCGCCGTTCGCACTGGTGGACGCCGACGGCAACCACTGTCTGGTCGGTCCGGTGTCGGCCGAGGTCACCCCCACGGTGCACAACGTCTGGTACGGCTCCGAGTCGCGGCCGAGCGGGCCGCCGCCCGAGCGCACGCCGCTCGTGCACTTCGGCAGCTGGCGCTATACCGAGCGCCTGCTCGGGGTCGGCGCCGAGGTCTGCGTCATGGGGGAGCTGCGCTCGCACTCCGAGACCGGCGACGTGGCCGCCGCGACCGCGGCGCGGCTGCGCAGCTGGAAGGAGAACCAGGGTGCGCTCTTGGCGCGCTTCGACACCAACCACGACGGCCGGCTCGACGAGGCCGAGTGGGACGCGGCGCGCGCGGCCGCGGCGCGCGAGTCACAGGCCGAGACGCTCGCCGCGCCCATCGAGCGCATCAGCGTCATCGCCCAGCCGACCAGCGGCGAGCCGTTCCTGATCGCGCCCATGAGCGCGGCGGCCCTGGAACGCCGCGAGCGGCTGTACGCGGGACTGTACTTCGCGGTCGGCCTGCTGAGCGTCTTGGTGTGCGCCTGGGCGCTGCGGCACGCGACGCTGCCGTCCTAGCGCACCACCGTCAGGTGGGCGAGCAGCGCCTCCGCCTGCTCCTTGAGCATGGCGGCGTAGAGCGGCTTCAGCTCCTCGAGCTGCGCAGCCGGGATCGCCTTCAGGTCCGCCGGCGCGCGGTAGCCGGTCCAGTCGTGGCCGTCGCCGCCCCACTGCCGCGCCGCCAGCTGCGCCCCCTTGGGGCTCACGCCGATCAGCAGCAGCTCGCTCAAGTTCAGCAGCGACGGCACCTCGCCCGCGCCGGTGACAAAGCACCAGCCGCGCAGGTACTCGGGCAGGTCCCGATGGCGCGCGCCGCCGGCGTGATCGCCGTTGTTGAGCCCGGGGCCGAGCACGATGAGCGCGTCGACGTGCTGCTCGCCGGCGAGCTGGGCATACAGCCGCGCGCACTCCTTGGGCACGGACTTCACGAGCGAGGCGTTGAGAAAGCAGTCCTCGCGGGCGCGGTGCAGGTCCTCGCCGGCTTCCAGCGCCACGGCACTCAGCCCCTGCTGCCGCAGGTGCTCGCTGAGCGCGGACATGAGCATCGCGGCCACCGGCCAGTCGAGGGTGTAGGTCTTGAGGAAGCTGTCCTGCACCTGACGGGCGGCGTGGAAGTGCGTCACCTCCGGATCGAGCAGGTTGACCACGCCGACGCGCGCGCCGGCAGCGAGCGCCAGGTTCTCCGGCGTGCGGCCCGGCGCGGGCGCGGTGCCGAGCGCCAGTGCCGCGAGGCACAGCACGGCGCGCGCGGCGCGCGGGGCGGCGTTCGGACCTGGCATATGTACCCCCAGACTCAACGAGTCTAACTCAAGCGCCGCGGCACGCACCTCATAACGGGCGCTTCTGAGCCCATGACCCGATACAACCGTCGCGGGCACACGGCGCAGCTAGGATGCCGTCTCGGACAGTCACACAGGGATCAGCCGTGGCGGCATTGCTCAGCGAGCGCGTGCTCGCGGTCCGGCACTGGACGGACACGCAGTTCACCTTCAGCACCACGCGCTCGGCCGGCCTGCGCTTCGAGAACGGCCAATTCGTGATGCTCGGCCTGCCGCTGAGCGGCCGACCGCTGTTGCGCGCCTACAGTATCGCCAGCGCCAACCACGAGGAGCACCTCGAGTTTCTCAGCATCAAGGTCCCGGACGGGCCCCTCACCTCGCGCCTGCAGCACGTGCACGCCGGCGACGAGATACTGGTGAGCGCCAAGCCGACCGGCACCCTGCTGCTGTCCGACCTGCGCCCCGGGCGGCGGCTGTACCTCATCGCCACCGGCACCGGCGCGGCGCCCTTCATGAGCCTCATCAAGGACCCGGAAGTCTACGAGCGCTTCGCGGAGATCGTGCTGGTGCACGGGGTGCGCTGGGCGCGCGAGAGCGCGGTGCTGCGTCACCAGGTCGACGCGCTGCGCGGGCACGAGCTGCTGGGCGAGAGGGTGCGGACGCAGCTGAGGTACTACGTGGCCGTCACCCGCGAGCCGCACGTCAACCGCGGCCGGCTCACCGCGCTCATCGAGTCCGGGCGCCTGGCGCGCGACCTCGGCCTGCCGCCGCTCGCCCCGGACGCGGACCGCGTCATGGTCTGCGGCAGCCCCGCGATGCTCGCCGACACCGGCGCGCTGCTCGATGCGCGCGGCTTCGAGATCTCGCCGCACATCGGCGCCCCGGGCGACTACGTCATCGAGCGCGCCTTCGTCGCACGCTGACCGCAGCGCCGCCTCAGTGGCCGCCCTCGACCAGGATGCCGGCATCGCCGAGGGCGGTGGCGAGCGCCGCCTCGATGCGGGCCGCCTCGGCGCGCGCGATGTGCTGCAGGTGCAGCACCGGCCCGGTGAGCGGCTCCAGTCCGCGCTTGAGCACGCTGCCCGCGGCGTGGATGCCCGCCTTGTGCTGCTCGAAGCGCCGCGCAGGCGCGTAGCCGCTCATGCCGACGTACACCCCGTGGGGCCCGCGTCGCCGGTCGGCGAAGTCGAGCAGCACCAGGTACACGTTGCTGCGCCCGGAGCGGACGGCGGTGAAACCGCCCGCCACCTCGTAGGCCTGCGGCAGCCACTCGATGTGGCGCATCGGCAGCCACTCGGGGATGGAGGGCGCCGCCCGCTCCCACAGCGCCGTGAGTGCCCGCTCGATGGTGGCGGCGAACTCGCCGCGCATCCACAGCTCGTGAATGCAGTGCGCGCCGGCGGCACCGTCGCCGGCGGCCAGCGCCGCCGCCAGGGTGGCTTCGAGCGCGGCGCGCGGGCGCACCGACAGCGGTCGTGTCGCCGGCGGGCGCGTGGCGTCGAAGCCAAAGCTGGCCGCCGCCGCCGCGCGCGCGGATCGTCTCATGCGCTGGCAGTGGGCGGCGTGCGTGCGCTCAGCCGTGCCGCCGCGAGCCACACCACCCCGCCGATCGCGATCGCCACCGGCACGATGAGCACCGCGTTGCCGAGACTCGAGGCATCGGAGAGGTGGCCGATGAGCACCGGCGAGGGGACGTCGCCGAGCAGGTGGATGGCGAACATGCTGAGGGCAATGGCGGAGGCGCGCTCGCGCGCCGACACCGTGTTGACGATGGCGGCGTTGATCGGGCCGGTCGACATGAAGAGCAGCAGCTCCGCCAGCACGATCCCGGGGTAGTAGAGCGTGGCGGCCGGTGCCGTGAGCGCCAGCAGCGCGAACGGCGCTGCCGCGAGCGTCGCGACGCCGGAGACCCACAGGTACGCCTGGCGTGAGTACCTGAGGAAGTAGTCCGACAGCCAGCCGCCGATGAACGTGCCCACGAACCCGGTGACGATGACGATGGCCCCGAAGCCGGTGGTGGCCTCGGCCGGCGGTACCCCGCGCGTGCGTTCGAGGAAGGTCGGCATCCAGAACGCCAGCCCGCCGAGGGCGAAGGTATAGGCGGCGTAGCCGAGCACGATCACGCCGTAAGGCGAGCGGCGCATGAGGGCGAGATACACCGCGAGCGGGCTCGCCGTGCGCGCCGCGGCCGGGGCGGCCACCGTCCCGTCCTGCGAGCCGCGCGGCGGGTCCGGCAGCCACAGCACCGCGAACGCGAGCAGCATGCCGGGAGCGCCGGCGATGAGGAAGGCGGCGCGCCAGCCGAGGTGCTGGCCGATGAGCCCCCCGAGCACGTAGCCGAGGGCCGAGCCGACCGGAATCGCCATGTTGAGGACCGCGTAGACGCGACCACGGCTGCCGGCCGGGAAGCAGTCGGCCAGCAGCGCCGGCGCAATGGCCACGTAGGCGGCCTCGCCGATGCCCACCAGCGCCCGGCCGGCGAGCAGCTGCGGGTAGGTGCGTGCCAGCCCCGACAGCACCGTGGCGAGACTCCAGATGAAGATGCCGATCGCGATCGGCCGGGTGCGCGAGCCGCGGTCACCCCAGGCACCGAACACCGGCGCCGTCAGGGTGTAGACGAGCATGAACGCCGGCACCAGCCAGCCGAGCTGCGCATCGGAGAGCGCCATGGCGCTCTTCAGGTCCGGCGCGATCGGCGGCACCACGTAGCGGTCGAGGTAGTTGAGCAGGTTGATCGCCGTGAGGACGGCCAGCGTCACGCGCGCGGCGCGCGGGCTCGGGGCGGTGTGGCTCAAGACGCTTCCATCCGGTGCGGCGGACCCGCGCCGGACTTTAGCGCACTCCCCTTACGCCGGAGCGAGTTTCAGGCGCTCGAGGTACTGGCGTACCGGCTCGCGGTAGCCTTCGCTGCTCGTCACGGTGGTGCCGCCCGCCGCCACCAGAATGAAATCTCCGCGCGGGGTGCGGCTGACCTCGCGCACGTGGCGCATGTTCACCAGGCACGAACGGCTGATGCGCAGCATCGGCTGGCTCTGGAAGGACCTCTCCGCCTGCTGCAGCGTGCTGCGGGCATGGAAGGTCTCGCGGCCGATGGTGAGGCGCACGTAGTTGCGGTCCGCCTCCACCACCTCTACCTGCGCCACGTCCAGCATGTGCATGCGGCTGCCGGCCTCGGCCAGCACGCGCGGCTGCGCATCGCTGCGGGCACGCGCCCCGCGCTCCAGCTGCTCCAGGAGCGAGGCCAGCGCGCCGTGGCGGTCGAAGCCGCCGGCCGACTCGTGGCGGCGGCGCACGCGCGCCACGGTGGCCTTGAAGCGCGCATCGTCGAAGGGCTTGAGCAGGTAGTCGACCGCGCTCACCTCGAACGCCTCGAGCGCGTAGTGGTCGTAGGCGGTGACGAACACGATCAGCGGCAGCGTCTCCGGGTCGAGCGCACGCGCCAGTGCCATGCCGGTCATCGAGTCCATCTGGATGTCGAGGAACAGCAGCTGCGGCGGCTGGCGCCGGATCGCCTCGAGGGCCGCGCGCGGGTCGCCGTACTCCCCGACCACATTGAGGTCGGGCTCGCGCTCGCAGCACTCACGCACGGTGCGGCGTGCCGCCGGCTCGTCGTCGACGATGATGACGTCCATCGGTGCGCCGCTCAGTTTGTGGTGCGCGCCCGGCCGCCCGGGCCGTCGCGCAGCAGCGGCATGTGGATCTCGGCCAGCCACAGGTTGTCGTCGACGGGTGCGGCGCTGAAGCTGGCGCGCGCGCCGAACTGCACCTCGAGCCGCTCGCGCACGTTCGCCAGGCCGATACCGATGCCGCCGACCGCCTTGCCCGGCGCGATGGTGTTGAGCACGCGCAGCACCAGGCGCTCATCGCTTGCGTACGCCTCGACGCGGATGGTGACCGGGCCCTCGTGGCCGGCCAGCCCGTGCACCACGGCGTTCTCCACCAGCGGCTGCAGGATCAGGCTCGGCACCCAGGCGCGCGCCAGGTCCTCGTGCAGCGGCACGCGGATGGTGAGCCGGTCGGCGAAGCGCTTCTCCTGCAGCTCGAGGTACAGCGTCACGAACTGCAGCTCGTCCTTGAGGCGCGTGAACTCCTGCTCGCCCGCGGTCAGCAGCCGCCGCAGCAGGTCGCCGAGCTGCACCACCATGGACTGCGCGGCCGGCGGATCCCAGGTGATCTGGCCGCGGATGGTGTGCAGCAGGTTGAAGAGCGTGTGCGGCGAGAGCTGCATGCGCAGCGCCGCCAGGTGCGCCTGGGTGAGCGCGCGCTCCAGAGCCGCGGAACGCAGCTGCGAATCGCGCAGACGCTGGTAGAAGGCGAAGCCCATGACGAGCGCCAGCCCGAAGGCATAGGTCACCAGGAACGTGGTGGCGCTCGCGATCCAGGTCGGGACCTCCGGGCCGGAGAAGAATTCGGACCAGCCGCTCCATTCCTTCTGCATGGAGTGATCGGTGAAGCCGTACCAGCTGCTGGTGAGCAGCTCGCCGAACACCAGTGCCGGCGAGGCGAGCACCGCGAAGCCGAGGGCACACGCCAGCTGCAGCGGCACCGCGCGCCACGGCCGCTGCCAGCCGATGCGCAGCGAGCCCCACATGCACAGCACGAACAGCGGGTACAGCAGCAGGTGCTGTACCAGGCGCGCATCCCAGGGAGCGAACACGTGCTCGACCTTCATGAGCGACAGGCTCGCCTGCATGTTGTTCGCGTACATGACGTTCGAGATCGCCACGTAGATCCAGAACGCGGTGAGTACGCCGAGGAAGGGACGGAAGCTGCTGCGCGCCGCCCCCGCCGGCTGCGCGGCACGCGCCGCATCCTCGCCGGCCAGGGCGGCCAGGGCCGGTGCGATGCGCTCGAGCGGGGAGGCGCTCATGCCTTGAGAAGTCTCCGTGCGGCGCAAGGGGCCGCTATTGGCGCATAGCCTACCGCGAAGCGCCGGCCGCGTGGCGGGCTAATTCCACCGCGCCGGGACGAGGTCGTCGGGTGCAGGGACGAGTCCGTGGCGGCCGCGCGGAGGGTTCCGCGGGTGCTGCGCCCGGGCGGTACGAACGCGTCGGCGCAAGGGATCAATACGAGGCGCACGCGCTGCGCAGCACCTGGCCAGTGCGGTCTTATATGCACGTCGCGAATGACGCGACGGCAACCAACCTAACACTCAAACCAACGTCGAGGAGTTCTCCATGAAGCCGCTCACCTCCATCCTGATCACCGCCCTCGGCGCCTGCGTCGTCATGCTGCCGGGCCTGTCGCACGCCGCCACCCCCGCCGCCGGGGCCGCCGCCGTCACCGTGCGCTATGCCGACCTCAACCTCGCGACCACGGCGGGCAACGACGCACTGTACGCGCGCCTGGTCAGTGCCGCGCGTCAGGTGTGCGGCGAAGCCGGCAGCATCCGCGACCTCGGGCAGCTGGCCGCCATTCAGGCCTGCCAGCGCGAGGCCGTTGCCAATGCGGTGCACAGCGTGCACAGCACGCAGCTCGCGGCCGTGTACGCCAAGCGCCTGGGACAGGGCTGATCGTCCGATGCTGGCAGACGGGCACGGGTGGCCGCAGCACATTGCGGTCGCCCGTGCCGGCGGCGACCAGCCGCCGACGACGACCTAACAGGGGATATCGAGCGCGCCTGCTCGGGGCGCGCCGTAGGTATGGGGAACGGGCTCGCCCGCGGCCGATGTGGAAGTCGTGTCCGGCTCAGCCGAGCGCGGCAAGCTCGGCGGCACTCAGCTTCAGGGCAGCCGCGGACACGTTGTCCTCGAGGTGCGCGACCGAGGAGGTGCCCGGGATCGGCAGCATGGCGGGTGACTTCGCCAGCAGCCAGGCGATCGCAACCTCAAAGACGCTGACGCCGTGCGCCTTGGCGGCCGCCTCGAGTGCCTGGTTGCGCTCCAGCGAGTCCGACGAGCCGCGGGCGATGGGCGCCCAGGGAATGAACGCCAGGCCCTCGCGCGCGCACACCCCGAGCACTTCCTCCGCGCCCCGGTCGGTGATGTTGTAACGGTTCTGCACCGATACCACCGGCACGATGCTGCGGGCCTGCGCCAGCTGCTCGGCGCGGAAGTTGGAGACGCCGACGTGGCGGATCTTGCCCTGCTGGCGCAGCTGCGCCAGCGCGCCGATCGAATCCTCGAGCGGCACCTTCTGATCGACGGCGTGGAACTGATACAGGTCGATGCGCGCGAGCTTCAGCCGTTTGAGGCTCGCCTCGCAGGCCGCGCGCAGGTGCTCGGGGTGGCCGTCGGGCACCCAGGAGTTGGGGCCGGGGCGCGTGAGTCCGCCCTTGGTGGCGATCACCAGGTGCGCCGGATAGGGGTACAGGCTCTCGGCGATCAGCCGCTCGCTCACCTCTGGCCCGTACGCGTCCGCGGTGTCGATGAAGTTGACGCCGAGGTCGACCGCGCGCTTGAGCACGCGCCGGCACTCGGCCGGGTCCTTGGGCTCGCCCCAGATGCCCTCGCCGGTGATGCGCATGGCACCGAACCCCAGGCGGTTGACCGTCAGGTCCCCGCCGAGAGTCAGCGTGCCTGCGGCCGCGGCCCGCGGCGCGCTGCCCCCCCGGGCGCGCTCATGCGGGGCCATGAGAGCGGCCATGCCTGCGACTCCACCCACGACTACCTGCCTGCGCGTCAGTGTGTCCATGGGCGCGATGCTACAACCGCGCCCGCACGAACACCATGAACGACACGGGGCCGGAGCCGTAGGCCGCATCGAGCTCGGAGGGATAGCTGTAGCCGCTCACGAGGCCGCCGACGCCGATCCGCAGCGGCTCGAGGCGCAGGAAGTCGTAGATGTAGCCGACGGTGAGGGAGTTGACCGTGAAGGTGCGGCCGTACAGCGGCGTGCCGGGCAGGAACAGCTCGTCCTTGCCGACCCGCTCCAGGCGCGCGAACACGGTATGCGCTGCGGCAACGCGTGCCGCCGACTCGAGCAGCCACGCCTTGCTCGCCGGCCCTGCAGACGGCTCGTTGCGCCCCCAGGCAAGGGTCGTCTGCCACCACACCGCGAGCGGCGCGTTGTAGCTGGCGGAGGCGGTGGTGCGGCGCACGCTCACCTGCGGCTCGAGCTCCTCGGGACTCGCCAGCCGCCCGAAGCTCGTCTGCAGCGACCAGTCGTGCGTCGGGTTGTAGCTCAGGCGCGCCGCGTACGAGTCGAGCGGGCGTACCTCGATGTTGTAGTGGAACTGGTCCGGCTCGCGGCCGTTGAAGGCCGAGGCCTCGAGCTTCACGTCGGCATAGGTGCAGCCGCCGGTCACCACACCCCAGGCGACGTGCGTCGAGTCGAGCCAGTGATGGGTCAGCGGTGCCTCCGGATTGTCCATCCCGGACAGTCGGTGCATGAACGCCTCCGGACCCAGTGCCGGCTCCCCGGGCAGTCCCGCGTACACGAATACGCTGCTGCGCGCGGACAGGTCGCGGCTGTACGAGACCGAGGCCTCCATCAGCAGGTCGTGCGGGTGCTGGCGGTCGATGAGGGGCGCGCGGCCGTCGGCGGTCTCGCCGGTCTGGAACAAGAGCGGGTAACCCTCCTTGCCCATGAGCGGATCGCCCGAGACCATGAGGCGCAGGCCGAGGGAGCCGTCGGCGAGCGGGCGCTGCGCCATGAGCATCAGCATGCTGGTCGAAAAGCTCTGGGTGGCCCCGCGCGGGCCGCCCTGGTCGTCGTAGATCCCGTCGACGAAGCCGTGGACCATGCCCATCCACGCGCCGCTCATGGTGTGCAGGCCGTCCATGGGCGTCGAGTCCGGGTGCCAGCTGGTGCCTGAACCGTCGCGGGTGAAGTCGTACGGGCCGCGCAGGCCCGCCATGCCCATTGCGGCGTCCGCCGCGGGCGGCGCCTCCTGGGCGAGCGCGCAGGAAGCGATGAGCAGCATCAGCGCGAGAGCGTGCCGTGCCTGAACGAGTGGCAGCGAAAGTAGCGGCATCGAGTCCTGCAAGCGATCCGTCTGCGCCGCGATGCTACGCGAAACCGCCGCGGGGACGGATCGGAGCGTTCTTGCACCTCGACCTGTGTATGCACCGCAATACAGCGGATCTCCTCGGGCAGGGTCCCCGCCCCGCCGGTTTTTACAGATTTCAACGCATTCCGCAGCGATCTGAAGGCCCACAACGTCCTGCAACGCAGCCCGGGCCCGGCGCGACCCGCCTGCCACGGCCGCCCGCTTGGTAAGATCACGCTACGAGCGGTGCCGCGGCGGCCACCGCGTGCTCACTCCAGTCGGGAAACGCGCTTCATGGCCGATGCCAAAATGACACTCAGTGACCTCGCCAAGCACGTCGGGGAAGAGGTCGGCGTGTCGTCGTGGACGCTGCTCGACCAGGAGCGCATCGCCGACTTCGCCCGCTGCACCGGCGATCACCAGTGGATTCACGTCGACCCCGAGCGCGCCGCGCGCGAGAGCCCGTTCGGCGGCACGATCGCGCACGGCTTCCTGACCCTGTCGCTGATTGCGCCCACGACCTTCGAGGTCATGATCTCGCACGTCGTGGCCAAGTCAGTCGTCAACTACGGCCTCGACAACGTGCGCTTCCTGTCGCCGGTCCGCTCCGGCAAGCGTGTCCGCAACCACGTCAAGCTCGCCGCCGTGCAGGGCCGGGGCAGCCGCTACCTCATCACCACCGAGAACACCATCGAGATCGAGGCTGAGACCAAGCCGGCGCTGGTCGCCAACGCCCTCGCCCTGTTTATCGCCTGACCGGGGCGCGCCGCCGGCGCTAAGCGCGCATGCGGCGGCCTTCCGGATCGTAGGGCGCCGCCGCGCAGCGCCGTGCGGGTCGCCGCTCGCCGATGATCTCGATTTCGAAGTCGTCCGTCTCCGCGGCGAGCCCCGCCGGCACGTAGCCGAGCGCCAGCGAGGCGCGCACGCGGTGCCCGTAGCCGCCCGAGGTCACCCACCCGACGACCTTGCCACCGTGCCAGATCGGCTCATCCCCCGCCGCATCGGCATCCGTTGCCGTGACGCTGAAGGTCACGAGACGCAGCGCCCCGCCGCTGCCCTGTTCGGCCGCCGCCGCCGCGCGCCCGACAAACTCGCCCTTCTTGAGATCGACGAAGCGCCCGAGTCCGGCCTCGTAGGGACCGTAGATCGGGCGGTACTCGCGCGCCCAGCTGCCGAAGCTCTTCTCGATGCGCATGGCATTCAGCGCCCGGCCGCCGAAGAGCTTCAGGCCGAAGCCCGCGCCCGCCTCGCTCAGCAGGTCGTACAGCGCGCGCTGGTACTCGCTGGTCACCCAGATCTCGTAGCCGAGCTCGCCGGTGAAGCTGATGCGCCCGACGAGGGCCGGTACCATGCCGACATCCACGCGCCGGAACGACAGGAAGGGGAAAGCGCTGCTGGACAGGTCGGTGCGCGTCAGCGTCTGCAGCAGCTCGCGCGAGTGCGGTCCGGCCACCGACAGGCCCACGTACTCCATGGCACAGGGGCGCACGGTGACTCCCGCCGGCGGCGGGTAGCACTCGAACCAGCGCCGGTAGTAGACCTCGGCGGCGTAGGTACAGATGAGGAACACGCGGTCGTCGGCGACGCGGCACAGCGTGAAGTCGCCGATGAGCTTGCCGCGCTCGTTGAGCATGGGCGAGAGCGCGATGCGGCCCGTGGCCGGCACCCGATTCGCCATGACCTGCGACAGCCAGGCCGCGGCCTGCGCCCCGGTCACCTCGAACTTGCCGTAGTTGGAGATCTCGAGGAGTCCTGCGCCCTCGCCCACCGCGCGGCACTCCGCCGCGACGTGCTCGTGGGCGTTGGAGCGGTGGAACGTGACCGTCTCGCTCGCCTCCTTGGCGCTCGGGGCGAACCACAGCGCGTGCTCGAGGCCGCAGTAGTCGCCGAACACCGCGTGCGCGGCGGCGAGGCGCTCGTATACGGGCGTGGTGCGCAGCGGCCGCGCCGCCGGCAGCTCCTCGTTCGGGAAGCGGATGCGGAAGCGCCGCGAGTAGTTCTCGCGTACCTTGGTGTTGGTGTAGGCGAGCGTGGCCCAGTCGCCGTAGCGCGCCACGTCCATGGCCCACACGTCCGCGCCCGGGTCGCCGTCCACCATCCAGCGCGACAGCGCAAGTCCCACGCCCCCGCCCTGGCTGAACCCGGCCATGACCCCGCACGCCACCCAGAAATTCCTCAGGCCACGGATCGGGCCGACCAGCGGGTTGCCGTCGGGGGCGAACGTGAACGGCCCGTTGACCACCTTGCGGATGCCGACCTCGCCGAGCGCCGGGAAGTGCTCGAAGCCGACCTCGAGGCTGGGGGCGATGCGCTCCAGGTCGTTTGGCAGCAGGCTGTGCGTGAAGTCCCAGGGGGTCGTGACCGGGGACCAGGGCACGCCGGCGCGCTCGTAGGTCCCGAGCAGCATGCCGCCGCGCTCCTGGCGCGTGTAGATCTCGCCCTCGAAGTCGATGACGTGCACCAGCTCCTGCGGCCGCCCCTTCAGCTGCGGCAGGTCCTCGGTGATGAAGTACTGGTGCTCCATGGCGAGCACCGGCAGCTCGAGGCCCACCATGCGCCCGACCTCGCGCGCCCACAGGCCGCCGGCATTGACCACGTGCTCGGCGTGCACGCTGCCGGCCTCGGTGATGACGTCCCAGGAGCCGTCGCCGCGCTGGCGCAGGTCCGTGACGCGGGTGTGGCGCGCCACCTCGGCGCCGCCGATCTGCGCCGCCTTGGCGTAGGCGTGGGTGACGCCGTAGGGGTCGACGTGACCCTCGATCGGGTCGAACAGCGCGCCGACGAAGTGTTTCTTGTTCAGGAGCGGAAACATGCGCTCGGCCTCATCGACCGACACCAGCTCGAGCTCCATGCCCAGATAGCGGCCGCGCGCCTTGGTCATCTTCAGCCAGTCGAGCCGCTCGCGCGTGCCGGCGAGCAGCAGCCCGCCGGTGAGGTGCATGCCGCACGACTGGCCGGAGATCTGTTCCAGCTCGCGGTACAGGTTGATGGTGTACTGCTGGAGCTTGGCGACATTCGGGTCGCCGTTGACCGTGTGCATGCCGCCGGCGGCGTGCCAGGTCGAGCCGCAGGTGAGCTCACCGCGCTCGAGCAGCAGCACGTCCTTCCAGCCGGCCTTGGTGAGGTGGTAGAGCACGCTCGCCCCCACTACGCCGCCACCGATCACCACTACGCGCGCGTCGCTGCGCATCGTCTACCTCACTCGTTGGAAACTGCCAGCTGCACCGGCGGAACCGCGCTCGGTGAGCCGCTGCCGAAGCGCTCGATGAGCCAGGAACGGAACAGCGCGATGGCGGTGTCCGCGAGCCCTTCCGGATGGGTGGTCAGGTAGTAGCCATAGCCGTCGTCGAGCTCGGCGGTGAACGGCCGCACCAGGCGCGCATCGCGCAGCTCCTCCTGGAACAGGTTCGGATCCACCAGCGCGATCCCCTGTCCTCCCAGGGCGTACTGCACCGCCAGCACCGCGGTGTCGAACACCAGGCCGCGCTCCACGTTGAGGCTCGCCTGGACGTTGTGGCGCGCGAACTGCGTCCAGAACTGGTGACGCGGCTGATCGGCGATACGCACGTGCACGATCTCGTTGGCCTCGATGAAGGCGGCCAGATCCTTGCCCCGATGGGCCGCGGCGATCTGCGGATGGCACAGGATCGTCAGCCGCACCGGCCACAGCAGGTCGGTGACCCGATCGGTGACGGTCGGGCGCGAATACACCACCGCGACGTCCACGTCACCGAGCGCCGGGCCCACGCCGTAGGGACTGATGAGATCGATGTCCACCTCGGTGCTCATGCGGCGGAAGTCGCGCAGGATCGGCACCGCCAGCTGCACCGCGAAGCTCGGCGGCATCTGCACCCGCAGCGTGCGCTGCGACGGGGCGCCCTCGTTGCGGATGTCATCGAGGGCGTACTCGAGGCGGTCGAAGGACTTCACCACCGCCGGCAGCAGGTGCTGGCCGGCCTTGGTGAGCGTGAGCGCGTGCGGGCGGCGCTCGAACAGCTGCACGCCGGTGAGGCGTTCGAGCGCGATGACGTGCCGCGACAGCGCGCTCTGCGAAATGAGCAGCGCGTTGGCCGCGGCCGTGAAGCTGCCGTGCTTGGCGACTCCCTCGAACGCCCGCAGGGCATTCAGCGGCAGCCAGCGCCGGTCCAGGGTCTTTTTCTGCATGCGTAGCGTTCCCCCGCGGACTCACCCGTGCCGCGCCGTCATACTCGCCCAGAGCGAAGCCTCACGCCATGGGCCCCGTCCGGCAATGCCTTTTTTCGATGCCGGTAGTGAATTTCTCGGCTGTCGGCGGCGGCGCGACTGTGGAAGGCTGCGCGAGCACCGGCACCCGACGCCGGCGCACCCGCACCATGAGCGTACGCGCTTTCAAACCTAGCCTCGCCGCCGGACATAAGATCGCGGCGGTCGCCGTCAGCCACCACCGCCTGCCGCTGGCACCGCCCTTCAACGCCGCGTGGGACACCAAGCCGCGGGTGCACTTCGACGCCACCATCGTGCGGGTGACCACCGACACCGGGCTGGTCGGGGTGGGCTCGGGTGATCGCATGCTCGGCTTCGAGGGTCACGAGGACCTGTTCGTCGGCCAGGACCCGCTCGCCCTCGAGCGTCACTACCGTGTGCTGTCCAACATCGATTTCCACTACGGCCGCTGCTGGCCGCTCGACCTCGCACTCTGGGACCTGGCCGGCAAGATCCTCGGGCAGCCGTGCTGGAAACTGCTCGGCGGTCTGTCGCGGCGGGTGCGCGTCTACGCCTCCGCCGGCACACTGCGCGATCCCCGGGAACAGGCCGACGCGGCCGAGCGTTACCTGGCGCACGGCTTCCCGGCGGTCAAGCTGCGCTTCCACCGCGGCGACTGGCGCGATGACGTCAGGGCGCTGGAAGCGGTGCGCGCGCGGGTCGGGGACAGGCTCGAACTCCTGGTCGACTGCAATCAGGGCTGGCGGCTGCCGTGGGACACCGAGCCGGCGTGGAGCTTCAAGGACGCGCTGGCGGTGGCGCGCGAGCTCGAGCGCCTGAAGGTCTACTGGATGGAGGAGCCGCTGCACCGCGCCGATCACACCGGCATGCGCGCGCTGCGCGAGGCCACCGACGTGCGCGTGGCCGCCGGCGAGATGACCCGCCAGCTGCACGAGCTGCGCGATCTCATCACGCAGCAGTGCGTCGACGTGCTGCAGCCCGATGCCGCGCTCGTCGGTGGCATCACCGGCCTCAGGCGCATCGCGGTCATGGCGCAGGAGCATCACCTCCTCTTCACGCCGCACACCTGGACCAACGGCATGGGAGTGACGGCCAATGCCCACCTGGTGGCGGGCCTCGCCGATACGCCGTTCCTGGAATTCCCGTTCGACCCGCCGGAATGGAGCCTGCAGCGGCGCGACTTCGTGCTCGCCGAGCCGCTCAGCGCGGACGCCCAGGGCTGGATCAGCCTGAGCGACGCGCCGGGGATGGGCTATGCCCCGGACGAGGGGCGGCTGCTCGCCACGCGTATCGGCTGATCAGCCGCCGGCAGCGTCCTGCGGCGCGGGCTCGAGCAGCGCGCGCAGGGGCTGCAGATGCTGCTCATAGTGACGCCAGCGCCCGATTGAGCTGCTGCTGATCTGCTGTCGTACCTGCCATTTGCTCGCCGTGATCACCACGCGCTCGGTGCGGTGGAACTCGAGGCAGCGTGGATCGAATTCCAGCCCGATGAACTCCAGCATCCTGCGCGTCCAGCCTTCCGTGTCCGCGACCAGGCCCTCGTACGGCACCTCGAGGAGCGTTCCGGGGGGCAGGACATCGCGCCAGTGCCCCATGAGGCGCAGGTACTGCCCGTAATAGTGCGCGAGGTCACCGAGGTCGTGCGCGAACGGCGTGGCGTTGTGAAAGTTCTGGAAATACACCGACACGCAGGTGTCGAGCGGGTGACGCTGCATGTGGATGAAGCGCGCGCGCGGCAACAGTGCCTGGATGGCACCGGCATAGAGGAAGTTGCCGGGCAGCTTGTCGATGACGCGCCGCGCGCCGCCGGCATGCACCCCGAGGCGCGCCAGATACTCCGCCACCAGTTGCTCGCGCAGCGCCTGCCCCTGCGCATCCTCGCCATCCCAGCCGGCGGCGGGGCCAAGGATGCGCTCCCAGAAGCGGACTTCACCGGCGCCGGCCACCTCGGGATGTGAGGCCAGGATCTGCTCGGCGAGCGAGGTCCCCGAGCGCGGCATGCCAATGATGAGCACGGGGCGGTCCGAGTCCGAGCCCCCGGCACGCGCGCGCCTCAGGAACGGCCGGTCGCAGCGCGCGATCATGCGGTCGACGAGGCCCGTCAGCCCGTCGCGGTCGTAGCGCGGATACAGCCGCCGTGCGAGCTCGTTCGCGGTGCGGAAGCTGGCAAAGGCCTGCTCGTAGTCGCCGACATCATCGAAATACTTGCCGAGCGCATAGCGCACCGGCAGTTCATCGGCCGGGGCGGCGCCTGAGTCCACCAGCCGCTGCGCTCCGCGCAGCCACTCGTGGTCATCCGCCGTCATGCGACCGTGCGCGGCGATGCCGGCATAGGCCATGGCGCACTTCGGATCGGAGCCGAGCGCCTGCCGGAACTGCGTCCGTGCCTGCTCGAAGTCGCCTTTGTCGGCGAGCAGCTCGCCCAGGAGCGCCAGTGCCGCGGCGTTGGCCGGCTCACGGCCCAGCGCCGCGCGCACCTCGGCTTCTGCTTCCTCGTGCTGTCCGAGCACCCGCAATGCGGCCGCCAGGCTCAGCTGCGCCGGGGTGTGTCCGGGAGCGAGCCGCAGGCTTGCACGGAAGCGCTCCGCGGCCTCTGGCGTCCGCCGCAGCTGCAGCAGCAGGTGCCCGAGCGCGTACTGGCTGTCGGGATGTCCGGGCACGAGCGCGGCCGCCTGCTCGAAGGCCTCCACCGCTTCGCGCCGCTGCCCCTGCTCCCACAGCGCGGTCCCGAGGTTGGTGAGCGCCTCGGCGTAACGCGGCTGGGCGGCGAGTGCGGCGCGGAAGTGCCCGATCGCCTGCTCCCGCTCGCCCCGGGCGGCCAGGATCACGCCGGCGTTGTTGTGCGCCAGCGGCTGTCGTGCATCGATCGCCAGCGCGCGCCGGCTGCACTCGAGCGCCGGTTCGAGCTGCCCGTCGAGGCGCAGCGCGTTGGCGAGGCTGGCGAGCATCGAGGGGTGATTCGGACTGAGCGCGACCGCCTCGCGGTAGCTGCGCACCGCGTCCGCGGGCCGCCCGACATCGAGCAGCGCTCCGCCGAGGTTGTGGTGCGCGTCGGCGCGGCGCGGCTCCGCCTGCAGCGCCCAGGCGTAGAGCTTCAGCGCCTCGCCAGGGCGACCGAGGTGGCGCTGGGCATTGCCGGCGGCCACCAGCGCATCCGCATTGTACGGCGAGATCTCCAGCGCCCGGCGCAGGCTCGCCAGCCCCGCCTCGAACTGGCCGCGCTCGTTGAGCTCGGCGCCGAGATTGGTGTGGGTTTCGGCATCCTGCGGCAGGAGTTCGCCGGCACGCTGCAGGGCCGGCAGCGCATCTTTGCCCTGGCGCAGGAGTGCGACGCTCAGGATTTTCCACAGCATGCCGTCCTGCGGACGCGAGCGCAGGCGCGCGCCGACCTGTTCCTCAGCCTCGCTGAGCTTGCCCTGATTGACGAGATCGACGAGGGCGGGCAGCCCGGGATCCGGGCGTGCCGGCTGCGCAGCCGCTGATCCGCA